>OGQH01000038.1_pt1 | contig 175144 bp, 167 predicted proteins | sample 1553181 | NCBI WGS metagenome assembly OGQH01 (sample SAMEA2579946, study PRJEB22360) | human gut metagenome | biome: human gut; feature: human-associated habitat; material: faeces | place: Denmark | collected 2008/2010 | reverse complement strand
ACAGCGAATCATGCGCGAGCGCCCATCGCTGTCTTCACTATGCCTATGCGCGGCTCATTGCTCGCGTAACTTTCCATTTACAGTGTAATATTATCCACCTTTTTCCATTCGAAAAAAATCCCCCTTTTTGAAAATTTGCTATCTGTTGCCTGATGGAAACTAATGGTAGAATTCAATTATCAAATAAAACAGACGGCCGTCAGTGATAATGATAAATACAAAAAACAATATTTACCTATTGGGAGGACGAGTGTATGAAGCGTAAATTATTATCTACCGTACTTGCGGTAACCATGGCAGTATCCAGGCTGACCGGATGTGGACAGAGCGGAACAAATGAAGCAACAGGAGCAGGCGCTGCAACGACAGATGCCAAAACAGAGACCTATCGTGTCCGGATTCCTATAGACAGCTGCGATTTTTCCCTGGCGCATTACGAAGCAGACGGGGAAGAGGCGGATGAGAATTTTGAACACTTTTCTTTTGAAAGAGTGGAAAAATACATTCTGCCACTGCTGGATGCGGCGGAGAAAGCTTACGTCGGGAAGCTGGATATCCTCCTGTCCCCCCTGAAGTCCGCCGGTCTACATGAAGACCAATGGAGAGCGGAACAACGGCGGCAAATTAAAGCCGGAATACCGGAAGCGCTGGGCAGAGTATATCTGCCGTTACATTGAGGAATACCGCAGCCGCGGGCACCTGTGGCATTTTACACATTTCCTAAAAGCGGGAGCACAGCGGATCGGTGTTACCAGATACACAGATAAGATCGAGGTGACGGCGTTTGAAAAGGACGGGCGGATCACGGTGGTGCTTTTAAACCGGACGGAGGAAGAGATTCCGGTGTATCTGCGGCTGGGAGAGTACTGTGCGGAACTGACATCAAAGGCAAAGTCCATTATGACGGCGGAGATCGAAAAATAAGAAAATCGATATAGGCAATTATGAAAAAGACAGCGGGAACCGGGAGCGGAACCCACTGTTTTTGCGTATACGTCCGGGGAGCAGGTTGACAGAACGGTGGAAACCGTAGTATTTTGAAACAGACCACTGTGGATAACAGGGCAAGTGAAAAATGTAGGCAGAAGAAAAGTAAGTTACGACAGAAGAATGAGGATACAGATATATGAAAATCTATTTGGTAAGACACGGGGAGACAGACTGGAACCAGGCGGGGCGGCTGCAGGGACAGACGGATATTGACCTGGATGCTCAAGGTTTTGCGCAGGCGGCGGAAGCGGCAGAGAGATTAAAGGAAGTTCCTTTTGAAATCGCGTTTTGTTCCCCGCTGATCCGTGCAAGACATACGGCAGAGACCATTGTGGGCGAGAGGAAAATTACGCTGACCACAGACGAAAGACTCCGGGAACTCAATTTCGGACCATGGGAAGGGACCGATGTCCGTAAAATCCGGGAGGGGGCCAACAGTCCGTTTACGGATCCGGGGAGCTATCTCCCGCCCGAGGGAGCGGAAAGTTTTGCCCAGTTGTATGCCAGAAGCGGCGAGTTCGTGAAGCAGGTGTTGCTGCCGTTGGAGGGAACTTATGAAACAGTGCTGGTGGTAGCTCATGGAGCATTGAATCGCAGTATCCTGAATGCGGTGTTGGATATTCCGGTCAGCGACTTCTGGCATTTCCATATGGGCAACTGTGCTACTGCGATTCTGGAATGCCGGGAAGGAAAGCTGTCTCTGTTGGAATATCAGGACAGTGAAAGTGTAAATACGAAGAGCAAACTGCTGTAAGTTCCGGATACAGAGCTTGCAGACTGCTGAAAGGTGAGAGGTTAAGAATGCACATAGACAGAGAAGACATGCTGGAACTGACCAGAAGAATGACCGTGTCCCGCAACTGTTTTTCCAGAATTGCAGGAGCCTATATGGACGAAGAAGGGTTTATTGACGGTACTTTTAATACTCATTTTCTGAAGTTGTCCGGAAGCGAAAAAGAGAAAAATCTGAATATTGCCAAGACGGTACCTTATTCCAATACCAATGTGAATCTGAAAAATTACCGGCTGGATCAGGGAGCCCGGAAACCGGGCAGCATTATGCAGTTATTGGAGGCATTACGGCAGTGCGAACTGAAAAATGATGCATTATTGTACTCCCTCTATGAATATATTGGGGAGAGATACCAGCCGGGATATCCTTATGCCGTTTATCTTTTCTTCGGCAGCTACGATGTACCCACCAAGGGAAAAGACAAAGAGAACCAGTGGGAGTCCGAGGAAGTCTATCAGTTTCTCATCGGCACGATCAGTCCGGTGACCGGAGACTACGAGGCCGGAAAACCGGAGGCGGGATTTTTGTACCCTGCCTTTGCCAACCACAGCACAGACATTGACGGTATCAATATCTATCAGGCGGAGGAAGGGGCACAGTTATTTGCAAAAATACTGGGCGTACAGGCTTGACAGAAAGGCATTTCTTCCCTATAATACGCTCTGGAACAAAATGAATAACCGGTCATAAAACCCGTAAGGGAGTGGATTTTTCAAGATATCGATCTTATTTTCGCCACACAGCAGGAATGTTGTGTGGCGTTTGTTGTTTAAGGAGAGGAAAAATGAACCAGACTTATATGAAAGAAAAGAAGATATTCCCGTTGGTCATGTCCATGGCACTTCCCATGATGCTGTCCATGGCATTTAATTCCCTCTATAACATTGTAGACAGTTATTTCGTGGCGAAGCTCAGTGAAGATGCCATGACGGCATTGTCTTTAGTCTATCCGGCACAGAACTTGTTGACGGCGGTGGCAGTGGGCTTCGGTGTGGGTGTGAATGCCATGATCTCCTTCTATCTGGGAGCACAGAATCAGGAAAAAGCGGATAAGACGGCAACCCAGGGCATGGTGCTGGGAGTATTGCACGGCGTACTGCTTATGATCTTATTCCTCTGCGGCATGAACTGGTTCTTAGGGATGTTTACGAAGAGCGATACCGTGCGGGCACTGGGTATGGAATATTCCAATGTGGTATTCCTGTTTTCCACCATTGTCACCGGAGGTATCACGTTAGAGAAAATCTTTCAGGCGGTGGGCCGGATGCGTGCCACCATGGTCAGTATGATCGCCGGATTTGTGACGAATATTGTGTTGGATCCGTTGTTGATCTTCGGTATCGGACCGTTTCCCCGGATGGAGATCGCCGGAGCGGCTTTGGCTACCGGAATCGGTCAGGTGATCACGTTATTAGTATATATCATCTATTATGTGTTGGATCCGTTGCCGGTAAAATTGCGCAGAACTTATCTGCGACCGGAAGGAGAGATCTGTGGCAAGACCTACGGCATCGGCATTCCGGCTACGTTGAATATGGCACTGCCGTCTCTGTTGATTTCCGCACTGAACGGTATTCTGGCGGCTTATTCGGGTGCGTATGTGCTGGTACTGGGCGTTTATTACAAGCTGCAGACCTTTATCTATCTGCCCTCCAATGGCATCATTCAGGGCATCCGGCCGCTGATTGGTTACAATTACGGTGCCGGAGAGCGGAAGCGTGTGGAGCAGATCTACCGGTTGACGCTGGAACTGACTGCCGGGATCATGGCTATCGGCACGGCATTGTGCTGGCTGATCCCCGGAGGACTGATCGGACTGTTCACCGAGAATCCGGAGACTGTTACCATCGGTATTACAGCACTGCACATCATCAGTCTGGGCTTTATTCTGTCCGCTGTGTCGGTGACCAGCTCCGGCGCACTGGAGGCGCTGGGACAGGGCATGGCTTCCCTAGTGATCTCCGTGATGCGGTATGTGGCGGTGATCATTCCTGCGGCATTTGTGCTGAGCCGCCTGATCGGCGTCACCGGTGTGTGGTGGGCATTTGTCTGCACGGAGAGCGTGACTGCGGTGGTGGCGTATGTGTTGTACCACAGGGTGTGGAAGAGAGCGTAAGAGGCGAGTACCGTTCACATTCGCGGCCGTTCACCCCGCGCCATTCGTACCCGTGGTCGTTCACCCCGCGCCATTCGTACCCGTGGTCGTTCACCCCGCGCCATTCGCAAAATCGCCTCTTCGAGGCTTTCCGCTGCTACGCAGCTGCCTTTTGCTCATGAGATGGCGCTCCCCTCGTCGATTTGCAAGAGCACTGCTTTTTACGCGAGCGTAAAGCAGCACTCTCGCAATCGACGGGTGAACTGATGTATACACAATATCTTGTATCCTTTAATTGACTTCCCCTACAAAGTATTGTAGAATAGACCGTGATAGGTTTTACGGGCGAAAGCCCATGGGGACACGAAGGTAAGGGGGTACATAAGATGTTTCAGGTAATCAAACGAGATGGTTCCAAAGCGGACTTTACACTGACGAAGATCAATGATGCCATTATGAAGGCTTTTACTGCGACGCAGATGAGCTACAATAATGACATTATTGATCTTCTTGCGTTACGGGTAACTGCGGATTTCCAGAAAAAGGTGGAGAATGACGAGATCCACGTGGAAGACATTCAGGACAGTGTGGAGCGTGTACTGGGACAGGCCGGCTATGAAGAGGTGGCGAAAGCGTATATTCTGTACCGCAAGCAGCGGGAGAAAATGCGTGCCATGAAGTCTACCATTCTGGACTACAAGGATGTGGTCAACAGTTATGTCAAGGTGGAAGACTGGCGTGTGAAAGAGAACTCCACGGTGACCTATTCCGTAGGTGGTCTGATCTTAAGCAACTCGGGTGCGGTGACGGCGAACTACTGGCTGTCTGAAATCTATGATGAAGAGATTGCAGAGGCACATCGGAATGCGGATATCCATATCCATGATCTGTCCATGCTGACCGGCTACTGTGCCGGATGGTCCTTAAAGCAGCTGATCAAGGAAGGACTGGGCGGCATCACTGGCAAGATTACTTCTGCTCCGGCGAGACACTTATCCGTGCTATGCAACCAGATGGTAAATTTCCTGGGGATCATGCAGAACGAATGGGCGGGAGCACAGGCATTTTCTTCCTTTGATACCTATCTTGCCCCATTTGTAAAGGTAGATAATTTAAGCTATCCCGAAGTGAAAAAATGCATCGAAGCATTTATTTACGGTGTCAACACCCCCAGCCGCTGGGGCACACAGGCTCCTTTTTCCAATATCACGCTAGACTGGACGGTGCCCGATGATCTGGCAGAGCTGCCGGCGCTGGTAGGCGGTGTGGAGATGGATTTCAAATATAAGGATTGTAAAAAGGAAATGGACATGGTCAACAAGGCGTTTATCGAGACCATGATCGAGGGCGATTCCAACGGCCGTGGTTTCCAGTATCCGATCCCGACTTATTCCATCACAAAGGATTTTGACTGGTCCGACACCGAGAACAACAGACTGTTATTCGAGATGACCGCAAAATACGGTACACCGTATTTTTCCAATTATATCAATTCTGACATGCAGCCCAGTGATGTCCGCAGTATGTGCTGCCGACTGCGTCTGGATCTGCGGGAACTGCGCAAGAAGACCGGGGGATTCTTCGGTTCCGGCGAGAGCACCGGAAGCGTGGGCGTTGTCACCATCAATATGCCCAGAATCGCATATCTGTCTGCCAACAAGGACGAGTTTTACGCAAGACTGAACCACATGATGGACATTGCAGCCAGATCCCTGAAGATCAAGCGCGGTGTCATTACGAAGCTGCTGAACGAGGGACTGTATCCCTATACCAAGCGGTATCTGGGAACCTTTGAGAATCATTTTTCTACCATCGGTCTGATCGGTATGAATGAAGTGGGCTTAAATGCCAACTGGCTGAGAGCGGATATGAGCGATCCCAGGACCCAGGAGTTCACCAAGGAAGTACTGAACCATATGAGAGAGCGTCTGTCGGATTATCAGGAGCAGTACGGAGACCTCTACAATCTGGAGGCGACCCCTGCGGAGAGTACCACGTACCGTCTGGCAAAGCACGACAGAAAGCGCTGGCCCGGCATCAAGACGGCCGGAAAGCCCGGAGATACCCCTTATTATACGAATTCCTCCCATCTGCCGGTGGACTATACCGTGGATATTTTCGATGCGCTGGATATTCAGGATGAATTGCAGACCCTGTATACTTCCGGCACGGTGTTCCATGCATTCCTGGGAGAAAAGCTTCCCGACTGGAAGGCAGCGGCTTCTCTGGTACGCACCATAGCTTCCAATTACAAGCTGCCCTATTACACCCTGTCTCCGACTTATTCCATCTGTAAGGAGCATGGTTATCTGGCGGGCGAAGTGAAGGTATGTCCTCACTGTGGGGCGAAGACCGAGGTCTACAGCCGTATCACCGGTTACTATCGTCCGGTACAGAACTGGAATGATGGTAAGCTACAGGAATACGCCAACAGAACAGAGTATGATATTGCACATTCTTCCCTGAAGCGTCCCACCAGAAGCGTGGTGACCTTGTCCAATTTTGCAGAAGAGGTGGATGTAAAAGTGGAGCAGCCGCAGAACATCAAGTATCTGTTCACCACCAAGACCTGTCCCAACTGTAAGCTGGTGAAGGGATATCTGAAAAATGTATCTTACGTGACCATCGATGCGGAGGAGAATATGGAGCTGGCAAGACGTTACGGTGTAATGCAGGCACCGACTCTGGTGGTGGTAAACGGTGACAGCCATAAAAAGTATGTAAATGCTTCAAATATCAAGAAGTACGTTGACCAACTGACATTAGTTGGGGTAGAATAGAAACAGGTCAGGAGGCATCGCCCGAAGGCGGTGCCTTTGCTGTGTAATAATATAAATTCAAAAGCAGATCTATTGCAGAACGGAGGAAATATGATCAACAAACTGATCACTCGAATCAAAGAAACCAACGCACCGATCGTGGTAGGACTGGATCCTATGATGAAATTCGTGCCGGAATATATTAAGAAAGCAGCATTCACCGAATACGGTGAGACACTGGAAGGTGCTGCAGAGGCCATCTGGCAGTACAATAAGGGGATTGTGGATGCTATTTATGATTTAGTACCCGCTGTGAAGCCTCAGGTGGCAATGTATGAGCAGTTCGGTATTCCCGGCATGGTGGCATTTAAGAAGACTGTGGATTATTGTAAGGAAAAAGGCCTGATCGTCATCGGCGATATCAAGCGCGGCGATATCGGATCCACTTCCGAAGCATACGCGGTAGGACATCTGGGCAAAGTACAGGTAGGCAGCAAGAGCTATTACGGTTTTGATGAAGATTTTGTAACCGTGAACCCTTATCTGGGATCCGACGGTGTAAATCCTTTTGTGAAGATCTGTAAGGAAGAGAAAAAAGGTATTTTCGTACTGGTGAAGACTTCCAATCCCAGCAGCGGCGAGTTCCAGGATCAGCTGGTGAACGGCAGACCTCTGTATGAGCTGGTAGGAGAAAAGGTAGCAGCCTGGGGAGCTGACTGTATGGGTGATTCCTACAGCTATGTAGGTGCTGTCGTAGGAGCAACCTATCCTGAGCAGGGCAAAGTACTGCGTAAGGTAATGCCCAAGGCATTTATTCTGGTGCCCGGTTACGGTGCACAGGGCGGTAAGGGCGCAGATCTGGTACATTTTTTCAATGAGGACAGATTGGGTGCCATTATCAACTCTTCCCGTGGCATCATTGCCGCATACCAGCAGGAGAAATACGCACAGTTTGGCGAGCAGAATTATGCAGATGCTTCCCGTGCGGCAGTACTGGATATGCGTGAAGATATCGCACAGGCGCTGGCAGCACGCTAGGCAGAAAACAGCTACTATTCAGAGTCTCATTCGCAAAATCGTCTCTTTGAGACTTTACTTTTGGCTCTGAATAGTGATAAATGTATGGGGTGTCCACAAGCGGACAGATGGGAGAACAGAGGATGAAAGAAGAGTTATATATTACCTTCCACTCGGAGGATGATATCAGACATTTTGTAGATACCTGCAACGAATTCGACGATGCAATCGACATCCGTATTCAGAAGATGGCAATGGATGCAAAGTCACTTTTGGGAATGCTCCTGATGAAGACTGAGGAACCGCTGGAGATCGAATATGCCTGCTATGATGATGAAGACAATTACGAAGAATTCAAGCAGGCCATCCTGGAAAAATACGACGTAAAAGTCGTACAGGCTACGGAAAAGCAGGCAGCAGATAAAATTGTTTGAAAAAATTGAAAAATTCTATTGACATTTTCGCCCGCAGCAGTTACAATACATACTGTTGCAGGCGAAAACCTGTAAATGAAATGTACGTGTAGCTCAGCTGGATAGAGCGTCTGGCTACGGACCAGAAGGTCGTGGGTTCGAATCCTGTCACGTACATCTAAGGCCCCGGAGATGATGTCTCCGGGGTTTTTATTTTGCATTTTAGAAAAGTTTTAGAAATACTTCCCGATCCGTATATTTACGTGGTACTTATGTCATGCTAAAATGATGATGTAAATGGAGGACGTCGTGAAAGTATGAACAAACAGGAATTTGTGGACCGACTGCGGATGGCGCTGAATGGGCGTGTTTCTCCCGGTCTGGTCATGGATAATGTAAATTATTACCAGGATTATATAAATACAGAGATCCGCAAGGGCAGGACAGAAGAGGAAGTCTTAGAGAGCCTGGGAGATCCCAGACTGATCGCCCGCACAATCATTCAGACCAACGGTGGAGACAACCGTTCCGGATACCGGAACACGGTCTACGGCAACGGAGAGTATCGGGAGGCTGCCGGACAGAATGTCCATCGTAGTTATACAGAGGAAGACGATGGCTACGGAACACACCAGAGTAAGGTGGGAAATGTTCTGGCGAAGCTTCCGGGCTGGGTGTGGCTGATCCTTGGGATTCTGGTGGTAGTATTGATCTTCGGTGCGGTATTTTCCGTATTGTCTTTTCTGGCACCGGTACTGATTCCGATTGTGGTAGTATTGTTCCTGGTGAAATTATTTCGGGACTGGCTTAACTAGCAACTATATAAATCAGCTATTCATAGTCCCTCAATTCGCAAAACGCCTCTGCGAGGCTTACTTTTTGCTCATTGAGGTTACTTCGTCAAATAAATATAATCGGAGTACCTTACAGATGCGAGCATCTGACGGTTGCTCCGATTATATTTATTGACTCTGAATAGTTCCAACGTAAAGAGCCGCCAGGGGGAAGCTGGTGGCTCTCATGAGGGGAGTATAAATAAATAATACATAAGGGTGCAAATAGAATCATGAAGGGGTTTCTATTTACAATTATGATTATAGTACTAATGATATAAAAATGCAAGAAGAAATTTAGTTCTAAAGTACCATAATTTTTGGGCATATTTTTGTGCGAAATAGACATACTACTCCTGTAACTAAAAAAGATATTTCCTATCAGGAGGTCACAAATATGTCTAACAATTATGAACAGAACAATCAGAACAAGTATAACAACTCTTATGACGAGAGCGAGAACAGTAAGAACTCCCAGAATAAGCAGAACAGCCAGAATCAGAATAAGAATCAGAGCAACAACAGGGAGCAGAACAAGAGCTGCTAATCGGGTGCATAATTTTTCAGGGGCTGCCGCAAGGCAGCCCTATTTACATATTTTCAGAATCCATATATAATAACTTTATATGTGCAATAATTGATGACTAAGATCCGGAGGAACGAATGAGACGTTTTGAATTGATTGCTCCCTGCCATTTCGGTATGGAATCAGTATTAAAAAGAGAGATCACAGATCTGGGATATGATATTACAGAAGTGGCGGATGGTCGTGTCACCTTTTTCGGAGATGAGGAGGCTTTGTGCAGAGCAAATATTTTTCTGCGGACGGCAGAAAGAATCCTTATCAAAATCGGAAGTTTTCATGCGGAGACTTTTGAAGAACTGTTTCAGGGCACGAAAAATCTTCCCTGGGAAGAATACATTCCGAAGGACGGCAAATTCTGGGTGGCCAAGGCAGCTAGTGTAAAGTCCAAATTGTTCAGCCCCTCGGATATTCAGTCCATTATGAAAAAAGCAATGGTGGAGCGGCTGAAGGCCCAGTATGAGATCAGCTGGTTCCCTGAAGATGGAGAAAATTTCCCTGTCCGGGTATTCCTGATGAAGGATGAAGTGACCGTGGGACTGGACAGCACCGGAGAGTCCTTACATAAGAGAGGATATCGTAAGCTGACGGCAAAAGCCCCCATTGCGGAGAATCTGGCTGCTGCACTGATCGAACTGACTCCCTGGAATGCGGGAAGGATCCTGGTGGATCCCTTCTGCGGAAGCGGCACCTTCCCTATTGAGGCAGCCATGATGGCGGCCAATATGGCACCCGGCAGGAACCGCAGTTTTACGGCGGAAGAATGGCCCCATATCATAGGAAAAAAGGTATGGTATGATACAATGGATGAGGCGGAAGAGATGATCAATCTGTCAGTGGAGACAGATATTCAGGGCTATGATATTGACGAGGATATGGTGAAGATCGCCAGAGAAAATGCACGGATGGCGGGTGTGGACAAGCTGATCCATTTCCAGCGTCGTGGTGTGGAAGAGCTTCATCACCCGAAGAAATACGGCTTTATTATCACCAATCCTCCCTATGGAGAGCGTTTGCAGGATAAGAGCCAGATGCCGCAGTTGTACCGTACCATCGGAGAACGATTCCGGGAACTGGATTCCTGGAGTATGTATCTGATCACTGCCTATGAGCAGGCAGAGAAGGATATCGGCAGGAAAGCGGACAAGAACCGCAAGATCTACAACGGAATGATGAAGACTTATTATTATCAGTTTCTGGGACCGAAGCCTCCGAAGAGAAGAGACGTTTAGAAGAAATGAAAAATTTACTGCAGATCAGGGATCAACAACAGAATAGACGCATTACATTGATCCTCTGGCTCCTGCTGGGAAGTATGTCTATGGGCATCATGCTCTGGACGGCAGCGCATAAGACGGTGGTGATCTCCGCGTTAAGTCAGGAACAGGGCGGTCTGGTCACAGAGAATCAGGCGGAACGGTCCCATGAAATGCAGCTGGACATGGCGGAAGACAGGAAGGCAGAACGGGAGATCTGTATACCATTGGAGACCGGTACGAAAGCGGAAAATGTAGTGGTGGAAAATCATTACATGGAAAGGGAACTCTGGATCTATGTGCAGAACGGCAGAAAATCTTTTTACCGGAAACATCAGCTTACCGGAGATTTCAGCCTGGTGGGAAACGGCATCTGTGAAGCACAGAACGAGGGCGTATTGCTCAGATTGTCCATGAAGGAGATCCTGGAGTATCACAGTACTCTGGAAGAGGGAACTCTGAAGATCGATTTTGTCAATCCCAGAGAATCTTACGACCGGATCGTAGTGCTGGATCCCGTGGGAGGCGGAAGGGACAGAGGCGTTGCCGATTCCGGATGTGAGGAGAAGAACATCGCTCTGGAGGTGGCAAGACAGACGGCACAGCTGTTGGAAGGAAGCATGGTAAAAATATATCTTACCCGTACAGAAGATACAGAGGTCGCACAGGAAGTAAGGCGTAGCTTCGCTGACTGGGTGGATGCAGATCTGTACCTGGAGATCGGACTGTCAGCAGATGATGCACAGGAGAGTACCTACGGCATCCGGGCAGAATACAATGATGAGTATTATCTGCCGGATTTCGGAAATGTACAATGGGCCGACTGCGTGACCAGACAAGTGACGGTGGCTTCCAGCAACCGGGCCATTGGATTGTTCCCGGCGGAGGAAGATGACATTCTGTGGCAGCTGAAGATTCCGGCAGCCAGAATTTCTCTCGGATATGTGACCAACAGCAGCGAGAGACAGCTGCTGGAACAGGAAAGCTATCAAAAAAAGCTGGCGGAAGGTATTGCAGAAGCTATTTCCGAGGTTTATACTAATACGCAATGATGACTATATAAGAACACAAATGCGGCAAGGAGTTAATATGCAGGGAAGAATCGTATTCGCGACCGGCAATGCCGGAAAAATCAAAGAAATCCGCATGATCATGGAGGATACCGGTCTGGAAGTCGTATCCATGAAAGATGCGGGCATTAAAGCAGATATTGAAGAAAACGGTAAGACCTACGAAGAGAATGCACTGATCAAGGCCCGTGCGGTGGCTGCTTTTACGAAAGATATCGTGATGGCGGATGACTCCGGACTGGAGATCGATGCCCTGAATAAGGAACCTGGAATCTATTCTGCCAGATATCTGGGAGAGGATACGCCGTATTCCATAAAAAATGCAAATCTGATCCAGAGACTGGAGGGAGTGCCGGAGGAAAAGCGTACTGCCAGATTCGTCTGTGCCATTGCAGCAGTGCTCCCGGACGGCAGAGAACTTACCACAAGAGCTACCATCGAAGGGCGGATCGGATATGAAGAGAAGGGGACCAACGGATTCGGTTACGATCCTATTTTTTACGTACCGGAATTCGGCAAGACTACGGCGGAGTTGACAGAAGAAGAGAAGAACCAGGTCAGCCACAGAGGTAAGGCATTGGAGCTGATGAAAGAGGAATTGAAGAAATATGAAGATACTGATCGTAAGTGATACCCATAAAAAGAATGAGAATTATTTCAAAGTACTGGAGATGCACCACCCGGACATGGTGATCCACTGCGGAGATGCGGAGGGCAGTGAGTATGCACTTTCTTCTGCGGCAGAATGCCCGGTTTATATCGTTCTGGGCAACAATGACTTTTTCTCGGATCTCCCCAGAGAGATCACACTGGATATCGGATCCTACAAAGTATGGGTGACCCACGGACACAATTATTATGTATCCATGGGAAATGAGACTATCAAAAAAGAGGCCATTGACCGGGGCGTTGATATCGTGCTGTACGGACATACCCATCGGCCGGTGATCGATATTGATGATGACATCATTGCCGTGAACCCGGGAAGTCTGTCCTATCCGAGACAGGAGGGACGCCAGCCTTCCTATGCGATCATGGAGATTGACAGAAGGGGAAAGGTGCATTTTACGATTGCTTATCTTCGCCAGTAATGCTTCAAACTTCTCTCTTGACAGATAGAAAATTTCTGGGTTATAATAACATCTGCGTTGCGGAAATCCGCGATAACGCAGCTTCGGGGTGTGGCTCAGCTTGGCTAGAGCACCTGGTTTGGGACCAGGGGGTCGCAGGTTCGAATCCTGTCACCCCGACGTGTAACTTGGATTTTGTATTTATTTTTCAAAAAATTAATACAAAACTGTTGACAAATGATGTCGGATAAGTTACAATATGCTTCGTCGGTTCGCTGATGTAGATAACAGACAGATATGTGTTCGTAGCTCAGCTGGATAGAGCAACGGCCTTCTAAGCCGTGGGTCGGGGGTTCGAATCCCTTCGAGCACATGCGCGTTCCTGCGAGCGATGTTAGCGCTCTAAATGGTACGATAACATCTCTATGGTGGGTATAGCGCAGTTGGTTAGCGCGCCAGATTGTGGCTCTGGAGGCCCAGGGTTCGAATCCCTGTATCCACCCTTCGCCTTTGGGCTATCGCCAAGCGGTAAGGCACAGCACTTTGACTGCTGCATTCGCTGGTTCGAATCCAGCTAGCCCAGTCTTTTATATGGAGCATTAGCTCAGTCGGTAGAGCACTTGACTTTTAATCAAGTTGTCCGGGGTTCGAATCCCCGATGCTTCATCAAATGGAAACGGCTGAAAACCTTGATTTTACTGGGTTTTCAGCCGTTTTTCTGTTACAAAAATGAAATTGTAAAAAATGGTCGTACGACAAAGTAGAACAAAGTAATACAAAGTAAATGTGTCACTTCCGTGTCACATATACAGCGCTGCTTCTACGGCCCCTGCGGTGTCCTCGCGCTCCAACATAATGTGATTATACACGCGCAGCACCATGGCCTCGCTGTCGCCCAGGAGCGCCGCAATATTCTTGATCGACACGCGCGGGATCTGGTAGCACATCGCCGTACAGTAGTTGTGCCGGAAGATGTGCGCTGTGAGTCCGGATATGGGCTGTTCCGCGACTTCGTTCATGGCCTTGATGATTCTGTCCCATTTACGACGATACGAGGATTTAGATACCAATTTGCCGCCGCGCATGGAAAAGAGCTGAGTCCCTCTCATGCAGAAACGAACGTAAGACTCGAGAGAGGAGAAGAGCTGCGGCGGGATCGGTACCTGCCGGTATCCGTTATGAGACTTTGGACACTTGATACTCGGATGACCGGCATCGTCAAATTCGATTGATTTATTGACATTGATTGTTTTCTCTGCAAAATCAATGTCGAATCGAGTGAGAGCGAGCACTTCTCCACAACGTAATCCGGTGGCATACAAGATATCCACAAAAATCCGATCAGATGGGGATAACTCAGCATCTTTCATTGCTTTCTTCTCATTTTCGGTCAGCGGACGCTTCTCATCCGCCTTGTAGTCGATCGGCTTCATGATGTCCTTCAGATCCTCGTAGAGATTCGCAGCGTAAAGGCGATCATGGACTGCGGTCCGCATAATTTGCGAAAAGCAGAGGAGCAGCTGCTGCTGAGTGCGCTTCTTGCCGGCGGCATCGTTGAGGAGCATCTGGTAGTGGATCGGGAGAACGTCACAGAGCCGCACGCCTGCCATCTGGTCCATGTGCTTGTCAATGATGTTGAGATACATTCGTTTCGTGTTGTTGGATGCTTCGGCCTTATAAACAGTAAGCCATTTGTGAGCGTAGTCCAGAAACAGGATGTGTTTATCGCGGACGGCTTCCATATTTTTGATTTTGTTGTTGTACTGAGCAACCTTTTCTTCCAGATCTTTGCTGCTCTTCTTTGATCGGATCGTGATATAGTGTTTCTGGGTCCCCTGATAGGTGCCGTCCCATACGCGGGCCTGGAAATATCCGTTTTTTTGACGTGTATATTTTGCTTTTGCCATGTTCTATACCTCCATTTTCTGAAAAAGGGTGCAAAAATAACAGGAATCGGGAAACGAATGTTCGTTTTGACACCTGTTCCAGAAAATGGTAATATACAGATGGAAACTGTGTCCATTATCTGGATGCAACCCCGCCTTGGTGTTGGCGCACCGGGGCGGATTTTTTTATTTACTTTTTAATGACATTTCTTGCAAGGCGTGTATCCTTGCGCCTGCGCATCGGATAACGAGATCTGATGCGGATTTGACATATTGCTGCAGCTTGATTTGGAATGATATTTCTTTCCGGAATCAGAAACCCATACCATAGTTTCCTGCTGATCGGACGATGCCGGAGCCTGTGTAGCGGCGGGAGCAGCGGTTGGCTGTGTATCGGAAAGATAATCACTTGCCACGTAAGCCTCTGTTCCATTGTAGTCGATCTTAGACCAGCCGTTTTCGGAGCTGATAACGGTAACAGAGTCGCCAGCCGAGAACGTGCCGAGTTTTTCGGCATCCGCGCTTGCGGCGGCTCGAATGTTGAGCGATGACGTGGAGTACATTACTTTCGTTTCCACGGGCGCTTCTGTGGGAGTCGGCGTTGATGTCTCAGACACAGCAGAAACGGTGGAAGATGAAGCTGCGGAAGAGGATGAAGCCGCGGCTTCGGCTGCTTTCTTCCGGCCGCTGCTGAACCCGCTTGAGAAGACACCGACGATCAGGAAAAACAGAATGAAGCCGAGCAGGATAGTGCCACATCCGACGGTTCCACTTTGCGCCTTTTTAGAGGATTTCTTTTTGTGAGATCCTCCGCCGGAAGTTTTAACGTAGCTCAGACCGGTGCCAGGAGCGCTAAACGTGGTAGTTTTGCGGCCGCTGCTGCTCACGGAATGATGAACACCTTTACCTCCAACAGAAACACCAACGCTCTTATTGGAGACGTTCAGTTTGACGCCTGGAGCAATTTTCTTGCTCTTTTTGAATCGCATACCCATAACGATTCCCCCTCTCTGGATGTATAATTTCCCGGAAACCGGGAACTATAATGTCATGAAAATATTAATCCAAGACATCATATACAAAAGAAATTTGACGCTCCGCCAGGCGGCCTTACTGACTGGAATCCCAAAATCTACGCTGGAAGATATCTGCAGCAACGGAAGAATGCCGCGAATCGACACGATGGAAACCGTCGCTAAAGGCCTGAAAGTGCGGATTACGGACTTATTCGACAGTCCGTACAAATAAGTGTCCGGGAACACGGACAAATGTCAAAAGACGCTGATTTTTGCCCAAAGATTTCGTATTATTAATAAGGATGTTCGAAAAAAGATATTGAAATCGAACGAACGTTCACATATAATAAAAACAAAGATCGGAGGGCGTACATATGGACTACAAAAAAAATTATCATTGAAATGCTCGATCATGCCAATAAAAAACAATTACGAATGATCTATATCCATGTTCGAGCACTTTTGGGGCTGAGGTAACTCAGCCCTTTTTTGTTTGGATGGAATCAAGGAAACTTTCCAAAACACTCCATCCATTTTCGTCCAGCGCAGCTAGGCCAGAGATCAGGCGGCGCTTGAAAGAATCCTCTTCGTTAGAAAGCAACTCTTCGATAAATTCTTTGATTTGCTCATCTTTAGATAGTTCGATAAACATTTCCCCTCGACCTGTGCGGAGCCAGTCGGGATTAAGATTGAATGTCGCACAAATTAAATCTAAAAAGGGTTCATCAGGACTTGTCCGACCGAGTTCAATGTTCTCAATTTTTCCTCTGCTTTTTAAACCTAATCTATTAGCAAATTCCTCTCGGGATAGTCCGAGGACTTTTCTTAATTCCTTTATACGTTCGCTCAATGTTTTTTCACCTCCCATATACAGAAGAAATTTGACGCTCCGCCAGGCGGCCTTGCTGACCGGAATTCCAAAATCTACGCTGGAAGATATCTGCAGCGGAAGAATGCCAAGAATCGACACGATGGAATCCATTGCTAAAGGCCTGAAAGTGCGGATTACGGACTTATTCGACAGTCTGTACAAATAAGTGTCCGGGAACCCGGACAAATGTCAAAAAATGCTAATCTTCGCCCGAAAAATTCGTATTATTAATAAAGGACGTTCGAAAAAAATATTGAAATCGAACGAACGTTCGCGTATAATAAGGATAGAGATCGGAGGGCAATACATATGTACGAAAAATATCTTGCTGAAATAAAACAGATGTTATCATGTATGTCGGAAAGGGACATACAAATCGTCGCAAGGATTTATGGAATTTTGAGAATTTATTTGGAAAAGAGGGGGAGACGTTAGTCCCCCTTCTTTTTTTGCAGATTCTCACGTAATTTTGAAAAGTATAATCTTGCAGCAGATTTTGATGTATCGTCCAATTCATGATAGGTTCGCATCATTTCGATAATAAAATCTTTAAAAGGATCATCATCTGGTTCAAGTAGATCTTCTACATAAGAGGAAACCTCGTCGATTGGCAATTTTTCTTCAAAAATAGGGCCGGTTCCACTTCTTATCCATTCTTCGTTGACGTGGTATTTTGCGCAAATATCAGAAATAACACGATCTGTCAATGCAATTCTACCAATTTCAATGTTACCTGTATTCGCGCGAGACATATTCAAGGATTCAGAGAACTTTTGCTGAGTAAGATGCAAAACGTCTTTCCTTAAATAGCGGATGCGCTCATAAGCGTTCAATTCACTCACCTCCTTACAAAAACAGTATAACACACGTGAAAATGCTTGTAAAGCACAAAAATAAATGCTTGACAAACTATCTGCAGCAACGGAAGAATGCCGCGAATCGACACGATGGAAACCGTCGCTAAAGGCCTGAAAGTGCGGATTACGGACTTATTCGACAGTCCGTACAAATAAGTGTCCGGGAACCCGGACAAATGTCAAAAAATACTAATTTTCGCCCGAAGATCTCGTATTATTAGCAAAGGGACGTTCGAAAAAAGATATTGAAATCGAACGAACGTTCGTATATAATAAGGCTAGAGATCGGAGGGCGTACATATGGACTACAAAAGAAAGATTATTGAAATGCTTAACAAAATAAACGATGAAAAGACACTGTCGTTCATTTACAAAATCATCTCTAATTTGCTGGACTAGGGGAAAACCCCTAGTCCTCTTTATTTGAACTCTTCACCAGTTCTTTCGCGATCTTTTCCAATAATGCCCATTCGTTTTCGTCTAATTTCGATAAAGTTAATATTAAACGAGTCTTAAAAGAATCTTCCTCCTCTTTAAAAAGATCAGTGGTCATTTTTGCAATTTCATCATCTCTTGTAGTAGGAAGAAACATTTCTCCTTTTCCTGTGCGGAGCCAATCTTCGCTAACATTAAATTCACGACATATAGAAGTGATTACTGCGTCAAGAGGAGTTCTTATGCCGGCTTCGTATCCAGCGACAGAAGCTTGCTTAACCCCGATCCGTTCTCCGAAATCGGTTTGATTTAGCTTGAGTTCTTTCCGCAATAATCGAATTCGATCTTTCATTTATTTGTCTCACCTTCTTTCTGAAATAAATTATAACACAAAAAATATAACGTTGCAATATTTTTTACGAAAAAAGCTTGACTAAATTATAGCGATGCTGTATTATGATATTGCAAAGAGATAAAACGAAAGGAAGTGAAGCTATATGTCAGAAAAAGAAAAAAAGACTATAGAAGAAATCTCCAAAGCAGTTTTGGGAATGACAGAAGCGGAAAAAGCGCGATTCCTTGGGATCGCAGAAGGAATGAGCATTATGAAAGACATGAACAAGGGAGATGCATCCGAGAGAAAAGAAAAATAAGAAGAAAGGGGAAATCTGAATGGAAAAGATAACCACAGATGAAGCAGCAAAGATGCTGGAGCACCTGACAGGAAAGAGATACGTAATCAGTGCCAGCAAGAAGAAAGAGCCTATGCGCGTCGAGTATCCGGCGCGCTACATGAGAAAAGCGGAGCTGCTGAGAATGGAAAATCCGCTGATCGGAAGAGAAGTCCTGAACCGGGCGATCATGTACGCACCGGAGGGCGTAGCCCGGAAAGTTGATCCGCGGAAGAAAAACAGTCCGGTCATTTTTGACACGGAAAAATTTGAGGAATGGAGGCAAAAGCATTGAAAACACAGAATGTAATTGCCGTTATGGCAGGAGTAGCAGGAACATGGACTTATTTTGCGGGAGTGGAGCAGTGGAAGCCGTTTCAGATGGCCGCAGGCCTCGGAATTGCTGCCGCCGGATGGGCGGTCAAGCGGATCTGGGAAACGATCGCAGAACGGAAAGAGGAAGAAGAGGAGCGGATCGCACGCCATAAGGACGAGGTGTTTTCGATTTGGATGAACTGCGGAGCAAGTATGTTGTTTAGAGGCGATAAAAAATGGCAAAAGAAAGATTGACAGTAAAAAATCCAGACGGAACGTACCGGATCTGGATGGATCACGCCGGAACATTCCGGCTGGAAAGCCAGATGAACTCTGTATTTGCTTGCGGAGACTTGGTAGACAAGCTGGGAAAATACGAAGATCTCGAAGAAATGAAAAAGAAAAGCCCTACATGCTGAGGAACATGTAGGGACAAGAGTTAAAAAGATTTTTTCGATATTTATCTTATCACGATCGACATCGAAAGTCAAAGAAAATATTGAAAAATAAGGGGAGAAAGTCCCCTGTTAAACCTCGATAAAGAGATTAAAGTTAGGACGTATGAGATGGCGACGAAGAGGAAGATATATAAGCTCCGAGGGGGAACCGTTCTGGATGTAGATGAATTCCATGACGGGAGATATGGAGGCCCTGGGGGAACGAAAAAAGAGAAAAAAGAAGTGACTCCGGAGCAGATGAAGGAAGCGAATCACCGGACGAAGGTGAAAAACTGTCAGCGAAGATTGATACAGTATTTCCGCCCGGGAGATTGCTTTGCCACACTGACCTATGCTGTGCACAACAGACCGAAGAGCATGAGACACGCAAAGAGGGATTTTCAGAAAGCGTGGAGAAAAGTGAGGAGCGAATTCTGCAAGAGAGAGGTGGAGCTGTACTGGATCCGAAATCTGGAGAAAGGGACAAAAGGAGCCTGGCATATCCACGTTGTTATCAACGAGACAGGGGATGTAGCGGCGATTCTGCAGCGTGCCTGGGATAAGGGCGGAGTGTACGTGGAGACGTTAAAGCAAAATAAACTGTACGATCCAACGTTTCGCCTCCTGGCAGAGTATATGTGTAAAGACGAAAATACGAAAGAAAAGAAGCAGGACGGAACAGAAGCAAAACCGAGAGTGAAAGAATCGTCTTACAGTCATTCTCGGAATATGCCGTTGCCGGATCCAGAGAAAAAGTACCTGAAAAGGTGGAAAGAAGAAGTGAAACCGCCGAAAGGGTACTATATCGCGGACTACTACGAGGGAATCAACCCGAAAACACACTATAAATACCGGCGATATACACTGATCAGCCTGGAAAGGAGGGAAGAGGACGATGGAGACCGGCATCTACATAGAGCTAAGCGCAAACGATCCACGAGAAAGAAGCCGTAGTTGGGGTTATGTGCTGGAAGCTCCCGGAGGAAAGACCAAACACGAGACAGGGGAATGTACCAGCACAATGCACGGAGCCACACTGCAGACATTGATCAAGGCGCTCAGCCGGTATCACAAGCCGAGTCAGATCACGATCCACGCTGCGGATGAATGGATTTTGAACATGCTGGAGAATCAACTCCCGGCATGGGAGCAGAATGGCTTCCGGAATGCGCGGGGGGAACCGATCAAGTATCAGAAGGAGTGGGAGCAGCTGGCAGAAAAAGTAAAAGAACACAAGATCACGATCGCGCCGGGGCGGCATGAATACAGCGCCTGGCTGCAAGATGAAATGAAAAGAGGATGATGAGATGTTTGAACGATTTGGAGAACTGGAATCAGCCAAAGAAATTAACGAGTTGGCAGTAAATCTGTTCAACGAGGGAGATATGGAGAGCCTGCGCGTCATGGCGGCAGAAAACGGAATTCCGGAGGTTTTCGTGGAGCTGTTCTGCGACGGAGAAATTCGAGAACTGTGCGATCCGATGACGGCCGCACTGGGAAAGATTGAGGTCGAGTCTGCGGAAATGCAGCCGAAAGAAATTATGAAGGACTGGGTGGAGTACCTGAAAAGCCAGTGCATGGAAAACGAGCTGATGGCGTACAGTGTCAGAAAAAAAGGAAAATCGCTGAAAGGTTGTATTGCCGCGTTACTGAAATGGTCATTCGGGAACCAGATTCCTATCGAAAAGGAGATTCTGAAAGCCGCCGGCGTGACAGCGGGAAGAGTGACGCTGGGGATTCCGGGGATGGGAACTGCGAAGCGGATCATCCGGGAATATTATATGGGAAAGTAGGCGGAGCAGATGAGAAAAAAAGAAATTGAGAAAATCCCGTATCTCGGATTGAAGAAAATCAGCAGAAAAGAAGATGTGAAATACATTGGAGTTACTGCGGTTAAGATCATTGGAAACAAAAAGCATCTATTTGTGGAGGTGTACCAAAACCAGAAAGAGCACAAGACGGTGCCGGTGGTGCGGATCGTCCTTGCGAAAAAAGAATTCTGGAACTATTTTCCTGCAACGGAGCAGTGGACACGGCAGAAAGTGGAGGAAAACGGCGGATATGGGAAGCTGATATGGGCAGAAGAATATTCTTCACGGGTGGAGAAGGAAGATGAAAATATTCTCCAGAGCACGGAAGATCTCGAAAGAATAAAGAAATTCTGCAAGGTTAGAATCCCTGTGTACTATGAGACACGCTGGTGGGAATACATATACGGACATGAGGATGATATTGTGACCGTAGCAAGAATTGACAGAGAACATAGGAGGTTCGTGCGTCGGCAGGAAGCGCTGAAAGACAGAATGACACACACCGCGAAACTTCCGGAGAAAAGAATCTTGGAATATGCAAACAGAATTTATTTTCACGATAAACACCATCTGTATTACAAAAAACACGGGAGCTGGGCGAAAATTGCCTGCAGTAAGTGCGGAGGCGTGACGGATGCGCGGTGGAAAGATGGAATATCCTACGAGAGCCAGTTTCAAAAACATATTGATGAGCCGCGAGAAGGAAAATACGGAGAATGCCCGATGTGCGGCGCGTTTGGAATGTACAAGTGCCAGGGAAAAATCAAGGGAGAATACAGCGAAAAAATCCATCTGTTCCTGGGGCAGAAATACAAAGAAGATGGAGTCGTCCTGCGGTATGTGGAAATTGAGAAAGCGTGGACACTGGGCTTCATTAAGGGGAACGATGGACCGGAGATGTACAATGCCGCAGAAGAACTTTCTGGAGTAGAGGTGGCAAGAGCCTACTTTGAGCCGGGAAAAAAGGTGCAAATCGATTACCACAAGCACAACTGGTACCGAAACGAGGATTATTGGGACGACTGCAATCTATACGGACTCGCTAATATCGAAATCAAAGCGGCACCGATCATGCCGGAAACCTACGAAGAGCTGAAAAATACGGTATTCCGGTACAGCGGTTTGAAGGAATATGCAGCGCAGGTGAAAGAAGTAAATCCGATCAGATACCTGCAGACGTACCAGAAAACGCCGCAGATGGAGATGCTTGCCAAAATGGGATTGAGCGAGACAGCGGAAGCAGTCAATGATGGACACGTTGGGATTGTTGTGGATGCATCCGCGAAAAGACTGGATGCTTTCCTGGGGATTCGAGCAGAGCGGGTGAAAAAACTGATCGAAGAGAAAGGAAATCTGCGTCTTCTGAGAGTTCTGCAGATCGAAAAGAGCCTGGAGCAGCATTGGACGGAGGAGCAGGTGGATCATCTGCGGGAAACGGGTCTGGATATCGCGCACATTGCATTTGTTCTGAATTACATGACGACTCAGAAATTGCTGAACCGGATTGAAAAATATGCTGGATGTGCATACGGAACGGATTACGGAAAAGGGGCGACAAGGATTCGCAACACGGCAATCATGTATATTGATTATATGATAATGCGGGAAAAACGGGGCTATGATCTGAATAACTCTGTATACCAGCAGCCGCGGGACCTGAGAGGAGCTCATGCACAGATGGTTGCGGAGACTACCCGGGAAGAGGTCAAAAAACGGTTGAAAGAGACGGAAGAAAAATATCCGAACATCAAGAAACGGTACAGGGGCCTGCGAAAAGAATATTGTTACGAGGATGCAGCGTATCTTATCCGGCCGGCTCGATCGGCAGAGGAAATCGTGATGGAAGGAAGAATTCTTCACCATTGTGTGGGAGGTGACGGTTATCTGAGCAAACACAACGAAGGAAAAAGCTATATCCTGATGCTGAGATTTCGAAAAGAGCCGGAAACACCGTACATCACAGTAGAAATCAACCCGGAACAGAAAGAAATCGTGCAGTGGTATGGTGAAAAGGACACGAAGCCGGATGAAAAGAATATTCAGATCTGGCTGGATGCCTGGCTGAAAAAGCTGAAAAGCGGAACCCTGCAGGAAGAAACCGGTGAAACACTGACAATGACAGCATAGGAGAAAAAAATGGAAGAGTATACACAATTAACCTTGGATGATTGGCTGGAAATGAAAGAAAACCTGAAGCGGGATCTGATCGGAGTCCAGGAGAGCTTTGTGCGGATCGGCTACACACTGCGGACGATCGAGGAACAGGAACTGTACAAGCGAGATGGATACGAGACGATAACGGAATTTGCCAAAGCGGAATATGGACTGAGCGCTTCGACAATTTCCAGATTCATAAACATCAACCGGAAATTCAGTGTGGCAGGCTATTCGGACCGCCTGCGGCCGGAGTTTGCCAAGATCGGGAGCAGCAAGCTCTCCGAGATGCTTTCCCTGCCGGATGCAGACTTAGAAATGGTTCGGCCGGAGATGCCAAAGGCGGATATTCGGGAATTAAAACATTTCAACAAGGAGGAGCCGGTGCCGGAAGCCGCGGATTCGCTGGAAAAATTGGTGTGGAAGTTCTTCGAAGTCAATGCAGCGATCGCGAAGGAGCTGGAACAGAGCGAGGCCTATGCGGACGGCGAAGCGGAGAAAATGGTTGAGATCGTCAATCCGGCGGGAGTCAAAACGTTCCGCGCGGGGCTGTACTACATGGCGATGTATGAGAACGATATCCAGATCAAGCAGTTCGGACAGCAGCCGCAGAAAATGAGCTGGGCGGAGTTCTTCGCAATCACGAAAAAAATCTTCGAGAGCGTGGAATGGAAACAGAGAATACAAGAAGAGCATCCCAAAACAGAGCCGCAGGAAAAAGTTGAGACAAAACCAATTGCGCCGGCGCAAATCAAAAAGCCGGAAAGCCCTATAAATACAGAGGCGGAGCCGGTTTTGGAGACACCGAAAAAGCCAGAAAAAGAGACGTCCCAAAATGCAGCGCAAAAGAAAAATGAGGCACCGCAATCAGAAGAACCGCGGAAACCAGAAGAAAAAGTGCAAAGTGAGCCGGAAATTGCGGAAAACGGAGCGGAAAGCACGCAAAACGCAATGGAAATCACACAAAACGCAACGGAAACCGCACAAACCGAGACAGAGGAGCAGCTGCCGGGGCAAATGAATCTTCCAGAGGATTACCCGGGAACGGAGAGCATTGATGTACTGGGAAAGACGATGCAGCGAAAAGAGTATCTGGATACGCTGACCGCGTGGGGCGTGGCGGAATACCTGCATAAAAATCTGACAGCAGAGATCCTGGGAAACAGAGAGGGTCTCTATGAATGGCTGAAAGGCAAGGTCGATGAGCGGGGATATGGAATGGAGGACGTGAATGTATTGTAGAAGAGAGGGTACGGCGATCAAGGAAGAAATATACCGATATATCGCCAGATACATTTCGAAACATGTATATCCGCCGAGCTACAAAGAGATAGCGGACGAACTGAGCATATCTGCAAAAACGGTGAAAAAACACATGAATGAGCTAGTAGCCGATGGAATCCTTGAGACAGATGCGGAGCCGGGAGCGCAAAGAGCGTTCCGGATCAAAAATACAAAGGTAATAAAGAAAGGGGAAAAGAAATGAATAAAGTGATACTGATGGGAAGATTGACAAGAGATCCGGACGTCCGGTGGACGCAAGGACCGGAGCAGAGTGCGGTGGCGCGCTATACGTTGGCAGTGAATCGCCGATTTCAGAAAGAGGGAGGAGCGACTGCGGACTTCATCGGATGCGTAGCGTTTGGACGGCAGGCGGAATTTGCAGAGAAATATCTGCAGCAGGGAATCAAGATCGCCATCACCGGACGGATTCAGACCGGAAGCTACACCAATCGGGACGGGCAGAAAGTCTACACGACAGACGTGGTTGTAGAGGAGCAGGAGTTCGTAGAGAGCAAGGGAGCGAGCGCGGCCAGACCGCCAAAGAGAAAGACAGAACCGGAGACGGATGACGATGGATTTATGAATATTCCAGAGGGCGTTGAAGATGAAATTCCGTTCCGGTAACAGAGAGGAGAGAGAAAAATGTTATTTCCGAAACCGCAGACGAAAAAGAAGAGAAAGAAGCACAGAGAAAGCCTGCTGCAGAACAAGGAGAGCAGGATCTGTTATCTCTGCGCCAGAGGGGGGGATTATAGCTGGAAACAGGTGTTGGAGGAACACCACATCTTCGGCGGACCGAATCGGCATCTGTCAGAGGAATATGGTCTGAAAGTCTATATCTGCCCGGAATGCCATAGGACATCAGCCAGAGCAGTGCATCAGGATCCAGCAGGAGAAGCGAACCGATATCTGCAGGCGGAAGGGCAGAAAGCATTCGAAGAGAATTTCCCGGAATTAAGTTTCCGGGAGATCTTCGGGAAAAATTATCTGTGAGGGATGACAATGGAAAATTACGAAAAGTGTAAACATGTGCAGGCTATCGGAACATACGCAGTATATGTGGATCCTGGATGCCCGCAGGCAAGCAAAGTAAAAGGAGTATTGGTAAGCTCGCGCCGAAGATGCGAACGCTGCCGGATGGGAGAGGAAAATGAAGAAAATTCCGAAAGAAATGGAAGAGATGATTCTGGAAATGCTGCAGGAGGACAAAACGTATAAAGCGATCGTGGCCAGAACAGGAGTATCAGAGACTACGATTGGAAGAGTCGCAAGAGAAAACGGAATCTGCAGACTGAAAAGAAATGCTGAAAAGTGTAAAGAAGGTTATCCGCCGGCACTGCTGGAAGAATGGGACCGGGTGAGACTTGAAATTTTAGCGAAAGGATAGGAGACATGGGAGCAATAATTGGAATTTTAATGTTGTGCGCGGCTATGCTCGGCGGTGCCGCATGGTTACTGAACAGATCGGAGCGGCCGTCTGATCCGGAAGAGGATGAGGAGCAGGAGCGGTATCTTACAGAATGGAATCATAAGCACAAGAAAGGAATGTGAAATATGGGAATTTGGGAAGCAATTCAGGAAGCAATTGCAGATAAGCCTGAGATATCTGCGGAACTGAGAACGTCATGGAGGGAGCAGGGAATCATGACGTTGGCGCTTGAAAATATGACAACGAAACAGAAGACAGAGAGGGGATTTTGCGCGGAAGAAGGTGGAACGGAAGAAAGAATGAGAGATATAGTCCGGGAAATGCTGCTGAGACTGGATGATGTAGACGAATGGAGAAGAAAGCTGGCTATGTTGAAACTGATACAGGCGGCGCTGGATATTAAGCTTGATCAGAGACAGAAACAGTACGTATTATCAGAGATTCCTGCGTGGCCAGTCGAAGGGAGAAGAACGGGGAAAACGCTGGCAAACGTAATCAAAATATTGATAAACGAAAAGGAAACGATAATGATAACGAGAGATACTGCGTGGCGATACGCGGATGATAACCGGTCCGGATATGCGCATGCATGGGAGCAGGCGAAAATATTAAAAGAGATTAGCGACAAATTACGAAAAAAAGACGTACCGGTTCCGGAAGTGAAATTAGTAGAACTGTGGTGGCGATAAGAGGCGAGGCAAATGGGAAGAACAGAAACGACAAAGTTTCTGGGAGAGCTGCTTGTAAATACACGCCTTGCTACAGTTGGAAAACACTGGGCAAGAGAGGTAAGCATCGATCCGTGGACAGCAAACGGGAAACGGGTTGATTATATGCAGTTTTCTCCAGCGGATCAGTGCTCTGTATCTGGGATCGAGAAAGGCTATTTTACTTGCTACGAAATAAAAAGCTGTAAAGAGGATGTTTACAGTGGAAACGGGCTGAACTTTTTTGGCGAGAAAAACTATATAGTAACCACAATGGGATGTTACAAAGATATTTTGCCGGATTTTCGAAGTGGAAAATTTGCGAAACACATACGTGAAGAGTTTCCGGAATCGTCTAGTTATTACGGCGTTATGGTCGCAATACCGGACGGAACAGAAATAGCCGATGAATTCGAAAAGCCAACACCGATAAAATCAAACATGAAACGGTGGAAGCTGGCGATTGTAATGCCGTGTCGAGTAGGTCCGAGAAAGCGATCTATGACGGAATTATTATTTTGCATGTTACGGAGCGGACATTAAATAAAACGAGGAGGTGAGATCGATGGAGCAGAACAGAGATGAAAAGAAAGATGAGATTGAAAAGAAAAAAGAATATCTGAAAAGGTATCACGGCGCAGTGATTGCGGAAAAGGCGATCCAGCAGGAGATTGATGAGCTGAGAATGGATAAGATGTTCCCGATGCTGATTCAGGACGGGATGCCGCACGGGAGCAGCTGCGGGGACCTGGCGGAGTATGCGGCGCAGTTGGATGGATTGTGGGCGGATCTGAAAGAACAGATGGAGAAGAGAATCCGGATCCGGAGAGAGATCACACAGAAAATCGAACAGATGCAGGATGAGACAGAAAAAACGGTGCTGAGATTGCGATACATCCATTGGCTCCGGTGGGAGCAGATTGCCGAGCGGATGGGGTACGGATGGGCGCAGGTACATAGAATCCATGGAAGAGCATTGACTGATTTCAAAATGAAATAGAATGATACACGGCGTATGTGATATAGTGTAAAAGAAGAGAAACGGGAAAAGGAAAACCGCTTCTCTTCCGGCTCAAAAATCGATCACACCTTGTCACAGAAAATCCCTGCAGAAATGTGGGGATTTTCTTATGGGGGGAAATATGACAGACAAAGAAGCAAAGGAATTTTACAATTCCGAAGAGTGGAAACACAAGCGCCTGGCAATCCTGAGACGGGATCAATATGAATGCCAGGACTGCAGAAAGAGACTGCAGGAAGCAAAAGATAAAGACATAAGGCTGCCGGCGACAGAAGCAAAGATCCGGAGGGCAACACAGGTCCATCATATCATGGAGCTGAAAGAACATCCGGAGCTTGCGTTGGATGAAGAGAACCTGGTAAGCCTGTGTACTCAGTGCCATAATGTGAGACACGGCCGACATGTCGAGCGGAAGTTCGTTCCGAAGCGCCGGGTGATCGCGCCGGAGCAGTGGTGACCATCCCCCCGGGGTAATTCTCAGCGATTTTTGGCTAGGGAAGAACGGGTAGGAAGGGGCATGACTGTTCAGATTTTTCAGATTCTCGCGTGAAAGGGGTGGGGGTAACCGGTTCGGGTGAAGTGGAAAAAAACAGAAGGGTGGTGAGCAGATGTCACAGAAAGATGTTAAGGAGTCGCTGCTGGAGCAGTTGAGATTACAGGGAAAAACAGCGGATTTTTACGGAGATCTGGTAGAAGATTATATGCATTACTGGAAGTTGAAAAAGGATCTGATCCAGGATATCAAAAAGCGTGGAATCCGTTATGAAGCCATGAATGGGAACGGAATTATGGTGGAAAAAACAAATGAATCTGTGCAAAATCTGCAGAAAACCACGGCGATTATGTTAAAAATTTTGAGTGATCTTGGTCTGAGAGACCAGATCTCGAATGAGTCCGAGGCAGATGGTTACCTGTAAAGAAATTGACGACTATCTTGCCTACGCGAAAGCCCATCCGGAATGGATCAACAAAGAAAGACAGCTGCTGATCAAGAACATCGTACTCCCGACGTTAAGGCGAGACGATGTTTTTTTTGACGAAGAAACCTACAGAAAATGTCTGCAGTATTGCGAGAATAATTATTACCCGCTTTTTCCGTATCAGAAATTCATCTATGCGTTCGTGTTTATGTACGTGAACGATATGCCGCTATTTCAAAAATTCATTGTGATGATGGGAAGAGGAAACGGAAAGGATGGATTTATCGTACCGCTAGCGAATTTCTTTCAGACGCCATTGTACGGCGTTGAAAATTATCACATAGAAATCGTGGCAAATGCAGAAGATCAGGCGAATGAAACTTTCAAGGTTGCTTACAACGTATGCAAAAAAAAGAAGTTCAAGGGAAAATTCAGCGTCACAAAAGAGCTGATCACGAATCTCAAGACCGGATCGGAGTTGAAATACAACACGAGCAGGGCAGAGACAAAAGATGGAAAACGGCCTGGATGCCTGATTTTGAATGAGATACACGCCTACGAAAATTACGAGCAGATCAACGTGTTTGAGAGTGCACTTGGAAAAGTAAAGCATCCGCGGGAATTTATTATAACGACAAATGGATACGTAAGAGACGGCCCATTAGATGAAATTCTCACGATGATAGAAGAAATTCTGAGGACGGGAGAAAATCCGCTCGGATATTTTCCTTTCGTCTGCAAGTTGGATGAGAAAGGAGAAAAGGATCTTCCGGAAGCCTGGCATAAAGCAAACCCGTCGTTGGAATATATGCCGATTTTGGCAACGCAGATCATGAAAGATTATCTGGAAGCACAGAAGCTTCCGAGCAAACTTCCGGAGCTGATGACGAAACGTTTTAATTTGCCGGCACGGAACGAAGAAGAAACCGTAACATCGTGGAACAACATTCTGCGGTGCTGCTATGATGATATCGAGCAGAAAACACCGAGAACAACCGTGAACACGAAAGGAAAGCTTGCAATTCTGGCACTAGACTACGCCGACATTCGAGACTTCGCATCGGCCGGAGTGCTGACACAGGACGGTGAGGAGTTCATATGGCGGCAGCACACATGGATCTGCAAAGATTCACCATTTCTGGAAAAAATCAAATTCCCGCTGAACAATTTCGGACAGCCGGAATTTGAGGACTTCGAGGTGGTGGATGGCCCGACAATTCCAATTGATGCCATCATTCGGTGGTGCGTTGAGAGGATGAACGAATATGTTGTGCAGAAGATCACAATGGACACCTACCGCTACCAGATGTTTAAAGCAAAATTCGAAGAAGCTGGAATAACGATCGAAAGCAAACAGAATCCGGCGGGACTGGTAAGACTGGTGCGAAGAATCGGATCGGCGTGTGCCATCATTGCTCCGGAGATTGAAAGGCTGTTTGCAGAAGGAAAAATAAATTATGGTCCGTCATCCATCATGCGATGGTACACAAATAACACGAAAGTGAGCACGGACAAGTACGGAAACAAGATGTACGGAAAAATAGAACCGAAGTTGAGGAAAAACGATGGATTTATGGCTTTCGTAGCGGCGATGTTTTCGAAGGATGAAATAAAGGAGCAGGTTATCTATGTTTGATTGGTTTTTCAAAAGAGCAGAAAAAGAAGAGTCTCTGCTCGAAATCATAACATCGACCACGCAGCAGTTGCAGCTGTATGAATTTGCAAAAGAAAAAGCGATTGGCATGATTGCGGATGCGATTGCAAAATCGGAAATTGTAGTCCAGAGGAAAGACAAAAAAGGAACCAGACGGGCAAAAGATGACGTCTATTGGCGGCTGAACGTGCGGCCGAATGCAAATGAAACCGGAACAGATTTCTGGCGTGCGGCGATCCACGAACTGCTGACGAAAAAAGAAGCGTTAATCTGCAGAGTGGGCGAGCAATACTTTTTAGCGGATTCCTGGACGTTGAATGACAGCGTAATCTTACCGCAGATCTACAGCGATATCACGATCAGCTGTAACGGAAGAACGATGACGTTGGACATGTACCTGACGGCGGATCAGGTGCTGCACTTGCGGCTGCGAAATGACCGGCTCAGTGCACACCTTGGGAATATTGCGAAAAAGTACAATAAGCTGGCGAACGCGGTCTGCACGATGCAGACGTATGTTAATACGCCGAAATTCAAGCTCCATTTTGACACGACAAATTCCATCATTGCGACAAAAGATGAGAATGGAAACGTGAAAACGCTGACAAAAGATCAATACAAAGAGAAGCTGCAGGAGACGTTGCTGAGTGATGAACCGTCAACTATCATCACGAGCGCCGGAATTGATATCAACCAGATTGAAATTAAGGCCGGAGGGGCAAGTGAGGACGTTGTAAAGTTTGCGAAAGAAATTTTTAAGGACACCGCAATGGCATTTAACATCCCAATGGCGGTATTCCTGGGAGAAATCACAGAAAAAGCGGACAGCACAAACGAGTTCATCACCTACGCAGTTTCACCGATTGCCGAAATTCTGAACGATTCATTCAACGCAAAACTTGTCGGAAAAGAAAGTTATGAAAAAGACGAGAAAATTTGGGTGGATCTGTCAAGATTCAAGCACCGCGACCTGATCGAGTGCGCAACCGGCATGAGTACCCTGCGGAGCATCGGCTTCAACCTGGATGAGCTGCGGGAATCCATCGGCTGGGAAGCACTGAATACAGAATTCAGCCGAAGCCGTATGGTGACAAAGAACTATACCGCGGACGAAAGCGCGGTCACGGGAAACACAGAGTAAATCTCCCAGCTGATGGGTGAAACAGCAAATAACAAGGGAAGGAGAAAGCCATGAAAAGAAAAGAGATGCATTACTGCCAGCAGGTGGATGGCAACGTGCACAAGATCTTTCTGTATGACGATATCTCGAAATATGGAGAGTGGAACTGGGAAACCTGGGACTATGACGAGTCGGAGACATCCGCGGCACATTTCCAGAAGCTCCTGGAAGCGGTGCCGGATGGGGAAGAAATTGAACTGCATATTAATTCCTACGGCGGATCGGTTTCGGAAGGAACGGCCATCTACAACCTGCTGCAGGAGAGCAAGGCACACAAAGTGGGAATCGTGGACGGCGTATGCCATTCAATCGCGTTTACAATTCTGCAGGGGTGTGATGAGCGAATCATGGGGTACGGCACAAGCGCGATTATCCACAACATGTGGGCCAGCGTCACAGGAAATGCAAAACAGCTCCGGGAAGAGGCGGACAAGCTGGACGTGTGTATGGAATCCTGTGTACAGCTGATGATGCGCCGCGCAACCATTGATGAGGCGGAACTGAGAGCCATGATGGATGCAGAAACCGTGCTCACACCGCAGAAAGCCTTGGAGTGCGGACTGATTGATAAAATCGGTGTGGAACAGAAGGAAGAATCACAGACGGAACAGCTTATTACGGAAAATGCACAGCTGATCAAACAGCTGAACAACCGCACGTTCCTGGATGCGGAGGTTAAAAAGTTCATGCGGGCGGTTGCGCCGGCGCAAAAACAGAAAAGCGGATTTGACGCTTTCTTTCGGAAAGGAGAAAAAGAATGGACATCGACAAAATCACAGATGAAGAGCTGAAACAGAAAGTAATGAAGATGATGGAAGAGGCAGACGATAAGGTAGAGGCGATCTACCAGGCTGCCGCTATGATCGTAGAGGAGAAAAACAAAGGACTCATCAATCAGCTCGTGGAGCAGAACGCCCGCGCGGCACATGATGAAGAGTACAGAAAACGTCTGAATCTTCACAGCCTGTCGGACAAGGAAAAACAGTTCTATGAAGGACTGAAAGATGTAAAACAGGCGATCACTGCGAAGCAGATCGACATCATTCCGGATGAAATCATCGACAGAACACTGGATGATGTGAAAAAAGCAAGTAAAATTCTGAGCCTGGTAAATTTCGCGCCGGCCAATGTGAAAAAATGGCTGATCGGCAGCCATTCCGGAACGGCTGTGTGGGGAGATTTGACTGACGCAATCAAGGGAGAACTGAGCGCAGGATTTGAGATGCTGCCGCTGGATGTGAAAAAAATGACCGTATTCCTGGTGATCCCGAAAGCAATTCAGGATCTTGCACTTCCATTCGTGGACAAATATTTTACAGCGATTCTTGCGGAAGCAATGCAGGACGGACTGGTTAGTGGTTACCTGACAGGAAACGGAAAAACAGGACCAGTCGGAATTATGAATAAAATCGAAAGCTTCAAGTCGGACGGAACTGCAGCAGCAAAAACGGTTTTGAATACTGTGACGAAATTTAGCCCGAAGGGTCTTGCAGGAGTAAGAAAAACCCTGTGCAAGGAAGGAAAAAGAACAATCGGAACACTGTATCTGCTTTGCAATCCGCTTGATGAAGCCGAGTATGTGGATCCGGCCCTGTACGGAGAAAGTTTCACAGGAGGATATAAAAACACATCATTTATGCCGTTGGAAAAAATTGTGGATGCGAATGTACCAAAGGGAAAGGGAATCTTCACAATGGCGGGCGTGTACACAATGGGTGCATCGGTCATGGATGTGAACACGTTTGATCAGACGAAAGCAATGGATGATGCAGACGTCATCATCGGAAAATGTTATGCGAACGGACGCGCGGTGGATGATGAATGCGCAGTAGTTTTCGATATCACAAAACTGGAAGAGTACGTGCTGCCGGTCCAGCAGGTAACCGTTCCGCAGACAAACACGCAGGCGGCAGAGAAGTCAGCAGAGCCAACAGCAGAGCCAACAGCGGAATAAGGAGGTAAGGCGGAATGTTGGAAGAAATGATCGAGGAAGTGCGGCAGGAATTTCAGATTCCGCCGTATTTCCCGGATGAGTCGCTGCTTCGGTATTTGAAAGAAGGAAAACACCGTCTTGATACGCTCAATCCGGGAAGAAACCTGGAAACGGATGATACGTTTCGGAGTCTGCTGAAAAATTATGTGTACTATGCATACAATCATAAAACGTACGAATGGGAGCAGAACTATGCTGCAATTATCTTATCATGGCAGCTGGAAAGCGAGGTACCGTCATGAGCCTGCCGGTGTACACAAGCGGCTGCTTTGAACTCTATAGAATCAAAACAGACGAAACCAAAGATTTTCCAGAAGATATTTTGGAAAATCAGCATATGACGATCTGGTACAACGAGATTTCTGTGTATGACCATACCCGATACGCACTGAGCCAGAGCGGCCGGGAAATCACGATGAAAATTCGGATTCCGCAGTACAAGAAAATTGACAGTGACTGTGTGTGTATCATTGAGGGAACACAGCACAGAGTCTATAACGCCGCACACATCATCAACAAAGACGGATTCCCGGAAACGGAGCTCACACTGGTGCGACCAGATCGAACGATTGAGGTGATTGCATGAAAAAACAGGAATTAAGCGATTTACTCCACTCGCTCCAGATCCCGGTCAATGAGGGAATCGCAAGCCAGGAAAATACAAACAAATACCCGCGTGTGGTCTATTGGGACTATATCTGGGAGGATATTCTGGCATCTGGAGAAGAGTACGAAAATGTGGAAACATACCAGATTAGCTTCTATTCTCGTACGCCGCGGAATGAAAAACTGATGGAACTGAGAGAAAAACTCAGAGAAGTCGGGCTCCATCCGACCATCTATCACGAGTACGTGCAGGAAGATAAGGTCTTTCATTCTTATTTTTCCGTCGAGGTAGCAGTATGAACGAAGATGATTTCTATTCCGCCGGCATGAACGAATTTCAGAAGATCATTCGGGAATATCAGGAAAAATTCGAGCAGAGCAGAATTGAAGCGGCGTTGATGGAGGGCGCGGAGCAGCTGGCCAGAGATGTGCGGGCATTGCCAAAACCGAGATCACAGATTCAGAAATCTGGATATACCCATCTGCTGGACACCGTTTCGGCCAGAAAAGGAAAAAACGGAGAAATTGAAGTGGGATGGGGAAAATATTACGGTCCAATGGTAGAAGCTGGAACACGAAAAATGAATGCACAGCCGCATCTGCGCGGATTGTTCAAAAAAGATTCAAATAAATATTATAACCTGATACTGCAGAGATTGTTCAGGTAGAAAGGAAAAAAATATGTCAATCAAAACGAGAAAACCACCGCTGAAAGAAACAGTGGGAGCACAGTATGTGTGTTTCAATACGCCGGACGAAAATGGACAGTGGACAGAAACGTTTGAGGAAAGCGTGGAGAAAACCGAAGTTGTAAAAAGCGTAAAAGTAACAGAGAACACAGGGACAACGGATGTATATGCTTCCGGGAAAATCTACGATACAGACACCCGCCAGCCATCAACGAACATCGAAGTCGAGGTAGTGGCGTTCCCGGCAGATACGCTTGCAAAAGCGAGAGGGGATGAGGTGACGAAAAACGGCCTCATTCTGTCCGGAGGAAAGAGCATTCGTCCGTTTTTTGCGTATGGAAAAGTGGTCAAAAACAAGGACGGCTCAGAGAGATATGATTGGTATCCGAAATGTAAGCTCACAGCAAACACAGATGATGCGGCAACAGGTGAGGAAACGTTTTCCGTGCAGACAGATACAGTAACGATCGTTGCGTACCCATTCGACGCAAAAGAAAACATTAAAGTATCGCTGGATTCCAGCATGAAAGCATTCCCGGAGGGGCTGACAGAAGAAAAGTTCTTCTCGAAACCAATCCTCAAGGATGACGATCTGACAACGGCAGTAGCCGGATAAGGAGAAACATGAAAGATTATATTGTAGATTTGACGGACGGCACCCGGCTGCCCGTCAATGTTAATTTTGGCACACTCTATTATCTGCAGAAAATGCCGAAATTTTACAAGCTGGCCAAAAAGAAGCAGGAAAAACTGACAGATCCGGAAAAAATGGATCTTGCGGCCGCGTCCGTGTACGCAATCCTGCGAAGCAACGGAAAAACGGTGACGTTTGACGAGGCACTGCAGCTGGTGCCGATGGACGATGAACAGATCCGCGTGCTGCTGGAGGGATTTTCGGCCAGATGTGACGAGTATGCTAAAAAAAAACGAGCACGCCAGCAGATGGCGAAGGGCTTGACGTAGACTGGGCGGAATACCGGATCTGCGCCGCGGAGATGGGGATGAGAGAGGAAGAATTTTTTAATTGCGACCCCATCTTTTTTAACGAAATGTATGAAAAATTTTGGGAGAGAAAGAAAGTAGGTGAGCTGTATGGCGGATGATATGAAGCGGGTCGGTTTATCGTTCAAAACGGACGGTACGGTAGATTTTCAGAAAAGCCTGAAACAGATTTCGGAAGCCGTACAGGGTAACCGGGAAGAGTTTAAACGTGCGAAAATCGCCTGGGATGACAGCACAACGGCCATGGAGAAACTGACCGACAGACAGAAATACCTGCAGAAACAGACAGAAACATACAACGAAAAAGTGGAGGTCCTGAGAAGAGAGCTTTCTGAACTGGAGGGAGCAGAGAACAAAAACGAGAAAGCGATCTCCCAGAAGAAAAAACAGCTTTCCCAGGCAGAGACAACACTTGCCCAGTACCAGAAAGGCCTGAAAGAAGTAAACCAGGAAATCAAGAGCGGCTCCGCGGTTTTGGAAGAGAACATGAAAAAACTGGATGACTCCATCAGCACGCTGGATGCGTCCGCAAAAAAGAATGAATCCTCATTCAAGCTGATGAAGAGCCAGTGGGACAAAAACACCTCATCTGCGAAAAAATTAAAAGATGAGCAGAAGTATCTGACGGAGCAGGGCGAGACGTACCAGAAAAAAGTCGGTCTCGTAAAAGAAGAACTGAAACTGTTGGAAAATGCCGAGGGCGACAACAAAAAGGCGATCGAAGAAAAGAAAGCCGCACTCAATGAGGCGGAGGTATCGCTGAATGAGTACAAGAGCCGGCTGAAAGAAGTCAATGAACAGCTGAAATTCGGGAAAGCATCCATTGAAGAATACACCGAAAAAGTCCAGAAAGCAGGAGAAAAAGTCAAGAACGCGGGAAGCGGAATGACAAAAACGGTGACAGCGCCGATTCTTGCGGCCGGAGCGGCATCTGCAAAAATGGCTATGGATTTTGAGGATTCAATGGCAAAAGTTTCGACAATTGCGGATGCCACAGAAGTCCCGATGGACGAAATGCAGAAGGCGATTCTGAATCTGTCCAATCAGACAGGAATCTCATCAGAAGAGATTGCACAGAATATCTATGATTCTATCTCGGCAGGACAAAAAACGGGCGATGCAGTCAATTTCGTTTCGAACTCAACAAAACTGGCAAAAGCAGGTTTCGCGGATGCCGGAGCGGCGCTGGATGTGCTTACAACCATCATGAATGCGTATGGATTGAAAGCATCTGAAGTAACGAATGTTTCTGATATGCTGATTCAGACACAGAATTTGGGCAAAACAACAGTTGCGGATCTTGCCTCATCAATGGGAAAAGTAATCCCGACAGCAAACGCCTACGGAGTAAGCCTGGACGAGCTGTGCGCAGGATACGCTATCATGACCGCAAATGGTGTTGCAACAGCGGAAAGCACAACGTACATGAACGGTATGCTGAATGAGCTTGGAAAATCAGGAACGAACGTATCGGAAACCCTGAAAGAAAAGACGGGAAAGACATTTAAGGAATTGATGGACAGCGGAATGTCATTGTCTGATGTCCTGAAAATAATCAGCGATGCGGCGACGGAAAACAACAAATCGTTTGGCGATATGTGGAGCAGTTCGGAGGCCGGAAAAGCAGGTATGATCCTGCTGGGAGACAGCGCTGAGAATTTTAATGGCGTTTTGGAACAGATGCAGAATAGTGCAGGCGCGACAAATACGGCATTTGAAAAACTGGACACAAACTCCACAAAGATTAAAAAGGCGACGAATGAGCTGAAAAACGATGCTATAGACCTTGGAACAACACTGATGGAGGAACTCACACCGATTATCGAAAATATTGCGGAAAAGATTTCGCAATTTACAGAATGGTTTAACGGGTTGTCGGAATCGGAAAAACAGATGATTATACAGATTGGCCTGATCGTGGCTGCTATTGGTCCGTTGCTTATTGTGCTTGGAACAGTGGTGAGTAGCGGGGCAAAAATAATCGGAGGTATTCCGGTCATAGCAAAAGGCTTATCGGGTCTATTTGGCATCATCGCGGCGAATCCGGTCCTCGCAATTATAACGGCAATTGTGATTGCTGTTTTTACACTCTGGACAACCTGCGACGAATTCCGGGAAGGGGTACTCGAAGGGATTGATATTTTAAAAACGGTACTGACCGCCGGTTATGATTTCTGCGTGGAGCTGGGCGAAGAGAAGCTCGGCCGGATCCAGGATGCCTACGAAAAATACGGAGGCGGAATCACCGGAATCTTGGCCGCGAGCTGGCAGACATGGAAGGAAATATGGTCCACGGGATTTGATGTGATCGACAAGCTGACAGGCGGCAAGCTCACAGGAGTCAAAAACAAATTCTGGAACAAATTTGAAGAAATCAAAAACGTGGTAAAAAATGCACTAGATGCAGTAAAACGATTTTTTGCCGGCGAATGGCCGACACCAAAAATAAAAATACCACATTTTCAGATATCACCGCCGGGATGGTCGATCGGCGATCTGGTAAAAGGAAGCATCCCGAGGTTAAGCGTAAACTGGCACGCGAAAGGCGCGATCCTGAACAGACCGACCGTTATTAATCGGTCTGGAAACACGATCGACGTAGCAGGCGAGGCAGGACCGGAAGCTGTAACGCCAATTGAAACACTGAGAAAATACGTCCATGAAGAAGTGCGGGCCAACAATGCAGACCTGATAAAAGCACTTGCTGAGGTCCTGGGAGACCTCGGATTGACGATGGAAAACGTGATTAATCTTGGAGACGAAAGAATCTACCAGAAAGTCGTGAAATTAACCATCAAAGAGCTGAACAGACAGCAGATAAGTAAGCCTGTCTGGAAAGGAGGCTTTGCATGATTGACGATTACGAAGTTATTTTTGCAGGGGTCAGTTCTGCCGATCTCTGCATTTTTGCGGTCAACAGGCCGAATATCCCTGCAGCAGAACGGGACATCGAAACTCTGGAAGTGCCGGGAGTAGATGGGGCTTATCATATCGACAATGGCCGTTACAAGGAGATGACAATCTCGATCGAGATGAACTATATCGGCCCGGAGTCGAAATGGCATGAAAAATGGCGGGAAATCAAACGATGGGCGCAGGAGAAAAATGCAGAACTGATCCTGAATGACGATCCAGTGTTTGTGTACCGCGCCTATTATGCAGTTTTAAGCGAAAACAGCAGGGAAGGCCTGCGAGTGGGAAAATTTACGATTACATTTTATTGTTCCCCGTATCTGTACGTACGCGGAAGCGATGAATACGAAAAACCATATCCAATGCCGGTGTACTGGGGGCACAAAGTAGGAGGCGGAGGATACGTGCTGACGGAAAGCGGCCAGAAAGTAGCCACAAAAAGAAGATTTTTTACACTGACAAATGAGTACGACACCTCGTGCCCCAAAATCAAAATTGAGGGCCACGGAGAGTGTTGGGGACGAATCAACGGAAATGAGCTGCTTGCACAGGTCAATGGAACGCTGATCATCGACACAGAAAAAGAAATCACGGTGAATGGACAGGGACGAAATGCGAGCAATGCGATCAAAGGAAATTATGAAGATTTCTATCTGAACCCGGGCGAGAATGTGATCTTATTTGATTCTGCGTTTGAGATTTCAATCGCGCCGCGTTGGAGGACAAGATGATACAAGTTTACAAGCCAGAAAACAAAAACTATGAAAATAACGGCGACTGCGTATTACACCCAACGAAATGCGAGCTGACTATGCAACTTAGCGGTGAATGGACTATGGATATTGAGTGCGCAGCGGACTCACTATATATTGAGTGCCTGAAAGCCGGATCCGTTATCACGGCGCCAACTCCATACGGAGAAGAAGAACAATTCCGAGTGTATGACGCGGAAAAGGAGATGGGTGGACTTACCGCAAAGGCACGGCCCATTTTTTTTGACGCATCAAGAGAAACACATCTAAAGGATGTGCGAGCGACACAGTGCACAGGTACGGAGGCGGCAGAAAAACTAAGCGTTGGAAAATATCATGTTACTTCGGATATTACGGATATCAACACGGCGTATTATGTCCGCAAAAACTTGATCGAGGCACTGCTTTCGGATGATGAAAACAGTTTCATCAACCGGTGGGGTGGAGAACCAATTTTTCAAAATTATATGTGTCAAATGAGAAAAAGAGCCGGAGGAGACTATGGAACAGAAGTGCGGCTCGGATTCAATATGGCATCCGTCAAAGCGAAGGTAAACATGGATAACGTGGTTACAAGAATTATTCCGGAAAGCTATAATGGCCACACACTGCCAGATGATAGCTACTACGTAGACAGCGCGAATATTGGAAAATATCCAATCGCCTACACGAAAGTTGTGCAGTACGAAGACGTGAAGATGCAGGCAGACTGCGGAAACAACGAAACGGGATGCGCAACGCTAGAAGAGCTGCACAAAAAATTGAGGGAAAAGGCAAAAGCGGACTTTGAGGCAGGGTGCGACCTACCGGAAATCACATATGAAGTGGATCTTATCAACATCGAGAACACAATTGAGTACGCAGATGTGGAGAAACTTGTGAAAATCGGCCTCGGAGATTACGCGAAAGTGGAGAACAAAGATCTGCAGATATCAACAAGGGAACGTGCTGTGAGCGTGGTGTGGGACTGTATCATGAAAAGAAATAAAACCGTCACGCTCGGATCCGCGGAGAACGATTATCTGGATCGGATCAGTGCGGCAATGAAAATGGCAGAGCTGGCGCTGAACAAAGACGGAACCGTAAAAGGCGATCAGGTAACCGGAATGATTAACCTGATGAAAACAAGACTGAAAGCAACTGCAGAGAATGCGGAAAAACAGGCGGCAAAAGCAATCCTTTTCGAAGAATTGGACAAGAACAGCGACCTGTACGGAGCGATGGCACTCGGCACAACGGGATTTTTGATCGCATCCGAAAGAACGCCGGACGGCAGAGATTGGGACTGGAAAACGTTTGGAACGGGTCAGGGATTTCTGGCAGATTATCTCATTGCAGGCGTGCTACTATCACAAAATTACAAAGATGGAGAACAAGGATTTAAACTGGACTTGAACAGCGGAAAAATTTTTGCATCGCTGTTGGAAATTTTTGGAAGAGAAGCAGGGAAACCATGCTCGGTTGCTTTGGAAAATGGAAGAATCCTGGTGAAAGAATCCAGCGGAAAGTCAGTTATCCAGATATCACCACTCCAAAATGTGGATATCGTGACCGGAAAAAGCACATGGTCGGGAATGATCGGAAAAGGAAATACCTTCATCGAAGTAAATCCGCAAGATGATTATATCAGGTTCCGAGCAGGGGCTATCTATGAGGGGTATTCCGGATCAGCGGGATTGAGCGGAAAACTTGTGTACTCGGACGAGAGTTATCTGGTTGTCCGAAACGGAAGAATCACAGGAGGAAGGATCAAGAAATCAGATGGAACGTGGGAGGAGTTAAAAAATGGCACTAATTAGCTCAAATGCTTATCTGAGTATGGAAAATGCCACAGATAATGCGCAGTACATCTACAATTTCATGGTCCGAAATGGAGCGTCGCAGAACGCGGCGCTTGCCGTGCTGGGTAATATGTATGCAGAATCAACGTGCAATCCGGGAATATGGCAGAACCTCGACAGCAGCAGAACAGACCTGGGATTTGGACTGGTGCAGTGGACCCCGTCCACAAAATATACGAGCTGGGCCGCGGCCAAAGGATATGAAAGCAAGAACATCAATGGGCAGCTGCAGCGGATCCTCTACGAGAAAAACGCAGGGATCCAGTGGCAGAAAAGAACCACATCAATGTCATTCGCAGAATTCTGGAGTTCCGGAGCAAGCCTGGAAACGCTGGTAGAATTATTTGAACTCAATTATGAGCAGCACGCCGGAGCAGTACAGCCAAAAAGAAAAGAGTATGCGAATTATTGGAAAACGCATCTGGCGTTAAACGACGACTCAGCAGAAAAAATCGAAAAGGCGATTGCGTGGATGCTGAAAATTGCTGCAGATAACTCGCACGGGTATGATCAGGGTTATCGGTGGGGACCAGATTACGACTGCTCGTCATTTTGTATCACAGGGTGGCAGGAGGCTGGTGTGCCGGTGAAAACGTATGGAGCAAGCTACACCGGAGATATGCGGGCGGTATTCCTGCGCTGCGGCTTTTCGGATGTGATCGGGAATGTAGACGTCTATTCCGGATCAGGTCTGAGACGCGGTGATGTACTGCTGAGCGAGGGCTATCATGTGGCTACGTACATAGGCAATGGAAAGATTGTGCACGCATCTCAAAATGAATTCGGCGGAGCAGTGGGAGGACAGACTGGGGACCAGACGGGAACTGAGATCTGCACAAGGAGTTATTATTCCCATACGCCGCCGTGGGATCATGTATTGAGATATAAGCAGGGCGGCACAGAGGAGACACCAACACCGGAACCAACGGCAACAGTGTACCCGGTGCAGTGGATACCGGCATAGAGAGGAGACAGAAAAAATGGACATGACAATGTTTGAATGGCCGACGAAAGCCAAAGTCGAAAGCACAGATTATGTAGCAATTTGCGACGCAGACGGAAACGAGAAAAAAATTGCCGTAGATGATTTGAAAAATATCCAGAAAACGGAAACAACAGGAGGAACTGTGGAGGAGTGGCTTAAAGCCAAACTGAAAAGCTATGCAGGTTTTTCGGACGGATTTTACCCGGATCTGGGCGGATGGTCCGGAGGAACGGATGCGTTCGGACTGATCACAAAAAAAGGAGTTAAGGTGCAGTACGTAGGATTTATGGCAGATGGAAAAATCCGTATGGGATCCTATGATACGAGCAGCGGTGCGTACAAAATCTATATGCACGGAGATACTCTGGCGGATCATCCAGTTGGATCCGTGTGGATCACGGAAGAAAAAACTGCAGATCCGAATACAATTTTTGGCGGAACGTGGGAGAGATACGCAAAAGGAAGGACACTGGTTGGCGTTGATGAAGAAGACACCACGAAAAAATGGAACACAGCTGGACTGCAGGCCGGTGTTACGACAAATAACATCGACCACAAACACTACGAGACCAACGGAGCCGATGAGGGATCGATGTATCAGGTTTTCGGAGAAGATGGAGGACCGTATGGCTCTACGGTCCAGGCAAAAATGAATAATGCATCATGGAAAGCACAGACATCGGTTGGAAATATTAGAGTAAATAAAGTCTCCAATATTATTGATGGATCAAAAACTATCAATAACATGCCGCCGTACATCACAGTCTATATCTGGAAACGTACAGCTTAGGAGGGAAAGATCATGAGAGTACTTGAATTTTCAGTTATGGGTCAGCAAATCGAAAGGAGAGGGGATTTTTCCGGCCTGGTGGCGGGCAGTGAGCAGTATATGACAGCGAAATTTTGTTTTGACCGGGAGTGGGCCGGAAAAGTAAAAGTGGCAGAGTTCCGCCGAATTGATTCGAAGATCGCAGAATGCTTTTCGGAAAAAATCACTGGAAACTGCTGCATCGTGAGAACCGAGGTGCTGCACGGAAAGAAATGGTACGTGAACGTAGTAGGACTGGGAAAAGATGGAATGAAACTGTCAACAAACAGGGTAGAGGTGAAACAGGAGGAATGACATGAGTACAACAGACGAATTACTGGAAGAGATGCTGGAAGATGTGGAAGAGTACGCAACACCAGTCACGGACGATGATCTGCAGTTCTGGATTGATGAACATCTGAGAGTAATTTCTATCCCGAAAAACGGCGTAGTGGCTGGAGTTGAAGGAGATAAAAATGTAAATAAGATCAAATTCGGCATGAACCGGTACTACCACGACTTCGATATGTCCACATTCTCCGGAAGAATTTTGTACTCAAACGCCAAAGGAAATAAAAATTACTACAACATCACAGATATGCAGGCAAGCGGGAGCATCATCACGTTTTCGTGGCTCGTAGACGCCGATGCTGTGCAGTACATGGGCAAAACCGCGTTCGTAGTCTACCTCTTCAAAATTCAGGGCTCGGAGCTGCGGCAGAAATTCTTTTCAACGTTGGCGACACTGAAAGTATTGGAAGGAATGGAAGTAGATTCCGCTGTACCAGTCGAAAAACAGACGGACATCATCGAGCGGATGAAAGAGGAGATCAGCGCCTACGCAGAAGAAGTCAAGAAAAGCCTGCCGGCCGACTACACGGCGATGACGGAGCAGGTTAGTTCACTCAAGGAAGATGTAAATAATTTGAAATCATCGGGCGCTAATAACGAATCATTGATAGTGATATATGACATATTATCGAAAGGAACATATACAGAGGATATATCATCTTTGATGTCACAACTGGATGGATTGGTACACGATGGAATGTACAAGATTACAAGTGATGTTGAAAATGCAACATTAAGCAACAAAAGCAATTATGTTGCCAAAGAAAGCAAGTACACATGTACGGTTACAGCATCACTCGGATATAAAATATCTGCGGTTGTAGTAACGATGGGTGGAGTTGATATATCATCAAGCAATTACGATAAAACGACAAAAACAGTAACAATTGAAAGCGTAACAGGCAATGTTAACATTACGGTAACGACAATTGAATCAGATTTTACATCATTGAAATACATTAAAGGCGATGGAAACAGTTGGATTGATACAGGAGTTGTAGCAGACGTAAACCACAGATATGAATTATCTGCGAAACTGGATGGAGATGATGCTGATGAGTATTTCTTCGGGGCAGACCAGTATAATGTTGGAAGCGCTTATAATCAATTTGTGATGAAAACAGTATCGACGCATGCAAAAATAATGGGTACGATCAATAAAAGTGCTGTTGATGTTGGAACTTGGAATGTGACAGAAAACAATTTATTGTCAAATAAAAAAATGTATTTAGTTGTTAAGAATGGTTCACAGGAAATTTATCTTAACTCTGATTATACAGAAAAGCAGTCACAATATACAGCAGGAAGTGCATCTTTTGGAAGTCAAGACACATTACCGATTATTCCGTTGTATTTATTTCACGTCAATACAACAACATCAACAAATCCGATCAATGCAACCACATATAAACGAAGCGAAATTACAGTATTTTGGCTGAAAATTTATGATGACACAACAAATGAAATGCTACATGAATTTTTGCCAGTGGCAAAAAATGGGAAGATAGGAATGTTTGATACAGTAACAAAAGAGTTCCACGCAAACATCGGAACAGGAACATTTACATACGAGGAGGCGTAACTATGGAATTATACGATGCAGACGGTAAAAAGATTTTTTTACAGGAAGATGGAACAAAAACAGAAAGCAAACTAAAAGGGAAAAACATCGTGTTCCTCGGAGATTCCATACATGCATATCAACAATGGGATGGTGTCACTGTACCATATTTAATTCAGAGCAATACAGGAGCAAAATGCTATAACTGGTGTCAAGGTGGTATGACAATGGCGTTGACCGATACAGCATCATACGACCCTTATAGTTGTGTGGGGATGGTAAACGCACTAACACAAAAGGATTTTACGAATCAAGAAAAATATGCGGGAGACGATCATGGAACAGCACAAGGAAATTTTACCGAACAAATTGCTGAAATGAAAGAAATAGGATTGGATACTGCCGACATAGTCGTTATTGAATTTGGAACGAACGACTGTATTAAATTAGTTGATTTAGATGATTCTGAAAATGAACTTAATACAAAAACAACAGCAGGAGCGTTAAGGTATGCGATTAAAACGTTGCTAAATTATAAATCTAATTTATTAATATTTGTTTGCAACGTACAAAAAATGACAGGATATGCAGACGCTGAGCATCAAAAACCTTATGATTCAGCAAAACAAACGCAAGCAATAAATAACGTGTGCGAAAAGCTTAATGTTCCAATCGTAGACATATATGGAAACTTACTTCTAAATGATTACACTAAAGGTTTGCTATTACATGATGGACTGCACAGAACACATGAAGGAAAGGTAAGACAGGCTACATTGATCCAAAATGTTATAAGCAATTATTTGTAAATTGAGACTGATTACTAGTCAACTAAAGCGGACGAAAGGTAACTACCGATACCATCTGAAATGCATAGGATGGTATCGGTAGCATTGGAAAAGGATCATGAATCATGTTTCTCAAGCCACTCGGAAAGAGCCTTGCGGATGACCCACGATGCGGTACGCTCCTCGCGTTCGCAGTATGAGATAAGCTGCTTAAGCTGTTCCGGTTCAAAGCTGATCGACATTTTCTTGTACTTGTCCTCTTCGGATTTGCGTGGATGAGCCATGATAACCACCTCCTCGAGACCACTATACCAGACGCGAGTGAGTGGTAGCAAGAAGCAGTGATATATTGGGATATGTAGGCATAACAGACTAAGCGCCGGCATCCTTTGCCAACCTGCTTAGCATATAAACGATTTCCATTTCTTAATGTAATATATGCTGTAAAAACCATGTCAGTCTGGTCACATTTTACCATGCAATCTGCCTCCTTTCCAAAAGATTTTTCTCAGACGAATCCGAAAAAGTATGGAAATTGGCAGAAACAAATACTAAAATATATTTGAAAGATATGGTTTTAGTAGATGATCTTTTGTCTCTGCTATTTCCGCCAGAGTTCGTTTGAGGCCCTAATCTCAAATGAACTCTTTTTTTGGAATCAGAAAAGTTGCAAGCCTTATACCATAGTGACTGCTTCATTCAAATCAAACAGCATTAAATTCATATAAATTACGCTAACTATAAAATATGGGGAAAAAATAAACAAAGAAAAAATTATATGAGATAAAAAATGATTGGAACAAGGCTTCTTTTGACTTATAATGTCATCGAAAGGAGTGTTAAAATGAAAGAAATATATAAAGAAGTAGTAGGTATAGTTGCATTGCTTATTTATTTGACATGGAAGAAATACCATGCAAAATATCTGAGAGAGAATGAAACAGTATCCGTAAAAAGAGAATATGTTGCTATGGTTTATGCAGCGGTAATTATAATAGTAGTAATAGGCATAATAAAATTATTAGGATGGTTTGCTGGAATTTATATCGCAATACCATTGAGTGTTGTTGTTATGTATCTATTACGAAAAAAAGAAGAGGCAATTCAAGGATTTTGTTTACTTTTAAAAGGCGGATACTATTTAATACTTTCAGTATATTCTACGATTCAGTATTACAGTAAATCAGAAAAATTAGTTGAATTGGCTGTAGGGTTTACTATTTCATTGGCTATTTTTGAAAGTGCCACTGCATTGAGTGATGGAATTATAAAGATAAAAACAAAAAATAATTAAGAAGTGTAACGTAACGATAGTGATTAGAAATTTAGTAAATTAGATTTACTGAGAAAATCGAAAATATATTCGAAAAAATGAAGAAATCGCGCGTGAAATATGCTATAATGATAGGGTAGAAAACAAAAAATGGGAGCCGAACTCCCTGACTACCAATCATAAAAGTTCGGCTCCTTCCACCCACAAGGGGGCTGTGATTATTATAACACATCCGCCTCCTTTTGGGTACCCCACAAGGAGGTTTTTTTATGCGCGAACAGTTTGTGAAAGAATTCGTGACGAAGCTTGTGAACCAGATCCCGGATGATGCCCTCAAAATCGTGTATCAGAAATTGACCATTTTTGTGTCGGACTACGAAATAGAGCCGAGAAAAACGGAAATCGTCCCATATGAGGGATATCTCCCGGAATGCTATGAGATTTATTTTGCGACACGAAAAATCGAGGGCCTCAGCATCCGCTCGCTGGAGCTGTACAACATGGTCCTCCGGGATTTCTTTTTCCAGGTCAATAAGCAGCTGCCGGAAATCACAACGAATGATATTCGGGTATATCTGTACCAGACCCAGGCAACAAGAAAAATCAGTAATGCCACGCTGGATAATCGCAGAGTCATTATTCACATATTTCTGGAGTGGGCGGCAAACGAAGGATACATCGGAAGCAACCCATGCCGAAACATCAAGGCGATTAAGTACGAGCGAGCGCAGAGAAAACCACTATCCGGAATGGAACTGGAACGGGTGAGAAATGCGTGCGAGACGCTCAGAGACAAGGCCATGATCGAGATGCTGTACAGTACCGGATGCCGCGTGACGGAGCTGGAGCGGCTGAACATTGCGGACGTGGATTTTGAGCAGAAAGATGTACACCTTTTTGGAAAAGGGGATAAGCACCGTACATCTTGCCTTAACGTACGGGCTGAACTTGCGCTGAAAAATTATCTCGCCACAAGAAACGATGAAAACCCGGCCTTATTTGTCTCGGAACGTGCTCCCCACGGACGGCTGAAAAAGCCTGCGATTGAGAAAAGGGTGCGGCAGTTGGGAGAGATGTCTAAGATCGGCCGGAGAGTGTATCCGCATCTGATCAGACACACGACCGCAACAGATGGGCTGGATCGAGGAATGCCAATCGAAGAGGTACAGCAGTTCCTCGGGCATGTGAATATTAACACCACCATGGTCTATGCTCAGGTATCGAGAGCCAACTTAAAACGGGACCACAGACGGTGCATTGTGTGAGAGCGGAAATCCGCTCTCATTTTTTGAAGGAGAAAATATGACTGAGATTAGAGCAGGACCACGTTTGGAGGTCCTATTTTTTGACACTAAAACAAGAAGAGAAGGAGAAAAAACATGAAAATTATTGACTCTTATAATGCTGTAGTAGGCAGCGTGGTAGCGGTGCTGTCGTATCTGCTGGGGCCGCACTGGATCCTGTTTGCACTTTTCCTCGGACTGAATGTGGCGGACTGGCTCACGGGCTGGATGAAAAGCAGAATCGCCCACAAGGAAAGCTCCAGTGCGGGCTGGAAAGGGGTACTCAAGAAACTTGGGTACTGGATTATGATTGTGGTAGCGTTCGGAGCAAGTACGGCATTTATTGAGATCGGAGATACAATTGGAATTGACCTTGGAATTACAACGCTACTCGGATGGTTCGTGCTTGCATCACTGCTCGTGAATGAAATCCGGTCTATCTTGGAAAATTTTGTCGAGATGGGTTATAAGGTGCCGAAGATTTTGGTGAATGGTTTAGAAGTGGCAGACAAAAAAATCAACCAGAACCAGGACGAAGAAACAGAGTAAAAGAACAGTATAATTTTATTTTTGCGCCGGCGCAATCGCCGGTAGAAGGAGAAAAAAATGAGCTTAATTTCAAATAGTGGACATGATGAGAACGGAAGATATTCTGGCGGTAAGGCAGGCGATCAGACAGGAACCGAATGGGCGCTGATCCCGTGGTACTCCCGTCCCTGGAAGTGCGTACTGCGGCATCCGAACTCTGCAGTACGTGCAAAAATCGCAGAGCTTGGTGTCAAGGCGGCGAAAAACGACCTAATTGGTTATGATCAGGGACAGCGTGATACATACTGGCAGCATCTCAGAGTCAGCAACTACGATCCGTCGCAGATAACCATCGCCTGCGAGGCGGACTGCTCCGCAGGAGTCATTGCAAATGTCAAGGCCGTCGGGCATCTTCTGGGAATCGACGCTCTTAAAAATCTGAAAGCCACCTACACCGGAGATATGCGGAAAGCATTCAAGGCAGCGGGATTCCTGGTTCTGACTGAGAGCAAATACCTGAATGGCCCGGACTACCTGTTAGAGGGAGATGTCCTGCTGAACGATGGAGCCCACACAGCCACCAACGTCGAAAATGGCAGATATTCCGGCGGAACATCCGAGGTGAATACAAATACCGGATCCGGTAGCAATACCGCCAGAAACAACGTTTCCGATGGTCAGAAATGGCTCAACAGCAACTACGGGGACAAGATCCTGAAGTATTGTGGAACCAAACTGCGCGTGGACGGAGACTACGGCGATAAGTCCAGATGGGCTGCCCTGGCGGTTTGGAAAAACTTGATGAACCGGAGATACGGCACGAAGCTGGATCCGACCAACAAGAACTTTTTCGAATCATGCAAAAAAGTTGCTTCGAAAGCCACTGTCAGCCGCGGAACTCAGGGAACATTCACATTCCTGGTTCAGTTCATCCTTGCGGCAAAAGGCTTCTATTTCGGCAGCATGGACGCGCTCTGCGGCGACGGTTTGACGGCCGCCATCAAATCATACCAGAAATCAAAAGGACTTACTGTAGATGGCTACTGTGGAGCAGATACCTGGTACGCACTGTTTAATTAGGTGATTCAGCGCAGCAGAAATGATGCAACGAACAGAAATGATAAGGAGACGCAGGGATTATCCCTGCGTCTTTTTTTGTGTGAAAAAGCAAAAACACTTGAAAAACCAGAACAATAATGTTAAAATACATTTGCAAGATAATTAAAATCTTGCATCAGACGCGAGGTCTGTGAGTTAAAAAACATTTTTGGAAAAGTAGCATAAAAAAAAGCATTGGGTTTCCCAATGCTTTTGCTCAAAAAATGTTAAAACACATTAGACATTTTCAATTATGCGTCTGTGAGTTGAAAAACATTATTGAATAACTGCCATAAGGTAGAAATAAAAAAAGGACGCAAAACTTGCGTCCTTTTTTTATTGGAAAAATCCAAAAAACTATTGATTATTTATACTCCAATGGAGTATAATAAAATCAACAAAGGAAAACAAAACAAAAAAGAGAAAGGCGGAAACAATAATGACAAAATACGGAAGAGAGTACAAACTGAACGAGGAAGAAATGGAAAACATCGCAACCTATATGAATGACGAGATCAGAGAAGACCTCCATTTCGAAATGGCTCCATGTGATCCGGAAGAATTTCTTAGAGCTTACGTAGGAAGGGACCCAGATTTTGAAGAACTGCTGAACAGCGAGTTCTCAATTGAGCTGTAAGGAAGGTGAGAAAAAGATGTACTGGAAAGAGATTTTAAAGGTTTATAAAAGTATGGGCGTGGAGAGTATTATTCCAATCGCACACACACGAATCAAACCAAACGTGAAAGTACTGATTGACGAAAGCGGAAACTTCGTTGGTGCAATGCTGAATGAGCAAGATCGTTTTACGATTCCGTGCACGATTGAATCGGAGTCGAGAACGAGCGGATGCGCACCGCATCCGATTCACGATAACATGCAATATTTATGCAATGAGTACGATGACCAAAAATGCAAAGAAAAACACGAAAGCTATATGAAACAGCTTAAGGAGTACATCGAGGAGGTGGACGACGAGCTGGCAAAATCAGTCTATCGTTTTCTTAAAAAAGGACTTCTCCGAGAATGTATCAAAGATTTTTTAGGAAAAGTAAATCTTCCGGAAGAAAAGGTGATGATTTGCTTTGTAATGGTGACAAGGGAAACCTTGACAAGAGCCTCCATGTCGGACGAATACGAAGGATTTTGTCTGTACGCGTTACGAGCAGGAGACGGGCAAGACTTCCAATGGCGTGACTACTATCTGAAAAAGCTGGAGCAAAACGGAATATGCAGTATAACAGGAAAACCTGATTTCATCCCGCCAACTTATCCGAAAGCAATACGAAACTCGAGAGACGCAGCGAAATTATTCGTCGGCGGATCAATCAAAAAAAATAAAAGAGAATTTAGACGGAATGCCGACGATCAACCCGGGTTATGTGATCACACAGAAAATTGTCCACACGCTACAGTGCATGAACTACGAGGGAGCACAATGGGCCTATCAAATGATTCGGGAAAACAAAGGAATAACAAACGAAATTATAAGCGAAATTGAAAACGAGCGTGAAATGACAGAGGAAGAAAAGAAGAGATTCGAGAAAAAAATAGTAAAAAGCTTTAACAAGATGGCCCAAAATAAAGAATGGATGGCGAAGAAAAACGGGGAAGAATATTATGACGATTAAAGAGATAAGAGAACGTTCCGGACTCTCACAGGGAGCGTTCTGCAAGCGGTACGGGATCCCAAAAGGGACCCTGTGCCATTGGGAGAGCGGAGAAAGAAAACCACCACTGTACGTGCTGAATTTGCTGGAAAAAGTCGTGGAGCAAGACAAGGAAAAAGATGAAAGACGTGACTAATAAAAAAATATCAAGGACGCATTTTTTGCGTCCTTTTTATTAAAAAAGCATTGACACATTATACTCCAATGGAGTATAATGTAATTAACAAAGGAACAAGAGATAAGGAAGGTAAACAAAATGGATGCAAAAGAAGTTTTAAAGAAAATGAACGAAAGTTATTTTTCAATAGCAGCAATTCGCCGGTGCAGAAAGGACGAAAACTACAAAGTAGGCGATATTTGCAGAAACAGCTTCGATTGGAATTATGAAAAAGATGAAAGCACTTTTGAAGATGATGAGCCTGTTGAGCTTTCTGGAACATGCGGAATGAGAATCGAGAATCTGGAAAATCTCGACGAAGAAGAAGTAGAAGAGGCAGAGAAAATTTTAGAAAAAGCGCTGAAAGACTCAAGAGCATATGACTACGGGTACCAGACAGTAATTATAGCTGGAGATCGCTATGAATACGGAAACGACGAAAATGAGATCATTATTGAAGATGCAGAAGTGATCGGGATAGCATAGGGGGAAGCAAAAATGAAAAAATATGAATTAAAGAAATGTAGCGCGGAGTTTACGTGGAAAGAGAGAAAAGAAATCAAAGAAGGCTGCACGATGTACGACGTGGAGCCGGAGAAACTCGGCGAATTTGAAACGCTGGAAAAAGCAGAGGAAGAACTCGCAAAATATAAAACCGAGATTAGTGAGTCCGGCGGCCTGTTCTCTGTCACGGAGTACATGATTCAAGAAAACGAGTACGACGAAGATGGAGAGTGGATAGATGGGGGAGACGTTTGGAGCTTTTCAAAGATGGAAATTGGTGTTGTGGATAAAGAAACACTGGAGCTGATCGGAACCGCGACGAGCTACGAAGAGGCGGAAAAGATGCAAAACGACTATGAAGGAGAAGCTGGAACATACTTGAGATTTTTTGAAATATAAATTTGAAAGAAAAACCGTGTCAAAAATTGACGCGGTTTTTTATTTGACAGGATAGACACAATGTGCTAATATCTGAATGTGTCATTTTCGTGTCATGGGATCGTTGGAAAATGGCGTATTTTCGGGCATTTTAGGCGGTAAGGGAACTTGACTTTTAATCAAGTTGTCCGGGGTTCGAATCCCCGATGCTTCACTAAATAACCCATAGAAAACGCCCATAGAGGTTTTCTATGGGGTTTTTCTTTTTTCGAAAAAATAATATGCGGTTATGACGGAATTGGCAGACGTGCAGGATTTAGGTTCCTGTGCCTTTCGGCGTGTGGGTTCGAGTCCCACTAACCGCAGAAAAATCGTTACAGTTCACAGGTTCCCTGCGAACTGTAACATTCGCAGCCCTCATTTAAAGTTTTGCTTCGCAAAAGGAGGGCTGCTCACGCCTGAATCACTTTCTTACGCAGCGAAACAGCAAGTGTTTCACTGCTGAGTGAACAGTAACGAAAAATCCACAGCAGTAAAATGACAAAAATCAGATTCTAAATAATTGCAGCAAAAATATTCGCGCATCAAATATCTTAAAAACTCCAAACAGAACCGAAAATCAAATAGAGAATAGATAGAGGAAAAATGGTATGACAAGAGAAAAGTATGAGTCATTGCCTTTGAGCACGCTGAAAGCGCTGGCAAAATCCAGAAACATGAAGGGGATTTCCACCCTGCGGAAAGAAGCGCTGATTGAGCGGATGCTGGAAGAAGATCAGAAAGAAAACCAGAAAAACATGGAAGAGCCGGCGGTTCTAAAAGAGGAAAAAAAGACGGAAACTGTACAGGATCAGAATCAGGAACCGCAGGAAAAGCGGGAGGACGGTATGGAGCGCCAGAATCGGGAAACCTCGGAAAACGGCACCGCGCGCCCGTACCAGAGACCGCGGTATGTCCGCCGGGAAGAGCGCAGTGAAAACGGAGAGCGCCAGGAGTACCGTCCAAGAGCGCCGCGTTTCAATGAGCGTAGATTTCAGGAACCACGGAATTATAATCAGAATAACCGTGAGGAAGAGCAAAGACAGGAGCCGCGTCAGGAAGCAGGGCAGGAAATGAGACAGGAGCCGCTGCGTCAGGAAGCAAGACCAGAGACGAGACAGGAACCGCGTCAGGAAACCAGCACGCTCGACAGCGGCCAGGAGGCCTGCGGCATCCTCGAGGTCATGCCGGACGGATTTGGATTTATCCGCTCCGACAACTATATGCCGGGCGACAGCGATGTCTACGTTTCCCCGTCCCAAATCCGCCGTTTCGGACTGAAAACGGGAGATATCATCCGTGGAAACACGAGAGTAAAGTCCGCAACCGAAAAATTCAGCGCCCTTTTATACTTAAAGAGCGTCAACAATCTGCCGCTCGACCAGATCATGCGCCGCGGCAATTTCGAAGATATGACGCCGGTCTTCCCGGATGAGCGGCTGCGCCTTGAGCGCCCGGGCGGAAGCATGGCGATGCGGATTGTGGATCTTGTAAGTCCGATCGGAAAAGGCCAGCGAGGCATGATCGTCTCCCCGCCGAAAGCCGGAAAAACGACGCTTTTGAAGGATGCGGCAAAATCCATCCTGCGGAACAATCCGGAGATGTATCTGATCATCCTTCTGATCGACGAGCGTCCGGAGGAGGTCACCGACATTAAAGAAGCGATTCAGGGATCGAATGTGGAAGTCATCTATTCCACCTTCGATGAGCAGCCGGAGCACCACAAACGCGTGTCCGAGATGGTCATTGAGCGCGCGAAACGTCTTGTGGAGAGTAAAAAAGACGTTACGATCTTCATCGACAGCATCACACGTCTCGCCAGAGCTTACAACCTGACCGTTCCGCCGAGCGGCCGTACCCTTTCCGGCGGTCTCGATCCGGCAGCACTCTACATGCCGAAACGGTTCTTCGGCGCGGCCAGAAACATGCGCGAGGGCGGAAGCCTGACGATTCTTGCAACGGCGCTTGTGGACACCGGAAGCAAGATGGACGATGTCGTTTACGAGGAATTCAAAGGCACCGGAAACATGGAACTCGTGCTCGACCGGAAACTGCAGGAACGCCGCGTCTTCCCGGCCATCGACATAGCCAAATCGGGAACAAGAAGAGAAGATCTGCTTCTGACACCGGATGAGCAGGAGGCCGTTTACAATATGCGGAAGGCATTAAACGGCATGAAATCCGAGGAAGCCGTGGAAAATATTCTGAACATGTTTGACCGCACCAGAAACAACGGCGAACTGATTCAAATTTTAAAGAAACAAAAAATAGTATAAGGCTTGCAATTTTCAAAATTGTGTGATACAATGAGAAAGCTGTGCAAGGTTGATGAGATTTTGTCAGCCTGAAATACGAAATCATCAGAGTAAATCTGAGAAGATAACAATATTAAGAAGAGGTGAATAAAATGAGAGAAGGAATCCATCCAGAATACCATCAGGCAACTGTTACCTGCAACTGCGGAAATACTTTCGTAACAGGTTCTACCAAGAAAGAGATCCACGTTGAGATCTGTTCTAAATGCCATCCGTTCTACACTGGCCAGCAGAAAGCTGCTGCAGCTCGTGGACGTATCGAGAAGTTCAACAAGAAATACGGCATGAAATAAGAATTGAATCAAGCAAGATGAAAAACGGGCTGAGGTTGGAAGATCTCAGCCCGTTCTTGCGTTACGGATGCAGAAAATCCCCTTTGAGGAGGTAAACGTAAATTATGAAATCATCCAATATTGGCGGCCAGGCCGTGATGGAAGGCGTCATGATGATGAACAAGGACCGCTATTCCGTCGCAGTACGCCGGCCGGACGGGGAGATTGAGGTTAAAGTAGAGCAGCACAAGCCGCTGACAAAGCACAAGGGGCTTTTAAAAGTTCCGATTCTGCGCGGTGTCTTCAGCTTTGCCGATTCGATGATCGTCGGCATGAGTTCCCTTATGTACTCCGCTTCGTTCTATGAGGACGAGGAGGAGGAAAAGAAAAAGCCGGCGACGAAAGAGGAAGAGGAGCAGCAGAAAGCGAAAAAAGAAAAGACAGACAAGCTGATGATGTACGGAACCGTCACATTTTCCGTTGTCATCGCCGTCGTTCTCTTTCTGATGGTGCCGTACTTCCTGTTCGAACTGCTGCACAAAGCGGGAGCCGGAACGACACTGACCGCGGTGGCAGAGGCCTTTGTGCGTGTGGCACTGTTCCTCGGCTATCTGGCAGCCATTTCCCGTATGGAAGACATTCAGCGCGTGTTCATGTACCACGGCGCCGAGCATAAATGCATCAACTGCATCGAGCACGGTCTGGAACTGAACGTGGAAAACGTCTTAAAGAGTTCCCGGGAGCACAAGCGCTGCGGAACGAGCTTTCTTATGTACGTCATCGTCATCAGTATCATCTTTTTCATGTTCATCCGGGTCGATTCCCCGGTGCTGAAAATTGTGATCCGCCTGCTTCTCATTCCGGTGATCGCGGGCGTTTCGTATGAATTTATCCGCCTGGCGGGAAAAAGTGACAATAAACTGGTCAACCTGATCAGTAAACCGGGCCTGATGCTGCAGCACCTGACGACGCGCGAGCCGGATGCCGAGATGGCAGAGGTTGCGATCGCCGCTGTGGAGGCTGTGTTTGACTGGAGAGCGTACCTGAACGAAAACTTTGGTTATACGTACCCGGCCAAAACCGAAAAGAAAGAACATGAGGAGCCGTGACCGATGAGTGTGCACGATAGAAAAAACTTGAAATCTGCACTGGAATCCGCTATTCTGTACTTACAAAAGCAGGGGGTGGAGGAAGCCCGGCAGGACGCATGGCTTTTACTGGAACATGTCTGCGGGATCAGCCACAGCACCTACTTTGTACACAGTGAAGATGAAATGCCAAAAGAACAGCAGGAGCAGTACGAAGCGCTGGTCAGAAAGCGCGGCGAACACATTCCGCTGCAGCAGCTGACCGGAGAGGCGTGGTTCTACGGAATCCCGTTTTTTGTGAATGAGCATGTACTGATTCCGCGGCAGGACACCGAGATTCTTGTGGAGGAAGCGCTCCGCGGCCTTCCAAAAGATGCACGGATTCTCGATCTCTGCACCGGTTCGGGATGCATCCTCATATCGCTTCTTGTGACGAGAGAGGACTGCACGGGAATCGGCGCGGATCTCTCCGAGAAAGCCTTACAGGTTGCGGAAAAGAACGGCGCACAGGCGGGCGGACGGGCATCGTTCGTAAAGAGCAACTTATTTGAAAACATCGAGGGAACCTTCGATGTGATCGCAAGCAATCCGCCGTATATCCGCACGGATGTGATTGAAACGCTGATGCCGGAGGTGCGCGACCATGAGCCGCGGATGGCACTCGACGGCAGTGCGGACGGTCTTGTCTTTTACCGGAAGATTACAGAGCAGGCAGGAAGCTATTTAAAAGAGGGCGGAAAGCTCTGTTTTGAAATTGGATACGATCAGGGAGATGAAGTGAGGGAGCTGATGGAAACCCACGGCTTTGCCGATGTACAGGTTCTGAAAGATCTGGCAGGCCTGGACCGCGTGGTGACCGGTATCTGGCACAAAGAACTCTGACAGAAATGAATTTTAATTTTGACACCATAATGACATCATAAACAGACGAAAACAGCAAAAAGGAGCAGTCATTTTATGTTTGATAAACTTGATGATATCCTCATGCGTCTCGAGGAGGTACTGAATCAGTTAAGCGAGCCGGACGTCGCTGCCGATGCGGCGAAGTTCCAGAAGCTGATGAAGGAGCAGGCAGAACTCCAGCCGATCGCAGACGCATATAAGGACTATAAAACACAGAAACAGACCATCGAAGAGAGCCTGATGCTTCTCGAGGAGGAATCCGACGAAGAGATGCGCGAAATGCTGAAAGAAGAGCTCTCCGATGCAAAAAAACGCGTAGAGGAGCTGGAGCAGGAGCTCAAAGTCCTGCTTCTGCCGAAAGACCCGAACGATGACAAGAACGTTATCGTAGAGTTCCGCGCAGGTGCCGGCGGAGACGAGGCGGCACTCTTTACCGCAGAAATCTGCCGTATGTACATCAAATACGCAGAGAGCCGCGGCTGGAAAACAGAGCTGACCAGCGCCGATGAAAACGGAATCGGCGGCTTTAAAGACGCAACACTTCTGATCAACGGAGCAGGCGCGTACTCCCGGATGAAGTACGAGAGCGGCACGCACCGCGTACAGCGTGTGCCGGAAACCGAGTCCGGCGGAAGAATCCATACCTCAACCATGACCGTAGCGATCATGCCGGAGGTGGACGACGTCGAAGTACAGATCGACCCGAAAGATTACAAATTCGATGTATTCCGTGCTTCCGGAAACGGCGGCCAGTGTGTCAATACGACCGACTCAGCAGTCCGTCTGACCCACTTCCCGAGCGGCATCGTCATTTCCTGTCAGGATGAGAAATCACAGTTAAAGAATAAGGACAAGGCACTGAAGATTCTGCGTGCCCGTCTGTACGACTTAGAGCAGCAGAAACAGCACGATGAGATGGCCGAGCTTCGAAAGAGCCAGGTCGGAACGGGAGACCGCTCCGAGAAGATCCGTACGTACAACTTCCCGCAGGGACGTGTGACGGATCACAGAATCAAACTGACCTTATACAAACTGGACGCCATCATGAACGGCGATCTGGATGAAATCATCGACAGTCTGATTGCAGCCGATCAGGCCGCAAAGCTGAGCAGCATGCAGGAAGAAGCATAATAATAAACGCTGCGAATCACGATTGGTCTACAGGATCGATTGTTGATAGAATAAACAAGAGAAAAAAGGGGAAAAGAGAAAGGGAAAACGCTATGAAGAAAACAGCACTTGTGATCATGGCAGCCGGAATCGGCAGCAGATTTGGAAAGGGAATCAAACAGCTTGAGCCAGTAGGACCAAACGGGGAGATCATCATGGATTATTCCATCCACGATGCACTGGAAGCCGGCTTCAACAAAGTAGTCTTCATCATCCGCAAGGATCTGGAGAAAGATTTCAAGGAAGTCATCGGCAACCGCATCAGCAAAATCACAGAGGTGGAATATGCATTCCAGGAGCTCGATGATCTGCCGGCAGGCTTTGCAAAACCGGAAGGCCGTACCAAACCGTGGGGAACCGGCCAGGCCGTTCTTGCCTGCAAAGGTCTTGTAAAAGAGCCGTTTGCTGTTATCAATGCTGATGACTATTACGGAAAAGATCCGTTCGTAAAACTGCACGACTACCTCGTACAGGAGCATGATGTGGATGAAGTTATGCCGATCTCCATGGCAGGATTCGTGCTTGGAAACACCTTAAGTGACAACGGCGGTGTTACAAGAGGTGTCTGCGTCGTTGATGAAAACGGAAACCTGACCGGTGTCAACGAGACGAAAAACATCGTAAAGACCGCAGAGGGCGCAGGCGTTGAAAAAGAAGACGGAACGGTTGATCCGATCGACAAAAACGCCCTTGTTTCCATGAACATGTGGGGACTGCAGCCGGAGTTCATTGATCTTCTGGAGAAAGGCTTTGTTGAATTCCTTTCTGCACAGAAAGAGGGAGATGTAAAAGGCGAGTACCTCCTTCCGATCTACATCGACGAGCTGCTGCACGCAGGAAAAGCAGAAGTAAAAGTTCTTCCGACCGACGCAGAGTGGTTCGGCGTAACGTATCAGGAAGACAAAGCTTCCGTAACAGAAGCATTCCGCAAACTGATTGCGGACGGCGTATACAGCGAGAAGCTGTACGACTAATTACGATATTTTGTTATTTGAGTGAATAACCAGAAAAAGCGTGTTTGAATGATTGCAAAAAATTTCAGACACGCTTTCTGCCCGAAAGGGGAAAGGAGCATACCATGGGTAAATATTTTGGAACAGATGGATTTCGCGGAGAAGCAAACATTGATCTGACGGTTGAGCATGCATATAAAGTGGGAAGATTCCTCGGATGGTATTTCGGAAAAGACCACAAAGCACAGATCGTCATTGGAAAAGACACCAGACGCTCCAGCTACATGTTCGAATATTCGCTGGTAGCAGGACTGACCGCATCGGGAGCAGACGCTTATCTGCTGCACGTAACGACCACCCCGAGCGTTTCCTATGTTGTCCGTACCGAAAACTTTGACTGCGGAATTATGATCTCCGCCAGCCACAACCCGTTCTATGACAACGGAATCAAAGTCATCAACGGCCTGGGACAGAAACTGGAAGCCGACATCGAAGCGCAGATCGAAGCCTACATCGACGACGGAACACCGAAGATCCCGTTCGCAACGAGAGAAGACATCGGACGCACCGTGGATTTTGCAGCCGGAAGGAACCGCTACATTGGACACCTGATCTCGATTCCGACAAAATCCTTTAAAAACATGAGAGTCGGACTCGACTGCTCCAACGGAAGTGCCTCTTCCGTAGCCAAGAGCGTGTTTGATGCCATCGGCGCCAAGACATATGTGATCCACAACGAGCCGGACGGAACAAACATCAACTGCGGCTGTGGTTCCACCCACATCGAAGAGCTTCAGAAATATGTAAGAGAGAAACACCTCGATGTCGGATTTGCCTACGACGGAGACGCAGACCGCTGCATCGCTGTCGATGAGCTGGGAAATGTGGTAGACGGAGACCTGATCATGTATGTCTGCGGTAAATACTTAAAAGAAAAAGGCCAGTTAAACGGAGATACGATTGTGACCACGATCATGTCAAACCTCGGTCTTTACAAAGCGTGTGACCGCGCCGGTATCCGGTATGAGAAGACGGCAGTCGGCGACAAATACGTGTGCGAGAACATGATGGCAAACGGCTATTCTCTCGGCGGAGAGCAGTCCGGCCACATCATTTTCAGTAAGCACGCGACGACCGGTGACGGAATCCTGACCTCCCTGATGGTGATGGAAGTGCTGATAGATAAGAAACTCCCGCTCAGCACCCTGACAGCCGAGGTAGTGATTTACCCGCAGCTCTTAAAGAATGTCCGCGTGGCAAACAAAGCAGCTGCAAAGGCCAACCCGGCAGTACAGAAAGCAGTAGAAGACGTAGCAGAGGCCCTGGGCGATGACGGACGCATCCTCGTAAGAGAGAGCGGCACCGAGCCGGTGATCCGTGTCATGGTGGAAGCACCGGACGATGCAACGTGTGCAAAATACGTAGACCAGGTTGTTTCTGTGATGCATAAAGAAGGACTTGTGACAGAATGAAAAAAAGACTGGTAATCTTTTTTCTGGCGGCGGCAATGGTGCTTGGCGGCTGTGAAAATAAAAATTCAAAGCTTTATAAAAAGGGCATCGAGGCGCTCGAACAGAAGGACTACGTAACGTCGATTGCGATGCTGGAGGGAGCCGTAAAGGCAGGCGACCGACTGGCGGAGAGCTACCGGTCGCTCGGCATCGCTTATCTGAAAAGCCAGGAGTATGACAAGGCAAAAGAGGCTTTCAAGAGCAGTCTTTCGAGCATGAAGCACAAAGACGCGGAGTTTTCGCGCGATGTCATGTATTACGAGGCGGAAACCTGCGTACAGGCCGGAGATCTGGATGGAGCCATTGAGATCTGCACCAATATTCAGGAAGAAAAGGCCGATGCCGATGCGCTGTTCCTTAGGGGACGCGCGTACTTCCTGCAGAAGAATTACGAGCAGGCGAAGGTGGATTTTGATGCGGCAGTGGAGACGAAGGAGAGCTATCAGCTCTGCCTTGACATTTACGAGCTGTATCAGGAGAGCAGCATGAAGGCGGACGGAGACCGTTACCTCGAAGCGGCAGTGAAGATTGAGCCGAAAACGACCGAGGATTATTATAACATCGGCTGCGCATACTACTATCTGGAGGAGCAGGACGAGGCGGTCAAAGCGTTCTCGAAGGCAATGAAGGACGGCAGCAGCGCGGCGATGGAAATGCTCGGCGAGGTTTACCTTTCCAATGGTCAGAACGACGAGGCGAAAGCACTGTTTTCTTCGTATCTTTCGACAGATGGCTTTGCGGCGGCAGCAAACAACGGGCTGGCGCTCTGCGCACTTGCGGAAAACGACACGGACAGTGCACTCTCGTATATCGAGGAAGGACTCAAAACGGCAGAGGATTCCGACCGGGAAAATCTGCTGTTCAACCAGATTGTATCCTATGAAAAACGGGCGGATTTTGATACCGCGAAGTCGCTGATGGCGGATTTTCTGGCAGCATACCCGGAAAACACCGCGGCGCAGCGGGAAAATACGTTTCTCCAGAACCGATAACAGATGGAGGAAGTTGGATTGTTTGATTTAAGAGAAGAACAGGAGCGCGTGATTCTGGTTGGCGTACAGGAAAACGGCGGCGCAAACGCAGAAGAATCGCTCGACGAGCTGGCGGAACTGGCCAGCACCGCCGGTGCGAAGGTGGAGGGCCGCCTGGTGCAGGTGCGGGAGGCCATTCATCCGGGAACGTACATCGGAAAAGGAAAATTAGAGGAATTGAAAATTCTGGTGCGCGCCTGCGATGCGACGGGCATCATCTGCGACGATGAGCTCTCCTCGATCCAGTTAAAAGGGCTGGAGGAAGCACTGGAATGCAAGATCATGGACCGTACGCTTTTGATCCTGGATATCTTTGCAGCGCGCGCCGTGAGCAGCGAGGGTAAAATCCAGGTTGAGCTGGCCCAGTTAAAGTACCGTGCGTCCCGACTTTCCGGCCTTGGCACATCGCTTTCCCGTCTCGGCGGCGGAATCGGTACGAGAGGACCGGGAGAGAAAAAGCTGGAAACCGACCGGCGCCTGATCCGCACGCGTATTACGCAGTTAAAACGTGAGCTTGAGGAAGTACGCCAGCACAGAGAGCTCCTTCGTGAAGGCAGAAAACGTTCCAAAATCCCGGTAGCGGCGCTCGTAGGCTATACGTCAGCGGGAAAGAGCAGTCTTTTAAATGCACTGACAGGATCGGAAATTCTGGCAGATGCAATGCTGTTTTCCACGCTGGATACGACGACGCGGTCACTGACCCTTCCGGATGGACAGGAAATCCTGCTGACCGATACGGTTGGATTTATCAATAAGCTGCCACATCATCTGATCGATGCATTCCGCAGTACGCTGGAGGAAGCACGGTATGCCGACTATATTCTCCACGTTGTGGATACGTCAAATCCGCAGATGGAGCTGCAGATGCAGGTCGTGTACGATACGCTGCGGGAACTGAAAGTTGAGGACAAAAAGATCGTCACCCTGCTGAACAAGCAGGATAAGCTTCTCGCCCCGATGGTTGTAAAAGATTTCCGGGCAGACGCGAGCCTTGCGGTCTCTGCCAAAACAGGACAGGGACTCGAAGACCTCAAAAATTTACTCTCCTCGTGGATGATGGAGGGAAAAATCTATATCGAGCGCCTCTATCCGTACGATAAGGCGGGAACGATTTCACTGATCCGCGGATACGGAATTCTGCTCGAAGAAGAATATCTGCCGGAAGGCATCCGCGTAAAAGCCTATGTACCGAAGGATATCTATCCGAGGGTATAGAGGTATGGCAAGCGGGCTTAAAAACGGCAGTACATCCCTTTAAGCGCCGTACAGCGCCGAAAAATGGAAGGGACAGAACACAAGTAAAAGTACCATATCTAGTGATGTTAGAAAATTTCACACTAGATATGGTACTTTTTACTATTGACGGGAGAAACATGCTCTGCTATCATATGGTTCAGACACTGCAAAGAGTGGAACCTTAAAAAGGCCTTGCAGAAACGGTTGAATTAACAGGAGGGATTCCATGTTTCAGGTAGAAAAGAGAGACGGAACGATTGCAGAGTTCCAGATGAAAAAGATTACCGATGCGATTGGAAAAGCATTCGGCGCAAAAGATATGCAGTTCAGCGATGACATGCTTCAGATGCTGGCACTGCGCGTAACAGCGGACTTTCAGTCCAAGATCAAAGACGGAAAAATTTCAGTGGAGGCAATTCAGGACAGCGTGGAGAACGTGCTGATCCAGTGCGGCTACGCAGAAGTGGCAAAAGCTTACATTCTGTACCGCAAGCAGAGGGAAAAAATCCGCAACATGAAATCGACGATCGTAGACTACAAAGAGATCGTGGACAGCTACGTAAAAGTAGAGGACTGGCGTGTCAAAGAGAATTCGACCGTAACGTATTCTGTCGGCGGTCTGATCTTAAGCAATTCCGGCGCGATCACAGCCAACTACTGGTTATCAGAGATTTATGATGACGAGATCGCCGAGGCACACCGCAACGCGGATATTCACATCCACGACCTGTCGATGCTGACCGGCTACTGTGCAGGATGGTCGTTAAAACAGCTCATCAAAGAAGGACTTGGCGGCATCAACGGAAAGATTACTTCTTCTCCGGCAAGACATCTTTCGGTTCTGTGCAACCAGATGGTCAACTTCCTCGGCATTATGCAGAACGAGTGGGCAGGTGCACAGGCATTTTCTTCGTTTGATACGTATCTGGCGCCGTTCGTCAAAGTGGACAACTTAAGCTACGGCGAAGTGAAGAAGTGCATCGAGGCGTTTATCTACGGCGTCAACACACCGAGCCGCTGGGGAAGCCAGGCACCGTTCTCCAACATCACACTCGACTGGACCGTACCGGATGACCTCGCAGAGCTTCCGGCGATCGTCGGCGGCAAGGAGATGGACTTCAAGTACAAAGACTGTAAAAAAGAGATGGATATGATAAACAAAGCGTTCATCGAGACGATGATCGAGGGAGATGCCAACGGAAGAGGCTTCCAGTACCCGATCCCGACCTACTCCATCACATCCGATTTTGACTGGTCCGATACGGAGAATAACCGTCTGCTGTTCGAAATGACTGCAAAATACGGTACCCCGTACTTCTCCAACTACATCAACAGCGATATGAAACCAAGCGACGTGCGCTCCATGTGCTGCCGTCTCCGCCTGGATCTGCGTGAGCTTCGAAAGAAAACCGGCGGATTCTTCGGTTCCGGCGAGAGCACCGGATCGGTCGGCGTTGTCACCATCAATATGCCGCGTATCGCATATCAGTCCAAAGATGAGAAAGAGTTCTACCGCCGTCTCGATCATATGATGGATATTGCCGCACGTTCGTTAAAGACGAAACGTGAGGTCATTACCCGCCTCCTGGACGAGGGACTGTATCCATATACGAAACGGTACCTTGGAACGTTTGAGAACCACTTCTCAACCATCGGTCTGATCGGTATGAACGAGGCCGGCTTAAATGCCGCATGGCTCGGAAAGGGTCTGGAGGATCCGAAGACACAGCAGTTTACGAAAGAAGTTCTGAACCATATGAGAGAGCGTCTTTCTGATTACCAGGAGGAGTACGGCGATCTGTACAACCTTGAGGCAACTCCGGCGGAGTCGACCGCATACCGTCTGGCAAAACACGACCGTGCAAAATGGCCGGATATCAAGACCGCAGGCCATGAGGGAGATACCCCGTACTACACCAACAGCTCCCATCTGCCGGTGGACTATACCGAGGATATTTTCTCTGCGCTTGATATTCAGGATGATCTGCAGACGCTGTACACCTCGGGAACTGTCTTCCATGCGTTCCTTGGCGAAAAACTGCCGGACTGGAAAGCAGCAGCTTCCCTTGTGCGGAAGATTGCAGAGAACTACAAACTGCCGTACTACACGCTGTCCCCGACGTATTCTGTCTGTGCGAACGACGGCTATCTCGCCGGCGAGCACTTTACATGTCCGATCTGTGGAAAAGAGGCAGAGGTTTACAGCCGTATCACGGGATATTACCGTCCGGTCAAGAACTGGAACGACGGAAAACGCCAGGAGTACAAGAACAGAACTGTATATGATATCATCCACTCCAAATCGCCGGAGCAGAAAATGAAATCGTACGGCGCAGCAGAGAAACTGGCAGAGCAGGCCGCTGGAAAAGAAGAGCCGAAAGCCGCTGCAGCAGCAGATAAAATCGAGGAAGACGGCATGTACCTGTTCACGACAAGCACCTGCCCGAACTGCAAAATGGCAAAAGAAATGCTCGCCGAGGAGCAGTATGAGGTGATCGACGCAGAGCGTCACCCGGATCTTGCCGCACAGTACGGCATCATGCAGGCACCGACTCTTCTCGTTGTGGAGGACGGACAGGCGCAGAAGATTGTGAATGCTTCCAATATCCAGAAATATGTGGATGAATATCTCTCCTAAATCTGTGCGCATATAGTTGCAGGAAAGAACAAACAGAGTTATAATAGAAAAAAGCGATACCCTCGCCCGGGCATCCCGGGTGGGGGTATTATTATGGCGCTGAGCACAGCAGAAATCGGCCCGGTGGACCGGTTTCACTTACAGAAGGGAGAAAAATTATGGGATACAGCCAGGACACAATCTGTGTACAGGGAGGATGGCAGCCGAAAAACGGTGAGCCGCGTGTACTTCCGATTTACCAGAGCACAACATTCAAATATGCAACCAGCGAGGAAATGGGAAAACTGTTCGATCTGGAGGAGGAGGGATATTTCTATTCCCGTCTGCAGAACCCGACGAATGACGTCGTAGCACAGAAAATCTGCGATCTGGAGGGCGGCGTGGCAGCCATGCTCACATCTTCCGGCCAGGCGGCAACGATGCTTGCTGTTACCAACATCTGTGAGGCAGGCGACCACGTTGTCTGCGCGGCAAAGGTTTACGGAGGAACCTCCAACCTGCTCGCCGTTACCTTAAAACGATTCGGCATCGAGACTACCCTCGTGGACCAGGATGCGCCTGCAGAGGAGCTGGAAAAAGCATTCCAGCCGAACACCAAAGCTGTCTTTGCCGAGACGATTTCCAACCCGGCAGGTGTTGTACTTGACATTGACAAGTTTGTTAAACTTGCACATGAGCACGGCGTTCCGATGATCTGCGACAACACCTTTGCAACCCCGATCAACTGCCGTCCGTTCGAGTTCGGTGTAGATATTGTCACCCATTCCACCACAAAATACATGGACGGCCATGCAATGGCGCTCGGCGGAGCGATTGTCGATTCCGGAAACTTCGACTGGGATGCGCATGCAGACAAATTCCCGGGTCTTACCACACCGGACGAGTCGTATCATGGTGTTATTTACACCCAGAAATTCGGCAAAAAAGCATACATCACAAAAGCAACCGCACAGCTGATGCGCGATATGGGAGCATGCCAGTCCCCGCAGAATGCATTCCTGACGAATGTCGGCCTGGAGACTCTGCACCTGCGCGTGGAGCGTCACTGCAGAAATGCCGAGAAAGTGGCAGAGTTCCTGAAAAACCACCCGAAGGTAGCATGGGTTGAGTACGCAGGCCTTGCAGACAGCAAATACCATGCGCTGGCAGAAAAATACATGCCGAACGGAACCTGCGGCGTTCTCTGCTTCGGACCAAAGGGCGGAAGAGACGGCGCGATGCGCTTCACGAACGGCCTGAAAATGGTAGCAATTGTAACACACGTTGCCGATGCAAGAAGCTGCGTTCTGCACCCGGCAAGCCATACCCATCGCCAGCTGAACGATCAGCAGCTCATCGAAGCCGGTGTTCTGCCGGATCTGATCCGTCTGTCAGTCGGCATCGAGGATGTGAACGATATCATTGCAGACCTTGATCAGGCGCTTGCGAACGTATAAAGACACAAAAAACAGGATGTGAAAAGGAGCGCATTGGTAAAATGGAAGAAATGACAAAGAAACGCGTAAAAGATTCTGAGACAGAGCAGTCGTATCTTCTGATGCACCGCCATATCAACGGCTATGGCCGTCTGTTCGGCGGCCAGCTGGTCGCGTGGATCGATGAGCTTGCCGGTCTGGTGGGACGCCGCCACTGCGGCCACGAAATCACCACCGCGTGCATCGACAATCTGAACTTCAAGCATCCTGCTTTTCTGAACGACACCGTCGTACTGGTCGGAAGAGTGACGTATGTCGGACGCACCTCAATGGAGGTGCGCGTCGACACGTACGTGGAAGAGCTTGCGACCGGCATTCGGAAAATGATCAACCGTGCCTACGTGGTGATGGTGGCCATCGACGAGAACGGCCGCGCACTTCCCGTCCCGGGCCTGATTCTGGAATCCCCGGAGCAGGAGGCCGAGTGGGAGGGCGGAAAACGCCGGTATGAACTGAGGAAAGAGCGTCACAGAGAGGGCTTCTAAAAGAGGCTCTCTTTTTTTCGAAAAATTCCATTGACATTTCTGTTTCTTACGCCCTATAATGCCAGATAGCGGTTCGCAAGAACTAACAGAAATTACCATAAAGAAACTACAAAAGAATCAGGAGACACAAAAATGAAGAAACTGAATCGAGGGTGGATTATCTGGAAGCGGCGTATGTTTTAAAACTCCGCAAAGGCTACGTCCGAAATGCGATGATCTGCAGATATATGGGGTATTCACAGGCAAGTATCTCGGCCGGCATCAAAATGCTGCGGGAAGACGGCTGTCTGGTCCGCGACAGTGACGGTTTTCTGGACATTACAGAAAAAGGCGAGACACTCGCAAAGAAAATTTAAAAAACTGATTTTGAGAAAATCCCGCTTCGTCCCTTGACAGGCGGGATTTTCCATGTTAAGGTAAAGACAGTTATACGACTGACGGAAGTGGAAATGACCACAGGGAGTATAGCGTGAGAAGAGGCCGACCGTCTGGGCAGAAGAATGCTTGGGGGAGTGGGTCTGTTTTTTTATCCAAAAACAGAAAATCCCATTCCAGCCACCTTGAAAAGGAGATCAGAAGATGAAAAAAGTATCACTGGAACAGGAATTAAAAGGAAATGCATATCCAGGAAGAGGAATTGTGATCGGCAGATCCAAAGACGGCACAAAAGCCGTTGCCGGATACTTTATTATGGGCAGAAGCCAGAACAGCCGCAACCGTGTCTTTGTTGAGGAGGGTGAGGGAATCCGCACACAGGCGTTTGATGCGTCGAAGCTGGAAGATCCGAGCCTGATCATCTACGCACCGGTACGCGTTCTGGGAAATGATACGATCGTAACAAACGGAGACCAGACCGATACCGTATACGAAGGACTGGAGCAGGGAAAAACGTTTGAGGTATCCCTTCGAAGCAGAGAGTTTGAGCCGGATGCACCGAACTACACTCCTCGTATTTCCGGTGTGATGCACGTAGAGAACGGAACGTACGGCTACCAGATGTCGATCTTAAAGAGCAACAACGGCGATCCGTCCCAGTGCAACCGCTACACCTTCTCCTATGATAACTGTGTAGCAGGGGAAGGCCATTTCATCCACACCTACATGCACGACGGCAATCCGCTGCCAAGCTTTGAGGGTGAGCCAAAACTGGTCGAGATTCCGGATGACATCGATGCCTTCACCGAACTGCTCTGGAGCAGCTTAAACGAGGACAACAAGGTGTCCCTCTTCACACGCTATATCGACATTGCAACCGGCAAGTATGAGACAAGAATCGTGAATAAAAATAAATAAGAAATCGAGTGTTTTGCGAAAGGAGAAAATCATGAAAGAATTAGCGTTAAAATACGGATGCAACCCGAACCAGAAACCTTCCAGAATTTACATGGATGATGACAGAGATCTTCCGATCGAAGTATTAAGCGGCCGTCCGGGCTATATCAATTTTCTGGATGCCTTCAATGGCTGGCAGCTGGTACGTGAGCTGAAAGCAGCCACCGGTCTTCCGGCAGCAACTTCCTTCAAGCACGTTTCCCCGGCAGGTGCAGCCGTAGGTCTTCCGCTGGACGAGACCCTGCGTAAAATTTACTGGGTAGACGATATGGGAGAGCTTTCTCCGTTAGCATGCGCTTATGCAAGAGCCAGAGGCGCAGACCGTATGTCTTCTTTCGGCGACTTTATCGCACTTTCTGATGTCTGCGACAAAGACACCGCATCCCTGATCAAACGCGAGGTTTCTGACGGTGTCATCGCTCCGGGATTTACCGATGAAGCACTGGAAATCCTGAAAGCAAAGAAAAAAGGTAACTACTGCGTCATCAAAATCGACGAGAATTACCGTCCGGCTCCGCTCGAGCACAAACAGGTCTTCGGCATTACCTTTGAGCAGGGCCGCCAGGAGCTGCCGATCGACGATGAGCTGCTCTCCAACGTGGTAACCGAGAACAAAGAGATTCCGGAAGCGGCAAAACGCGATCTGAAGATTGCACTGATTACCTTAAAATATACCCAGTCCAACTCCGTATGCTTCGTCAAAGACGGTCAGGCCATCGGTGTCGGCGCAGGCCAGCAGTCCCGTGTGCACTGCACCCGTCTTGCCGGACAGAAAGCCGACAACTGGTTCCTGCGTCAGTGCCCGAAGGTGCTGGATCTGCAGTTCGTAGACGGCATCCGCCGTGCAGACCGTGACAATGCGATCGACGTTTACATCGGCGAGGAGTACATGGATGTTCTCGCAGACGGCGCATGGGAGAAGATCTTCAAAGTAAAACCGGAAGTCTTCACAAGAGAAGAGAAACGTGCATGGCTCGACCAGATGAAGGGCGTAACCTTAGGCTCCGATGCCTTCTTCCCGTTCAGCGACAACATCGAGCGCGCACACAAGAGCGGCGTCGAGTACATCGCAGAGCCGGGCGGATCGGTTCGTGACGACGCTGTCATCGAGTGCTGCAACAAGTACAACATGGCGATGGCATTTACAGGAATCCGTCTGTTCCATCACTAAAAAGAAATGCGTTTTATATTTATATAAGAAGAAAGAATCCGGTCTCTGGGTGGCCGGATTCTTTCTTTTTTCGCACATGCGGCAAAATATGCATAGTCGGAATCCGGGTTTTTGCGCTATACTGGACACGGAGGATTTGTGAATGAAAGCAAGAGAAAAGATCTGGAAAATGATCAAAACAAAAATTCTGGGGGCGAGGGTCCGGTACCGCCTTTTTCTGTCGAAAACCCCTGTTCTTTTTCGGAAAAGTGTGATAAAATACCCCATGGGCGTATCTTTTGCCCGCTGCAAAAAGGAGGATGAGGAATATGCGGCAGATGGAATTTAAAATGGAGCGACAGGGACTTCTCGAGGAAGGCCAGGAAGTCAACGTGACAGAAAGCGCACTGCCTACCTCCTATTATTATACGATTACCCCGGCAGTGGCCATGAGCAGGAATTATCAGGCGTATGAGAGGCTGCAGTCCCGGAAGGGAATCGTAAAAGAAGTAAAAGAGACACCGAGAGGATTCTATACGGTAGTGGAGTTTGATGAAGATGAGCCGACCTGACGAGAACAAAAATGAGCACCCGGTGGTGCATCCGATTCCGCCGGTTTACCGCGCCGATTCCCGGATTCTGATTCTCGGCAGTTTTCCGTCCGTAAAATCCAGGGAGACCGGATTTTTTTACGGCCATCCGCAGAACCGTTTCTGGAAAGTGACGGCAGCCGTGTGCGGGGAAGAGGTGCCGCAGACCGTGGAAGAGAAGAAGGCGTTTCTGCTCCGGAATCATATCGCTGTCTGGGATGTGATCGCGTCCTGCGTCATCACAGGCTCGAGCGATGCGAGCATCCGCGATGTTGTGCCGAATCCGCTGCAGGACATTCTGGAATGCGCCGATATCCGGCAGATTTACTGCAACGGGGCGACCGCGTGGAAGTATTACCGGAAGTACCAGGAGAAGCAGCTGGGACGGGAAGCGGTTCGTCTTCCGTCGACGAGTCCCGCGAACGCCGCATGGTCTGTGGAGCGGCTGCTTGGCGAGTGGAGCCAGTGCGGAGAAGTCTTACGAAACGGAGAGTGACAGGATGAAAAAAGAGTACGAGACCGTCTGGGAGATTTTTAATGAGTGTGCCAATAATCAGATGCGGGACGTCTTTTTCGACGAGATCGAGACGGATGACCCGGAGGCGTATATCCGTCAGAAATTTCCGGACAAAAACTTAAAATATGAAAAAACGGTGGAAGCGGACGGATCTCTGGTCTTTGACATTGAGACCTCCGGCATCCGCCAGCGGTTTACGTTTACAGAAATCTGAATCGCGCAGAAAATACCAGAAAAGCGGAGAAAAAAACGATGAGTGAAGAAAAACACACGCATGTGCATGTGCTGGAAGACGGCACCGTGATCGAGCATTCCCACGATCACGCCCACGGGCACCATCATACAAATACAAAAGCAGTCTTAAACCGCCTCTCCCGCGCGATCGGACACATGGAGTCGATCAAGCGGATGGTAGAGGAAGGCCGGGACTGCACTGAGGTTCTGATCCAGCTGTCTGCCGTGAAGGCGGCCATTAACAATACAGGAAAAATTATCCTGGAGGATCACATTGAACATTGCATCGTCGATGCAGTCGAGCATGGGGACATAAAAGCGATTCAGGAGCTGAATAAGGCGATCGACCGCTTTGTCAAATAAGCAAGAAAAACAAGAAAAGAGGAAAGAAACATGGCAAAAGAATGCAGCAATTCGAGCTGTTCCAAAGAAAGCTGCGAAGGATGTCCAAGCAAAGCAGGACAGGGCAAACCGGATTTTCATATTGATCTGAATGCCGATTCTTCGATCAAACATGTCATTGGCGTTGTCAGCGGCAAGGGCGGTGTTGGTAAATCCATGGTAACCGCATCTCTGGCAAACCAGAAAGCAAAAGAGGGCTACAAGGTTGGTATCCTCGATGCCGATATCACAGGACCGTCCATCCCGAAAATGTATGGCCTGAAAGGACCTGCAAACGTAGATGACAAGGGCGTTTACCCGGCAGTTGCAGCAAACGGCGTAAAGGTAATGTCCATCAACCTCCTGCTTCCGGGCGAGGAAGAGCCGGTCATCTGGAGAGGACCTGTCATCGCAGGAACCGTAAAACAGTTCTGGACCGACGTCATCTGGGGCGACCTGGACTATCTCTTCGTCGATATGCCGCCAGGAACCGGTGATGTTCCGCTGACCGTTTTCCAGTCTCTTCCGGTAGACGGCGTAGTGATCGTATCTTCCCCGCAGGATCTGGTGCGCATGATCGTCATGAAAGCCTACAAGATGGCACAGATGATGAGCGTTCCGGTGCTCGGTATCGTAGAGAACTACAGCTACCTCGTATGTCCGGACTGCGGCAAAAAGCTGTCCATTTTCGGCGAAAGCCACATCGACGAGATCGCAGCCGAGATCGGCGTGCCGGTTCTCGGCAAAATGCCGATTCATCCGGAGTTTGCCGAGCTGGTGGACGAAGGAAGATTTGCAGAAGTGGATAACACCGATATTGCAAAGATCAACATCTAATCATTAAATATAGAAGCAAGTAATGGCATGAAAAACTCGTTTTTCCTTGATTTTACAAGGAAAAGCGGGTTTTTTTGACAAGATTTTTACGTTTCTTTTGGCAAAAACTATTTTATTTTAAACGGATTTTGTGTAACCGGTTACACACGACTGCGCAAATGAGACAAAAAGCGACAAATATGAAGGGTTAATGAGAAAAACTTGCATAAAAAACATGCATAATATGGCAAAAACAAGGAAATAAATTCAATATTGACATTTAAAGAGAAAAAGTGCATAATCTACCTCAACGATAGGAAAACAAACAGCTATTGATTAAGAAAGAGGTGAATCGTATGTCACACTGCGTAGTAAGACTCAATGGAACTGAGGAAGTAGAGGAGTTTGTAAAAGCAGCTTCCAAATGTGATTTTGATATTGACATTTTTTACAACCGCGTTATTATTGATGCAAAATCCATTCTTGGCATCCTCAGCATGGATCTGAACCGTGATCTCACCGTACACTGCTATGGTGACAGTCCGGCATTCAATAAAACCCTGCAGAAATTTGCTGTAGCATAAATTTTATTAAGGGAAACGAAAAAAAATTCAGCCTGCGCCGCCAGCGAGAGTAGAGACAGAATTTGCGCAGGGGACTTTCTGAAGAAAAACTAATCACACGAGACACATAACTTCAGAGAGAAAAAAGGAGACTGTTGCGGCAGTCTCCTTTTTTCTGTATAATGATAACTATTCAGAGCCATGCGAAATTCCAGAAAAGGACACGAATCATGCTTGCATGAATGAGCGTTCTTTTCTGGAATTTCATATGGCGAGAAGCCACATCGAGATGCAGCGCAGCGGAATCGAGATGGGGCTCTGAATAGTCTGGTTAGAAAAGGAGCGGGCTAGTGGAAGAGAAGAAGAAAGAGATCCGGATTTCCGTGCGGAATCTGGTGGAGTTTATTCTGCGCAGCGGGGATCTGGACAACTCGTCGGGAGGTTTTGGCGAGCGCGATGCCATGCAGGCGGGAACGCGGGTGCATCAGCAGATTCAGAAAAAACGGGGCGCCGATTACCGTGCGGAGGTTCCGCTGGTTCACGAAAAAGAATATGAGCATTTCATCCTGCGCGTCGAGGGAAGAGCGGACGGCATGTACGAGGACGGAACCACGACCGTGATCGAGGAGATCAAGGGAACGTACCGTGACCTCGAAGCGATGGAAGAGCCGGTTCCGGTGCATCTGGCACAGGCGAAGTGCTACGCTTACATCTACGGCCTTCAGAACCGCAAAGAGGAGATGGGCGTGCTGATGACGTACACCCTGCTCTCCTCCGAGGAGGAAGGCCTTCTGCGCCCGCTCACCAAAGAAGAGGTAAAGCCGGAGCACTCCAACTGGCGCATCCGCCATTTTCTGCAGACGTACAAGCTCCCGGAACTGGAGCAGTGGTTCGATGAGCTACTCGACGCCTGGTTTATCTGGGCGGAATTCCAGTACCAGTGGCAGAAAGCGCGAGATGCCTCAATGCAGCACCTCGAATTCCCCTTCCCGTACCGGAAAGGCCAGCGGGAACTGGTGAGCGGCGTCTACCGTACCATTCTGCGGAAAAAAGAACTCTTCGTCCAGGCGCCGACCGGCATCGGAAAAACAATGTCCACGGTCTTTCCGGCCATCCGCGCGATCGGAGAGGGCTGCGGCGACCGTCTTTTTTATCTGACTGCGAAAACCATCACCCGTACCGTGGCAGAGGAGGCGGTCTCCATTCTAAAAGAGAAGGGACTGCAGTTCAAAGCAATCACGCTGACCGCAAAAGAAAAAATGTGCATCCTCGATGAGCCCGAATGCGATCCGATCCACTGCCCGCGCGCGAAAGGTCATTTTGACCGGATCAACGCGGCGGTGTACGAGATGCTGACGGAATGCGATTCCTACACAAGAGAGGAAGTCCTGCGCCAGGCGGAAAAATGGAACGTCTGCCCGCACGAGCTCCAGTTTGATGTGGCTTCGTGGGTGGACGGCGTGATCTGCGATTACAACTATGCGTTTGATCCGACCTCGAAATTAAAACGCTTTTTCGCAGAAGGAACGAAGGGTGACTACATCTTTCTGATCGACGAGGCGCACAACCTGGTCGAGCGGGGCCGCGATATGTTCAGTGCCACGCTCGTCAAAGAGGAGATTTTAAAGGTCCGCCAGCTCCTCCGCCCGTATGCACCGGGCAAAAAGCTCGAGAAGGCGCTGAACCGCTGCAATCACCAGATGCTCGTCTACAAAAGAGAGTGCGATTCCTGCACGGAGCTGGAAAGCGTATCGACGTTTCTTATGATGGTCAATCAGCTGCTGGAAGAACTGGCAGGCTGGCTGGAAGCGCATAAGACAAGCGAAATCCGGAAGCAGGTTCTGGAATTTTACTTTAACTTGCGAAATTTTTCCGAGATTTACAATTTAGTGGATGAAAATTATCTGATCTACACGAGTTATCTCGATAACGGCGATTTTGCACTGCGCCTGTTCTGCGTCAACCCGGCGGAGAATCTGCAGCAGTGTATCAACCAGGGGCGGTCGGCCGTATTCTTTTCCGCGACGCTGCTGCCGGTGCAGTATTATAAGAAGATGTTCAGCACGAATACGGACGATTACGCGATTTACGTGGAGTCCCCGTTTGATCCCACGAAGCGGTGTCTGGCGATCGGAAGCGAGGTCAGCACGAAGTATCAGCGGAGAAACCGCGCAGAGTTTGAGAAGATCGCCGCCTATCTGAACGAGATGATCCAGAGCCGGAAGGGCAACTATATGGCGTTCTTCCCGTCATACCGCCTGATGCAGGATGTCTATGCGGTCTATGAGGAACTGTATGCAGATGAAAACGTGACCTGCCTGATCCAGGAGTCGGCGATGCGGGAGCAGGAGAGAGAAGAGTTTCTGGAAGCGTTTGCGAAAGACAACGAGAAAACGCTGGTGGGATTCTGTATCATGGGAGGCATTTTCTCGGAGGGAATTGATCTGGACGGGGAAAAGCTGATCGGCGCGGCCGTTGTGGGAGCCGGAATCCCGCAGGTGGGGCCGGAGAGAGAACTTTTAAAGCAATATTTTGACCGCAGCGGAGAGAACGGTTTCGACTACGCGTACCGCTATCCCGGCATGAATAAAGTATTGCAGGCGGCAGGGCGCGTGATCCGTACGACGGAGGACACGGGTGTGATTCTGTTGCTCGACGAGCGGTTTCGAAACCGGGAGTACCGCGAGCTGTTCCCAAGAGAGTGGGAGGACTGCCGGATTGTGCAGCGCAGCAGCCTCCCGGAGGTAATCCATTCGTTTTGGGAGAGGGTGGATTGTGAGAGCGGATCAAAAGCCGGGCAGCAGGAAATGAAATCTCGGTACAGCGCTGAACGTTACGTGTGATCCGCGCGGTGCCGGTATTCGCTCGGCGAGCAGCCCATCTGCTGCCGGAAAATTTTAGAAAAATAGGCAGGACTGGAAAATCCGGTCTGTTCCGCTACGGAAGTGATACTGGCCTGGCGCTCGAGAAGGAGCGGCAGGCTTTTTTCAATACGGTAATCGAGAAGATAGTCAAACAGGGATTCGTTCATGCATTTCTTGAAAAAACGGCAGCATTCACTGCGGCAGATGTGGATCTGTGCGGCGAGATCCTTGAGCGTCAGATGCTCCATATAATGGCGGTGGATGTAGTCGAGCAGAATGCGGAGCCGCTCAACATCACGCGCTGCCGCCGTGTTCTGGGATTCACCGGAAAACGATGCGTGGCGGTAAATCTCAATCCAGATCGACAGCAGAAGCTCCTGGATTTCCATCTCAAACGCGGACGGCTGCGAAAGCGAGAGGTCGTAGATGCGGTGCATACAGGCAAGTACCTGGTTCTGCCAGTCGATCTCCGGCGAAAAGACGATGGAGGCGAGCTGCATATCCGTCAGCACCGGTTCGACGTAGCGCGTCTGGATCACACTGTTTGAAAAACCATAGAGAAAGCGCGGGGCGAACGTGGTTGAAATATAGACGCAGTCCATCCCGTCGATCATGTGGCCGCTGTGAAGCGCATTCGTGTTGCAGAAAATGCCGTCCCCTTCTTTTAAGACATACGATTTGCCGTTGACCTGATATCCGATCTGCCCCGAGAGGACAAACGTCAGCTCAATTTCCGGGTGCCAGTGCCAGGAAAAGGAGCCGCGCTCGTAGCGGGAGAGCTGTTCGTAACTGATGTTGACAGGAAATTCATAGCTGCCGTGGGCCTTCAGCTCACGGTTTTCTTTATCCATGCGGATCTGCATGAAACGTACCTCCAATCCATAAAATCCGTTAAAAATCATACGATAAGTAAAGTATGCGGCAAAAAGGGAAAAAAAACAAGAAAAAATCGAAGATCACCTCAATATAATTATCGTTTGCCCAAATATTGTTGTTGCAGATGGGCGTACGGCTCACTATAATGATACTTAAGAAGATAAGAAAAAACACACAAACACACACAACACACAAAACGAAACCACGAAAACAACACACCAAAAAGAAAAGGAGACAACAAAATGAAACAGCAGGTACTGGATTGTTTTGCAAAACTGTTCGGGGGAGAGGGCGACATCCGCACCTACTTCGCACCTGGACGTGTGAACCTGATCGGTGAGCACACCGATTACAACGGAGGACACGTGTTTCCATGCGCACTGACCATCGGAACCTACATGGCAGCAAGAAAACGTGACGACAGAAAGCTTCGTTTTTACTCTATGAACTTTGAAAAACTCGGCGTGGTAGAATCTTCCCTCGATGAATTTCAGATGGGCAAAGAAGGCAACTGGACCGCATATCCGAAGGGAATGATGTGGGCATTTTGCCAGAAGGGCTTCCCGGTAGAGCAGGGCTTCGATATCGTGCTCTACGGAAACATTCCGAACGGCTCCGGCCTTTCCTCTTCCGCATCCGTTGAGACCGTAACCGGCGTAATGCTGCGTGATATGTTCGGCTACGACACCATCTCCATGATCGACATCGCTCTGTACGGCCAGTTCTCCGAGAACAACTACAACGGCGTCAACTGCGGTATCATGGATCAGTTCGCCATCGCCATGGGCAAAAAGGACTGTGCGATCTTCCTTGACACCAGCGATCTGAAATATGAGTACGCACCGGTTAAACTGGAAGGCGCAAGAATTGTCATCTCCTGCAGCAACAAGAAACGCGGCCTTGGCGACTCCAAATACAACGAGCGCCGCAGCGAGTGCGAGACTGCTCTGGCTGAGATTCAGAAAGTCAGAGACATCAAGAGCCTTGGCGAGCTGACCGAGGAAGAGTTTGAGGCAGTGAAAGATGCAATCAAAGATCCGGTCCGCCAGAAACGTGCAAAACATGCTGTTTACGAGAACCAGAGAACCGTTCAGGCCGTTGCAGCTTTAAAGGCAAACGACATCGCAAAATTCGGCGAGCTGATGAACGCATCCCACGTTTCCCTGCGTGATGACTATGAGGTAACCGGCATCGAGCTGGATACTCTTGTGGAAGAAGCATGGAACTGCCCGGGTGTCATCGGATCCCGTATGACAGGCGCAGGCTTCGGCGGATGCACCGTCAGCATCGTAAAAACAGAAGATATTGACAACTTCATCGCAAAAGTAGGTGCAGCTTACAAAGAAAAAATCGGCTATGCCGCAGACTTCTATGTCGTAGACATCGGAGACGGCGCAGGCGTATTAAAATAAGAAATAAAAAAGCTGGATCGGCAGCAGGGAGGAAGCTACAGTGATTAACGAGAGTATTGCAAAACTGGTAAAATATGGAGAAAATGCCGGTCTTGTTTCGGGACTGGATAAAATCTATGCGACAAACCGGATTCTGGAAGTCATGCAGATTTCCGATTACGAAGAGCCGGAGCAGATTCCGGAGAACCCGGATCTGGAAGAGACTTTAAATGAACTGCTTGATGATGCAGCTAAGCGCGGTCTTCTCGAAAACAACAGCGTCGTTTACCGCGATCTGTTCGATACGAAACTGATGGACTGCCTGATGCCGCGCCCGGGAGAGGTGGTAAAGAAGTTTGAGGAACTCTATGCGAAGAGCCCGCAGGAGGCAACCGATTACTTCTACAAACTGAGCCAGGATTCCAACTACATCCGCAGATACCGCATCGCAAAGGATATCCGCTGGAGCGTACCGAGTGCCTACGGCGATATCGATATCTCGATCAACCTCTCCAAACCGGAGAAGGACCCGAAGGCGATCGCGGCTGCAAAACTGGCAAAACAGAGCGGTTATCCGAAATGCCTGCTCTGCAAGGAGAATGTGGGCTATGCGGGACGCGTCAACCACCCGGCGCGCCAGAACCACCGCATCATTCCGCTGACGATCAATCAGACGGAGTGGGGATTCCAGTACTCGCCATATGTGTATTACAATGAGCACTGCATCGTGTTCAATTTCCAGCATAACCCGATGAAGATCGAGCGCGCGACCTTTGTGAAGCTGTTTGACTTTATCAAGCTGTTTCCGCACTACTTCATCGGTTCCAATGCGGATCTGCCGATCGTGGGAGGCTCCATTTTAAGCCACGATCATTATCAGGGCGGCCACTATACTTTCGCAATGGCGAAAGCGCCGATCGAGCGCCATTTTACCATCAAAGGATACGAGGATGTGGAAACCGGCATCGTCAAATGGCCGCTGTCCGTCATCCGGATCCGCCACAAAGATGAGAAACGGCTGATCGATCTGGCAGAGCATATCCTGAACTGCTGGAGAGGTTACACGGATGAGGATGCGTTTGTATTCGGCGAGACTGACGGAGAGCCGCACAACACGATCACGCCGATCGCAAGAAAAGTGGGCGATACGTTCGAACTCGATCTGGCACTGCGCAACAACATCACGACGGACGAATGCCCGCTCGGTGTTTACCATCCGCATGCACAGTATCATCACATCAAAAAAGAGAACATCGGCCTTATTGAGGTTATGGGACTTGCGATTCTGCCGGCGCGCTTAAAAGATGAGCTGGAAGAGCTTTCCAAATGCCTCGTAGAGGGAAAAGATGTCCGCGCTGTCGCAGAGCTGGAGAAACATGCCGACTGGGTAGACGAATTCCTGCCGCGCCATCCGGAGCTGAACAGCGAAAATGTGATGGATATCCTGAAAGAGGAAGTCGGAAAAGTCTTTGTCGGCGTACTCGAGGATGCCGGCGTTTACAAGTGCACCGAGGAAGGCAGAAGTGCATTTGCAAAATTCATGGAAACGTTGTAGAATAAACTAAATGCTTCAATTAACCCGCTGCGGCAAAAAAGCAGCAGCGAAGGAAAACATGGAGGATACCAAAATGAAAATCTTAGTTACTGGCGGTGCAGGCTATATTGGAAGCCACACCTGTGTGGAACTGCTGAACGCAGGCTATGACGTTGTTGTCATGGACAACCTTTACAATGCAAGCGAGAAAGCCATCGAGCGTGTAGAACAGATTACCGGAAAGAAAGTAACCTTCTACAAAACCGATATGCTGGACCGCGAAGGCGTAAAGAAAATTTTCGACAACGAGAAAATTGACGCTGTCATCCATTTCGCAGGCTTAAAAGCAGTCGGCGAGTCCGTACATAAACCGATTGAATATTATCACAACAACATGACCGGAACCCTGATTCTCTGCGATGAGATGAGAAACCATGGCGTAAAGAACATCATCTTCAGTTCTTCTGCAACCGTATACGGCAATCCGGCACAGATTCCGATCACCGAGGAGTGCCCGAAGGGAACCCCGACCAACCCATACGGCTGGACAAAAAGCATGCTCGAGCAGGTTCTGACCGACATCCACACCGCAGATCCAGAATGGAATGTTATCCTGCTTCGTTACTTCAACCCGATCGGAGCGCATAAGAGCGGCCTTATCGGAGAGGATCCGAAGGGCATCCCGAACAACCTGCTTCCGTATGTCGCACAGGTTGCCATCGGAAAACTCGAGTGCATCGGCGTTTTCGGTGATGACTACGATACTCCGGACGGAACTGGTGTCCGCGATTACATCCATGTTGTTGACCTGGCACGCGGCCATGTAAAAGCCATCCAGAAACTGGCTGACAACGAGGGCGTTTCCATTTACAACCTCGGAACCGGCAAAGGCTACAGCGTACTCGATGTGATCCACGCATTCGAGAAAGCATGCGGCCATCCGCTGAAATACGAAATCAAACCGCGCCGTGACGGTGATATCGCAACCTGCTACTCCAAATGCGACAAAGCAAAAGAGGAGCTTGGCTGGGAGGCTGAGTACGGCATCGAGGAGATGTGTGCCGATTCCTGGAACTGGCAGCAGAAGAATCCGAACGGATATAACGACTAATGTAATGTGAGTGTTATCTGGCGGTCCGCCGATACTTGAAAGAGTGTCGGCGGGCCGTTTTTGTATAGATAAATTCAGTCTTTTTTCACAAAGTCCGGCTTGCTAATTAAGAGGGAATCCGATATAATGTAAGAGTTAAAGTGTCCGTAAAAAAGAGGGGCGGTTTGACATACAAGGAGGAAAAGCATGGACGATAGAAAAAATCAGAACCGGGAACCAGAAAAAGGCTCCGGGGGAGGACCGAAAAACAGACAGACGATACTCATTATCCTGATCTGCCTCCTCGTCAGCCTGATGGTGATGGGACTTCTGAACAATGCCCTTGGGGGAATTACTTCCGAGGATCTTGACTATAGCAAATTCCTGGACATGGTAAACAACGATGGAGTGCAGGAAGTTGTCTTGAAATCGGGAACACTGACCGTAACGCCGAAAGACCAGAAATCGGAGGGAATCACCTATCAGGTAACGATGATGGGAGATGAGCAGGAGCTGGTCGATCTGTTACAGGAGAAAGGCATTACGTACCACAAAGATCCGCCGGATTCTACCGGAACGATCATTTACACATTGCTGACCGTCATTCTGCCGGTTGTAATGCTTGTCGCTGTCATGGTATGGGTGATGCGCAGCATGAACAAAGGCGGCGGAGTCATGGGCGTAGGAAAGAGCAGAGCAAAGGCCTACGTACAGAAAGAAACCGGCGTGACATTCCGCGATGTTGCGGGACAGGACGAGGCAAAAGAATCGCTCCAGGAGGTTGTGGATTTTCTGCATAACCCTGGAAAATACACGACAATCGGTGCAAAACTTCCGAAAGGAGCGCTTCTTGTAGGTCCTCCTGGAACCGGAAAAACACTGCTTGCCAAAGCCGTAGCCGGTGAGGCGCACGTACCGTTTTTCTCGATGTCCGCTTCGGAATTTGTCGAGATGTTCGTCGGTGTCGGTGCATCGCGTGTGCGTGACCTGTTTGAGGAAGCAAAGAAAAACGCACCGTGCATCATCTTTATCGATGAGATCGATGCGATCGGAAAGAGCCGTGACAACAGCTACAACAGCAACGACGAGCGGGAGCAGACGTTAAACCAGCTCCTCGCCGAGATGGACGGATTCGACAGCTCCAAGGGTATTCTAATCCTTGCGGCCACAAACCGCCCGGAGGTTCTTGACCCGGCGCTGCTGCGTCCAGGCCGTTTTGACCGCCGGATTATCGTAGAAAGACCGGACCTGAAAGGCCGTGTGGAAATCCTGAAAGTACACGCCAAGAACGTATCGCTCGATGAGACGGTTGATCTCGACGGCATCGCACTTGCGACATCGGGAGCCGTTGGTTCTGATCTTGCAAATATGATCAACGAGGCAGCGATTCTTGCGGTCAAGAACGGAAGAAAAGCCGTTTCCCAGAAGGATCTTCTCGAGGCAGTCGAGGTTGTCCTCGTCGGAAAAGAGAAGAAGGACCGCATCTTAAGCCAGGAAGAGCGAAAGATCGTTTCCTACCACGAGGTAGGCCACGCACTTGTTACTGCACTGCAGAAGGATTCCGAGCCGGTACAGAAAATCACGATTGTGCCGCGTACGATGGGTGCGCTCGGCTACGTCATGCAGGTGCCGGAGGAGGAGAAATACCTCAACACGAAGAGCGAACTCGAGGCGATGATCGTCGAGTGCCTCGGTGGAAGAGCGGCAGAGGAGATCGTATTCGGCAACGTGACAACGGGAGCTTCGAATGATATCGAGAAAGCGACGAAGATTGTCCGCGCGATGATCACGCAGTACGGTATGTCGGAGAAATTCGGTCTGATCGGTCTTGCGACCCAGCAGAATCAGTACCTCGACGGAAGAATGGTCTTAAACTGCGGCGATGCCACAGCAACCGAAATCGACCACGAGGTCATGAAGATCCTGAAAGAGTCGTATGAGCAGGCAAAAGAACTTCTGGCAGCTAACCGCGATGCGATGGATGAAATCGCAGCTTACCTGATCCAGAAAGAGACGATCACCGGAAAAGAATTTATGGAGATTTTTCATCAGGTGATTGCAAAACGGAATGGAAATGCGGAAGAAGCGGTTGAAAATCCAGAAAATACAGAAACAGAAAATACAGCACTTCCGGAGGCGGATTTTACCGTAAATCCAGAAGTATAAAAAGAAAGCGAAAAGGCCCGGCGGGAGCAGAGAAAACGATCTCTGCACGCTGGGCATTTTCAACATTACAGTCCCAAAAAGAGGAGGGTCATATGGCGTTTGATATCCAGGAAGAACTGAAAAAACTGCCGGGGAAACCCGGCGTCTATCTGATGCACGACGCGGACGATACAATTATCTACGTAGGAAAGGCGATTTCGCTGAAAAACCGTGTCCGCCAGTATTTCCAGACGAGCCGCAACAAAGGGCCGAAGATTGAGCGGATGGTCACGCATATCGCCCGCTTTGAGTATATTGTGACGGATTCCGAACTGGAGGCGCTCGTGCTGGAGTGCAACCTTATCAAAGAGCACCGTCCGAAATACAATACGATGCTGAAAGATGACAAGGCGTACCCGTACATTAAGGTGACCGTGAACGAGGATTTTCCACGCATTCTGTTTTCCCATCAGATGAAGAAGGACAAGGCGAAATATTTCGGCCCGTACACGAGCGCCGGAGCTGTGAAAGATACGATCGAACTGTTGCGGAAGCTGTACGATATCCGTTCCTGCAATAAGAGCCTGCCAAAGGAGATCGGCAAGGACCGCCCGTGTCTTTACTATCACATCCACCAGTGTAAGGCGCCGTGCCAGGGATACATTTCCAAAGAAGAGTACGGCGAGCAGATCAAAAAGGCGATCAGTTTTCTGAATGGAAATTACAATGACATTATCAAAGAGCTGACTGGAAAAATGACGGAGGCGGCTGAGGAGATGCGGTTCGAGCAGGCGGCGGAGTACCGTGATCTGATCGACAGCGTGCGCAGGATCGGCGAGCGGCAGAAGATTACGAACAGTGACGGCGAGGACAAGGATGTCATTGCGCTTGCGATGGACAAAGAGGATGCGGTGGCGCAGGTCTTCTTTATCCGGAACGGAAAGCTGATCGGGCGGGAGCATTATTATCTGCGGATCGGCGAGGAGGAGCAGAAAAGCGAGGTGCTGCTCACGTTTATGAAACAGTTCTATTCCGGCACGCCGTTCATCCCGCGGGAAATCATGATTTCCGAGGAGATTGCCGAGCAGGAGCTGATGGAAGAGTATTTAAGCAGCAAACGGGGCCAGAAGGTCCGCATCCGCGTGCCGAAAAAGGGAAGCAAGGAAAAAATGGTGGAACTGGCAGAGCGGAACGCACAGATCGTTCTCGACCAGGACCGCGAGCGGATCAAGCGGGAAGAGGGTCGGACGGTCGGTGCCGTAAAAGAGATCGCCAGATGGCTGAACCTGCCGTCGATCGACCGCATCGAGGCGTACGATATCTCCAATATCAGCGGTTTCCAGTCGGTCGGCTCGATGATCGTCTACGAGAAAGGAAAGCCAAAGCGCGCCGATTACCGAAAATTCAAGATCAAATCCGTCGAGGGACCGAACGATTACGCCAGTATGAAAGAGGTCTTAAGCCGCCGTTTTCTGCGCGGCATCCAGGAGGACAGCGGTTTCGAGCGGCTGCCGGACCTGATCATGATGGACGGCGGACGCGGCCAGGTCAACATTGCGCTTGAGGTGCTTGAAGAAATGGATCTTGCGATTCCGGTCTGCGGTATGGTAAAGGACGACAAGCACCGCACGAGGGGTCTGTATTTCCGAAACGTGGAAATCCCGATCGACCGGAACAGCGAGGGCTTCAAACTGATCACACGCGTGCAGGACGAGGCGCACCGCTTTGCAATCGAATACCACCGCCTGCTGCGGAGTAAGGGCCAGGTCCACTCGATTCTCGATGACATCCCGGGCATCGGGCCGACAAGAAGGAAAGAACTGATGCGCCACTTTCAGGGAATTGATGATATCAAGGCGGCAACCGTGGAAGAACTTTCCGGACTTCCGGGCATGAATAAAAAGGCGGCGGAGCAGGTTTACACATTCTTTCACGCACCTGCACAGGAGGAAAATGAGAATTCGTCAAAATAGTTAAATTTCTAGGTTGCCCGTGATGCTTTATTGTGCTAAAATCATAGAAGAGACGGATTTAAAAAGACGTCGAATGAAGTCGGAGGACAGGAAAATGAAAGAAATTGAAATGACCAAAATGGTGGAGGAAATGGATCTCCGCAACCTGACACCAGAGGTTGATATGACAGATCTTGTCATTGCCACACCGGATATCAACCGTCCTGCACTGCAGCTGACCGGTTACTATGAGCATTTTGCCAATGAGCGTGTGCAGATCATCGGTTATGTAGAGTTCACGTATCTGCAGCATCTTGAAGAGAGCGAGCGCGTCCGCGCGTTTGAAGAGTTTGTAAGCCGCAAGATCCCATGTGTCATTTTCACCACGAAGATGATTCCGGGACCGGAAATTCTGGAGCTGTGCAATCGTTATCAGGTACCGGCCTTTGCGGTAGACAAATCGACTTCCGTTTTCATGGCTGAAATCATCCGATGGCTGAATGTCCAGCTTGCCCCGATGATCTCCATCCACGGCGTGCTGGTCGATGTATTCGGCGAGGGCGTTCTGATCATGGGCGAGAGCGGAATCGGAAAGAGCGAGGCTGCACTGGAGCTGATCAAACGAGGCCATCGTCTCGTCAGCGATGATGTGGTTGAAATCAGCCGTGTCAGCGACATTACGCTGGTCGGAACGGCACCGGATATCACGCGTCACTTTATCGAGCTGCGCGGTATCGGTATCATCGACGTCAAGACGCTGTTTGGTGTCGAGAGCGTAAAGGATACCCAGTCTATCGACCTTGTTATCAAGCTTGAAGAGTGGGACAAAGAGAAAGAATACGACCGTCTGGGCCTGGAAGAAGAGTATATTGAGTTCCTTGGAAACAAGGTTGTCTGCCATTCCCTTCCGATCCGTCCGGGCCGTAACCTGGCGATCATCGTAGAAACCGCTGCTGTCAACCACAGACAGAAGAAGATGGGCTACAATGCCGCACAGGAGCTGTACCGCCGTGTACAGGCTAACTTAGTGAAAAAAAGAGAGGAGAAGTAAGAAAATGGCAAACTATGTATTTGGAATCGATGTTGGGGGTACTTCAGTAAAATGCGGACTGTTCCAGACAGACGGAACTCTGTTGGAAAAATGGGAAATCCCGACCCGCACCGAAAACGGCGGAAGCGAAATTCTGCCGGATATCGCAAAAAGCGTAAAAGCAAAAATGGGTGAGAAGGGCATCGCAGCAGATGATGTTGCCGGTGTCGGCATCGACGTACCTGGCCCGGTTAATGACAAAGGTGAGCTTTCCATCGCAGTCAACCTGAACTGGGGATATAAAAATATCGTAAAAGAGCTTTCCGACGAACTCGGCGGAATGGCAGTAAAAGCAGCAAACGACGCAAACGCAGCAGCTCTCGGTGAGATGTGGGCAGGCGGCGGAAAGGGAAGCAAGAACCTGGTTATGGTTACCCTTGGAACCGGTGTCGGCGGCGGAATCATCGTGGACGGCAAGATCGTAGCAGGTGCTCACGGCGCAGGCGGCGAGGTTGGTCATGCATGTGTTGATCCGGAAGAAGAAGCGGTCTGCAACTGCGGAAACCACGGATGCCTCGAGCAGATGACATCTGCAACCGGTATCGTTCGTCTGGCAAAGAAATATCTGGCATCCCATGATACTCCGTCTTCTTTAAGAGAAAGAGGAGAGTCCATCAGTGCAAAAGCTGTCTTTGATGCATTAAAAGAAGGCGATGCAGCAGCAGAAGCAATCGTTCAGGAGTTCTCCGCGTACCTCGGAAGAGCACTTGCAGTATTCGCATGCGTTGTTGACCCGGAAGTTATCGTAGTCGGCGGCGGTGTATCCAAAGCAGGCCAGATCCTGATCGACGGCGTAGCTAAATACTACCGTGAAGCAGCATTCATTGCATGCAAAGATACCCCGATCGTACTCGCTTCCCTTGGAAACGATGCTGGTATCTACGGCGCAGCAAAAATGCTGATTGACTAATTGATTCAGATGGAAAAAGAAATATAGAAAAACCGGTCCTGCTGGCATATGCCAGAGGGCCGGTTTTTTGTGCATAGACTGACTGAAAAAGCTATTCGGAAGAGCCGCTCTCTTCGGACTGCGGCTGTACTTCCGATATCTCCGCCGGGGTATCCGGTTCTGACGGTGCATCAGGGGTATCCGGTGTGTCAGGAGTCTCCGGTGTATTAGAAGGCGGATCGGCAGGTGTTTCGGGCGGAGCCGGAGTTTCCTGCGGTGCCTCCGTCGGTGTCGGGGTTGCCTGCGGAGTTGATGCTGCAGAAGGGGTTCTGGTCGGCGTCGGTGTTGAGGTCGGCGCGGTGTAGTGGCCCTTGCAACGCTCGGTCGGCAGATCGGATACCGCAAAGTATTCGGTGATGGACGGGCAGCTTGAGCGGGCGAGCAGGCCGGTCTTCGTACAGATCGTTGCCTCTTGTACTGTTGCGGAAGTTTCGAAATCCATATCGGCAAGGCCTTCGTGGATTTCATTCATGACCTTTGCCCAGAGACGTTTGTGGAATTCACGGTCACTCTCTGGAAACTCCGCGTGTGTATCATACGTTGCCCAGATGGCAGCGGTATAATACGGCGTAAATCCTGCAAAAACAAGATCCTTGGCCTCGTTCGTCGTACCGGTTTTTCCGGCTGCGTGCATATTGTCGAGGCGGGCGGCAACACCGGTACCTTTTTCCAGAACATCCTCCATGGCATTGGTGAGGAGGGAGGCAGTGCTTGCCTTGAAGACCTGCGTTGCCTTGTTTTCTGTGTTGTCAATTAAAACATTTCCCTTGCTGTCGGTAACCTTTGTGTAGAACACCGGCTTGCGGTACTGGCCGCCATCTGCGATTGCCGCGTAGGCTGCCGTCAGTTCGAGATCACTGACACCGTAGGTGATACCGCCGAGAGCCAGCGGCTGGATCACATCGTATTCCTCGGAGAGTTTGGAAAAACCAAGCTTCTTCAGATAATCAAAGCCGACCTTCGGCGTAAGCTCGGTCAGTACTTTGACGGCCGGGATATTGATGGAATTGATGATCGCCTGGCGGACGGTAACATCACCATGGTAGGTAAGATCCGAGTTCTGCAGCGGTGTGCCGTCGCTGTAGTTGAACGGCTCATCCTTAATTACCGTAGCGAGTGTAATCTTTCCAAGGTCGAGCGCCGGTCCGTACGCGGAAAGAATCTTGAACGTGGAACCCGGCTGGGAATAATTATCGGTTGCGCGGTTGAAGGTAAGACTTGCTGTTTTTTCGCCGCGTCCGCCGACGATGGCTTTCACGTAGCCGGTGCGCTGATCCATAACGGTCATGCACGCCTGCGGCTGCGGGGTGAAACTGCTGCGCTCGGCAACAATCGTATCGCCCTCCTGCATGATAGCGGCTTTGTACTGGTCGATATAGCTCTGTGCCTCCTCCTGGGAGTCAAAGAGCAGATCGAAATTCGGATCGCTGTTGCGGAAGTAGAGCTGCAGCATCTCTTTGCTGTAGTTCTGTACCTCGCCGTCTGCCTGCTCTACGGTGAGTGCCCAGTCGAGACCGATCTGTGTGTTCGCCGGGAAGTTCTCCGGATTCTGGAATTCCGTATCGAGGATTGACTGCATGTAGGAATCCTGTGTGGTATAGATTTTGAGGCCGCCGCTGTAGACAACGTTCTTTGCCTGCACTTCGGTGTAGCCTTTCTGTACCATCAGATCGTTGATCAGGTTGGTGATGACTTCATCGATAAAGTAGGAGTACGGCGCGCTCTCCGCCTGGGACTGCGTGTGCATGGCGATGCGGTCGTAAACGTTGTCGTTCATGGCAATGGTGTATTCTTCTTCGGTGATGTAGCCCTGCTCTTTCATGTTGTTCAGGATCTTGTCGCGGCGCTGCTGGTTTTTCTCCGGGTGGTTTTTCGGATTATATGCCGTCGGCGCCTTTGGAATTGCGGCAAGAACGGCGCATTCAGAGAGCGTCAGATCTTTTGCATCCTTTCCGAAATACGTCTGCGCTGCCGTCTGGACACCGTAGCAGCCGGAACCTAAGTTGATCGTATTCAGATAATTTTCCAGAATAACGTCTTTGGCGTTTTCACCCTCTGCGGTCAGTGTTTTTTCCAGCTTCAGCGCCAGGTACTGTTCCTGGATCTTCCGCTTGAAGCTCTGCATCCGCGTCTCTTCCATCCAGTCAGTGAAAACATTGTTTTTTAAGAGCTGCTGTGTGATCGTGCTGGCGCCCTCGGTAAAATGAAAGCCGTGGCTGACGCCGACAACGAAAGCACGGATGATACCGCTTGGATCGATGCCGTTGTGCTCATAAAAACGGGCATCCTCAACCGCGACGATCGCGTGCTGCATATCGAGCGGAATCTCCTCAATCGAAATCGAGACACGGTTTCCCTGAGCCCCGGTCAGCTTCTGTACCTGGTTGCCGTCAGCATCGTAGATAAACGACGCGTTGCCGAGCGGCATGATATTTGCCTCCGAGATATCAGGGGCACTGTCAATCACGCCGCGGACAGCGCCGATCACAAGCCCGGCACCGCAGACGAGAACGACAAGAAGAAGACAGAACGCGATGCGCAGCGCCGTCACGCCGGCCGTCTTTTCAATCTTTCCGTAATGGGACCGCAGATCTTCACGTTTGTCTTCCAGATGACTTTTTCCAAAGTGCATATAGAAAATCCTCCTTATGTCATGTTCCTGCAAAACTGATTCAGTTCAGTAATCAATGGTGTTCCTGCCCTGCAAAAAGCAGGGTATACTTATTTTTATTATACCAAACAAAGGGCTGGAATAAAAGTATTTCTGAAAAGAATGCTGATTTTTCAGAAATGATATGGTAAGATAGGTACATATTTGGATGAAGGAGTAAGGACATATGATCGATCAGTTTCGGACGGTTTACCGGGGTGGAACCGGGGAAATCGTGGAGAAGAAATCACGTTTTATTGCGACGGTGCGTCTGGTGGAATCTGAGGAGGAGGCACTTTCCTGCCTGGAAGCTCTGCGGAAAAAATACTGGGATGCGCGGCATAACTGTTTTGTGTATATTATTGGAGAAAATCAGGAGACGGTGCGCTGCAGCGACGACGGGGAGCCTTCCGGCACGGCAGGGCGGCCGATGCTCGATGTGGTACAGGGAGCAGGCCTCCGCAATGTGCTTGTTGTGGTGACGCGGTATTTCGGCGGTACGCTGCTGGGAACGGGCGGCCTGGTGCGCGCGTACTCGCAGGCGGTGCAGGAGGGGCTGGCAAACAGTGTTCTGATTGACGAGATCTGCGGCGTGCGGCTGTTGATTGAGACGGATTACAACGGCATCGGTAAAATCCAGTATCTGCTCGGCCAGCGGGGGATTCCGATTCTGGAATCCGAGTACACCGATCAGGTGAAAATCCGCGTTCTCGTTCCGAAAACGGAGGTGGACCGTCTCTGCGCGGAGATTACCGAGGGGACGAACGGAAAGGCAAAACTGGAAAAAGAAGAGGAGCTGTACTTTGCGCAGAACGACGGAGAGCTGATCTTCGGGGATGAGCTGACGCGGTATAAAAATCTGGAGGCAGAAGAATTAGGATAAAGGAGGATGCGACATGAGGTTTCCGGAAAATCTGAAAAAGGGCGGAACGATCGGCTTTGTGGCACCATCGTTTGGATGCACAACAGAACCATACAAGTCCGCGTTTGCAAATGCGCAGAAAAAATGGAAAGAAATGGGATATCAGCTGGATCTTGGGCCAAACTGCTATGCGGACCACGGCATCGGCATCAGTGCGGCGCCGGAGGAGTGCGGAAAAGAACTGACGGAATATTATGTCAGTGAGAAGAATGACTGTCTGATATCCTGCGGCGGCGGAGAGCTGATGTGCGAGGATCTCGATTACGTGGATTTTGAAAAGATCAGAAAGGCACCGGCGAAATGGTATCTCGGCTATTCTGACAATACGCATTTTACGTATCTTCTGCCGACCCTCTGCGATACGGCGGCTGTTTACGGTCCGTGTGCGAGTGATTTCGGCATGGAGCCGTGGCATAAATCCGTAGTGGATGCGTTTGGCGTACTGACGGGAGAAGTGCGTACCGTCCGCGGCTATGAGGGATGGGAAAGAGACGATGCGAAGGGCAGAAGCGAGGAAAATCCGTATCTGCCGTACCAGATTACAGAACCGCGCGTTCTGCGCCGCTTCCCGGATGCGGACCGTGCATTTGAGGGACGGCTCATCGGCGGCTGTCTCGACTGTCTCGTCAATATTCTTGGAACGAAGTACGACGGAACGGTTGATTTTGTGGAAAAATATAAAGAGGACGGTTTTGTCTGGTTTCTGGAAGCGTGCGATCTGAACGTCTTTGCGATCCGCCGCGCAATCTGGCAGATGGAGCACGCCGGCTGGTTCCAATATGTGAAAGGCTTTCTGATTGGCCGCCCGCTGCAGTTCGGACAGAAATTCGGGGAACTCGACCAGTACCGCGCCGTGACGGATCTGCTTGGAAAATACAACGTGCCGATCGTGATGGATCTCGACATCGGACACCTTCATCCGGCGATGCCGCTGATCGTCGGAAGTTATGCGAAGGTGGCCGTGGAAGGAAATGAGATTGAAATTAAGATGGAGTGCCGTTAGAACGCTTTTGAAAAATATTTTCTCGAGCGGCAGGGCAGAGCCTGTGGGAAAATGTTTGCGCGCGTAGAAGAACTATCGGCGCATCCGGCAGATGCCGCGGAGCTTTTTGACATCGAGAATCGTGACCGTGCCGCGGGAGAGTGCGACGATGCCGTCTTTCTCGAACGACTTTAAGGTGCGGGAAACGACCTCTCTGGCACTGCCGAGGTTCCGCGCGATCTGCTCGTGCGTGGTGGGGAGCACCGGGGAACCGGTGCGGATGCGTTCATCCTCGAGATATCCGGCAAGGCGCTGGTCAAGCCGCGTAAAGAGAAGCTGGCCCATCGCCCACATGACTTCGGAAAAATGCTCCGTTGTTTCCCGGTAAATGTAGTTTTCAACGTAAATATTCTGATTCAACAGTCTGCGGAACGTGCTGGCCGGAGTGATGAGAACTTTCGTCTCCTCCTCGGCCTCAATCAGAATATCAAAGCTGATTTCCTGCATTGCACAGGAGGCAGACAGCGTGCAGACTTCGCCGGAACCGGTGGTAAACAGAGTAATTTCCCGCTGCTCGCCGGACTGGATAAAGATGCGGAGCTTGCCGGAGAGGACAAGCAGAACGCCGAGACAGTCATCGTCACAGCTGTAGAGAAAATCGCCGCGCTGATACGTCGTCAGGACGGAAGAGAGCACGAGTGTCTGCTGTTCATCGGCGGTAAGCTTTGAATAAAATGGATAATGCTCCTGAAAACAGGATTCCAGAAAAGATGACATAAATAAAACTCCTTTCGGAAGAAGAATGTTCTTTTGTAAACTACGGCAGCAGCCGTTTCTTCCATGATAGAAAAGAACAGAAAGAAATGCAAGAAAAAACGTATCGGTTTTTGTGCCGATACGTTTTTTCTGCATTTCCGATATTACGCTGTTTATTTTACAGAGTTAATCAGCTCTTCCAGCTCCTCATAGGAAACGGCGCCGACGTTTTTCTTTACGAGCTCGCCGTTTTTGAAGAAAGCGAGGGTCGGAACGCTCATGACTTTAAAGGATCTTGCCAGCTCCGGTGCTTCGTCAACGTCTACTTTGTAGAACTGAATCTCCGGCATATCCTCAGCTGCCTCTTCGATGACCGGGGCGAGCATTTTGCACGGTCCGCACCAGGTAGCAAAGAAATCAACAACGGCAACGCCAGGTGCTGCCTGCAGAGCTTTTTCGAAGTTTTTGGATGTAACATGAATTAATGACATAATAGAAGTCCTCCTTTTTATTGTACGGGTAATTCCCGGTAACTGTTTTTTTTGTTGTGACTGTAGAATATCACAGCAGAACGGGAAGTTCTGTGACTAAGTCACAAAGTGATTTCTTAGTTCTGTTTCGGTTCTTTCCCCTGGCGGAAGCATTCGATCATCTCGCCGGTCAGGCTGATGAGGTTCGGGGTCTCCGGGAGGGAAGCACGGTCAAACCATTCGGCAACGGAGAGTTCCTCGCGGTCGAGGGTAATGGACGGATCGCCGTCCACATCGCAGTAAAATCCGGCGAGCAGCGAGCCGCTGAAGGACCACGGCTGACTCTTATAGTATCTCAGATTTTTGACCTTTAATCCGACTTCTTCCATGACTTCACGGTGCACCGTCTGTTCCAGCGTCTCACCGACCTCAGTATAGCCGGCCACGAGGGCGTACTGGCGGTGGCTGCTGTGGGAAGGTGCGTACTTCGTGAGCAGCAGACGGTCTCCGTTGGTGATGGCAACGATGACGCTCGGGCAGATGACCGGATAGGAGAGTGCGCCGCAGGAAGGGCACTGCATCGCGCGTTCATTTCCAGGCGCATGCATCTTCGTTCCGCAGCGGCCGCAGTAGGTGTGGTCGGTGTACCAGGTGTGGATCTGGTAACCGGTGATACCGGCAAACCCGAGCCATCCCGGAACGGCGCTGCGAAGAATTAGTGTATTTTCGTATTTCCAGATGCCAAATTCCGGAAGCTGCGGACTGCGCAGTTCATAATAGTCCGTCTCATCAATGCGGAACAGAAATTTTGCCTTTTCTTTAATCTCCGGAAAAACGGCTGCAATTTCCGCAATGGAAGGGTAGCAGATCTCGGGATCTTCAAAATTGCACAGAATTGTGTGATGACCGTAAATTAAAACAAGATCCGTATCGTTCGGAACAGAAGGCTGGTAATCTACATAATATTTATGCGGAGCAATGTCCTGAATCATAAGAATTCCTTTCTTTGGTAAAAAAGTTTTTGGAAAAACAAAAAACCGAAATTCCTGTGAAGAAATTTCGGTAATAAAAAGAGCGCGAGACGGGATTCGAACCCGCGACCCCAACCTTGGCAAGGTTGTACTCCACCCCTGAGCCACTCGCGCATATTCATCCTTTAGGATGAAGCGGGTGATGGGAATCGAACCCACGTATCCAGCTTGGAAGGCTGGTGTTCTACCATTGAACTACACCCGCAGATGATTGGCACTGATTTTTTTCTCTGTCTTGTTGACTGCCGTGCCTCACTGACAAAACGTATTCTACAGGAAAGCCGGAGAAAAGTCAACCCCTTTTTTTAAAAAAATTGAAAAAAATTTTAAAATACTGAAAAAGGTGAAAATTCAGGGCAAATGGCGCGAGTGAACGTCCGGTGAATAGCACGTAAATATCAGTCTTGTTCCGGGAAGGAAAGTGTACTATAATAAAAAAACGAAAAACAAAGAAAAAGGGGGAACTTCCCTATGCAGGAGAATGGAGCAGCACCTCGGGATCGGCATTCTGATGCAGGATATTGCAGAAACCTTCGAAGAATAGAAAAACCGGCATCTGTGCAATTTAAAGAAAAATTCTAATCTTTCTATAAAATATTTTGGGAAAAACTGGACTTATCTGAAAAATTTGATATAATAGAAAGGTAGTGACAGGGAAATTTTATGCTAAAATCTGGAAAGAAGAACCCTGTCAATTCTTATGGGAGGAAAAATACATGGATGCCATTGATTATAAGATTCTGAAGATATTGCAGAAAAATGCCCGCGAGACGGCTTCCAATATCAGCAAAGAGATTCATTTATCGGTTTCTGCAGTCATCGAGAGAATCCGTAAAATGGAAGAAACCGGAGTGATTAAAGAATACACCATTATTGTAGACGAAAAGAAAACGGGAAATGAGATGACCGCGCTGATGGAAGTCAGCCTGGAGCATCCGAAGTTCTTTGACAGTTTTGCAGATGCGATCCAGAAACTGGAGTACATCGTATCCTGCTATTATCAGACCGGAGATTTTGATTTGATTATCCGCATTTCCTGTCACTCATCCGACGAACTCGAAGAAATCCACCGCCAGGTGATGAGCCTTCCGGGCGTCGATGCGACAAGAACGCATGTAGTGCTGAAAAATGTAAAAAATATCTATTCCGCCATCCGCAGACCGGACAAATAAAAACCGGCACAGCCGGAATCTGATACGAGAGCGTGTCTGAAAATAATCCGAAAGAGTTTTCAGGCACGTTTTGGCGTCTCAGAAAAAGTACGGAAAGAAAGAAGGAAAAAAGTGAACAGATACTTACGCTGTTATGCAGAGATTTCACTCGAAGCGATCGGGCATAACATCAGAGAAGTGAAAAAAAGACTACCGGAGGGCGTGAAACTCCTTGGCGTTGTAAAAGCGAACGCCTACGGCCACGGTGCCGTTCCGGTAGCATCCTATCTGGAAAACCAGGTTGATTATTTTGCAACTGCAACCATCGAGGAGGCTGTCGAGCTCAGAGAAAACGGCATTTCCGCGCCGATCCTGATTCTCGGCTACGTGTCCCCGTCCCAGTACGGCGACCTTGTGGAATACGACATCACTCAGACGATCGACAGCTACGCACAGGCGCTTGCCCTCGAAAAAGAGGCAGCACGCCAGAACCGGAAAGCAAAAGCACACCTTGCGGTCGATACCGGCATGACGCGGATCGGCTTCCAGGTGACGGAGCACGATGCGGATGAGGCGGCAAAAATCGCGGATCTTCCGCACATCGAGCTGGAAGGTATGTTTACGCATTTCTCCTGCGCCGATCAGGAAGACAAGACGTACTGTTCGATGCAGATGGAAAAATATGATAAGATGACGGCACTTTTAGCAGAGCGCGGCGTGACGATTCCGCTTCGCCATATCTGCAACTCCGCCGGAATCATGGAATTTGACGATCACCGCTTTGAGATGGTGCGTTCCGGTATCATCACCTACGGCATTTACCCATCCGAGGAGGTAAAAAAAGAGCGCCTCGATCTGATCCCGGCGCTTTCCTGGAAGAGCCATGTCATCCATGTGAAGGAAGTCGGCCCGGGCATCGGCGTCAGCTACGGTGCCACGTATGTGACCGAGAAACCGATGACACGGATCGCAACTGTTTCAGCCGGCTATGCAGACGGCTATCCGAGAGCTCTCTCGAACCAGGGCTGTGTGCTGATCCACGGGAAAAAAGCACCGATCATCGGAAGAATCTGTATGGATCAGATGATGGTGGACGTGACCGACATCCCGGATGTGCAGGTGGAGGACGTTGTAACGCTTGTCGGAACCGACGGGGATGAGACCATCACGATCGAAGAGATCGCCAACCCGGCGGCACGTTTCGATTACGAGATGCTCTGCGATATCAGCAGCCGTGTAACAAGGGTTTATAAATAGTTATCCAAAATAGAAAAATCAAAGTCTCCGAAGACGGAAAAAAGCAGAATCTGCTGACCGTTTCGGAGACTTTTTTGTGTTGGAACAGGTTTTCTGGATTATTTAACCGGTGCGGGTTGACAGGAGGTGCCGGATTATGGTAGGATACCAATTAGTTTAGCGTAGTACAGTGATAACATGATCACGTAGAAAAGGAGAAGATTATTATGAAAAAGAAAATGGTTAGCATTTTGACAGCAGCCTTTTGTGCATCTGCCCTGCTGGCTGGCTGCGGCTCTGCAGACACAGCAAAAACATCTGCCTCATCAGCAGGAGCAGCATCCTCTTCCGCAGACGGAACGACAACCTTTACCGTAGGCTTCGATGCAGAATACCCGCCGTACGGCTACATGGACGATGAGACGGGCGATTACACCGGATTTGACCTGGAGCTCGCCGAGGCAGTCTGCGAGATTTACGGCTGGAAGCTGGTAAAAACCCCGATCAACTGGGATGCGAAAGATACCGAGCTGAATTCTGGTGCGATTGACTGCATCTGGAACGGCTTTACCATGAACGGCAGAGAGGACGATTACACCTGGTCTGATCCGTACGTGGACAACAGCCAGGTGATGGTCGTATCTGAGAATTCCGGCATCAACAGCCTGTCCGATCTGGCAGGAAAGACGGTTGGTGTGCAGGCAGCATCCGCAGCACTCGATCTTTTACAGAGTGAGGAAGAAGGCGGTCAGAAAGAACTCGCCGATACTTTCGCCGCTCTGCAGCAGTTCCCGGATTACAACAATGCGTTTGTAGAGCTTCAGGCAGGTTCCATCGATGCGGTTGCCATGGATATCGGCGTTGCCAAATATCAGCTGGAAAGCCGCGGAGAAGGATACAAAATCCTCGACGAGCACCTGAACTCTGAGAAATATGCGATCGGATTCAAAAAAGGAAATACCGAGCTCTGCGATAAAGTAAACGAAGGCCTGCAGCAGGTTCTGGCCGACGGAACATTCGACAAGCTCGCAGAAAAATACGGAATCGCAGACATGGTGTGTCTGGAGAAAAAAGGAGAGTAAAGCAGCATGAAGTTGTCCATGATTCTATCACAGCTTAGTACCGGAATGGCGGGAACGATCTCGATATTTGTCCTGACGCTCGTATTTTCCCTGCCGCTCGGTCTGCTGATCGCCTTCGGGCGTATGTCGAAAAACCGGATTGTGAGCGGAATTTTCCGGCTCTATATCTCCCTGATGCGCGGCACGCCTCTGATGCTGCAGCTCATGGTGGTTTACTTCGGACCGTTCTATCTGTTCGGTATGAACATAGGAAAATGGCGCTTTCCGGCGATTATCACCGGATTTGCCTTAAACTACGGCGCCTATTTTGCAGAAATCTACCGCTCCGGCATCGTTTCGATGGATCGTGGACAGTACGAGGCAGCAAAGCTTCTTGGTTATTCGAAGGGACAGACGTTTGTCCGCATTATTCTGCCGCAGGTTGTGAAACGGATTCTGCCGGCGATCACCAATGAGGTGATTACGCTGGTCAAGGATACGTCGCTGGCCTTTTCCATTTCCTATGTGGAAATGTTCACGATCGCAAAACAGATCGCGGCGGCCAAGACCACGATGGTTCCGTTCGTCGCCGCCGGTATTTTCTACTACATCTTCAATTTTGTCGTGGCGTGGGTGATGGAACTTTTGGAAAAGAAATTTTCTTATTATCATTAACTATAGAAGAGAGCGGAAAACGATATGATTTATCTGGAAATGAACCATGTAAGAAAGAGCTTTGGGGATCTCGAAGTGTTAAAAGATATTTCCCTCAAAGTAGAAGAGGGCGAGGTGCTCTCGATCATCGGCCCGTCGGGATCGGGAAAATCGACGCTGCTGCGGTGTGCGGCGATGCTGGAGACGATGGAGGGCGGTGACCTGACGTATCTTGGCGAGCAGGCAGTCACCATGCAAAATGGAAAATCCGTTTATGCAAAGCCGGCCGTGCTGCGGAAAATTCAGGAAAACTTTGGAATGGTATTCCAGAGCTTCCACCTGTTTCCACATTATGATGTGATGAAAAACCTCTGCGATGCGCCGATTCATGTGCAGAAACGCAACCGTGCGGAGGTGGAAGCACAGGCAGAAGAGCTGCTGCAGAAAATGGGGCTCACAGGAAAAGAAAAGGCGTATCCGTGTCAGCTTTCCGGCGGTCAGTGTCAGAGGGTTGCGATTGCGCGTGCGCTGATGCTGAACCCGAAGGTGCTCTTTTTTGATGAGCCGACTTCGGCGCTCGACCCGGAGCTGACAGGCGAGGTGCTGAAGGTCATCAAATCCCTTGCGGAGATGAATATGACCATGGTGATCGTTACCCACGAGATGAATTTTGCCCGGGAGATTTCCAACCGCGTCATCTTTATGGACCAGGGCGTGATCGCCGTGGAAGGAACGCCGGACGAAGTCTTCGATTCCGAAAATGCCAGAATGCAGGGCTTTTTGGGAAAATTTCGTGAGAAGTAACGACGTTGCACTTGCCTAAAAAAACAACATGCGTTATACTAGAGCGTGGTTGAAACGTATTTCAAACACGCTCTTTATATGTCCCATTCTGTTTTTGGGAATGAAAAAGAGCGGGGATAAAAGAGAAACCGAATACACATTTTGACAAGAAAAGGAGAATCGTGTCTATGAGCGGAACTGACAGATATGTAAGCCCTCTTTCCGAACGTTATGCAAGCAAGGAGATGCAGTACATCTTCTCCCCGGATATGAAATTCCGTACCTGGAGAAAGTTATGGATTGCGCTGGCTGAGACAGAAAAAGAACTGGGACTTTCTATTACAGATGAGCAGATCGAAGAACTGAAAGCAAATGCCGAGAACATCAACTACGATGTGGCAAAAGAAAGAGAGAAAGTCTGCCGTCATGACGTAATGTCCCATGTGTATGCCTACGGCGTACAGTGTCCGAAAGCAAAAGGAATCATCCATCTGGGAGCAACCAGCTGCTACGTAGGCGACAATACCGATATCATTGTCATGAACGAAGCCTTAAAGCTGGTGAAGAAAAAACTGGTGAACGTTATCGCTGAGCTGGCAAAATTTGCGGATACCTACAAAGACCAGCCGACCCTTGCCTTCACCCACTTCCAGCCGGCACAGCCGACCACCGTCGGAAAACGTGCAACCCTGTGGATGCAGGAGTTCTTAATGGACCTTGAAGATCTCGAGTACGTACAGAGCACCTTAAAGCTGCTCGGCTCCAAAGGAACAACAGGCACACAGGCAAGCTTTTTAGAGCTGTTCGACGGAGATCAGGAGACCATCGACAAGATTGATCCGATGATCGCTGAGAAAATGGGCTTCAAGAACTGCTATCCTGTTTCCGGACAGACGTATTCCAGAAAAGTCGATACGAGAGTATTAAACGTTCTGGCAGGCATTGCGGCAAGCGCAACAAAATTCTCCAACGACATCCGTCTTCTGCAGCACTTAAAAGAAGTTGAGGAGCCGTTCGAGAAAGGACAGATCGGATCTTCCGCCATGGCATACAAGAGAAATCCGATGAGAAGCGAGCGTATCGCATCCCTGTCCCGTTATGTGATCACCGATGCATTAAATCCGGCCATCACCTCTTCTGTACAGTGGTTTGAGAGAACCCTCGATGACTCTGCAAACAAGAGACTTTCCATTCCGGAAGGCTTCCTTGCCATCGACGGTATCCTGGATCTGTGCATGAACGTCGTAGACGGACTTGTGGTTTATCCAAAGGTTATCTTAAAACACATGATGGCAGAGCTTCCGTTTATGGCAACCGAGAATATCATGATGGATGCGGTAAAAGCAGGCGGCGACCGTCAGGAGCTGCATGAGAGAATCCGCGAGCTGTCTATGATCGCCGGAAAACATGTCAAAGAGGAAGGCCGCGACAACGATCTTCTGGATCTGATCGCAGCGGATGAGATGTTCCATCTGACCAAAGAAGAGCTGGAAAAGACGATGGATCCGTCCAAATACACAGGCCGCGCATCCGTACAGGTTGACGCATTCCTGAAGAACGTAGTCAATCCGGTGCTTGAGGCAAACAAAGAGGCACTTGGCATGACTGCGGAAATCAACGTCTGATGCGTTTGATAAACAGAAATAATAAAAAAACAAATTTTATAAGTAATAATAAGTTTTACTTATGAAGAAAACATGGTATACTATGCATGAACGGCCGAAACAAAGAGGCCGCAAGTATACGTTGAATTAGGAGGATGTCACATGATTAAGGCAGTAGTAGGAGCAAACTGGGGAGACGAGGGAAAAGGTAAGATTACCGATATGCTCGCAAAAGAGGCAGACATTATTGTCCGTTTCCAGGGTGGTGCGAATGCAGGCCATACCATTGTAAACAACTATGGAAAGTTTGCACTTCATACCCTTCCATCCGGCGTATTTTACAGCCACACAACAAGCGTAATCGGAAACGGTGTTGCACTCAACATTCCGGTTCTGATCAAAGAGTTAAATGAGATCGTTTCGAAGGGAGTGCCGGCACCGAAAATCAAAATTTCCGACCGTGCACAGATGGTAATGCCGTACCACATCCTGTTCGATCAGTATGAGGAAGAGCGTCTGGGCGGAAAATCCTTTGGTTCCACCAAATCCGGTATCGCTCCGTTCTACTCAGATAAATATGCAAAAATCGGTTTCCAGGTAAACGAGCTGTTCGACGATGAGCACCTGAAAGAGAAACTGAAATCCGTATGCGAGACCAAGAACATTCTGCTCGAGCATCTGTATCACAAACCGCAGTTAAATCCGGATGAGATCTATGCAGAGCTGATGGAATACAAAAAAATGGTTGAGCCATACGTATGCGATACTTCCGCATTCCTGTGGAACGCGATTCAGGAAGGCAAGGAGATCCTGCTTGAGGGTCAGCTTGGTTCCTTAAAAGACCCGGATCACGGAATTTACCCGATGGTAACTTCTTCTTCCACACTGGCCGGCTACGGCGCAGTAGGAGCAGGTGTTCCGCCATATGAAATCAAGAAAATTGTAACGGTGTGCAAGGCTTACTCCAGCGCAGTAGGAGCAGGTGCATTTGTTTCCGAGATTTTTGGAGATGAGGCAGATGAGCTCAGAAGACGCGGCGGAGACGGCGGAGAGTTCGGTGCAACGACAGGCCGCCCGAGACGTATGGGATGGCTCGACTGTGTTGCTTCCCGCTACGGCTGCAGAATGCAGGGTACAACCGATGTAGCATTTACCGTACTTGACGTTCTCGGATATCTGGACGAGATTCCGGTTTGCGTAGCATACGAAGTAGACGGAAAAGAAATCCACGATTTCCCGAACACCAGCATTCTTGAGAAAGCAAAACCGGTTCTGAAAACCCTTCCGGGCTGGAAATGCGATATCCGCGGCATCAAGAAATACGAGGATCTGCCGGAGAACTGCAGAAACTACATCGAGTTTGTAGAGAAAGAAATCGGATTCCCGATCACCATGATCTCCAACGGACCGGGAAGAGACGATATCATTTACCGCAATAAATAATTCAGGCGGTTTTTAGAGGATTTTTATGAAAAAAGCAGGACAGCTTCTCGCAGTTCTGACAGCGGCTTCCGTGCTGCTGTCGGGCTGTGAGAAGTTAAAAGATGTGACAACGACATCTGTCTATGTGAGCAAAAATGGTGTTGTGACAGAAGCCATTGTGGAAGATTACAGCAAAGACGATGATTACACGGAAGACGAACTGAAGGTCTTTGTGGAGGATGACATCAAAAAATTCACAGAGGAGCGCGGCGATGCGGATTCCGTGAAGCTGGAAAAATGCCAGATCAAAGAGGACAAGGTGGAGATCCGGATGGAATACGGAGATTACCAGTCCTACGCGGATTATCACGGAGCAGAATTTTTCGCAGGCACGCTGGATGAGGCAGAAGAAGCGGGATATGATTTTTCCGCTTCCTTTGTCGATTCTAAAGGCAATGAGGTTTCAGTCGAAGATGCGGTCAAAGGCGTTAAGCATGTACGCGTGATTGTCTGCGAGGAGCCGCTGGAAATCGTAACGGAAGATCCGGTGCTCTGCGTTTCCGGTACAGCCGTGATCAAAGGAAAAAACACGGTGGATACGGCCGGCGAGTGGACCACAAAGTCCACAGAGAGTGCTTCTGCGTCATCATCAGAGCAGACTAAGACAGAAGAAACAGAGCAGGAATATGAGCAGGACGTTCTTCTTGCCAGTCCTGTTATTGTTGTTTATGGTAAGTAAACAAATAAAATAGAGGAGTAACTAACTATGGAAAAGACAATGGACAAAATTGTGGCAGTAGCAAAATCCAGAGGTTTTGTATATCCGGGTTCCGAAATCTACGGCGGCCTGGCAAATACCTGGGATTACGGCCCGCTCGGTGTTGAGCTGAAAAACAACGTGAAAAAAGCATGGTGGCAGAAATTCGTCATGGAGAGCCCGCACAACGTAGGTGTTGACTGCGCGATCCTGATGAACCCGCAGACATGGGTAGCTTCCGGTCATCTCGGCGGATTTTCCGATCCTCTGATGGACTGTAAAGAGTGCCACGAGCGTTTCCGTGCAGACAAGCTGATCGAAGACTTCTGTGAGGAAAAAGGCATTGAAATCGAAGGCGGCAGCGTAGACGCATGGTCCCAGGAAGAGATGAAGAACTTCATCGAGGAGCATCAGATTCCGTGTCCGTCCTGCGGAAAACATAACTTTACCGATATCCGTCAGTTCAACCTGATGTTCAAAACCTTCCAGGGTGTTACAGAGGATGCGAAGAACACCGTATATCTTCGTCCTGAGACTGCACAGGGTATCTTCGTAAACTTCAAAAACGTACAGCGTACTTCCAGAAAGAAAATTCCGTTCGGAATCGGCCAGATCGGTAAATCTTTCCGTAACGAGATTACACCGGGTAACTTCACCTTCCGTACCCGTGAGTTCGAGCAGATGGAGCTGGAGTTCTTCTGCGAGCCTGGCACCGATCTTGACTGGTTCCAGTACTGGAGAGGCTTCTGCATCAACTGGCTGAAGAGCCTCGGCATGAAAGACGAAGAGATGCGTGCAAGAGACCATTCTCCGGAAGCGCTGTGCTTCTACAGCAAGGGAACAACCGATATCGAGTTCCTGTTCCCGTTCGGATGGGGCGAGCTGTGGGGAATCGCAGACCGTACCGATTACGACCTGACCAAGCATCAGAATGTATCCGGACAGGATATGACCTATTTCGATCCAGAGAAGAACGAGAAATACATCCCGTATGTTATCGAGCCGTCTCTTGGTGCTGACCGTGTCGTTCTGGCATTCCTGTGCAGCGCTTATGACGAGGAAGTTCTCGACGCAGAGAAGAATGATGTTCGTACTGTGATGCATTTCCATCCGGCACTGGCACCGGTAAAAATCGGTGTGCTTCCGCTTTCCAAGAAGCTGAACGAGGGCGCTGAGAAAGTCTTTGCAGAGCTGTCCAAGAAATACAACTGCGAGTTTGATGACCGTGGAAATATCGGAAAACGGTATCGCCGTCAGGATGAGATCGGTACTCCGTACTGCATCACCTATGACTTCGATTCCGAGACCGATGGTGCTGTTACCGTCCGTGACCGTGACACCATGGAGCAGGAGAGAATTAAAATTGAGGATCTCGATGCTTACTTTGCAGATAAATTTACTTTCTAATCTGGTTTTTTAGTCCGGAAAAAGAGTAGAAAAAAAGGATTCCCACTCGCGGGAATCCTTTTTTTGTATACTTTGTATTACTCGATAATCGTACCTGTTTTTCCCTGGAATCCGGCGAGTGCGGAATCAATGGAAGTGATGACTGCGGTACGGCCGATGCCTTTCTCGAGGAAAGAAACAGCTGCTTCCATCTTCGGCAGCATGGAGTTTTCTCCGAACTGGCCTTCTGCGATGTATTTCTTCGCGTCAGCAACGGTGATGTGCTCCAGCGGTTTTTCGTCCGGGGTACCGTAGTTGATGGAAACGTTTTCCACGCTGGTCAGGATCATCAGCATGTCTGCGTTCAGCATTTCTGCCATCAGGCCGCTGGTGAGGTCTTTTTCGATGACTGCGGATGCACCCTTTAACTCTTCATTCTGTGGGAGAACCGGGATTCCGCCGCCGCCTGCTGCGATGACAACCTGTCCGGCATCGAGAAGAAGACGGATGGAGTCGATCTCTACGATATCCTGCGGCTTCGGAGCAGCAACGATTCGGCGGTAGCCGTCCTCGGTTTTCGTTACGTAGTTTCCTTTTTCTTCCTCTGCGTCAGCCTCCTCTTTGGTAAGCGTACGGCCGATCAGTTTGACCGGATTGTTGAAGGCATCGTCGTACGGATCTACTTCAACCTGTGTAAGAATCGTGGATGTGGTTTTGAAGATTCCTCTGCGGAGAAGCTCAGCACGGATGGCGTTCTGCAGGTCGTAGCCGATGTAGCCTTCGCTCATAGCGGAGCAGACAGACATCGGGGCTGCGCTGTAGTCGGTGTGCATTTTGCCGAATTCATTCATCGCCATGTGGATCATGCCGACCTGCGGCGCATTGCTGTGGGTGATGACAACATCAGCGCCGGCAGCAACGAGATCTGCGATTACTTTTGCGGAACGTTTTACGGCTGCTTTCTGTTCCGGCAGCGTCGTTCCAAGAGCTTTGTGTCCCAGTGCAACAACTATTTTTTTTCTTTTCATTGGAAGATACCTCTCTTTGCAGTTCATAGATTTTGATACGAAAAAACCAGGCATCAATATAAAACTATTATAAAGTTTATGGAGGCAAAAATCAAGAAGAAACCGACATTGCGCACATTGAAATGTTTTTCGGACTATGGTATTCTATAAAAGTATCTGAGTCGTAGGGATTTGAAACGTGAAAGGGAGGTCCCGGCATGAAAAACATGCGCACGTTACAAAAACGGATCGCATATCAGCTCCAGCAGGGCAGTCTGGATGCGGAAGTTACAGGAATCACATGCGACAGCAGAAAAGTACAGCCGCAGAACGTGTTTGTCTGCATCCGCGGAAACAGGATGGACGGGCACGTATATGCAGAAGAAGCAGTCGAGAGGGGCGCTGCTGTTCTGGTTGCGGAGCGGGAACTGGAAGGGATTCCGGAAAAGGTAACCGTACTCGTAGTAAAGGACAGCAGAGAAGCACTCGCACAGCTTTCCTGTGCCTGGGAGGACGATCCGGCGCAGCACCTTGTGACAATCGGAGTGACCGGCACGAAGGGAAAGACGACGACTGCATATATGATTTACGAAATCCTGCGAAAAGCAGGGATACGCGCAGGACTCATCGGAACGATCGAGACGAGGATCGGGGAAAAAAGCATTCCGTCAGAAAATACAACGCCGGAGCCTGTTGTGCTGCAGAAGCTGTTTTCTGAAATGATGCGGGAGGGCTGCACCCATGTTGTGATGGAGGTTTCCTCGCAGGCGGAAAAACAGCACCGGTGTGATGGAATTACGTTTGATTACGGTGTGTTCACCAACATTGGAAACGACCACATCGGCGCCGGGGAGCATGCATCGTTTGCAGAATATCTGTCCTGCAAAAAGAAGCTGCTTCGCACCTGCAGAACCGGAATTGTAAACCGGGATGACAAAAGGTTTCCGGAGATCATAAGGCAGAGCACCTGCCGTCTGGTGACATTCGGATGCAGGGAAAAAGCTGATTTTATGGCAGCAGATGCAGCACTCGATCAGGCGCCCGGCGTGCTCGGTGTCTCATACCGGGTGCAGGGCGCAGCGGATTTTCCGGTACGGGTAGATCTGCCGGGTCTGTTTTCCGTTTCCAACTCGCTTGCCGCCATTGCGGTCTGCGCGCAGATGGGAATCCCGGAAAAGGCGATGCAGGAGGCACTTTCCGCAGTCCGCGTCCGTGGGCGGTGTGAGGCAGTTCCGGTGTATCCGGAAATGACGCTTCTCATTGACTACGCACACAATGCGATGAGCCTCGAAAGCCTGTTAAAGACACTGCGGAAGTACCATCCGAAGCGCCTGATCTGTCTCTTCGGCTGCGGCGGAAACCGCGCGCGGGACCGGAGATTCCAGATGGGAGAGGTGTCGGGGCGTCTGGCGGATCTGACCGTCATCACCTCGGACAATCCGCGGGATGAGGAACCACAGGCGATTCTGGACGATATCCGGACGGGAATCGGGAAAACAGAAGGCGCTTTCGTTGAGATTGCAGACCGTAAGGAGGCGATCCGGTATGTGATCGAAAACCGGCAGCCGGGCGATCTCGTGGTGCTCGCGGGAAAAGGCCACGAAACGTATCAGATCCGGAAGGGGAAACGGTACGAGATGGATGAGCGCGTGCTGATCCGGGAAATACTGGAAGAAAGTAAGGGGAATGTATGAGCAGCGTTTACGCTGATGTAATCGTAGACATCACAAATGAAAAACTGGACCGGACCTTTCAGTACAAGGTTCCGCCGGAACTGACAGGGGAGATCAGCCCGGGAACGGCGGTACAGATTCCGTTTGGAAACGGAAACCGCACGATCACCGGCTATGTGCTTTCCGTCGGAAACGAGCCGAAATATCCGCAGGACCGGATGAAGGCCATCCTCGCGGTACAAAAGGATGCGGCGACCGTAGAGACGAAGCTCATCGCGCTCGCCGCGTGGATGCGTCATACGTACGGATCGACGATGATCCAGGCGTTAAAGACGGTGCTTCCAGTCAAAGTAAAGGCGCGCGGGAAAGAAACCCGCGAAATTGCGCTTCTTGCAGATCCTGCGAGATGTGAGGAGCTGCTGGAAAACTACAGAAAGAAAAATTATAAAGCGAGAATCCGTCTCTTAAACGCGCTGCTGGCCCAGCCGGTTCTTCCAGGGCCGGTTGTGAGCAAGAAACTGAAAATCACGGCAGATACGCTGCACGTGATGGAAGAGCAGGGCGTGTTGGAAATCCGCCGTACGAGCACCTGGAGAAATCCGGTATCTGATGCGGCAGGAAGAACAACTGCGGGAAAACCAAACGAACAGCAGCAGGCCGTGGTGGACGGCATTCGAAAGGAATGGGAAGGACAGAACCGCCCCTGCCTGATCCGCGGTGTGACGGGAAGCGGCAAAACGCTCGTCTATATGGAGCTGATGGAGCGAGTGCTGAAGGAAGGAAAACAGGTGATCGTGCTGATCCCGGAGATTGCGCTGACGTATCAGAACGTGGAGCGGTTCTGCGCACGGTTTGGAACAAGGGTCACGGTGGTCAACTCGCGGATGACACCGTCCGAGCGCGCCGACCAGATGGAGCGCGCGCGGCGCGGGGAGGTCAGTATTATGATCGGTCCGCGTTCTGCACTCTTTGCACCGTTTCCGGATCTTGGGCTGATCGTAATCGATGAGGAGCATGAAACCTCCTATAAAAGTGAAGTGACGCCGCGCTACCATGCAAGGGAGACCGCCGTGCGCCGCGCCGGGCTGGAGCATGCCCATGTGGTGATGGGTTCGGCAACGCCGTCGGTGGATGCTTCTTACGCCTGCGAGACGGGAGCGTACGCGCTGTTCCGGATGGATGCGCGGTACGGAAATGCAGCACTTCCGTCCGTATGGATCGCGGATATGCGGGAAGAATTACAGATGGGAAACCGTTCGATTCTGTCCGGAAAACTGCGGGAAGAGATCGAAAAACGGCTTGAAAAAAAGGAACAGGTTGTACTGTTTCTGAACCGCAGAGGCTATGCGGGCTTCGTCTCATGCCGTGCATGCGGCTATGTGATGAAATGCCCGCACTGCGATGTATCACTGACAGCACACAATAACGGAAAGCTCGTCTGCCATTACTGCGGTTATGAAACACCGCAGGTACATGCGTGCCCGTCGTGCGGTTCCCCGTACATCGGCGGCTTCCGTGCCGGCACACAGCAGATCGAGCAGAACGTGAAAAAGCTGTTTCCAAAGGCACGCGTTCTTAGGATGGATGGCGACACGACAAAAACGAAAAACAGTTATGAAGAAATCCTGTCCGCATTTGCGGCGGGGAAGGCCGATATCCTGATTGGAACCCAGATGATCGTAAAAGGCCACGATTTCCCGAATGTCACGCTGGTGGGAGCGCTGGCGGCGGATCTCTCCCTGAATGCAGTCGATTACCGTGCCGGGGAGCGTACGTTCCAGCTGCTGACGCAGGCAGTCGGCCGCGCCGGAAGAGGCGAAAAGCCGGGAATGGCAGTCATTCAGACGTACCATCCCGAACATTACAGCATTCAGACGGCGGCAGAGCAGGATTACGGGACATTTTACGAGAAAGAAATGGACTACCGCCGTCTGATGGGATATCCCCCGGCGGCGGAGCTTCTGGCGATCCACGGAGCCGGGGAGGATGAAGCGCATCTGACGCAGGCGATGGAATACATTCGCAGATATCTCATCCGCATCCGGGGAAACCGCGAAGTCCAGATCATCGGCCCGGCAAGTGAGGCAGTGTCGAAAATCAATGACCTGTACCGCATGGCCGTGTATGTACGCGCGCCGCAGGAAGAGGTGCTGGCAGAACTGCGGGAAAAACTGGAGCGGTATATCGAGATTAACAAAGGCTTCCGTACCGTTTATTTACAGTTTGACTTCAGCAGAAAGTATTAGTTTTTTCATACTATTTACACATAGATTATTTATAATAGAAGAGCAAAAGAAAGGAAAAGAATTATGGCAATCAGAGAAATCAGAGTCGTAGGCGACCGCGTATTAACGAAAAAATGCAGACCGGTGGAGAAGATGACACCAAGAATCAGCGAGCTGATCGACGACATGTTTGACACCATGTATGAGGCAAACGGTGTCGGCCTTGCCGCACCGCAGGTCGGCATCTTAAAGAGAATCGTAGTCATGGATGTAGATGGAACCCCACATCTTCTGATCAATCCGGAAATCCTGGAGACTTCCGGAAGCCAGACAGGAGCAGAAGGATGCTTAAGCCTTCCGGGAAAATCCGGTACAGTAACCCGTCCGAATTACGTAAAGGTAAGAGCACTGGACCGCGACATGCAGCCGTTTGAACTGGAGGGAACCGAACTTCTTGCCCGCTGCATCTGCCACGAGTGCGATCACCTCGATGGACATATGTATACAGAAAAAGTAGAAGGCGAACTCTGGGACAACACGTACGATGAGTATGAGGAGTACGAGGACGAAGAGTAAGTCTTAAAATAAAGGAGATGACTTCAGATGAAAGTGGTATTTATGGGAACCCCGGATTTCTCCGTGGGAACACTTGAGGCACTCGTGGAGGCCGGTTATGAGATCACAGGCGTTGTGACCCAGCCGGACAAACCGAAGGGCCGCGGAAAACAGATGATGCCGACACCGGTGAAAGAGGCAGCCGAAAAACACGGCCTTCCGGTCTATCAGCCGCGCCGCGTGCGGGATGCAGAGGCGATCGAGGAAATCCGGAAAATGGAGCCGGATGTGATCGTTGTCGTTGCATTCGGCCAGATTATTCCAAAAGAGATTTTGGACATGCCGAAATACGGATGCATCAACGTTCATGCCTCCCTGCTTCCGGCTTACCGCGGAGCAGCGCCGATCCAGTGGGCTGTCATGAACGGCGATGAAGTGAGCGGCGTAACCATTATGAAGATGGATGAAGGCCTCGACACAGGCGATATGCTGACGAAAGTGGAAGTTCCGCTTGCAGCAGATGAGACCGGCGGCAGTCTCTTTGACAAGCTCGCCGCAGCCGGAGCAAAACTTCTGGTGGAGACACTTCCAAAACTTGAAAAAGGCGAAGTGACACCGGAAAAACAGCCAGAGATAAGCACCACAGAGTATGCGCGGATGATCAAAAAAGAAGACGGAAAGATCGACTGGACGAAGAGTGCCGTTGAGATCGAACGTCAGATCCGTGCGATGAGCCCGTGGCCGAGTGCTTTTACAAAAGTAAACGGAAAGAATCTGAAAATCTGGGGTGCCAAAGTCATTGCCATGTTCGGCGGCGATCTGTTCTCGAAAATTCCGGGACAGAATCCGACGAAGAGTGCCGGAAAAGTCTGGGTGGCAGATGGGACAGGCCTCCATGTAAAGACGGGAGACGGCATTCTGGTGATCGAGGAGCTGCAGCTCGAAGGAAAGAAACGGATGAAAGCCGCCGATTTCCTGCGCGGCTATGCGATCGAGCCGGGTACCAGACTTGGCGAATAAAAGAGAAAAAGCAACCTGAAGTTGAGGCGGGGAACGGCACAGCGGTGTGATGGCTGCTGTGCCTGAGAAAAAAGGAGAAAAACGATATGGGACTTTTTTATGACAGTACGTATCTGCTGGTGATTCTTGCCGCACTGATTTCCATGGCGGTATCCGCCCGCATGAACACGATTTTCAGCAAATATCAGACCGTCCGCTCGTACAGCGGCATGACGGGACGCGAGGCGGCGATGCGCATTCTGCATCAGGCCGGCATCTACGATGTGACCGTCCGCCACGTATCCGGTAAACTGACCGACCACTATGATCCGCGGACAAAAACCGTGAATTTATCGGATGCGGTTTACGATTCAACCTCGGTCGCAGCGATCGGCGTCGCAGCGCATGAGTGCGGCCATGCCGTACAGCACAATACGGATTACGTGCCGCTGAAAGTAAGAAGCGCCATTGTTCCGGCAGCGAACCTTGGATCCCAGCTTTTCTGGCCGCTGTTCCTGATCGGACTGATTTTCAGCCTTCCGATGCTGGTGAAAGCCGGGATCTGGCTGTTTGTGCTGGCACTGGCATTCCAGGTGGTAACACTTCCGGTCGAGTTCGATGCGTCGAGAAGAGCATTAAAAATGCTCAGTGAGGGCGGTATGGTGACAGAGACGGAACACGACGGAGTCAAGAAAGTACTCTGGGCTGCAGCCATGACATACGTGGCAGCGGTGATCGGTTCTCTGCTGCAGCTGCTCCGGCTGCTGATTTTATCCGGAGCATTTAGGAGAAATGATGACTGATACAATCAATACAAGAGAGCTGATTATGAACATTCTGCTTGAGATGGACAGGGAGAAAACGCCCTGCCATCTTGCTGTAAGGGACGCCCTCGATAAATACCAGTTCCTGCCGCGGCAGGACCGTGCGTTTATCAAGCGGGTCTGCGAGGGAACCGTGGAATACGGCATCCAGAATGACTACATCATCAATCAGTATTCCAAAATCAAGATCAACAAATGCAAGCCGGTGATTCGTGCGATCTTACGGATGTCGGTGTACCAGATCCGTTTTCTTGACGCAGTACCGGATTCGGCAGTCGTCAATGAGGCGGTGAAACTGGCGGAAAAGAAGCATTTTTACAACTTAAAGGGCTTTGTCAACGGCGTTCTGCGCACGATCGTGCGGGAGAAAGATCATCTGCCGATGCCGAAGGAGAACAATACTACGCAGTATCTTTCTGTGAAATACTCCATGCCGGAATTTCTGGTTGAGGAGTTCGTATCCCAGTACGGAAAAGAAACGGCAGAAACGATGATGGCGGATTTCCTGAAAGAAAAACAGGTGACGATCCGTATCAACCGCTGGAACAATACGATCGAGGAGACGAAGAAAAGCCTGGAAAGCCAGGGGGCAGAGCTGGAAAAAGCGCCGTATCTTGGCGAGGCGTTCTATCTGAAAAACTTTGAGACGATCGCATCACTGAATGCCTTCCAGGAAGGCCGTTTCCAGATTCAGGATGTGAGCTCCATGATGGCGGCGCATCTGGCGGATCCAAAGCCGGGTGACCAGGTGCTGGATCTCTGCGCGGCACCGGGCGGAAAGAGCCTCCATGCAGCAGATAAAATGAGAAATCAGGGATGCGTGGAAGCGCGTGATCTCACCGAATACAAGGTCGATCTGATCCGGGAAAATGTGCAGAGAGCAGGTGTTTCCTGCGTCGTGCCGAAGGTAAAAGATGCGGAACAGCTCGATGCGGAATGGATCGGAAAAGCGGACGTTGTGATTGCGGACCTGCCGTGCACCGGATACGGCGTCATCGGCAGAAAGCCGGATATCAAATATTACGCTTCAAAAGAAAAAGAAGAGGAGCTGGTACGGATTCAGCGGGCAATCCTTGCAAATGCCGCATCGTACGTAAAGCCGGGCGGCACACTGCTGTACAGCACATGTACCGTCAACAGAAAAGAAAACAGCGAGAATGCCGCATGGTTTCTGGAACAGTTCCCGTTTGAAGCAGTCAGTCTGGATGAACTGCTGCCGGATGAGCTGAAAAGCGGAGAAACGGCCAAAGGACAGCTGCAGCTGATCCCGGGGGTACACAAGACAGACGGATTTTTCCTTGCAAAATTCCGGAAAACAGAGAAAGGACGGGCGTAACAGATGGATATTAAATCAATGACCTTAGACGAATTAAAGGACGCCTGCCAGCAGATGGGAGAAAAGCCGTTCCGTGCCAAACAGTTATACGACTGGATGCATCATCGTCTGGCGGGCAGCTACGATGAGATGACGAATCTCTCGCTTGCCTTCCGGGAAAAATTAAAGGAACAGTATCCGCTTACCTGTCTCGAAAAAGTGCAGGTGCAGGAGTCCAAAATCGACGGAACGAGAAAATACCTGTTCCGCCTTAGCGACGGCAACGTGATCGAGAGCGTCTGGATGAAGTACCACCACGGAAATTCCGTCTGCATCTCATCCCAGGTCGGTTGCCGGATGGGCTGCCGCTTCTGCGCGTCCACAATCGGCGGACTCGTGCGGTGCCTGACTCCGTCGGAGATGCTCGACCAGATTTACCGGATTCAGGAGGACACCGGGGAGCGGGTCTCCAATCTGGTTGTCATGGGAACGGGTGAGCCGATGGACAACTACGACAATCTGGTGCGCTTCGTGCGGCTGCTTTCGAGCCAGGAAGGACTCAACATCAGCCAGAGAAACATCACCGTTTCCACCTGCGGAATCGTACCGAATATGTACAAATTGGCAGATGAGGGACTCCAGATCACCCTGGCACTTTCCCTTCATGCGCCGAACGATGAAAAGCGCCGCGAGCTGATGCCGATTGCCAATAAATATTCTATTGATGAAATTCTCGATGCATGCCGCAATTACTTTGCAAAAACAGGCCGTCGGATTACATTTGAGTACTCTCTCGTTGGCGGGAAAAATGACAGCGAAGCCGATGCAAAAGAGCTTTCCGCGCGGATTTCGGATATCAACTGTCATGTAAATCTGATCCCGGTCAACCCGATCAAAGAGCGCGATTACGTGAAATCAACGAAAAAAGTCGTAGAGAATTTCAAAAATAAACTTGAAAAATACGGAATTAATGTTACTATTAGAAGGGAAATGGGCGCCGATATTGACGGAGCCTGTGGACAGTTAAGAAAAAGTTTTATCGATAAATCAAACGAACAGCCGTAAAAAGCGGCTGTCAATACAGGAGAAAAAAGCATGAAGGTATTTTCTGCAACCGATATCGGACAGAAACGGACGATGAACCAGGATTTTGTGTTTGCCTCCGCCTCTCCGGTCGGAAACCTTCCGAACCTCTTTGTCGTTGCAGACGGCATGGGAGGCCATAACGCGGGCGATTTTGCTTCGCGTTACGGTGTTTCTGTACTGGTGGAATCTGTAAAAAGGGATACGAATTTCAACCCGGTGCGGATTATTCGGCATGGAATTGAAGCAGCAAACAGCCAGATTTTTGAGCAGGCAAAACGAGATATATCCATGGAAGGCATGGGTACGACGATGGTAGTAGCTACGGTTGTCGGCAACTATGCCTACGTTGCAAACGTAGGAGACAGCAGGCTGTATCTGGCAGCAGATGGCACGTTTGACCAGGTGACGCAGGACCATTCCCTGATTGCAGAGATGGTGCGCCTTGGAGAACTCACTCCCGAGCAGGCGCGGAATCACCCGGACAAAAACATTATTACCAGAGCAGTAGGCACACAGGATACCGTAAAGATTGATTTCTTTGACATTCAGCTTGAAGAGGGCAATCAATTGGTGATGTGCTCGGACGGCCTTTCCAACATGGTAACGGATGAGGAGATTTTCGAACTCATCTGCCGAGAAGACGGTGAGGACAAGGCGAAACGTTTAATTGATAAAGCAAATGCAAATGGCGGCAGAGACAATATCGCAGTCATTGTCGTTGAACCATTTACAAACGAGGTGAAAGAATGTTAAAAGAGGGCGTTATTTTAGGAGAACGATATGAGATCATAAGCCGGATCGGTTCCGGCGGTATGGCTGATGTCTACAAAGCAAAAGACCACAAGCTGAACCGCATGGTGGCCGTCAAGGTTTTAAAACCGGAATTCCGGGAGGATAAAACCTTTATCCGCAAGTTCCGCACGGAGGCACAGGCCGCAGCAGGACTGTCCCATCCGAATATTGTAAACGTGTACGATGTCGGGGAGGACCGCGGCGTTTACTATATCGTCATGGAGCTTGTCGAGGGAATTACTCTGAAGGATTACATTGACCGCAAAGGGAAACTGAGCGTAAAAGAGGCAACCAGCATCGCCATTCAGGTTTCCCTTGGTCTTGAAGCAGCACACAACCGCAATATTGTACACCGCGATGTCAAACCGCAGAACATCATCATTTCCACAGACGGAAAAGTAAAACTTTCCGACTTTGGTATTGCAAAGGCAACTTCTTCCAATACGATCAGTTCGAACGTTATGGGAAGCGTACATTACAGCTCTCCGGAGCAGGTGCGCGGCGGATATTCGGACTATAAGAGTGATATCTATTCCCTTGGCATCACCATGTACGAGATGGTAACCGGAAGAGTGCCGTTTGACGGCGATACCACCGTTGCCATCGCAATCAAGCATCTGCAGGAGGAGATTGAATCTCCATCCAAATATACCCCGAACCTTCCGTTCGCACTGGAGCAGATCATCTTAAAATGTACCCAGAAGAGCCCGGACCGCCGTTACAATAACATGGCGGAGCTGATCGACGACTTGAAGCATTCGCTGATGGAGCCGCAGGGCAATTTCGTAAAAGTAACTCCGTTAAGTTCTCACGCCGAGACTGTTATGGTATCCGCAGAGGAGTTAAGCCAGATCCGTTCCGGCGCAGCAGCAAAGGCAAATGCGCAGACGGCAGAGGAGCCGGCCCGCAAGCGCTACAGCAAGATCGAGGATGAGGAAGAGGACGAAGATTACAGCTACGAGGACGAAGAAGACGAGGATGAGGACGAAGAAGAGGATGACCGCGATTCCTACGATGAGGATGACGACGATTCCTACTACGACGATGACGACGACGATGACAAAGCCGGAAACAAACTCGAAAAGATCATCACAATCGGCGGTTTTGCGATTGCAGCCATCATCATCTGCATGCTGATCTACTTTATTGCACAGGCAGCCGGCATTGTCGGCGGAAAAGGACCGACCGCAGCTTCTTCCAGTTCCGCATCATCTTCGAGCAGCACGGAAGTTGTTTCTTCCAGCAGCAAAGAAGAGGAAAAAGTAACCGTTCCGGATCTGACCAACAAAACCGAGGCAGATGCCGTCGATCTGGCAAACAGCCTGAACCTTGGTGTAGTCAACGGCGGAACCGAGGCATCGGATGTCATTGAGGCAGGAAAGATCTGCCGCCAGGATCTGAAACCGGGAACGAAAGTCGATAAAAATGCAACGATTACGTATTATGTAAGCTCCGGAAAAGAAACCGTAACGATTCCGACCGGCATTGTGGGAACACAGAAAGACGCTGCAAGCGCTGCTCTGACCCAGCTTGGACTTCAGGTTTCTACCACAGAGGATTTCAGCGATACCGTTGCCGAAGGATACGTAATTTCCGTTGATCCGGCCGAAGGAAGCCAGGTTGCACCGGAATCCACCGTTACCCTCGTTGTCAGCAAGGGATCAAAGGACGCGGAAGAAATTGCAATCCGTGATGTAATTGGTCTGGATGAGGAAACTGCAAAATCAATCCTGAGCGATTTCAATATTATTGTAAAAACAGGAACCAGCAGCAAGGTGGCTGAGGGTGAAGTCATGGAGGTTGACCCGGCAATCGGAACCAAGGTGAAGAAAGGTTCGGACGTTACGATTTATGTTAACAGCCCAAGTGCACAGCCAACGACGCCGGATGAGAATACACCGACCCCGACACCGGCCGAGCCGGGCGCAAATACCGCTACGGATGTTACCTGGTCCTGCAGCCAGACCTTAAGTGCGCCGGATCAGTATCAGGGTGGTATTGCAAAAATTGAGCTGATCCAGGATGATGGAAACGGAAACGAGACCTCCATCACCATCATGGACGGACAGGCCATTACGAGTTGGCCGTATTCTGTCAACACCAACTGGAGTGCTTCATCGTCTGCTTCTTCTACCGGAAGAATCGTCTTCTATGAGATGGATTCGAGCGGAAGTTATCAGGCAATTGCACAGTACCAATCGGTTCCGTTGAGTGAAGGGTGAGTATGACAGGAAAGATTATGAAAGGAATTGCCGGATTCTACTACGTAGACGTAGAAGAATCCGGCATTTATGAGTGCAAAGCAAAAGGAATTTTCCGAAAGGAAGGCCAGAAACCGCTCGTCGGAGATCTTGTGGAAATCGAGATTCTGGATGAAGCGGAAAAAACAGGAAATATGACCCGGATTCTGCCGCGAAAAAATGAACTGATCCGTCCGGCAGTGGCCAATATCGATCAGGCGCTTGTGATTTTTGCGCTGGAAAATCCGACCCCGAACCTGACGCTTCTGGACCGTTTTCTTGTGATGATGGAACAGCAGAACGTTCCGACGGCAATCTGTTTCAATAAAAGAGATCTTGCGGGGGAAGATTACACAGACCATCTGCGAAGCGTCTATGAGAACTGCGGTTACCGTGTCTTTACGGTGAGTGCAGCGAAAGAGCAGGGCATGCAGGAAGTGGAAGCATACCTGAAAGGGAAAACAACGGTGGTAGCCGGTCCGTCCGGCGTCGGAAAATCTTCGATCACAAACCGGATGCAGAAAGAAATCCAGATGGAGACCGGAGAGATCAGCAAAAAGCTGAAAAAAGGAAAACACACGACGCGCCATTCCCAGATGATCCCGATCGACCATGAGACGTATCTGTGCGATACGCCGGGGTTCAGCTCGCTTTATACAACCGATATGGAAAAAGAGGAGCTGAAAAACTTTTTCCCGGAATTTCATCCGTACGAAGGAAAATGCCGTTTCCTCGGCTGCATCCACGGAAAAGAGCCGGGCTGTGCCGTTAAAGAGGCACTGGAACAGGGAAATATCAGCAAAGAAAGATTTGAAAATTATACCATGTTCTATGAAGAACTGAAAGAACAGGAAAAGAGGAGATACTAGCATGAGCCGAGTATATCAGTTGGCACCTTCTATTTTATCCGCAGACTTCAACCGTCTCGGAGAACAGATCCAAAGGGTAGAGAAAGCAGAGTGCCGGTGGCTTCATATCGATATTATGGATGGAATGTTTGTACCATCCATTTCGTTTGGAATGCCGGTGGTAAAGTCGATCCGAAAAGAAAGCAGTCTGTATTTTGATGTTCATATGATGGTAAAGGACCCGGAGCGGTACGTAGAAGAATTTCAAAGCTGCGGGGCGGATATGATCACGGTTCACGCGGAGGCATGCCGCGATCTGGCAGAAACCGTGAAAAAGATTCATGAAACAGGCGCAGATGCCGGAGTTGCCGTAAATCCGGATACGCCGCTTTCTGCGGTTACGGACGTGATGGATCAGGTAGAAATGATTCTGATTATGAGCGTTTATCCTGGCTTCGGCGGCCAGAAGTATATCCCGGAGTCGACGGAGAGGATCCGTACGCTCCGCAGAATGCTGGATGAAAAGGGACTGGAGCATGTGCACATTCAGGTCGATGGCGGCATCAACCGCGCGACCATCGATGAAGTCCTTGCGGCAGGTGCCAACATCATCGTGGCAGGCTCTGCTGTATTTGGCAGCAACATCGAGCAGAACGTGCGCGAGCTGCAGGAAAAAATTTCTTCATACAGCAAAAAGGCAGAATAAGATACAAAAAGACAGAAAAAAGAGGCAGGGAAACGTGAGAACATGTATTATTTCGGGAGGGATGATCGAACCGGATTTTGCCTTCCCATATCTTCAGAAACAGCAGTTTGATATTATCCTGGCAGCAGACCGGGGACTGGAGTTCTGCTACCATTACCAGATTATGCCGACGTATATTCTGGGAGATTTTGACAGTTTATCTCCGGAGATTTTAAATTATTACAAGGAGAACCATGTCGCACCGATCCGGGAATTTAATCCCATGAAGGACAATACGGACACGGACATCGCATTTCAGCAGGCGATTGTTCTGGGAAGCAGTGAAATCACGATCCTCGGAGCAACAGGAGGAAGACTTGACCATTTCTTAAGTATTGTGCAGAACCTGAAAACGGCATGGGAGAAGAAAATTCCGGCTTACATCGTGGACAGCCGCAATCTGATTACGATTCCGGTGGAAACTTCGTTTGAAATCCGGAAAGAAGAGCAGTTCGGAAAGTACGTTTCGTTCTTCCCGCTGGAAAAGGAAGTCGCATCCATCACCCTGGAGGGCTTCGCCTACCCGCTCGACCATCACTATCTGCCGAATACTTCGGGTGGTCTGTGCGTGAGCAATGAGATCGTCGAGGAGACCGCGCATGTATCGTACGAGGGCGGCATTCTTCTGATGGTACAGTCAAGAGATTAAAATCCATTGAAATCAAAGAGCCCGTGTGCTATAATTTATAGTTGCATTGGGCTCTTTTTGTGCATAAAAAGAACCCGAACAGAAAAAGAAGCGAAAAATAAAAACAAAGGAGATATAGATTACTATGAAATTAGGTATCGTGGGCCTTCCGAACGTCGGAAAAAGTACACTTTTCAATTCCCTGACCAAAGCAGGAGCAGAGAGCGCAAACTATCCGTTCTGTACCATTGACCCGAATGTCGGCATCGTGCCGGTTCCGGACAAGCGTCTGCAGCAGCTCGGAGATTTCTATCAGTCCAAGAAAGTAACACCGGCTGTCATCGAGTTCGTTGACATCGCAGGTCTTGTAAAAGGTGCATCCAAAGGAGAGGGACTTGGAAACCAGTTCCTTGCCAATATCCGTGAGGTAGACGCTATCGTTCACGTTGTCAGATGCTTCGAGGATCCGAACGTTATCCACGTAGACGGCAGCATTGATCCGCTCCGTGATATCGAGACCATCGACCTTGAGCTGATCTTCGCCGACCTTGAGGTACTCGAGCGCCGTATTTCCAAAACTGCAAAATCTGCAAGAATGGACAAAGAGGCAGCAAAAGAGCTCGAATTCCAGGAGCGTCTGAAAAAACTGCTCGAGGACGGAAAAGATGCCATCCTGATGGAGCTGCAGAACGAGGACGAGGAGAAATGGATCGCAGAGTACAACCTGCTGACCAGCAAACCGGTCATCTACGCAGCAAACGTAGCAGAGGATGATCTCGCTGACGACGGCGCAAACAACTCCTATGTACAGTCCGTCCGCGAATATGCAAAAGAGCACAACAGCGAAGTATTCGTCATCTGCGCCGAGATCGAGGCAGAAATCTCCGAACTCGAAGAGGATGAGAAAAAAATGTTCCTCGAGGATCTTGGTCTTACCGAGTCCGGCCTGGAAAAACTGATCGCAGCAAGCTACCGTCTGCTCGGCCTCATGAGCTTCCTTACAGCAGGAGAGGATGAGACCCGTGCATGGACCATCAAAGTCGGAACAAAAGCACCGCAGGCAGCCGGAAAAATCCACACCGATTTCGAGCGCGGATTCATCAAAGCCGAGGTTGTCAATTATCAGGATCTGCTCGACTGCGGTTCCTACGCAGGAGCAAGAGAGAAAGGCCTTGTGCGTATGGAAGGAAAAGATTATATTGTCCGCGACGGCGATGTCATCCTGTTCCGTTTCAACGTTTGATAAGTAATAATAAGAGAGAATATAAGTTATGGATATGGAAATTAATTTTCCCAATCTCGGGATTTATCTCGATCATGTGGGAAAAAACATCAGTATTTTCGGATTTTCCATTGCCTATTACGGCATCGTGATCGTAACCGGTATGATGATTGCGATCTGGATTGCCCAAAGAGAGGCAAAGCGGACGGGGCAGAACCCGGAGCAGTACCTCGATCTTGCGATGATCGGCATCGCAGCCGGTATTCTCGGGGCACGGATTTACTACGTTATATTTGCCTGGGACTATTATAAGGATGATCTTTTGAGTATTTTCAACATCCGCCAGGGCGGACTTGCCATCTACGGCGGCATCATCGGTGCCTGCATTGCGGTGGTGATTTACAGCAGAAAGAAGAAACAGAACTTCAGCCTTCTGATGGATACCGCGAGCATGAGCATCGTGTTCGGTCAGATTATGGGACGGTGGGGAAACTTCTTTAACCGTGAGGCATTCGGTGACTACACTAACAACCTGTTTGCGATGCAGCTTCCGGTTTCCGCGGTCCGTGCCAATGAAATCACACAGAAAATGTGGGATCATGTGGTGACGGTAAACGGCGTCGAGTATATTCAGGTGCATCCCACCTTTTTATATGAAAGTTTATGGAATGTGGGTGTCCTGCTTTTTCTTTTCTGGTTTCGGAAAAGAAAAAAATTTAACGGCGAAGTGTTCCTGATGTATCTGATAGGATATGGCCTTGGAAGAATCTGGATCGAGGGACTCCGCACCGACCAGCTTCTGCTTCCGGTGGTGGGACTTCCGGTTTCCCAGCTCCTTTCGGGGTGCCTTGTGGTGGGATGTACCATCTTGGTGGTATGGAAACGAAAAAAATTATCATCCGGTGGGGAGACAGCCCATTCTTAAGGATAAAACCAGTGAAAAAAACAGAATAAAAATACAGAAAAGGGGAAAACCGGCAAAAAAGGTTTTCTCTTTTTTGATACAAAATTGGTATAAAAAAGGCGGAAAATGCGCATAAAAATGTTGCATTTTGGGGAAAATCTTAAAAATGAAATAGAAAAAAGACCTTGCTATTTTCCCTGAGTTGATATAGAATAAAAATATAAGTGGTAGAAAGTGGTGAAAAGTGGTGCGTTGTGGAGCGGATGTGGCAGTCTGGCTGCGGCGCGATACATGAAGTGGTGCGTGGGGAGACCGCCATTTCAGGTGATAAGAGGGTTTTCATTATGTTCATGGGAGAGTACAGTCATACGATTGACGCGAAGGGAAGATTGATCATACCGTCCAAGTTCAGAGAACAGCTGGGAGAAGAGTTTGTACTGACGAAGGGATTGGACGGATGCCTTTCCATTTACCCAAACGACGAATGGGCTGCCTTTGAAGAGAAGCTGAGAGCCTTACCACTTACAAACAAAAACGCCAGAACTTTTTCCCGTTTCTTTGTAGCAGGTGCTACGTCATGTGAACTGGACAAGCAGGGGAGGATTCTCGTACCGGCAACGCTGCGGGAATTTGCTGGTCTGGAAAAAGATGTAGTCCTTACCGGAAATATCAACCGGATTGAAATCTGGAGCAAGGAAAAATGGAACGAAAACAGCAATTATGATGATATGGATGCCATCGCCGAATCAATGGAAGAGATGGGCATTGTGATCTGATCTGTTTCGTTGGGATACAGGAGATGACCATGGAATTTTCGCATACATCAGTATTACTGAATGAAACCATTGAAAACCTTAAGATAAAACCGGACGGAATCTACGTGGACGGGACGTTGGGAGGCGCTGGACATTCCAGTCATATATGTGAGCGCTTATCTGCCACGGGGAGATTAATAGGCATAGATCAGGACGAAGCTGCGATAGCTGCTGCGGGTAAACGCCTGGAACCATTTCAGAACCAGGTCACGATTATCCGCAGCAATTATTGCGATATGGTTCCGCGTCTTGCCGAAATCGGAGTCACCGGGGTAGACGGAATCCTGCTGGATCTTGGAGTTTCATCCTATCAGCTGGATAATGCAGAGCGTGGATTCACATACCGTGAGGATGTTCCACTGGATATGCGGATGGATCAGAGAAATGCTCTTTCCGCGTACGAAGTCGTGAACGATTACAGTGAAGAGAATCTTTCGCGTATTCTCCATGAATATGGAGAAGAGCGTTTTGCAAGAAAAATTGCACACAATATATGCGTAAGCCGGCAGCAGGCGCCGATTCGAACAACTGGGGAGTTAATCGAAATCATCAAGCGCTCGATTCCGGCAAAAATAAGGGCGACGGGCGGCCATCCGGCCAAGAGAACCTTTCAGGCAATCCGTATCGAAGTGAACCAGGAACTTACCGTTCTGTCGGAGTCACTGGACGGCATGATTGATCTCTTAAATGACGGTGGAAGACTTTGTGTCATCACCTTTCATTCTCTGGAAGACCGTATCGTAAAAAACATTTTCAGAAAAAACGAGCATCCATGTACGTGTCCGCCGGAATTTCCGGTCTGTGTATGCGGAAAGAAGTCCAAGGGAACCGTAGTAACTCGGAAACCGATCTTGCCGGGAGAAGAGGAAATGGAAACAAATCCCCGTTCCAAGAGCGCAAAACTGCGCGTCTTTGAACGAAAAGTGTGACGGCTCGGCACGAAGGAGACAGAGAAGTTATGGCCAGACGGGCAGATGGAAGGGTAAATTCGACAGATAGAACGAAACGTTATACGCCAGATACGTTTGAGGACGGAAGTGCGGTACGGCGTCTTGCAGCACAGCCGCAGGAAGCACCAAAAGAAGCACGGCCTCTGAAATCGGGTGTGAGCAGCCAGACAAGAAGAAACCGGGCACGGGCGACACAGATCAGCGCGGGCTACGCTGTTTTTCTTGCCATTGTCTGCACACTGTGTATCGCGGCGTGTGTTGCGTATGTCAAGTTGCAGACCGTGGTTACCACGCAGGCGGAAGACATTACCAGCAAAGAAAAAGAATTGAGCGATCTGAAGGCGGATAATGACGCCTATTACAATACAACGGTTGCCTCCGAAGATCTTGAGGCAGTCAAAGAAGCAGCACAGAACCGGCTCGGCATGAAATATGCAGATGAGTCCCAGGTAATTTATTTCAATGATTCAGAAAACAGCTATGTGAGACAGTATCAGGATGTTCCGGATGCGAAATAGGTGAAAACGTGAGTAAACAGAAACAGAATAAAAAACGAAGCGGGGCATTCCGGAGACGGAAGACAAGTGGGCGTATGAGTAGAAAACTGGTAGCACTCTTTTTGGGAGTGATGCTGGTTTTTGTTGCTTTAGCGATTGACATTACGTATGTGAATGCCACAAAGGGAGAAAAATACGAAAGACAGGTTTTAAGCCAGACGCAGCAGTCCTACGGCAGCAGGACAATTCCATTCCAGCGGGGAAGTATCACCGACCGGAACGGAACGATTCTGGCAACGAGTGAGAAGGTTTACAACGTTATTCTCGACTGTAAACTTGCCAATACGACGGTAAAAGATGAAGAAAAGAACGATACCCATCCGTACGTCGATCCGACCGTAGCAGCACTGGTCGAATACTTCGGACTCGATGAGACGGATATCCGGGATCGTCTGACCGGCGAAACGACAAAAGAAAGCCAGTACCAGGTTCTCGCCAGAGAGGTCTCGATGGACGCGAAAAAAGCGTTTGAGACCTATGTGGACGAGTACGCGGACAAAAAGAACAAGGAGCTCGATGAGAACGAGCAGGCGGAAAAAGCATACCGTGCCAACATCCGCGGCGTCTGGTTTGAGGAATCCTACCACAGAACGTATCCGTTAAATTCACTTGCCTGCGATCTGATCGGCTTTACGTATTCAGGAGACATGGCAGACTGGGGAATCGAAGGGTATTATTCCAGTATCTTAAATGGCGTGAATGGCCGCCAGTTCGGCTATTACAACGAAGATGCGGATATGGAACAGACGATCATCGAGGCGCAGCCGGGCAAAAACGTGGTTACGACGATTGATGTAAATATTCAGAAGATCATCCGCACGGCGATCGAGAATTACAATGAGCGGATTCATGTCCAGAACGGCGCGGACGAATCGGACACTGGGACGAACCGTCAGACAAAAGCGGCAAAGAATATCGGCGTTGTCGTGATGGATCCGAACAATGGAGAGATTCTTGGTATGGATTCTTCCGACTGGTATGACCTGAACAATCCAAGAGATCTGACACAGTTCTATTCGCAGGAAGAAATTGATGCGATGAACGATAACGAGACAATGGAGGCTTTGAGTGCCATCTGGAAAAACTACTGTATTTCCGATGCATATGAGCCAGGTTCCACGGCAAAACCGATGAACGTGGCGGCGGCATATTCCCTCGATGTAATCGATGATGATACCCTGTTTGACTGTGAGGGGTTTGAGACGATTGCAGGGCAGATGATCCGCTGCGGAGCTTATCCGGGAACACATGGCGTACAGACACCGGCCGATGTACTGAAAAACTCCTGCAACGCTGGTATGATGCAGATCGGACAGAAGATGGGAGCAGCGGAATTTCTCCGCTATCAGGATATTTTCGGTTTCGGCAGTCTGACAGGAATTGACCTGCCGGGTGAGGCGTACGGCCTGGTTCACACGGAGGATACTATGGGACCGACCGAGCTTGCAACGAGTACATTCGGACAGGGCTATACCGTGACGATGGTACAGCAGGCAGCTGCGTTTTCCTCTCTGATCAACGGAGGCAATTATTACCAGCCGCATGTGATGAAGACGATCACGGACAGCACAGGAGCCGTTGTTGAGAGCAATGAGCCGAATCTGGTGCGTCAGACGGTTTCCGCGGAAATCAGCGATAAAATGAGAAGTTTCCTCCAGGGAGTCGTGACCGATGGAAGCGGCCAGAGTGCAAAGGTTGCCGGTTACACGATGGGAGGAAAAACAGGTACTGCACAGAAGTATCCGCGAGGCAATGGAAAATATCTCGTTTCCTTTATCGGATTTGCACCGGTAGAAAATCCGAAAGCTGTTGTTTATGCGATTGTGGACGAGCCGGATGTAGAAAATCAGGCGAACAGTGTGCTGGCACAGGAGATCGTAAAAGAGATCTACACAGAACTGCTGCCGTATTTGAACGTATTCCCGGATGATACGGACGGTGTGACGGGCGAAGGCTCCGAGACCGGAACGGATGATCCAAACGTAGCGGCACCGGTACAGGAAGACGATACGGAAAACAGTGCTGAAAACAGCAATATCGAGAACGGCGGTCTGACAAACGCCGAGCTGGATCTCATCAATGAAGAGTAAAAAAACATAAAAAACAAAAGACATAACCCCATAGCAGTTTCCATATAGTGTTATCATAATGGATTCGGCTATGGGGTATTCTATGCGTAAAAACAAAACGTATCACCGGAAAAAGACGGTTCTTCTGTGGGTACTCTGCATGGGAATGATGGTCGGACTTGCCGGGCGGCTGGTGTATCTGTGTGTGTTCCGGTCCGTCTATTATTCCGAGAAGGCGGATGATCTGCACGAGCGGGAGCGCGGGATCAAGGCGGCGCGCGGCCGGATTCTTGATGCAAACGGGGAAGTTCTCGCGGCAAACCGCACGGTCTGTACGATTTCCGTGATCCACAGCCAGATCGAGGAGCCGGAGGCGGTGATTGCGATGCTGGTAAAAGAGCTTGGAATTTCGGAGGAGACGGCGCGGAAACGCGTGGAGAAGCGGTCTTCAATCGAGCGTGTCAAGACGAATGTGGACAAGAAGACGGGTGATACCATCCGGTCGTACGGATATGCGGGGGTAAAAGTGGATGAGGATTTCAAGCGGTATTACCCCAAAGGGAAGCTGGCGTCGCGCGTTATCGGCTTCACCGGAGGCGATAATCAGGGCATCATCGGGCTGGAGGTGGAATATGAGGAAATTTTAAAAGGAATCAACGGAAAAATCCTGACGACAACGGATGCGCGCGGGATTGAGCAGAACGGCATCGGGGAGAGCCGCCAGGAGCCGGTGGCGGGAAGGGACTTAAAGGTCAGCCTGGATGTCAATATCCAGGCGTACTGCCAGCAGGCAGCGGAAAAGGCGATGGCAGAAAAACAGGCGGACAGCGTCTCGATTCTTCTTATGAATCCGCAGAACGGAGAAATCTATGCCTGTGTCAATGTGCCGGAGTTCGACCTCAACGATCCGTTCACGCTGCAGCAGGATACAACGGGACTTTCGGAAAAAGAAATTCAGGATCTGCTGAACCAGATGTGGCGGAATGCCTGCATCAACGATACGTACGAGCCGGGATCTACCTTTAAGATCATCACGATGTCGGCGGGACTTTCGGAGGGCGTTGTGTCGCCGAACGATTCGTTTTTCTGTCCCGGCTACAAAATCGTGGAGGACCGCCGGATCCACTGCCACAAGCGGACGGGACACGGAGCCGAAAACTTCGTGCAGGGCGCGCAGAACTCGTGCAACCCGGTGTTCATTGAAGTGGGGCTGCGGCTCGGTGTGGAAAAGTTCTGTGATTACTTCCGGAATTTCGGCCTGATGGAAAAGACGGGGATCGATCTGCCGGGCGAGGCATCGACGATTATGCACAAGGAGGAAAACATCGGAGAGGTTGAGCTTGCGACGATGGCATTCGGCCAGTCCTTCCAGATCACGCCGATCCGCCTGGCGGCGACGGTCTCTGCGCTCGTCAACGGCGGAAAAATGGTGACGCCGCATGTCGCAACGGATGTGCTCGATGAAGAAGGAAATGTTGTAAAGCATCTGAATTTTCCGGAAAAAGAAGGGGTTCTTTCGGAAGAAACTTCCAGGACGGTGCGCGAAATTCTGGAAAGCGTCGTTTCAGAAGGGTCTGGAAAGAATGCGTACCTCGAGGGATATTCCATCGGCGGAAAGACGGCAACTTCGCAGACACTTCCGCGGAGCGCCAACCGCTATATTTCCTCATTCCTCGGCTTCACCCCGGCGGAGCATCCGACGGTGCTGGGGCTTTGCATTATCCGCAATCCGCAGGGCGTCTACTACGGCGGAACGATCTGCGCGCCGGTGATCCGCGATATCTTTTCCAATGTACTTCCGTATCTCGGTATTGGACACAATTCTCAGGAAACCTGAGAATTGTGTCCTTCGCAGCCCTCATTTAAAGTTTTGCTTCGCAAAAGGAGGGCTGCTCACACCTGAATCACTTTCTTACGCAGCGAAACAGCAAGTGTTTCACTGCTGAGCGAACCGTAACTTGGATTATAAAAGAAGGTTGCGAAACAGAACAAAAAGCTATATACTGAATAGGCTGGAGAAAATATTTTGACATGCCTGTTCCGTACACAATCCGTACAAAAAGGAAGAGGTGCGTCTATGAAAAGAGAAATGATCCTGCCGGTTCTTCTTTCCTTTGGCATCAGCCTGGCGCTGGGGCCGGTTCTGATCCCGTTTCTGCGAAAAGTCAAAGCGGGGCAGAAGGAGCGGGAAGAGGGTGTGCCGAGCCACCAGAAAAAAGCGGGAACCCCGACGATGGGCGGCGTGATGTTTCTGGCGGCGTTTACCGCAGTTTCCCTCCTTTTCCGGAAAGAGGGAGCGGAAGTGGTTCCGGTGCTGTTTCTGACGCTTGGTTTTGGCCTGATCGGCTTTCTCGATGACTATCTGAAAGTCGTGCTGCACCGCAGCGACGGGCTGTACCCGAAGCAGAAAATGGCACTGCAGGCAGTGATTACAGCAGTCTTTCTGTGGTATTTGGCGCGTTTTTCCGGAATTTCCCTCCGGATGCGCATTCCGTTCCTTCCAGGCAAAGAGCTGGACGCAGGGATTTTTACGATTCCGTTTCTCGCCTTTGTGATTCTTGGAACGGTCAACGGTGTCAACTTTACCGACGGCCTTGACGGGCTGGCGGCGAGTGTGACGATTTTAAATGCTGTTTTCTTTTCCGTGGCATCGATCGGCCTCGGAAACGGTGTTTCCCCGTCCCCGCTTGCGGTTATCGGGAGTCTGCTTGGGTTTCTGGTATTCAATGTATTTCCTGCCCGCGTCTTTATGGGCGATACAGGAAGTCTGGCACTCGGCGGTTTCGTCTCGGGAATGGCGTGTTTCTTACGTCTCCCCTTATTTCTGCCGCTTGTGGGATTCATTTATATGATGGAGATTCTCTCTGTGATCCTGCAGGTGTCATTCTTCAAACTGACGAAGGGAAAACGGATCTTCAAGATGACGCCGATCCATCACCATTTCGAGCTGATGGGCTGGTCGGAGACACAGATTGTGACGGTGTTTGCTACAATCACAGCGATATTATGCCTGATCGCATTGATGGGGCTTTAAAATATGGAGGTAATCAAACATGATTTTCGCAGGAAAAAAAGTACTGGTTTTCGGAACCGGAAAGAGTGGAATTGCAGCGGAGGATCTGCTGCACAAGAAAGGTGCTTCTGTCGTTCTTTACGATGGAAATGACAAACTCGAAAAAGAAGAAATCTTAAAAAAATTAGAGAGCCGTGACAGCGTGGAAGTTGTCTTAGGCGAGCTCCCGGAGGAGATGCTCGACAGCCTTGATCTTGTCGTTTTAAGCCCGGGCGTTCCGACGGATCTGCCGGTTGTCCTTAAAATGAAAGAAAAAGAGATCCCGGTCATCGGTGAAGTGGAGCTGGCGTATCAGGTAAGCCGCGGAAAAGTGCTTGCGATTACCGGTACTAACGGAAAGACCACCACAACATCGCTGCTCGGCGAGATCATGAAAGCATATCAGCCGGAAGTAAAAGTGGTCGGAAACATCGGAACCCCGTACACATCCGCAGCACTCGACACGACAGATGATACCGTAACGGTTGCCGAGATCAGCAGCTTCCAGCTGGAAACCATCAAAGAGTTCCATCCGGCGGCAAGTGCGATCACAAACATTACCGAGGATCATCTGAACCGCCATCACACGATGGAAGAGTATATCCGCGTGAAAGAGTGTATCACCGAAAATCAGACGATGGATGATCTCTGTGTGCTGAATTATGAGGACGAAATCCTGCGCCCGTTCGGCGAAAAACTGATGGCAGAGAAGAAAGTACAGGTGATGTACTTCTCGAGTCTGCGTGCGTTAAAGGACGGCATCTATTATCAGGACGGCGAAATCCGCATTGCAAAGAACGGCGAGACAGAGCTTCTGACCAGAACCGACGACTTAAAACTGCTCGGCTTACATAATTTTGAAAACGTCATGGTTGCTTCTGCGATGGCACTTCATGCAGGCGTGCCGATGGAAAATGTCCGCAAAGTCATTCAGGAGTTTGCAGGGGTAGAGCACCGCATCGAGTATGTCTGCGAGAAGGACGGCGTGGCATATTACAACGATTCCAAGGGAACGAATCCGGATGCGGCCATCAAAGGCATCCAGGCGATGAACCGCCCGACTCTGCTGATCGGCGGCGGCTACGACAAGCAGTCCACCTACGAAGAGTGGATTCAGGCATTCGATGGAAAGGTACGCTTCCTGGTTCTGATCGGAGATACGAAAGAGAAGATCGCAAAAGCGGCAAGAAGCGTCGGATTCAACGACATTATCATGGCAGACAACTTAAAAGAAGCCGTACAGATCTGCCACGACAAGGCAAATGCAGGGGATGCGGTTCTTCTTTCCCCGGCCTGCGCAAGCTGGGATCAGTTTAAGAGCTATGAGCAGCGCGGTGAGCTGTTTAAGGAGTACGTAAGAGCACTGTAAAAACACTTGCTGTTTTACTGCGTAAGAACTGTAACTAAAAACGTCATATCAGGAAACTATCCCGCATAAGCTGAAAAAGAGCGAACGGCGGGTGTGGCGCGGATGCGGAAGGAAAAAGAGAAAAAAATAGATGGGACGCTGCTGGTGACGGTATGGATTCTGCTTGGCCTTGGCCTTGTGATTCTGTACAGCGCCAGCGCGTATAACGGCCGGGTCAGATTCCATGACCCGGCTTATTATTTCAAGAAGCAGCTCTTTGCAAGTGCGCTTGGTGTGATCGGTATGTATGCGGTTGCAAAAATAGATTACCGGCGGCTGTTTGAACTGGCACCGTGGTTTTATGCGGCTTCCCTTGCGCTCTCGACGGCGGTGCTCTTTTTCGGAAGTGAGTACAACGGCTCGAAGCGGTGGTTAAAGCTTGGCCCCTTATCGTTCCAGCCCTCGGAATTTGCCAAGATGGCGGTGATTCTCTTCCTGCCCTGGGTGATGGAGCACACGAAAGGCCGGTCCGACAGTCTCTGGTTTATGACAAAGGCGGTGCTGTGCACCCTGCCGATTGCAGCGCTTGTCGGAAGCAATAACTTAAGTACGGCGATTATTTTGCTCGGAATCTGTGCGTTTCTGATCTTTATTTCACATCCGGGCTACCTGCCGTTTCTCGGAATCGGAGGCGCCGGCATCGGGTTTATTGCCGTTTTTCTGATGATGGAGAGCTACCGCCTTGAACGCCTTGCCATCTGGCGCAACCCGGAGGCGTACGAGAAGGGGTTCCAGACCATTCAGGGACTCTATGCGATCGGCAGCGGGAGAATCTTTGGCTGCGGGCTTGGAAAAGGCCTGCAGAAGCTTGGCTTTGTGCCGGAAGCGCAGAATGATATGATCTTTTCGATTATCTGTGAGGAGGGCGGACTGTTCGGCGCCTGCCTGGTGATCGCCGTGTTTGCGGTGCTGATCTGGCGCTTGATGGTCATTTCGATCCATGCGCGGGATCTTGGCGGAGCACTGATTGCGGGCGGAATTATGGGGCATATTGCGCTTCAGGTGATCCTGAACATCGCGGTTGTGACAAATACGATTCCGAATACCGGCATTACGCTGCCTTTTATCAGTTACGGCGGCACCTCCGTGCTGTTTCTGCTCGGCGAGATGGGGCTTGCCCTGGCGGTCTCGAGGGACACCGATTAAAAAGGCGGAAAAGCGCTGCAGAACGGGAACAAAACGGGAGTGTAATGCATACCGTAAAAAGAGAGGCCGGATGGGAGAGAACAGGTGGGAGTATATCAGATTCTCGGCGGAAGGCGGCTTTGCGGAACGGTAACAGTCCAGGGTTCCAAAAATGCCGTTCTTCCCATGATCGCGGCGGCGGTTCTGACAAAAGAGGAGGTCGTGCTGGAAGGTTGCCCGAAGATTTCCGATGTGGAGGATATGGCGGAGATTGTAAGGAGCCTTGGCGGAACAGTCTGGTGGGAGAGGAATGCGCTCCACCTGAACTGTGAAAAGATCGAAAAAAGCCGTGTGGAGGGAGCGCTTTCGAAGAGACTGCGCGCCTCTCTTTTGTTTCTGGGAAGTCTTCTTGCAAGGACAGGGGAGGCATACCTTGCAGGGGCCGGCGGCTGCCGGATCGGAAAGCGGCCGACGGACCTGCATCAGAGGGCAATGGAGCTTCTGGGAGCCGAGGTCTTCGAGGAGGACGGCACCATTCGGGCAAAGGCAAATCATCCGAAAGGAGCCGTGCTCTGCTTTCCGAAAAAGAGCGTCGGGGCGACGGAAAATGCGGTTCTTTTTGCTGTCGGAGCGGAAGGTGCAACAAGGCTGGAGCACTGTGCGCGGGAGCCGGAAGTGGTTCATCTCTGCCGGTTTCTTAAGGCCATGGGAGCGGAGATTACCGGCGAGGGGACGGAGCAGATTACCGTTTACGGAAGGCAGGGAAAGAGACTGCTGTCCGGCTGCCGGTATCGTGTTCCGGGTGACCGGATCGCGGCAGGGACGTATCTTCTGATGGGCGCGGCGACGCGGGGGCACCTGACGCTTTCCGGCGCGCCGCTGGACGAAATGGGGGCGGTTCTGTCCCTCTATCAGAAAATAGGTGGACAATATACAAGGAAGAGTGGTACACTGGTAGCAGACAGCAAAAACGTGCAGCATGCTGTTCCGTACGTGGAGACAGAGGAATATCCCGGTTTTCCGACGGATCTGCAGTCGCTGTATCTGGCGGCAGCGATGACGCTGGAAGGAAAGAGCTGTATCTGTGAAAATGTATTTGAGGACCGCCTCCGGACGGCAGAGGAGCTGCAGAAAATGGGCGGTACGCTGCAGATCTGCGGAAAATGGCTGACGGCCGAAAAAAGCCGTCTGCACGGTGCAGAAGTTGTTTCCCAGGATCTTCGGGGCGGCGCGGCACTCGTATCGGCGGCGCTTGCCGCAGAAGGATTTTCCACAATCCGGCAGACAGAACTGATTGAGCGGGGGTATGAACGGTTTCCAGAAACGCTCCGGGAACTCGGAGCCAAGATTATCGTAGAAAAAGAAATATGAGACAGAAAAAAAACAGAAAAAAGAAAAAAAACAGAAAAATACGGATTCTGACCGGGGTGGTGCTTGGCGTCGGCCTTGCAGGTGCCTTGTTTTTTAATGTGTTCAAAATCCGCAATATCCAGGTGGCGGGGAACACCCGGTATACAAAAGATGAAATCAAAGAGATGGTCGCGGACGACAAGTGGATGAAAAACACGGTGCTTCTTACGACGTTTCATTCGAAGGTTGATATGAGCGATATTCCTTTTATGAACTCCGTGGAGTTTACGTTTGTAAGCTATGACACCATCTGCATCCAGGTAAATGAGAAAAAAGTGGTCGGTTATGTCGAGTACGAAGGCCAGAAGGTCTATTTTGACAAGAACGGCATCGTGCTGGAGTGCGTGGACGAGGAGCAGGAAACACCTGCGGAGGGTGAGTCTTCCGACGGAACCGCCTCCGATGGAACGAGTGCGGATGGATCCCTTACGAGTGAGCCGCTTGCATCCGAAAGCGTATCATCCGATGGCACAGCATCCGAAAGCAGTACATCCGACGGTGCGCTCTCGGCGGATACGATTAAAAGTGCACGTGTGACAACGACAGACTTTCAGCCGACCCTTTCCGATGTTCCGCTTGTAACAGGACTTACGTTTGACTATGTGACCGTGAACGAGCAGCTCCCGGTTGAAAAACCGGCAGTTTTCCGCACCATGCTCGCACTTACGAGAATGACGGAGAAATACAATATCACGCCGGACAGTGTGGAATTTAATGAGAACAGCGAAATTATTCTGCATTACTATGATACCGTGCGGATTCTGCTTGGAACCGATACGGCGTTAGAAGAAAAGATGACGCGCGTAGCAGCAATCCTGCCGAGCCTTTCCGGTCTTTCCGGAGAACTCCATATGGAGGATTACAAGGACGGCGACAGCAGCTTTGTCTTCTCGAAAGATGTATAAGAGGAAAGGAAAGCCGTCAAAAAAAACGCAATAATCCTGAATTTTTTATGAAATACGAAAAAAACAGTTGATTATTTTCCGAAGAAATTATATTATATCTTTATGTATGACCATCAGAATATCAGATTATTTTGAGATAGACAGCAGTTCATAATCAAAAGGAGGAAGTTGAAATTGTTAGAGATCATGACAAATGAGGCAGAATCATCTGCAAAGATTATCGTAATCGGTGTAGGTGGTGCAGGAAATAATGCTGTAAATAGAATGGTGGAGGAATCCATCGGCGGCGTTGAATTCGTTGGAATCAACACCGATAAACAGGCGCTGACTCTCTGTAAGGCACCTACCATTCTCCAGATCGGCGAGAAGCTGACCAAGGGACTGGGCGCAGGAGCAAAACCTGAGGTTGGAGAGAAAGCAGCCGAGGAGAGCATCGAAGAGCTCAAACAGATCATGGAAGGCGCTGATATGGTATTCGTCACCTGCGGTATGGGCGGCGGAACCGGAACAGGTGCAGCACCGGTTGTAGCAGGCGTTGCAAAAGAAATGGGCATTCTGACTGTCGGCGTTGTAACAAAACCGTTCAAATTCGAGGCAAGAACCCGTATGAGCAATGCGCTGATGGGAATCGAAAAACTCGAGGAAAACGTAGATACCCTGATCGTGATCCCGAACGACAAACTTCTTGAAATCGTAGACCGCCGGACAACCATGCCGGAGGCATTAAAGAAAGCAGACGAGGTTCTGCAGCAGGCCGTACAGGGCATCACAGACCTGATCAACCTGCCGGCACTCATCAACCTCGACTTCGCAGATGTTCAGACCGTTATGACCGACAAGGGTATCGCCCACATCGGTATCGGCGAGGCAAAGGGCGACGACAAAGCGCTCGAGGCTGTACAGCAGGCTGTTTCCAGTCCGCTGCTTGAGACCACCATCGAGGGTGCAAGCCACGTTATCATCAACATTTCCGGAGATATCTCCCTTATGGATGCAAACGATGCTGCAAGTTACGTACAGAATCTGGCTGGAGAGGATGCAAACATCATCTTCGGTGCTATGTATGATGATTCTGTTACCGATACAGCGAAGATCACCGTTATCGCAACAGGTCTCAACGATGCAACGGCGAAACAGGCAAGTGTATCCCGCAAAGAGCCTGCAGATGCAAGAAAGAGCGCATTTTCCAGCAGCAGCTTCTCTGCACAGGCAGCCGCTCCGGTACACACTGCTCCGAAAGCTTCCGCTCCGGTACAGCCGCAGCCACAGGTTCAGGTGCAGCCGCAGGTACAGGCTCAGCAGACCATGACAAGCAATGTTCCGAAAAAGGACATCCAGATCCCGGATTTCTTAAGAAACCGCAGATAAGCAAAGAATAATAAGCAAATAACGAATTTACCTCGACACGCCGCAGACCGAAAATGTTGCGGCGTGTCGAAGTTTGTTGATCAAAAAAGAAGGTCATTCTTCCGAAAACGACAAAAAATTCACCCCCTTCCGTCTATAATAGGGTCTGTTAGAAATTCAGACCATGCAAAAGGCGCAGGGGGTGTTTTTTTGCACTATGAGATCTTTCTGGATCTTCTCTTTGCAGAGAATCTTCTGCTGAATTATACTATTCTGCGTCTTTCCTCCTTTCTTCTGAAACGATCTGCCACGCGAAAAAGGAGTTTTGCGGCAGCCGCGCTCGGCGCCGGTTATGCGGTGCTGTATGCCGTGTTTGCACGGTATCTGCCGGGTGCGCTGCTCGCCCTGGTCGGAATCGGAATTACAACAGGGATGGTGAAATCTGGCTGCAGAATCACGACAGTACGGGATCTTGTGGTGGGAATGGCAGGCTATATACTGTCCGGTTTTCTGATCGGCAGTGCATACCGCCTGTTCCGGGAGCTGATGCCGGGAAGGGGAATTTTTCTTTTTCTTCTTTCCGGGAGTGCCGCATATGCGGGAACACTCCTCCTGCTGAAGATCCGAAAGGAGATGCTCCTGGAACACGCCAGGCAGGTTACGGTACAGCTTGTGCAGAATGGGAAATGGAAAAAAGTAAAAGGACTGTACGACACGGGCAATACTTTGCGGGATGCCACAACCAAAAAGCCGGTCTCGGTCGTACCGTACACTGTGATACTCGAATTGTTCCCGGACGAAATGCGGACAGGGATTGCGGCGCTTGCAAGGCACGAGACGGTGCCGGAGCCGGAACGGCTTCTTGCGCTGCAGCCCCGTTACATACCGTTTCGCGGACTGGAAGGCCGGGGCTTTCTGCCGGTGATCCGGATCTCGGAAATGATTCTTGTGACAGAACATACAGCCAGGCACATAAGCGGACCGCTGATTGCGCTTGGCGGAGAAAATAGTTCATCTCCCAGGGGCTATGAAATAATTTTGCATCCAGATCTCATGGAAGGACAGGAGGAATGAAGTATGCTGCAGGCTGCACTGCCAAACGGATTCCGGCTTCGTATGCTGCCGCGGTCCGTGCCGGCTGTATTTCGTCAGACAGGGGAAATTTTTTATATCGGGGGCACAGATGTTCTCCCGGCGCCTTTGGAAGGACAGGAGGAGGCCGATGCGATTGCGGGGCTTTCCGATCCGGAAAACGAGACGGCAAGGAGCGAGCTGATCGAACACAACCTGCGTCTCGTCGTCTACATTGCACAGAAATTTGATAATACAGGAGTTGGTGTGGAGGATCTGATTTCGATTGGAACCATCGGCCTCATCAAGGCAATTAACACGTTCAATCCGGAAAAAAAGATCAAGCTTGCCACGTACGCGTCCCGGTGCATCGAGAACGAGATTCTGATGTATCTGCGGAGAAACAACAAGACGCGCATGGAAGTTTCGATTGATGAGCCGCTCAATGTGGACTGGGATGGAAATGAACTGCTCTTGTCCGATATCCTCGGAACGGAGGAGGATGTGATCTATCAGGGGCTCGAGCAGGAGGCGGAACATCGCGTGCTGGGAAGCGCAATCAGCAAGCTCTCTGAGCGGGAGCAGGTGATTGTGAAGCTCCGGTTCGGCATCAATATGCCGGAGGGGCGGGAGAAAACGCAGAAAGAAGTCGCGGATCTTCTTGGAATTTCACAGTCGTATATTTCGCGGCTGGAAAAACGGATTATGAAACGGCTGCGGAAAGAGATTGCGCGGTATGAATAAAGAATAGAAAAATTTCCTTTCTCAGGGCGTGTTTAAAAAAATTTTTCAAACACGCCCTAAGCAATTGCTTGTCTTTTTCTGATAAGAAAAGTATAATAGAAAGCATAGTGCAAAACAGGAAGACAAACCGGACAGAACGGCAGAACGGTGCCGTTCTGAAATCTGAGTTTTGTACGAAGAAAAAAGGGAGGAAATAAAAGAAATGGAACGAGAGACATTCCAATCGCGCCTTGGCTTTCTTCTGCTTTCGGCAGGCTGTGCCATCGGCATCGGAAATGTATGGAAATTCCCGTACATGGTAGGAAACAACGGAGGCGGCATTTTCGTGCTGTTTTATCTGTTGTTCCTTGCCATTATGGGAGTTCCGATTCTGTCGATGGAGCTTGCCATCGGAAGAGGAAGCAAAAAGAGTACTGTGCGCGCGTATGGGGAACTGGAGAAGAAAGGGCAGAAGTGGCATATCCATGGATACGTTGCCCTCATCGGAAACTATCTGCTGATGATGTTCTATACGGTTGTTGCAGGCTGGATGCTGTATTATTTTTACAGCTTTTTAACCGGAAAATTCAGTGGCCTTAAGGGGGACGCTGTAACTGGAAAATTCAATGAGATGCTTTCATCTCCGTCTATTCTTGTCATCACGATGCTGCTGATCACGATTGCAGGCTTTCTGATCTGCTCTGTTGGTCTGCAGAATGGTGTGGAGCGTGTCACAAAAGTGATGATGATTGTACTGATGGTCGTTATGATTTTCCTTGCGGTTTACAGCTTTACAATGCCAGGCGCAAAAGAGGGTCTGAAATTTTATCTGGTGCCGGACAAGCAGCAGATTGAACAGGTGGGACTGTTCCACATTATCACAAGCGCGATGAGCCAGGCATTCTTTACGTTAAGTCTTGGTATCGGCGCAATGCTGATTTTCGGAAGCTACTTAAACGGAGGAAAATCGCTGCTCGGAGAGGCGATCAATATTGCGGTGCTCGATACGTTTGTAGCCATCACCGCAGGTCTTATTATTTTCCCGGCGTGCTTTTCCTATCACGTACAGCCGGACAGCGGCCCGAAGCTGATCTTTATGACACTGCCGCACATCTTCACCTCGATGAAGGGCGGACGGATTTTCGGAAGCTTTTTCTTCCTGTTTCTGTTCTTTGCGGCACTGTCCACTATCATCGCTGTATTCGAGAACATCATGTGCTGCTTTTCCGAGATTTTCGGTGTTTCCAGAAAACAGTCAGCAGTCATCAACTGCATTCTGATCATTTTAGGATCCCTGCCGTGTGCGCTCGGCTATAACGTGTGGTCCGGCTTCCAGCCGCTTGGCGCAGGAAGCACAGTTCTCGATCTCGAGGACTTTATCGTCAGCAATCTGCTGCTGCCGGTCGGTTCACTGATCTATCTTTTATTCTGTACATCAAAGTGGGGATGGGGATTTAAAAATTACCAGGCAGAGGCAAGTAAGGGCGATGGTCTGAAAGTGCCGGACTGGATGCGATTATACCTTACGTATATCCTTCCGCTGCTGCTTCTTGTATTAATTGTCCAGGGACTGATTGGATAAGCAAAAAGAGAAGAAAAAAGGTCAATATCAGATAGAAAAAAGATAAGAAAAGAACTGGAAAAAAAGCAGAAAATACGAGATAATAAAAGACAAGAAGCCAGTCATGTGCCGGAACCCGGGATTTCCTTTGGGTGTTCCGGCACATGTTGGATAGAAAAGTATGCAGGAGAAAGGGGAACAATATGGGAAAATTTACACCACTGGATTTCGAAGAATACGTAGCGCTTGCCCGTCAGGCAGCAGCAGAGGGATGTGTCCTTCTGAAAAATGACAACGAGGCGCTTCCGCTTCGCAAGGGGGATAAAGTAGCCGTTTTCGGAAGAATTGCATTCCATTATTATAAGAGCGGACTGGGCTCCGGCGGACTCGTCAACACCAAATATGTGGTTGGCATTCTGGATGCCTTAAAAGAAGAAAAAGACATCACGCTCGATGAGAATCTTCTTGGAACATATGAGAAATGGATCGAGGAAAATCCATACGACGAAGGCCAGGGCTGGGGAAAAGTGCCGTGGTCCCAGAAAGAGATGGAGCTCACCGACGAGATTGTGGAGAGCGCAAAAGGCGCCGATGCAGCTATTGTTGTTGTAGGCCGTACCGCAGGTGAGGACCAGGACAACAAAAACGAGGCGGGCAGTTATCTCTTGACAGATACCGAGCGTGAGATGGTAGAGAAAGTCAGCAAAGCGTTTGCAAGAACGATCGTTGTGCTGAATGTCGGAAATATCATCGACATGAAATGGGTGAAAGAGTGCAATCCTGCAGCTGTTCTCTACGTATGGCAGGGCGGTCAGGAAGGTGGAAACGGCGTTGCCGATGTGCTGATGGGAAGAGTCAGCCCGTGCGGTAAACTGACGGATACCATCGCAGAAAATATTGAGGATTATCCGTCGACCAGCTGCTTTGGCGATCTAGTAAGAAACGAATACAAAGAGGATATCTATGTAGGATACCGCTACTTTGAGACTTTTGCAAAAGACAAAGTATTATATCCGTTCGGATTTGGTCTTTCCTACACAACCTTTGCAGTAACCGCAGAGGCGAAAGAGAAAGACGTCGATCAGGTAACCGTAACGGCAACCGTAGAGAATACAGGAAAAACGGCCGGTAAAGAAGTTGTTCAGGTATACGTAAAAGCTCCACAGGGCGTTCTTGGAAAACCAGCCCGCGCACTCGTCGGCTTTGCAAAGACCGGTATTTTAGCTCCTGGAGCAAAAGAGACCGTGACCATCAATGTGGCAAAAGAAAGCTTCGCATCCTATGATGACAGCGGTGCAACGGGACACAAATCCTGCTACGTACTCGAAGAGGGCAGCTATGAGTTTTATGTCGGAAGCGATGTCAGAAGTGCAGCTTTCGCAGGCGCTTACGAGCAGCCGTTTAAAGTGGTTGAGACGCTGACCGAGGCAATGGCGCCGGTCGAAGCGTTTGAGCGTATGAAAGCCGTTGCAGGTGAGGACGGCACATTAAAACCGGGATACGAGGCAGCTCCGCTGCGCACCGTAGATCCGGCAAAACGCATGAAAGAGAACCGTATGGAGCCGATTCCGTACACCGGAGACAAAGGCTATAAGCTGGGCGATGTGCTGGATAAGAAAGTAACCATGGAAGAATTCGTGGCACAGCTTTCCGATGATGATCTGATCTGCATGTTCCGCGGCGAGGGTATGTGCAGCCCGAAAGTAACGCCTGGAACCGCAGCTGCTTTTGGCGGCCTGACACCGGAATTACAGGAGTTTGGCATTCCGGCATCCTGCTGTACCGACGGTCCTTCCGGACTTCGTTTTGACTGCGGAACAAAAGCCTTCTCCATGCCAAACGGTACGCTGCTTGGCTGTACGTTCGATCTTCCGCTGGTAGAAGACCTGTACGAGATGGCAGGACGCGAAATGAGACAGAACCGTGTTGATGCGCTTCTCGGACCTGGTATGAATATTCACAGAAATCCGTTAAACGGACGTAACTTTGAGTATATTTCCGAGGATCCGTACCTGACCGGATGGATCAGTGCCGTACAGATTCTTGGTATGGAAAAATCCGATGTAACCGGAACCATCAAACATTTCTGTGCAAATAACCAGGAGTCCAACCGACATCATGTGGACGCCGTTGTTTCCGAGCGTGCCCTGCGTGAAATCTATCTGAAGGGATATGAAATCGCAGTCAAAGAAGGCGGCGCAAGATCCATCATGAGCACTTACGGACCGGTCAACGGCATCTGGACTGCAGGAAATTACGATCTTCTGACCACGATTCTGCGCGGCGAGTGGAACTACGACGGCTTCGTTATGACTGACTGGTGGGCAATGTCAAACCGTGAGGGATATGAAGCAACCAAAACAACCCATGCACCGATGGTATCTGCCGGAAACGATGTCTTCATGGTATGCACCGACTGCTCCGATATGGGACAGGACGATGTGAAAGAGGCACTGGAAAACGGCGAGATCACAAGAGGCGACCTGCAGAGAAATGCGATGAATGTCCTGCATTTCATCCTTGGAACTCCAAGCATCTTACGGTTCCTGGACCGCATCAGCGAGGAAGAGAAAGAAGCACAGGAGCAGATGGGCGACAACGATTTCGTTGCAGCAGATCTTGTAACATACGAGGCAGATCCGGCAACGGGAGATGTTGTGATTGACGCATCCGCATGGAACACGAAAAAAGGAAACAGTGAAGTATGCGGTGTTACGATTCTGGCTGACAAGATGGGAACGTACGATATCGAAATCGAGATGAAATCCGATCTGGAAGACCTCGCACAGCTGCCGGTAACCGTGTACATCGACAATATCGTAAAAACTATGATCAGCATCCGCGGAACAAAAGGTGAGTGGATCAAAGAGACGAGAGACCTTGGCTTCTTCTTCGGCCCGAACCACTACCTGAAGCTGTACTTCGGCGCAAATGGTCTGGAGCTTGGAAAGATCCGCCTGAAGTTAAGAGAAGGCATGGAAGTACTGAGCAAACACGAGGAATAAATAAAAAAAGAAATACAGAGAAAAACCGGAACCCGGGAGCCGCTGTTTGAAAGCGGTGCCGGGTTCCGGTTTTTCGTATGAAAGAAGATTTTTATGGAAGAAGCTGTTTTTTAGTGAAGCTCGTCCTCATCCACATCAATCACATTGTCATCGTGCAGGATTTTCTGCTGGTTGATCTCGGTCTGGATGACGTTTTTGATCCGGCGTTTTGCGCGGCCCATGTAGTAGGTGGTGACAAGATCGGAAATGCCGCTGTAGACAAGGCAGATACCGATGAAAATGTTTGTGGTTGCAACGGCATCAAACGGATTGGTACAGATGATGATGCCGAGAACGCTGGTTAAAAGAGCCAGCAGGAACTCAAGCCACCATTTTTCCAGCCCTGTTTTTTTGAGGTTGAACGCCTTCTGAATGCTGAGCAGTCCGTTTGCCAGAAGGATGATACCGATGACAACCGGGATGAATGCGATTACAAGGTCACTTTCAAAGATAACGAAGCAGCCGAACAGAATCAGTACCAGGGCAACGAACAGATCGTAGCGGAAGAAAAACGGCTCGCCGCGGCTTGCAATGTAGCGGATCAACGCAACAACGCCGCCAAACAGGAGCAGTGCTCCGGCGATATAACAGATCAGCAAACTCGTTTTTACGGGGTAGACGATCAGCACGATACCTAGTATAATAGAGACAGCGGCTGAAAGCAGGAAACTGTTTTTCACATCCTGAAAAAATTGTTTCATAAGGATTCTCCTTTCCACTTGAATGTGGTTTTTCGTTTGCTTTTATAGTAGCTTTTCAAAGCAGAAAAAGCAATGGACAAATTGAAAAAAATGTACGAAGAAATGGAATCGTGAAACGGAAGAAAGAGAGGGTAAAAAAGATGCAGGACGAACAGAAAAAGTTCCAGGAGAAGCTCTCCGAATTGCTGTCATACGCCAGAGACCATGAAAATAAAGTAACGATGAAAGAAGTCAGAGACTTTTTTGAAGACTTTGCACTGGATGAGCAGAAAGTCACCTTTGTCTGCGAATATCTGACGATGGAGCAGGTCGATGTGGCAGATTATGAGCCGGGCGTCGTGCCGGAGGAGACCGAAAAAGAAAAGAAAAAACCGGAGTTTTCCGAGGAGGAGCTGCGTGCCTTACAGCAGTATCTTGACGAACTGCCGGAGACAGAAACACCGTCGGAGGAAGAAACGGCAGAGCTTTACCGGAAAGCGGCAGAGGGCGATTCCCTTGCAAAGAGCATGCTCGTGCAGCTCTGGCTTCCGAAAGTTATTGAGACCGCAAAAGAAATGCACACCCGCGATTTCTTCCTGATGGATCTGGTGCAGGAGGGAAATGTCGGACTTTTAGTAGCGCTGGAGTCCGTTGTAAAAGCTGAGACGGCGGAGCAGGCGATTGATGCGGCTGTGCGTGAGACGATCAGCGATTTCATGGAAGAACACAGAGTTCAGAAACACAAGGACAATACTGTAGTCAATAAAGTAAACCGCTTAAAAGACGCCATCGAGGAACTCTCCGACGGCGATGACATGGATTTCAGTGTGGCAGAGCTTTCCGCGTATCTTGACATGTCCGTGGAAGAGATTGAGGATATTCTGCGGATTGCAGGCGAAGAGCCGTAACAAAAGGCTGGTATTTGCACAGAAACTGTGTGAATTGGCAATAAAACAAAAGCAAAGGAGAAAAATACAATGGTACATCATATTGTTATGTGGAAATTCAAACCGGAAGTAGAGGATGCAAAGAAACCGGAGCTGAAAAAAGCGATGGCAGAGAACCTGAAAAGCCTGGTCGGCAAAGTGCCGGGACTGTTGACGGTTGACTTTGTAGAAGCACCGCTTGCATCTTCCACCCATGATATGGCACTTGTCACAACACTGGAAAAAGCAGAGGATGTAGCTGTATATGCAAAACATCCGGAGCACGTAAAAGTAGCAGACACCTATGTACGTCCGTACACAACGGAGCGTGCAGCACTCGATTACGAAGAGTAAAAACAAGCACGGACTTTAGAGCGTGTCTGAAAAACCATTTCCGCAATCTGCAAGCCCCACTTTGCGGGAGATTTTACCCTCATTCGGTTGCCGTAGCCCGCTACGCCGCCCTCATTCGGATAAAATCTCCCACAAACTGGGACTCGCAGCTCACGAAAAGCCTTTTTCAGACACGCTCTAGCTCGTTGCCCGCGTAAATAAAAAAGTATCCCGCTTCCCCAAAAGGAACGGGATACTTTTTTTGTGCCGAGAAGATCAATTCCTGATCTGGTGAATACGTTTCATTTAAGTGTTTTTCTGTTCTTCCTTCTGCAGTTCGTCAATTGTAAGCAGCAGCTCATCGATGGAAACCTTTTCGTCCTTCGGATTTTCCGTAAATTCTCTGACCAGTTCTTCGTACGTTCTTCTTCTGTGTTCCAGCGCTTTCCGCGACCGCTCCCGCCGGATGCGGCGGACATACCGCAGGCGGAGGACAAAGAGCAGAATCAGAACGAGAAGGACAAACGGCATCGCCAGAAAAACAGGATCTGCCTTCCGGATACGGGCAAAAAGGGATGCACCGGCCGAGGCAAGATGGCGGAACCAGGAAGCGGCATGCACAGTGCCTTTCCAGAACGCTGCGAAATGGGAAGCCACAGATGAGAAGGAAACCGTGGATGATGCCGGTGCTTTGGAAATGGCCGGTTCCGGTGTCTGGGTTATGGCCGGTGTTTCGGTCGGCGTCGCAGTGGCAGTCGGCGTCGGTGTCGCCGTCGGAACCGGTTCAAACGTTACGGCAAGGGTATGATCCTTCTGGATATCGGAAAATGTGTAGCTGTCCGGATATTCCGTCACCGGCAGATACAAGCCGTCCACCGAGAGCTTCGCGAGCCGGAAGCCTTCGTCTGCCGTGTAGGAAACGGTTTTTTCCTCTCCGCTGGAAACTTCCCCGCCCTCGGACACCGAGCCATGCTCCGCCGCGGAAGTGGAAACCGTGAACAGATACGGCACCCGGGTGCGGTAGAACTGCACGTACCGTCCACCATCTGCCTTTGTTACGTTTACAATCGCAATAAATTCCCCAGGATTTGTCTCACAGAGGCCCTCTGGTTCATTGATGGTGATATCGTCGGAAAAGCCAAAATCAACCGTGTCGTCCGCAAGCAGTGTTTTCTGCGAGAGCGAGTATGTCTGGATAAAGTTTCCGATTCCGAGATGCATCGTCAGCGGAAAAAGAAAAAAGAGATCGCCGGAAACACAGAGATCCTGAAAGTTTTCCATGTAAAAATCGAAGGGATACGTGCCCCAGTCATCCACCACCTGAAGTGAGGCATCGAGGAGTTTAAAGCCGTAGCCGCCGTCCGCATCGGTCTGGATCAGATAGCCGCCGGTGGAGGGAAGATAATCAATACCGAGAATATTGTAGCTTGTCGAGAGCTGGATCCGCTCTTTCTGCTCGAGAGTATCCGGGTCGAGGCGGAAGATACATCCGTAATTGGAAGCATCCGGGCTGCTGTAGCCGCTCACGAGGATTTCATGTGTGACGGGATTGTATGCCATACCGTTTGCGTGAGCAAAGTCTGCGTCCCTTACCTGATGCGCGAGGGAATACTGCGTAACGGGATTTCCGTCTGCGTCTGTATCATTTTTATAGTAGGCAGAGACTACGTCCGGCTCTGTCGTCAGATCATTAAAATTTTCGATGCAGATGATATAATCTTCCGTCGCACAGACGGACTGCACCGCGCCGTTGCTGCCGAGAATCGGATATTCCCCGACCAGTTCCCAGGAGGCACCGGTAAACGGCGTACTGGAGGCAAAACCAGCCTGACAGAGTATGGGATGAGCGAGGAAGAGAAAAATACCCAGAAAAAGGGCAAGAAAAAAACGGCCGGATTTCTTGCCAGTGGGAGATTTTATCGAAAAATTTGTAAATGCAAGCCGCATATGATGTGTAGGTCCTTTCTTACAGAAAAAAGGTGAACTTTTTCTGTCATCCTATCTTACCACGGAACCGGCGGAAAGTAAATGAAGGAGGGATGGAGATTTTCTTACATATCGTTTAAGAAAATGTAATAATTTTGTAGTGTTTGCCGATGCAAAGTAGTTGTAAACATTTTGCCGTCTTGGTAAAATAAACATAACAGAATTCAGAAAATTGTGAAGAAAAAGGAAAGGCAGAGAACCGATGATTAGAATCAAAGATATAGCAGACCGCGCAGGGGTCAGCCCGACGACGGTTTCGAATGTAATACACGGAAAGACAGGGCGCGTCTCAAAGGCGACGGTCGAGAAAATCAACCGGATTTTAAAGGAGATGGAGTACGTGCCGAGTATCAGCGCGCGCATGCTGGCGAACAACAGCTCCGGTCTCATTGGTGTGGCGCTTGGTTTCATGAAGAAAGGAAATGCATCTTCCTTTGAGGATCCCTTTGTGTCGGCAATGCTCGGAAATCTGGAGTATCAGATCCGGGAACACGGCTACTATATGATGCTGGTTGCGCGCCATGAGCAGGACGATATTATGCAGCAGGCGCTCGGCTGGAATTTTGACGGCATGATTGCGATGGCTCTGAAGGAAAAGGAGATTGCAGAGCTCTCGGAACGTCTCGGAAAACCGCTGGTAACCATTGATCAGTATCTCCCGCCGGAACTTGGAGTCCGCTCCATTACGATGGATGACCGCGGCGGTGCGTACCAGATGAGTCAGTACCTGATTGGAAAGGGACATAAAAAATTTCTCTTTTTATCCGACTGCGATCTCGGGGTTGACCACTATCGGTGGCTCGGTGTGCGTCAGGCAATGGAGGAGGCGGGAATTGAGGACTTTGAAAGTCGCCATATTGTGATCCCGTGGAATCCAGAGCAGAGGGAGAAGGCATATGAGGAGATGCTTCCGTTCTTCAAAAAACAGACAGCGCTCTTTTTTTCATCGGATTACTATGCACTTGAAGCATCCAACTTTCTGCAGAACAGGGGAATAAAGGTTCCGGAGGAAATTTCAATTGCGGGCTTTGATGATGTTACCTATGCGACACTTGCGCGGCCGAAGCTGACTACCGTGCATCAGATGGTGGATGGAAAAGCACGCCGTGCCGTAGAAGTCCTGATGCACTTGATCCAGGATGAGCCGGTACAAAAAGATATTCCGCCATTGCCGACAACGCTGGTGGAGAGGGAGTCGGTAAGAGATCTGACGAAGTAAATAGTTACCAAATTTACAGAAAAACTCTTGTAGAAACTGCTGGTTTTGCGCAAAACTATTGAAAAATCACCGTGAGGTATGGTAAAATGTGCTTGCAAACGACAGAATTAAAGAACCAGACACGTTCTGGGGATGAAATAAAGGAGGTAAAAAAATGGACAAAAAATGGTGGAAAGAAGCCGTAGTGTATCAGATTTATCCGCGCAGCTTCATGGACAGCAACGGAGACGGTATCGGAGATTTAAATGGTATCACATCCCGTCTGGATTATCTGAAGGATCTTGGCGTGGATGTTATCTGGCTGTCTCCGGTGTACCAGTCACCAAACGATGACAATGGATATGATATCAGCGATTACCGGGCAATCATGCAGGAGTTCGGAACAATGGAGGATTTTGACCGCATGCTTTCGGAGATGCATAAAAGAGGCATCAGGCTGGTCATGGACCTTGTTGTCAATCATACTTCAGATGAACACAAATGGTTCGTGGAGAGCCGCAAATCGAAAGACAATCCATACCGCGATTATTATATCTGGCGTGATGCAAAAGAGGGAAAAGAGCCAAACAACTGGGGAAGCTGCTTCTCCGGTTCCGCATGGAAATACGATCCGCAGACAGAGATGTATTACCTGCATCTGTTCTCAACAAAACAGCCTGATCTGAACTGGGAGAACCCGGCGGTTCGAAAAGAAGTTTTCGATATGATGAACTGGTGGTGTGAAAAAGGCATTGACGGTTTCCGGATGGACGTTATCAGCATGATCTCCAAACCGGAAGGGCTGCCGGACGGAAAAATTCCGGAGGGCGGACTCTACGGTGATTCCGGCTGCGTAAACGGACCGCACGTTCATGAGTATCTGCAGGAGATGAACAGGGAAGTCCTCTCCAAATACGATCTGATGACGGTTGGTGAGTGTGCCGGTGTCACGATCGAGGAGGCAGAAAAATATGCATCCGCAGACGGCAAAGAGCTCAGTATGGTATTCCAGTTCGAGCTGGTAGATCTGGCAAGCGGAACATACGGCAAATGGACGGACAAACGCGTACCGCTCAAAGATTTCAAACGCGTCATGACAGCATGGCAGACGGAGCTTGAGGGCAAGGCATGGAACAGCCTCTTCCTTGGAAACCACGACCAGCCGCGCTGCCTGTCCCGTTTCGGCGATGATTCACCGGAATACCGTGTGGTAAGTGCCAAAATGCTGGCAACCTGCCTTCATATGATGCAGGGTACCCCGTATGTATACCAGGGCGATGAGCTTGGCATGAAGAATGTTCCGTTCCACGATCTGTCCGAGTTCCGCGATATTGAGAGCATCAACGCGTTCCACGAGCTGACCGGTGCCGGAAAAGTAGCGCCGGACGACATGATGCGCTACCTGAACCTGCGCGGAAGAGACAATGCAAGAACTCCGATGCAGTGGGATGATACCGCTTCGGCAGGATTTACCACAGGAACACCGTGGATCAAGGTCGGACCGGATTACGAGACCGTCAATGCCAAGAATGAGATGGCGGATCCGGATTCTGTATACAATTATTACAAGAAACTGATTCATCTCCGGAAAGAGAAGGATATCATGGTTTACGGAACGTACGAGCTGCTCGATCCGGAGGACGAGGCACTGTATGTATATACCAGAACCTTAGGCGACCAGAAACTCCTCGTGATGTGCAATTTTACAAAAGAGGAGCAGGAATACACGGTTCCGGAAACCTTTGCGGGAGCAGAGGTACTGATCAGCAACTATCCGCAGGACGGCGCGGCAGCGGGGGTACGAAAACTGCGCGCGTATGAGGCGGTTGTTCTGGAGACAAAATAAAAAATGCAGAGGAATCTGAGGCAGAACGGACTTTTGTCACAGATTCCCGTTCTCAAAATAGGGCAAGAACTGGTAAGATAAGAAAGGGAAAAACAAAATATGAAACCATATCTGAAATTGGAGACACATCCACTTGCAAATCCCGAGAATGTGATAAAAGGCGATAAATACCGTATCACAGTACTGACAGAGCATCTTCTTCGGCTGGAATACAGTGAGGACGGTGAATTTATCGATGCAGCATCCCAGACGGTTGTAAACCGTGATTTTCCAGCAGTGGAATTTTCCGTCAAAGACACAGGCGATGAGCTGGAGCTGCGCACAAAGTATCTGCAGCTGAATTACAACAAAAAGGCATTCTCTGCAAACGGACTTTCCTGCAAAACAACGGCAGTCGGCATCAGTTCTGTACCGGCATGGCATTACGGAGATCCGACACAGGATCTTGGAGGAACGGCCCGTACGCTTGATCAGGTCAACGGAGCATGCGAACTGGAACCTGGTATCATGTCCTGGTTTGGTTCCGCTGTTCTGGATGATTCGAAGTCGCTTCTGATGACAGAGGACGGTTGGGTGACCCCGAGAAAGAAAGGAGTGCAGGATCTGTACTTCTTCGGCTATGGCTGGAATTTCCGCCTGGCATTAAAGGATTTTTATCACCTTTGCGGCAAAACTCCGATGCTTCCGAGATTTGCACTCGGAAACTGGTGGAGCCGTTACTGGCGTTACAGTGAAGCATCTTATATGAAACTGATGGAAGACTTCGACAAAGAGAACGTTCCATTCTCGGTTGCTGTTATCGATATGGACTGGCACCGTGTAGACGATGTGGATCCGAAATACGGCAGCGGCTGGACCGGCTATAGCTGGAATAAAAAACTCTTCCCGGATCCGGAGCGTTTTCTTGGAAAACTCCATGCACGCGGCATGAAGACAACACTGAATGTCCATCCGGCAGACGGAATTCGTGCGTATGAGGACTGCTATCCGGAAGTAGCAGAAGCTATGGGAGTGGATGCAAAAAAAGAAGAGCCGGTCAATTTTGACATTGCCGATCCGAAATTTGTCGATGTATATTTCGAAAAAGTCCATCATCCGATGGAAAAAGAGGGCGTCGATTTCTGGTGGATTGACTGGCAGCAGGGACAGAGTACCAAGATCGAGGGTCTTGATCCGCTGTGGATGCTGAATCACTATCATTTTCTTGACAGTGGAAGAGACGGAAAACGTCCGATGACCTTCTCCCGCTATGCAGGACCGGGCTCCCACCGCTATCCGGTCGGATTTTCCGGAGACACCCACATCACCTGGGAATCCCTGGATTTCCAGCCATACTTTACCAGCACAGCCTCCAACATCGGCTACGGATGGTGGAGTCATGATATCGGCGGCCATATGCTTGGCTACCGTGACGATGAGCTTGAAGCAAGATGGTATCAGTACGGAGTCTTTTCTCCGATCAACCGTCTGCACAGCTCTAACAGTGCCTTCAGTGGAAAAGAGCCTTGGAACTTCAGTATGGAAGTGCGCAGCACAATGGATGATTTCCTTCGTCTGCGTCATAAACTCGTACCGTATCTGTACACGATGAACTACCGTGCATGGAAAGAAGATACACCGATCGTTGTTCCGATGTATTATGATTACCCGGAGACGGTTTTCTGGGGCAAAAATCAGGCACCGAATCAGTACTTCTTCGGAAGTGAGCTGATGGTAACACCGGTGACAACGAAATGCATTCCGGAGCTGAAGCGTGCCAAGACGAAGGTATGGCTGCCGGAGGGAACCTGGTTTGATTTCTTCAACGGAATGATTTATGAGGGCGGCAGAAGTATGGATCTGTACCGTACGCTGGAGGAAATCCCGGTTCTTGCGAAAGCAGGTGCGATCATCCCGATGACAGAGAAGATCAGTGCGCTGGATGTAGAATCTAACCCGGATGAGCTGACGGTACGCGTTTATGCGGGTGCAGATAATACATTTATTCTGTACGAGGATGACAATACTTCCATGGCGTATGAGAAGAATGACTGTGCAAAAACGCCGATGACGCTCGAATGGGGTGCACGAAAATTTACAATTGCACCGGTTGAGGGCAATCAGAGCCTTGTTCCGGAAAGCAGAACATATTGCGTAGAATTCGGTGGAAGTAGTGCAAAAGAGGCAAAGGTCTTTGTAAACGGCGTGGAAGCGGATGCAGAAGTCAAAGAGAAAGACGGACTTCTTGCTATCGCAGTGGCAGATGTAAAACCACAGGATACCGTGACAATCTGTCTGCCGGAAGATACGGAGATTGCAAAGAACGATGTCATGACACGTGCGATGGATCTGCTGCTGCACGCCGAAATCAGCTACATCACCAAAGAGCAGATCGCAAATCTTCTTCACAAAGCGGACGGAAAGGTAGCAATTCTGGCTGCAGAGTTGCAGAGCATGGAACTTTCAAACGATCTGCGCGGTGCGCTGCTGGAGATCATTACGGCATAAATTGCTGCAGAAAAACACGATTTGATTTACAGAAAAAGAATTCTGTGATACGATACATACAAAGAAAAGGAAGAGAGCGTGGCAGTGGATTCTGTCAGGCTCTCTTCTTGAAATGTGAGACAGGAGGATTTTTAAACGTGGGAAAATACATCATGGCACTTGATGCCGGCACAACGAGCAACCGCTGTATTCTGTTTGATCAGAAAGGACAGATCGTAAGCCTTGCGCAGAAGGAGTTTACCCAGCGTTTCCCGAAACCGGGCTGGGTGGAGCACGATGCCAATGAAATCTGGTCCACGATGCTCGGTGTAGCCGTGGAGGCAATGCAGAAAGCGGGCGCGTCCTACGAGGATATCGCGGCAATCGGCATCACAAACCAGAGAGAGACGACGATCGTCTGGGACAAAAAGACGGGAGAGCCGGTCTACAATGCAATTGTATGGCAGTGCCGCAGAACATCGGAATACTGCGATTCCCTGATGGAGCGCGGACTGGTTGACCGTTTCCGGGAGAAAACAGGTCTTGTGATTGATGCGTATTTTTCAGCCACGAAGCTGAAATGGATTCTAGATGAAGTTCCGGGCGTGCGCGAGCGGGCGGAGCGAGGCGATCTCTATTTCGGAACAGTGGAGACGTGGCTGATCTGGAAGATGACAAAGGGAAAGGTACATGTCACCGATTACACCAACGCGTCCCGTACAATGCTGTTCAATATCCATACACTGAAATGGGATGAGGATATCTTAAAAGAGCTGAACATTCCGCTCTGTATGCTGCCGGAAGTCCGCCCGTCGAGCTGTGTCTACGGGGAGACGGCATCCACATATTTCGGCGGCCCGATTCCGATTGCGGGAGCAGCGGGAGACCAGCAGGCGGCGCTGTTCGGCCAGACCTGCTATGCGCCGGGCGAAGCGAAAAATACATACGGAACAGGCTGCTTCCTGCTGATGAACACGGGAGAAAAGCCGGTTTCTTCGACACACGGTCTTGTTACCACGATTGCATGGGGTATCGGGGACAAGATTACGTATGCGCTCGAGGGATCCATTTTTGTCGGCGGAGCCGCAATCCAGTGGCTGCGCGATGAGATGAAGCTGATCGAGTCCTCGGCGGATTCCGAGTACATGGCGCAGAAGGTGAACGACACGAACGGCTGCTACGTCGTACCGGCGTTTACCGGCCTTGGCGCACCGTACTGGGATCAGTATGCGAGAGGAACCATTCTCGGCCTGACCCGCGGCGTCAACAAATACCATGTGATCCGCGCAACGCTAGAGTCGATCACATATCAGGTGGATGATGTCTTAAAAGCGATGGAGGCAGATTCCGGCATGAAGCTCTCCGCACTGCGTGTGGACGGCGGAGCAAGCGCCAACAATTTTCTGATGCAGTGCCAGGCGGACATCAGCCAGGCGCCGGTGGAGCGGCCGTGCTGCATCGAGACGACCGCGATGGGAGCAGCTTATCTTGCGGGACTCGCCGTCGGCTACTGGCCGGATCAGGAGACGGTAAAACAGAACGGAGCCATTGACCGTATATTTGAGCCGGAGCTCTCGAAAGAGGAGCGCGATGAGAAGATGAACGGATGGCACAAAGCAGTCCGTTACGCCGAAGGATGGGCGAAATAGAAAAAGATTTTGGAAATGCAGAAAAGGAACGGTTTCGTAATGAAAACCGTTCCTTTTCGCGTACTGTGACTTCTTGTCTACTGATGTTAAAGAATGTCGATATGTTCGCCGTTTAAAGCTTTGTTCATGCTTCGCACGGCACAGAATTTACCGCACATCGAGCAGGTATCTTCCTGTTCCGGCGAGCGGTCAGCACGGATGGCTTTTGCAGTCTCCGGGTCCAGTGCACAGTCCCACTGTGCTTCCCAATCGAGCACGCGGCGGGCGTCTCCCATCTTGTCGTCAATATCACGCGCATGCGGCACGCCTTTGGCAATGTCGGCAGCGTGTGCGGCGATTTTGCTTGCGATGATGCCCTGCTTTACGTCATCGAGGTTCGGAAGAGCCAGATGCTCTGCCGGCGTTACGTAGCACAGGAAAGCAGCGCCGTTCATAGCGGCAATTGCGCCTCCGATGGCAGCGGTGATGTGGTCATAGCCCGGTGCAATATCGGTCACAAGAGGTCCGAGGACATAGAACGGAGCGCCCATGCAGATGGTCTGCTGTACTTTCATGTTGGCCGCAATCTGATCCATCGGAACGTGGCCCGGTCCCTCAACCATAACCTGAACGTCTTTCTCCCAGGCACGTTTGGTGAGTTCGCCGAGGCGCACCAGCTCCTCAATCTGGCAGACATCCGTTGCGTCGGCAAGGCAGCCAGGACGGCAGGCGTCGCCGAGAGAAATGGTCACATCGTATTCACGGCAGATATCGAGAATCTCATCGTAATACTCGTAGAACGGATTCTCCTCGCCGGTCATGCACATCCAGGCGAACACGAGGGAGCCGCCGCGGGAAACAATATTCATTTTCCGTTTGTGTTTGCGGATCTGATCGATGGTTTTTCTGGTGATGCCGCAGTGCAGGGTGACGAAATCGACACCGTCCTCGGCATGGAGGCGGATGACGTCAATAAAATCTTTGGCGGTCAGCGTATCCAGGTCTCTCTGGTAATGGATCACACTGTCATATACCGGCACGGTGCCGATCATGGCTGGACATTCGGAGGTCAGTTTCCGCCGGAACGGCTGCGTATTGCCGTGGCTCGACAGGTCCATGATGGCTTCTGCGCCCATATTGACCGCGGAGAGTACCTTCTGCATCTCCACATCGTAATCTTTACAGTCTTTCGAAACACCGAGATTTACATTGATTTTCGTGCGCAGCATCGAGCCGATGCCCTCCGGGTCGATGCAGGTGTGCAGCTTATTGGCCGGAATGGCAACCTTTCCGCTGGCAACGAGCGGCATCAGGTCTTCCACGGCCATATACTCTTTTTCTGCGACTTTTTTCAGCTCCGGTGTTACAATGCCGCGGCGTGCGGCGTCCATCTGTGTTGCGTAATTGCGTTCCATCTGTTGTTCTCCTTTATTTTCAAAATCAGATCCGGTAAGCGTGGTTCAGCGGTCCCGAGCCGTGGCCGAGATCCATCATGCTCGCGAGTGCGCCCGAAATATACTCTTTTGCGGCGGAAATGGCATCCGGAAGGGAAAGCCCCTTTGCGAGCCCCGATGCGATGGCGCTGGAGAGTGTACAGCCGGTGCCGTGTGTGTTCGGATTGTCGATGCGTTTTCCGGTGAACCAGGTAAATGTGCTGTTGTGATATAAAAGATCGTTGGCATCATTGATACTGTGGCCGCCCTTTAACAGAACGGCACAGCCGCAGGAATCCCCGATCTCTTTTGCGGCGCGTTCCATATCGCTTTCCGACTGGATTTTGATGCCGGAGAGAACTTCTCCCTCTGGGATATTCGGTGTGATGACTTCAGCCAGAGGAAAGAGCAGTTTTTTCATCAGGTCAGGCACGCCGCCCGAAGCGAGCGCGGAGCCGCTTGTAGCGACGAGGACCGGGTCCACAACGATGTGTTTGGCCTGGTAGAAGCGAAGCCGTTCGGAGATGACTTCGATCAGTGCCGGGGAGGATACCATACCGATTTTGACGGCGTCCGGGAAGATGTCCGTAAAGACGGCGTCAAGCTGTGCGGCCAGAAACTCCGGTGTTACATCGAAAATACCGGAAACTCCGGTGGTGTTCTGGGCGGTGAGTGCGGTAATTGCCGACATGGCGTAAACTCCGTTTGTGATCATGGTTTTGATGTCTGCCTGAATGCCGGCGCCTCCGCTGGAATCACTTCCCGCGATTGTTAATGCTGTTTTCATGTTTTTCGCGTCCATGAGAATTACTCCTTTGCATTACTTTTCTTTTTGGACAGGCGACAAAGAAAGTGGTGCCCCCAGTCTGCCGCCTGGTGTGAGGATGAATGGTTACGTAAAATTATTTGTTTTCCAGCATGCGCAGAGTCTGTTCTTTCAGATCCTTCGTTGCGGAAACAATGTCTTTCTGTGCAAAAATGGCACTGATGACGGCGATGCCGCAGATGCCGCTGCCGGAAAGCTCCGTCACGTTATCGCGTGTGATGCCGCCGATGGCGATGACAGGGATTTTAACGGCATTGCAGATAGCAGTCAGCGTTTCGTGGCTGACATCCTCCGCATCCGCCTTGGAACCGGTGTGGAAGACCGCGCCGACGCCGAGGTAATCTGCCCCGCGCTGCTCGGCGAGAATGGCCTGTTCCACGGTCTGCGCCGAAACGCCGATGATCTTGTCCGGGCCAAGCTTAGCACGGACATCGCCGGCCTCCATATCGCTCTGGCCGACATGAACGCCGTCCGCATCCATCTTAGCTGCGATTTCCACGTTATCGTTGATGACGAAAGGAACATGGTATGCGGCACAGAGTTTTTTCAGTTCCAGTGCCTCTTCCATAAAGTGATCCTGGTCAAGATTTTTTTCGCGGAGCTGGATAAACGTTGCGCCGCCCTGCAGAGCCTTTTCCACCTGGCTGTACAGTGTCTCGCCGTTCAGCCAGCTGCGGTCTGTCACAGCATATAAAAGCAGGCCTTTTTTATCGCACTTCATACTTTGCACCTTTCTCCAGCGTCTCGCCGTCCATGTGGTAGATGGCGTCGATGATGCGGTTCCGGTAGGTGGAGTTGCCGTCTTCCGGTTTCATATGGCTCCAGCCGATCTCGCCGGCAAGTCCCATCGCGCAGACAGCGGCAGCAGCGGCTTTTAACGGCTCGTCCGGGTTGGCAACGAGGTAAGCGGTCATCATGCCGGAGAGCTGGCAGCCTGTTCCGGTGATGCTTCCCATCTCGGCGCGTCCGTTGCGGATCACGTAGCAGGTGTCAGCATCGGCAACGAGGTCGATCGCTCCTGTGATGGCGACAACACAGTTGTGGTCTTTCGCAAAGTTTTTTGCAAAAGCAACGGCGCTGTCGAGGTTTTCGTCTGTTACTTTATCGGCAACGTCTGCGTCAACACCCTTTGTCGTTCCGCTTCCGAGTGCCAGTGTTTTGATTTCGGAAATATTTCCGCGGATGACGGTGAACGGGATTTTTTCCATCAGTCCGACTGCGGTCGAAGTACGTAAGTGGCTTGCGCCTGCGCCGACTGGATCGAGCAGGATTTTGTGGCCGAGCGAAGCTGCTTTTGCACCGGCACGGTACATGCCGTCGATGCTCGTTCTGTGCAGCGTTCCGATGTTGATGTTCAGACCGCCGCAGATGGAGGTGATATCCTCGACATCCTCCGGTTCATCGGACATGATCGGGCTTGCGCCGCATGCCAGCAGAATATTGGCGACATCGTTTACTGTAACGTAATTTGTGATGTTGTGTACGAGAGGGGTTGTTTTTCTGACATTGTCAAGACAAGTGCCTAACATAATTTTTTGTTCCTCCTGTGTGAGTATTTTTGCAGAAGCAAATTCCCTTGTGGTACTGGAAGAACCTGTTGATGATGTGTTCATAGAGATTAAAAAAGCAGATATACGTGGAGGTATATCTGCAGAAAATGTGCATATCGTATCTCCCTACGTTGGCATTACCCAAATCAGGTTCAGGGTCTAGGAGATGCATCCTACTCTCAGCCCGCTTCGCACGCGAGCTCCCCTTTGCTTTCTGCAGACAATTATATACGTATAAAAACAATTGTGCAAGAGAAAAACGGAAGATTTTAAAAAATTTCAGAAAAATAAAAAAGACATGCAAAATATTGGAAATGTAATGTTATTTGGGTTGACAGAGGAAATAATATCAGCGTAAAATGAAGTATAAAATATGCGTGGAAGACGGGTGAAACGATGGAAGAACAAAGAAGCTTGAACTCTACCAGGACAGCCCGGAGTACACCTTCGACCTGATCCTCGTGGACGTGCATATCGCAAAGCCGATTGATGCGGAATTACTGAAAAAGAAAATTGCAGAGTATTGCAGGTGAAAAGAAGTGCCCCTGCCCGGCATCTGATGTGTGCCGGGCAGGGGATTTTGATGTGCGAATCTTATTTTTCTTCCTCCGGGTACGTATAGCCCCAGGTTCTGCGGAAGGAGGTCATCAGATCCATGACGTCCTTCGTGTAGTCGAGGTGCATGGCAGATGCATCTCCATTGATGGCGCGTTCCATGTCGGCGAGCTCATAGGCGAGTGCATCGGCGTTGTCACCGGCTTTGATGATTTCGGATTCGCCGGTGGAAGCGTCTGTGATTTTTGCTTCCCAGGCACGCGGGTACTCCATGATCTCGATAAATCCGTTCTCACAGGAAACCATGCCGCGTTTCGGCTGTTTGGAGTGGAGAGAGAGCATCACACTTGCCATCTGTCCTTCCTGATTGGTGAGAAGGAGGCCGGCCTGCTCGTCCACACCGGTCGGAGCGGGCTTTACCTGGGAAAGGAGCTGATCCGGCTTGGAGTCGAAGAACCAGCGGATGAAGGAGAGTGCGTATACGCCGATATCAAGCATCGCGCCGCCTGCGAGATTCCGGTTGAAGAAGCGGTTCTTCATGTTGTACTCTTTGAAACTGCCGAAGTTCATCGTGATCAGATTGACTCTGCCGAGACGGCCGGAGTCGAGAATTTTTTTCAGCTCTTTGTAGATCGGCATATGGTAAATCGTCATTGCCTCTCCGATGATGACACCTTTTTCTTTCGCAAGCGCTATGGCCTCGTCGAGCTCGTCACTGTTCAGCGTAATCGATTTCTCAACGAGAATGTGTTTTCCATTGGCAATCGCCTCTTTCATAAAGCCAAGATGCGTGTTGTGCGGCGTCGTGATATAAATGACATCGACCTCCGGATCGGTAAACATCTCATGGAAATCATCGTAAACTTTTCCAATTCCATATTTCTCCGCAAAAGCAGCCGCCTTCTCATGGGTCCGGTTGCCGACCGCGTAAATATTCTTTCCGTTTTTCTGCAGTGCGACCGCCATTTCATTTGCAATCACACCGCATCCGAGTACAGCCCATTTGATTTCTTTCATCGTGAGATTCTCCTATCGTATCTATTTCGCCCAGAGCGGTTCTTCGCTTCCGCTGTAGTCAAACCGTCCGTCGTTTTTCTCTTCCAGTGCTTTGATCATATGGTACGTAAATTCATTGTAAGGCGTTGGAATTCCCAGCTCTTTTCCCATGCGGATCAGCGCACCCGAGAACATATCAATTTCCGTATGGCGTCCCGCATCGAGATCCTGGAGCGTCGAGTAGCGCGCCGTCGGCGGAACCGCACTTCCGCGTCCCGAGGAGACATCCGCCTTGTTGATATCAATTCCCTTTGCCTCCGCAATCGCCATCAGTTCTGCGCGGAGTCCGTCGCTGATCGCCTTCATATGCACACTGTCGCGGTAGCAGCCGACCCCGGCACCGAGAATAGCCTGCGGCAGGTTATTGCAGACATTCAGCCGGAATTTGCTCCATATTTCCTCTAAAATACAATCGGTTGCCCGGTAATGCAGCCCTGTGCCGGAGAACAGATCCAGAACAGCCTGCACACGCTCACTGTCGTACGGCGCCGAAACTTCGCCGAAAATGATGCCGAGCGTCGCCTCAGGGTTGAAAACGTAGCCGTCATTCTCTTTATGAGAAGCTACTTTGATAACAGCATGAAGCAGATGCTCCGCACCGGCTTTTTCCGCGATGATCTCCTCGCTGTCCACGCCGTTCATCAGACTCATGATCACAGTATTCTCGCCGGTAACGGCAGTAATATCGTCAAGAGCCCCCGGCAGTGCGCCGTATTTGAGCGAGACGATCAGAAAATCCACGCCGTGTGCCTCTTCCGGTGTCCATACCTCCGGGTGATAAACCGTATCGTTAATTTTGCATCCTTTGTTTTTCAGACGCTTCGCCCGTTCCCCGGACGCGATAACGCCAAGCCGGATGTCCTTTTTCTCCGAAAGCCCCCAGATCACATAAGACCCAACCGCTCCGGCGCCCAGAACAGCAACTGATTTTATTTTCATAATAGCCTCCTTTGTAACTGTTTGAATTACCCTTACTATAACAAATTTTGCGGAGATCCTCAATTTGTTTTTCAAAATAGAAAATTTCGGAAAAGGAAGCCTAAATGTGTTGACGGAGCGATAAGGTAGATTGTAGAATGAAAAGAAAATGTACGAAGACAAAATCCGGACGAAAGAAGAACAGAAGGCAAAAGAAAAACAAGAGAAGAAATAAGAAACGAAGGAGAAACGAAATTCGAACGTTTCTCCTTCGTTTTTTGCACGCATTTTTACCGGGAAATCATATTCTAAGGTTAGAATGAAAAAACAGGAGAATCTGTTGATGAAAAGAAAATGGCTGACAGGTGCGCTTGTACTGGCAATGGCGGCAGTGACGCTGGCGGGATGCGGGGCAAAAGATGAGACAAAAGAAAAAGTGGAGCAGGTGACATTAAATGAGGTTGCCCACTCCATTTTTTACGCCCCGCAGTATGTGGCAATTGAGGAGGGGTATTTCGCGGACGAGGGCATTGATCTGACGCTGATAACAGGATTTGGTGCAGATAAAGTGCTGACGGCGATGATTTCCGGTGAGGCGGATATCGGGTTTATGGGGGCGGAGGCAACCGTCTACGCGTACCTCGAGGGAACCGCAGACCCGGTTGTGAACTTCGCGCAGCTGACGCAGCGGGCGGGAAACTTTGTTGTGGGAAGAGAGAAAGACAATTCGTTTACCTGGGAGAAATTGAAAAACAAAGAGGTATTAGGGGGAAGAAAAGGCGGTATGCCGGAAATGGTCTTTGAGTATGTTCTGGCGCAGAAAGGGATTGATAAAAAAGACGTAAACATCAACCAGAGCATCGATTTTGGTTCCACAGCTGCCGCGTTCTCCGGCGGGCAGGGGGATTATACGATTGAATTTGAACCGTCCGCGACACTGCTCGAGCAGAAGGGCGACGGCTATGTCGTGGCATCGGTCGGAACGGAATCCGGGTATGTGCCGTATACGTCGTACAGCGTCAAACAGAGTTATCTGAAAACGCACGGCGCAACCGTAGAAAAATTCACGAAGGCACTGCAGAAGGGAATGGACTTCGTGCAGACGCACACACCGGAGGAGATTGCAGAAGTGATTGCGCCGCAGTTTGCAGAAACCGAGCTGGAAACCATCACCGCGATCGTGCGCCGCTACTATGAGCAGGATACGTGGAAAGAAAATCTGATCTTTGAGGAAGAAAGTTTTGATCTTCTGCAGGAGATTCTGGAGCAGGCGGGAGAGCTGGAGAAAAAGGCACCGTACAAGACACTCGTGACAACAAAATACGCCGAAGAGGCCGCCGCCAAAGGCTGATTCCGGCGGAATAGAAAAGCGAAAAAAGACAGAAAAAGACACTTTTCGACATTCGTCGACAAACAGCGACATTTCATTCGAAAAAAATAAAGAAAATTGCAAAAGAAAAGCAGAAAAATAGAGAAAAAGTATTGCAAATAAGTAAATTTTGTTGCATACTATGGGTGTCGCATATATTTTTTACAACACAGGCATACGGAGGCGAACAGACATGAAAGTAGGTTTTATCGGCGGCGGCAACATGGCGAGTGCCATGATTGGCGGAATGATCCAAAAAGGAGTTGTATCTGCAGATGACATTCTGGTATCGGTCCGCACGGAGAAAAGTGTGGAACGCTTGACCAACCAGTTTGGAGTCCAGGCGACTACGGAGAACGAAGCGGTCGTAGCCGGATCCGATCTTGTATTCCTGGCAGTAAAGCCAAACCAAATAAAAAATATAATAAACCTCGTCAAAAACTTCATCTCACCCGAGAAGATTATCGTATCGATTCTTCCCGGTAAGTCTTTACAATGGCTGGGTACAGAAATCGGAAAACCAACAAAGTTAATTCGCACCATGCCAAACACACCAGCACTCGTCGGAGAAGGAATGACCGGCGTCTGTGCCAATGATCTCGTGACGGAGGAAGAGCTGCAGCTCGTTTTAACCCTCCTGAAAAGCTTTGGCCGCGCAGAAGTTGTTCCGGAGTATCTGATGGATACCGTCACAGGTGTCAGCGGAAGCTCGCCGGCGTACGTATTTCTTTTCCTGGAGGCTCTTGCAGATGCGGCCGTAGCCGAAGGAATGCCGAGAAAACAGGCATATGAATTTGCTGCACAGTCTGTCCTTGGAAGCGCTAAAATGCTTCTCGAGACAGGAATGCACCCGGGAGAATTAAAAGACATGGTCTGCTCGCCAGGCGGAACCACCATCGAAGCGGTTGCCGTACTGGAGCGGGAGAATCTGAGAAGTGCTGTTATTGATGCAACACGAGCCTGCATCCGGAAATCAAAGGGAGTGGATTAGAAGGAGCAGCACCGCCGCTTTGACAGAATGACGCTAATGTGAAAGCAGCAAAAACAAAGAATGTATGCACAAAAAAACAAACCAAAACAAGCAAAAAGCAAGCACAAAAAAGAGTAAAAAAACAAACGAGCGGAAAAATCCCGGCAGCCGTGGAAAAGGCACCGGGATTTTTTCTGGTAATTTATAGTTTTTTTCCTTTACTGAGCGTACTGTTGTGATAATCGGAAGAATAGGTTACATCCTTTCCAAACCATACCGGAGGAACAAAGGCGTTTGCGGATGCTTCGTCCGGAAACTCCACCTCTGCGAGGTAAAGGCCTTCATACGGTGCATCAAAGACATCGAGCTCGATCGTCAGATCCGTTCCGGTAAGCGGCAGCAGATAGCGTGTTTTTGAGATGAGAACGCCGTCTGCCTTTTCCCGTAGATGCAGGTAGGATTCCTTTGTGAGCGGAAGATTATACTCTTCACGCACCATCAGCCCTTTTGACTTGTAGGTCAGATAATATTCGTCGTCAGAGCGGCGGATGCGGACAACCGGTTCGGTGGAAAGATAGCCCTGCTCGATTTTTTTACATGGATAGCTTGTAAGATTTTCCGGAAGCTGATCCAGAAGGTATTTGCGTTCGATTTCCATAAAAGAGACTCCTTCTCGTGATTGCGTCACTGCTTTTTTCAAGAGTTTACCATGCTTTTCCCGTGATGTTAAGCGAAATCCGGCTTTTTGCGAAAAAAAGTCCTGAAATTTTTATGAAATGCAAGCATTCCGCGGAAAAATGTGGTATAATAGCGGCGGTTTGTTACAAAGAAAAGCAGAGAATATCACGTGACAAAACACACGAGACTGATCATACAACACAGGAGGACAAAACCATGGCAAAGATTTATGTATTTCTGGCAGACGGATGTGAAGAGATTGAGGCACTGACCCCGGTGGATCTGCTGCGCAGAGCCGGAGAAGACGTATGCACCGTTTCTATTATGGGAAGAAAAGAAGTAACAGGATCCCACAAAATCACCATTCTTGCAGATGAAACCATCGAAGAGGGAGAGTTTGATGACGGAGACATGCTGGTACTTCCGGGCGGAATGCCGGGTACATTAAATCTGGCCGGAAACGAGACGCTCGCAGCGCTGATCCGTTCCTATGACGATCAGGGAAAGAAACTGGCAGCCATCTGCGCAGCGCCGAGCATCCTTGGTGTGATGGGCATCTTAAAAGATAAAAACGCCGTCTGCTTCCCGGGATTTGAAGAAAAGCTGGCAGGCGCAAACGTACTCGATGTACCGGCAGTCACCGACAAAAATGTGACCACCGGCCGCGGCATGGGAGCAGCCACTGACTTCGCACTGGAGCTGATCCGTGTTCTGCAGGGCGAGGACAAAGCAAAAGAAATGGCGGAAAAAATCGTATTTCATTGCTAAAAAAAGCCTAAAAACCACAGAAATATAAAAAAATCACTGGCGTTTTTGAAAAGAGTATGCTATACTCGATAAATGACTGTAGAATGGAGAGGTGTGCAGGTTTTCTGCAGCTTTTCAGATAAATCAAGGAGGAAATTGATAAAATGAGTGTACAGGTCGAAAATTTAGAAAAGAATATGGCCAAACTTACCATTGAGGTTCCGGCTGAAGAATTAGAGAAAGCACTGGAGAAAGCTTACCAGAAACAGAAAAAGAACATCAGCGTTCCGGGCTTCCGTAAAGGAAAAGTTCCGAGAGCTATGGTAGAAAAAATGTATGGCCCGGCAGTATTCTATGAGGATGCTGTAAACAGCCTTGTTCCGGAAGAGTATTCCAAAGCAGCAGAAGAGAGCAAACTGGACATCGTATCCCGTCCGGAGATCAACGTAGAGCAGATCGAAAAAGGCAAAGCTTTCATCTTTACCGCAACTGTAGCAGTAAAACCGGAAGTTACCCTTGGCGAGTACAAAGGTCTGGAAGTAGCAAAAGCTGACACAACCGTTACAGATGAAGAAGTAGAAGCTGAGCTGAAAAAAGAGCAGGAGAAAAATGCAAGAACCATCAATGTAGAGGATCGTCCGGCAGCAGACGGAGATACCGTTACACTTGACTTCGAAGGTTCTGTAGACGGCGTTCCGTTCGACGGCGGCGCTGGAAAAGATTATCCGCTGACCCTTGGCTCCCATTCCTTCATTCCTGGATTCGAAGAGCAGCTCGTTGGCGCAGCTCTGGAAGAGGAGAAGGAAGTAAACGTTACTTTCCCAGAGGATTATCAGGCAGAAGAGCTTGCTGGAAAAGCAGCAGTATTCAAATGCACCATCCACAAAATCGAAGCAAAAGAGCTTCCGGCACTTGATGACGACTTCGCAAAAGACGTTTCCGAGTTCGATACTCTGGATGAGTACAAAAAAGAAATCAAAGACAACCTGACCAAGAAAAAAGAAGAGCAGGCTAAGACAGAAAAAGAGAACGCTGTCGTAGATAAAGCAGTAGAGAACGCAACAATGGAGATTCCGGAAGCTATGATCGATACGCAGGTAGAGAACATGGTTGACGATTTCGCAAGAAGAATCCAGTCCCAGGGTCTGTCCATGGAGCAGTACATGCAGTTTACAGGCGCTACCGTTGATTCCTTAAAAGAGCAGATGAAACCGCAGGCTGTTAAGAGAATCGAGAGCAGACTGGTACTTGAGAAAGTTGCAGAAGCAGAAAACATCCAGATCAGCGATGAGAAGCTGGACGAAGAGCTGGCTAAAATGGCTGAAATGTACAAAATGGAGCTGGATAAATTCAAAGAGCTCGTTGGCGAATATGAGAAAGAGCAGATGAAGAAAGATCTCGCTGTTCAGGAAGCAGTAACTCTCATGGCCGACAGCGCAAAAGAGGCGTAAGACCTCGGAAAGAGAGGCAATTGAATGAGTTTTGTACCTTATGTCATCGAGCAGACAAGCAGGGGAGAGAGAAGTTACGATATTTATTCAAGACTGCTGAACGACCGTATTATTTTTCTGGGAGAGGAAGTTACCGACGTATCGGCAAACCTGATCGTTGCACAGCTTCTGTTCCTGGAGTCTGAAGATCCGGGAAAAGATATCCACATGTATATCAACAGTCCGGGAGGTTCTGTAAGCGCAGGACTTGCTATCTACGATACGATGCAGTACATCAAATGTGATGTATCCACGATCTGTATCGGTATGGCTGCCAGCATGGGAGCATTCCTTCTTGCCGGCGGTACCAAAGGAAAGAGAATGGCTCTGCCAAACTCTGAAATCATGATTCATCAGCCATCCGGCGGTGCACAGGGTCAGGCAACCGAGATCAAAATCGTTGCAGAACAGATTCTGAAAACCAAACGGAAATTAAATGAAATTCTGGCGGCAAATACAGGAAAACCGCTGGAACAGATTGAGATCGATACCGAGCGTGACAACTACATGTCCGCAGAGGAAGCAAAAGCATACGGTCTGATTGATAATGTAATTACGAACCGATAAGAGAGGAAAGGTGTCCAAAAGCGTAGTTCCGGCAATGAGGCTTTTGCGGCACCTTTTGCCTTATCCGGCGATAAGGTTTAGTTGTAATATGTTGAAAGGAAGAAAACGATGGCTATAAAAGGGAATGATACCAAGATCCGCTGCTCTTTCTGCGGAAAGACAGAAGACCAGGTACGCAAGCTGATCGCAGGCCCGGACGGGGCATACATCTGTGATGACTGCGTGGCAATCTGCTCGGAGATCATTCAGGAAGAGTTTGAGGATCTGTACGGCGAGCAGAATACCGACGAGATCAACCTGATCAAACCAAAGGAAATCAAAGCATTTCTGGATGACTACGTAATCGGACAGGATGAGGCGAAAAAAGTGCTCTCCGTTGCTGTTTACAACCATTACAAACGAGTGCTTTCCGGTGCATCCTCCGACATCGAACTGCAGAAGAGCAACATTCTGATGCTCGGACCGACCGGTTCCGGAAAAACGTATCTGGCACAGACACTGGCCAAACTGATCAACGTTCCGTTTGCAATTGCAGACGCAACGGCGCTCACCGAGGCAGGTTATGTCGGCGAGGACGTAGAAAACATTCTGCTCCGCCTCATTCAGGCAGCAGACTATGATATCGAGCGCGCTGAGCACGGCATCATCTACATCGATGAGATCGATAAAATCACAAGAAAATCCGAAAACGCTTCGATCACACGAGATGTTTCCGGCGAGGGTGTACAGCAGGCACTGCTGAAAATCCTGGAGGGAACTGTAGCTTCCGTTCCGCCGCAGGGCGGAAGAAAGCATCCGCATCAGGAGTTTATTCAGATTGATACGACGAATATCCTCTTTATCTGCGGCGGTGCATTCGAAGGACTCGAGAAGATCATCGAGACGAGACAGGATACGAAATCCATCGGATTCAACAATCCGATCGGCCATGCAAAAGATGAGAATGTCGGAGATCTGCTCCGTCAGGTCATGCCGCAGGATCTGACCAAGTTCGGCCTGATTCCGGAGTTTGTCGGACGTGTGCCGATTGTCGTTACGTTAAATTCTCTGGATGAGACGGCCCTGATGAAGATTCTGGTTGAGCCGAAGAATTCTCTGGTCAAACAGTACAAGAAGCTGTTTGAGCTGGACGGCGTACAGCTTGACTTCAAAGAAGATGCACTCGAAGCGATTGCAAAGAAATCCCTGGAGCGGAAAACAGGCGCCAGAGGTCTCCGCGCAATCATGGAAGATACGATGATGGATCTGATGTATGAGATCCCGTCGGACAATACAACAAAAGAATGCGTCATCACCAAGGACGCTGTAGAAAAGAAGGCGGAGCCGGAGATTATTCACGGCGAACCGGCCCCTGTTCCACGGCGGAATATGGGAAGAAGATCCGGAAGACCGGAAACCGCCTGAAAAACGCAGGAGGAAACTTAAATGGAAGAAGTGACAAAAGTATTACCGGCGATTGCGCTGCGTGGAACGACGATTCTGCCGGATATGATTGTACATTTTGATATCAGCAGAGCCAAATCGATCCGTGCGGTCGAGGAGGCGATGCTGGGAGACCAGAAAATTTTCCTGATTACACAGAAAGACCCGGATACGGAAGTACCGGGTCTGCTTGATGTGTATAAAATTGGAACAATTGCGGTCATCAAACAGGTTGTGAAAATGCCAAAGGATGTTCTTCGGATTCTCGTAGAAGCAGAAAGACGCGCAGAACTGCTGAACTTCGAGGAAGAGGAGAGCGAGTATCTCCGCGCCGAGGTGGCGCTGTTTACCGGCTCGGACGAAATGCAGTTTTCCGATATCGAGCAGGAGGCAATGCTGCGCAACTTAAAAGAGCTGTTTGCCGTCTACTGCGAGCAGACGCAGAAAGTCAGCAAGGAACTGGCAGGCCAGATCCTCGGAACCGAAGAAGTTGGAAAGCTGGTGGACCAGATCTGCATGAATCTGCCCCTCGACTACGTAAACCGCCAGAAACTGCTGGAGGCTGTGGAGCTTTCCGAGCGGTATGATACGCTCTGCGTCATGATCGCCAACGAGATTCAGATTCAGGAGATCCGTTCGGAGATTCAGGGAAAAATCAAAGAGCGGATCGATAAGAATCAGCGTGATTATATTCTGCGTGAGCAGCTTAAAGTCATCCGCGAGGAACTCGGCGAGGACAATTCCCGGACCGAGATTGAAAATTATAAGAAGCAGCTTGAGAAGCTCAAAGCCTCCAAAGAGGTGAAAGAGCGGATTTCCGAGGAGATCCACCGTCTGGAAAATTCGGCCAGCAATCCGTCCGAGGCAGGCGTGATCCGCGGCTATATCGAGACACTGCTGGGGCTTCCGTGGGATAAGGCATCCCGTGACAATCAAGATCTGGCAAGAGCACGCGAGATTCTGGAGGAAGATCACTACGGTCTTTCGAAAGTAAAAGAGAGAATCCTCGAATTCCTGGCCGTACGCACCCTGACGAAGAAAGGCGAGAGCCCGATTCTCTGCCTGGCAGGCCCTCCGGGAACCGGTAAGACCTCGATTGCGAGAAGCGTGGCGCGAGCCCTGAATAAAAAATATGTCCGCATCTGTCTCGGCGGTGTGCGGGATGAGGCGGAGATCCGCGGCCACAGAAGAACCTACATCGGTGCGATGCCGGGACGCATTGCGGCGGGACTCCATCAGGCGAAGGTGAAAAATCCGCTGATGCTGCTCGACGAGATCGACAAAGTAAGTGCAGATTACAAGGGAGATACCTCTTCCGCACTTCTTGAGGTCCTCGATTCCGAGCAGAATAATAAATTTGCTGATCATTACGTAGAGCTTCCGATCGACCTTTCGGAGGTGCTCTTTATTGCAACCGCAAATGATATTCAGAACATTCCGCGTCCGCTGCTGGACCGTATGGAAGTGATTGAAATTTCAAGCTATACGGAAAACGAGAAGTTCCATATCGCAAAAGAACATCTCGTTCCGAAGCAGAAGAAGGCGAACGGTCTGAAAGAAGCACAGCTTGTGATCGAGGATGAGGCGCTGATGGAAGTGATCAGCGGCTACACCAGAGAGGCCGGTGTCCGCTCCCTGGAGCGCCAGATCGGCAGAATCTGCAGAAAGAGCGCGAGAAAGATTCTCGAGGAACAGGTAAAAGAGGTTGTTGTGACGAAAGAAAATCTGGAAGAGTTCCTCGGAAAAGAGAGGTATGAGTTCCAGCCGGCCAACGAAAAACCGGAGATTGGTATTGTGCGCGGTCTTGCCTGGACGGCAGTCGGCGGCGATACGCTGCAGATCGAGGTCAATGTGATGCCGGGAAAAGGAGAGTTTCTGCTGACCGGCCAGCTCGGCGATGTGATGAAGGAGTCTGCGCAGGCGGGCATCAGCTTTATTCGTTCCGTGGCAGAGCAGTATGAGATTCCGAAAGAATTTTTCGAGAAACACGACATCCACATTCATATTCCGGAGGGAGCCGTTCCAAAAGATGGCCCGTCTGCCGGTATTACGATGGCGACGGCGATGGTTTCCGCGATCACAAAGGTTCCGGTAAAAGCAGACGTTGCGATGACCGGAGAGATTACGCTCCGCGGCCGTGTGCTTCCGATCGGCGGCTTAAAAGAGAAGCTGCTGGCGGCAAAGAAAGCCGGTATCCATATGGTTCTCGTTCCGGAGAAAAATGAGCCGGATGTCAGAGAACTGGATGCGGAGATCACAGACGGACTGCAGATCGAATTTGTCGGCAGCATGGAACAGGTATTAAAACTGGCACTTGTGGAAAAGAAGTAAGGCCAGAAGATGCAAAAAACAGGAGAAGAAAAGTATGGTAATTAAACAGGTAGAGCTGCAGTATGTCTGCGGAATCACCAGTAAACTGCCGGATACCGGTCAGGTGGAAGTGGCATTTGCGGGAAAATCCAATGTTGGAAAATCTTCTCTCATCAATGCCCTGATGAATCGGAAATCACTGGCGCGTACCAGTGCGCAGCCGGGAAAAACACAGACGATCAACTACTACCACATCAATGAGGAAATGTATCTGGTGGATCTGCCGGGATACGGTTTTGCGAGAGCCTCCGAGGAGGTTAAAGCAAAATGGGGCAAGCTGATCGAGGATTATCTGCATCAGTCAAAAATGCTGCGTGCAGTATTTCTTCTGATTGATATCCGTCATGCACCGTCCAACAACGATCGCATCATGTACGACTGGATTCTTCGAAACGGCTATCAGCCGATCATCATTGCGACGAAGCTGGACAAGATCAAGCGCAGCCAGCTTCAGAAGCAGATCAAGCTGATCCGCGAGACGCTGGAGGTTGAGAAAGATACGATTGTGATTCCGTTTTCAGCAGAGACAAAACAGGGACGCGAGGAGATCTGGAATCTGATTGATGAAATCCGCTCGGATGCAGAAGAAAGCGGGGAATAATGTCATGGGTATGATACGTGCTGCAGGCCTTGGGTATGAATACCTCCGTTACGAGGAGGAAGGACAGGAGCCGGAAGTAACAAAAGCGATCGAGGACGTCAGTCTGGAAATCCAGAAAGGTCAGTTTATCGCGGTGCTCGGGCATAACGGAAGCGGAAAATCAACGCTTGCGAAACATATCAACGCTCTGCTGGTGCCTACAGAAGGCACTATGTGGGTGGACGATATGAAGACGACAGATGAGGAGGATGTCTGGAAGATCCGCCAGAAAGCCGGTATGGTATTCCAGAACCCGGATAACCAGATCATCGGAAATGTGGTGGAAGAGGATGTCGGCTTTGGACCGGAAAATCTGGGTGTCCCGACCGATGAAATCTGGAAACGGGTGGAGGAGAGCCTTACGGCGACCGGGATGATTTCATACCGGGCCCACTCTCCGAATAAGCTCTCGGGAGGTCAGAAACAGAGGGTTGCAATTGCAGGAGTGATGGCTATGCAGCCGGAATGTATTGTTCTTGATGAACCAACCGCGATGCTGGATCCGAACGGACGAAAAGAGGTTCTTCGCGCTGTGCGTAAGCTGAATGAAGAAAAGGGCGTTACGGTTATTCTGATTACGCATTACATGGAAGAGGTTGTTTTTGCGGACCGTGTGTTCGTTATGGACAACGGTAAGCTGGTAATGCAGGGGACACCAAGGGAGATTTTTTCCGAAGTTGAGAAATTAAAAGAACTCCGTCTTGATGTACCCCAAGTGACACTGTTGGCTTATGAATTGAGAAAAAATGGTGTAGATCTCCCGGAGGGAATTTTGACCATTGAAGAACTGGTGAATGCATTATGTCATTGAAACTTGAAGATGTAACGTACACATACAGCCCGGGAACGGCATATGAAATGCACGCCCTGGAGCATATCAATCTTGAAATTCCGAATGGCCAGTTTGTTGGGATTATCGGCCATACGGGAAGCGGAAAATCGACGCTTGTGCAGCATTTGAACGGTCTGATCCGCCCGACATTGGGACGGGTGCTGTATAACGGAGAGGATATCTGGAAAGAAGGATATCCGCTAAGAGAGCTTCGAAGCCATGTGGGACTGGTTTTCCAGTACCCGGAGCATCAGCTCTTTGAGACGGATGTGATCACAGATGTCTGCTTCGGTCCGAAAAACCAGGGACTTTCACCGGAGGAATGCAGAAAACGGGCGGAAGAGGCGTTAGATCATGTCGGATTTCCAAAGGAAATGTATGAAAAATCGCCGTTTGAACTCTCCGGAGGTCAGAAACGTCGTGTTGCGATTGCCGGTGTGCTTGCAATGAACCCGGATTTTCTGGTGCTTGACGAGCCGACTGCAGGCCTTGATCCGAAGGGACGCGATGAAATCCTCGATCAGCTTGCGCTGCTGCATAAGACGCGCGGCATTTCGGTTGTGCTCGTATCGCACAGCATGGAGGATATTGCAAAATATGTAGAGCGGATTATTGTCATGAACCACGGTCATGTGGCGTTTGACGATACTCCGAAGAAAGTCTTTGCCCACTATAAAGAACTCGAGAAAATCGGCCTTGCAGCGCCGCAGATGACGTATATTATGCATGCGCTAAAGGAACACGGCATGGACGTGGACGTAACGGCGACAACGGTTGAAGAGGCGCGCGATACGATTCTTGCGGCGCTTGGAAGTCAGAAGAAAAACGGGAAAAAAGGAGCAGAAGTATGTTAAGAGATATTACTCTGGGACAGTATTACCCGGCAGATTCTATTCTGCACCGGCTTGACCCGCGTGTAAAATTTGTGGGAACACTCGTTTATGTCATTTCCCTTTTTCTGTTCCACAACTGGGGCTATCTGCTTGGAACCGTATTCCTTGCGGTGATGATTAAACTGTCGAAGGTACCGTTCAAATTTATCACGAAGGGTCTGAAATCAATTTTTGTGCTGCTTGCGATTACGATGGTATTTAACATCCTATTTACGCCGGGTGAGGTGCTCGTCCGTATCTGGAAAATTACGATCACCCGTGAGGGTGTGGCTATGGCATGCCGTATGTCGGTGCGTCTGATTTTCCTGATGATCGGCTCTTCGCTGATGACGCTGACGACAACGCCGAACCAGCTGACGGATGCACTCGAAAGCCTGCTCGGACCATTGAAAAAAATCCATGTGCCGGTGCATGAGATTTCCATGATGATGTCAATCGCGCTCCGTTTTATCCCGATTCTTCTGGAAGAGACAGACAAGATTATGAAAGCGCAGATGGCGCGCGGCGCGGATTTTGAGAGCGGAAATATTATCCAGAGAGTAAAGAACATGGTGCCGCTTCTGGTGCCGCTGTTTATTTCAGCCTTCCGCCGTGCAAATGATCTGGCGCTGGCGATGGAAGCACGCTGCTATCATGGAGGAGAGGGAAGAACACAGATGAAACCGCTTCGGTATCAGACGCGCGATTATGCAGCGTATGGCGTTCTTATGGCATACCTTGTTTGCAGTATCGGCCTTCGCGTGTGCGGACTCTGACTTTGACGAAAACGGAGGAGAAGAATGCGCAGAATTAAACTGATTGTAGCGTATGACGGCACAAATTACTGTGGATGGCAGGTGCAGCCAAACGGCATTACAGTACAGGAAGTATTAAATCAGGCTCTTTCCGATCTCTTTGCGAAAAAAATTGCCTGCATCGGCGCAAGCCGGACCGATGCCGGGGTACATGCTCTCGGCAATGTTGCGGTATTTGATACGGATGCGAGAATGCCGGCGGACCGTATCGCATTTGCATTGAATACACGGCTTCCGGCAGATATCCGTATTCAGGGATCATCCGAAGTGCCGCCGGACTTTCACCCGCGTTTTACCGCAACAGTCAAAACATATGAATACAGGATTTTGAACCGCACCTTTGCAGATCCGACGCGGAGACTGAATTCCTATTTCTGGTACGGCCCGCTGGATGTGGATGCGATGCGGCAGGCAGCATCGTATCTGGTTGGCATGCATGATTTCAAAAGCTTTGCAACAGCAAAACCGGAGGTGACCGACACGGTCCGTACCATCTATGAAACGAGTTTGGAAAAAGAAGACGATCTGATCCGCTTCCGGATCACTGGAAACGGTTTTCTCTACAATATGGTGCGGATTATCACTGGAACACTGCTTGAGGTTGGAAAGGGTGATTATCCGCCGGAGAAAGTAAAAGAAATCCTTGCGGCGAAGGATCGAAAAATGGCGGGAGCAACGGCCAGGCCGGAGGGTCTGACCCTGGTGCAGATCCGGTATCCCGAATGGGATTTCGAGTAAAGACATAAGTGGTCTGTATTTCCCGAAAAACAGACTCGCAGTTTACGAAAAAATGCAAAATATGGGTAAAAAACAGTTGACATTCCAAAATCCGTATAATATAATTACTAAATGTGTGACGTAGTTTGAAAACGCCGATGCCATAAGCCCCGGTAAGGCGGTTTCCTATATACATGAAACAGTAAATTGAATTTTTCACAGGAGGTTATATCCATGAACACCTTTATGGCAAATCCAGATAAGATTGAAAGAAAATGGTATGTTGTTGATGCAGAAGGATGTACATTAGGACGTCTGGCATCTGAAGTAGCAAAAGTATTACGTGGAAAAAACAAACCGGAGTACACTCCGCACGTAGATACTGGTGATTACGTAATCGTAATCAACGCTGATAAAGTAGCAGTAACCGGTAAAAAACTGGATCAGAAGATCTATTACAGCCACTCCGATTATGTTGGTGGAATGAAAGAAGCTACTCTTCGTGAGATGATGGCTAAGAAACCGGAGAAGGTTGTTGAACTTGCAGTGAAAGGCATGCTTCCAAAAGGACCTCTTGGAAGACAGATGTTCACAAAACTTCACGTATACGCTGGTGCAGAGCACGCTCATGCAGCTCAGAAACCAGAAGTATTAACATTTTAATAGGGAGGTAAAGAACATTGGCTAGCGCAAAATATTACGGAACCGGAAGAAGAAAAAAATCTATCGCAAGAGTATATCTTGTACCGGGAACTGGTAAAGTTACCATCAATAAAAGAGACATCGATGAGTATTTTGGTCTGGAGACCCTGAAAGTTATCGTTCGTCAGCCTCTGGCAGCTACAGAGACCGCTGATAAATTTGACGTGATCGTAAACGTTCACGGCGGCGGATACACAGGACAGGCAGGAGCAATCCGTCACGGTGTTGCACGTGCCCTTCTGACTGTAGATAACGACTACAGACCAGTTCTGAAAAAAGCAGGATTCCTGACTCGTGATCCTAGAATGAAAGAGCGTAAGAAGTACGGTCTCAAAGCAGCTCGTCGCGCTCCGCAGTTCAGCAAGCGATAATCGACTGCTCAGACTATATCAAAATGGTTCAAAAAGCCCGGAAAATCAAGGTTTTCCGGGCTTTTGCTATATCTAAACGGGCTGATATGGTTTGACCAAATTTGGCAAAACGAGAGCCGATTTCATCCAATTTTTAGTGGTCCGCAAGTGGTTAACTGGCTAAAAAGAGGGCAAAAAGAGGGGGAAGTGGTTCCCAAAGTGGTTAACCGAGAGCCGATTTTTGGGGTGCTTTTCAGCCCTCCTTCCCCTCGTTTTTTGGCTGTGGCAGTTTGGCATAGTTTGAGCTAATTTGAATAATTGAATATGAATTTGATGTAGCACACAGTATAAATGCTGGGTGCTTTTTTCATTTCAGGAACTCGTATTCCGGCGATAGAAAGAGCCGTCACTTCACTGTTAATTTTGAAGTGGCGGCTTTTTCTATTTCCAGAAACAACAGCAACAATCAGAAATGAGGTGAAGTCATGAACACACAAATCATCGCCATTGCCAACCAGAAAGGCGGCGTTGGCAAAACAACAACCTGTGCGAACTTGGGAATAGGTCTGGCACAGGCCGGAAAGAAAGTGCTTCTGATCGACGGGGACCCGCAAGGAAGCCTGACAATCAGCTTGGGAAATCCGCAACCAGACAAGCTGCCATTTACACTGTCGGATGCAATGGGCAAAATTCTGATGGATCAGCCTATACGCCCCGGAGAAGGTATTCTGCATCATGCAGAAGGCGTTGACCTGATGCCTGCGGATATTCAGCTTTCCGGTATGGAGGTTTCTCTGGTAAACGCCATGAGCCGTGAAACGATTTTACGGCAATACCTGGACACACTGAAGGGACAATATTCCCATATCCTGATTGACTGTCAGCCTTCGTTGGGGATGCTTACGGTCAATGCGCTGGCGGCTGCGAATAGGATCATCATTCCCGTTCAGGCAGAGTATCTGCCCGCTAAAGGGCTGGAACAGCTGCTCTCCACGGTAAACAAGGTAAAGAGGCAAATCAATCCCAAGCTCCAGATTGACGGTATCCTGCTGACGATGGTGGACAGCCGAACCAACTTTGCCAAAGAGATTTCCGCGCTCCTGCGGGAGACCTATGGCAGCAAGATCAAAGTATTCGGCACAGAGATCCCCCATTCTGTCCGTGCAAAGGAAATCAGCGCAGAGGGAAAAAGTATTTTCGCCCATGACCCTGGCGGCAAGGTGGCAGAGGGGTATCGAAATCTGACGAAGGAGGTGTTGAAACTTGAAAAGCAGCGCGAAAAAAATAGAGCTGGCCTCGGTAGATGATCTGTTCTCCACCGAAGAAGGCCGTCAGGATGCAAAGCTGGAAAAGATTCAGGAGATTCCGCTGTCTGAACTGCATCCCTTTAAGAACCACCCATTCAAAGTCAAGGATGACGAAGCCATGATGGAGACCGCTGACAGTATCAAGCAGTATGGCGTTCTGGTTCCGGCGATTGCTCGACCGGACCCGGAGGGCGGTTATGAACTGGTGGCCGGACACAGACGGCACAGAGCCAGTGAACTGGCAGAAAAAGAGACCATGCCGGTAATTGTCCGTGATCTGGACGATGACGCTGCCACAATTATTATGGTTGACAGCAACCTGCAACGAGAAAGCCTGCTTCCAAGTGAGAGGGCCTTTGCCTATAAAATGAAGTTGGAGGCTATGAAGCACCAGGGAGAGCGAGTGGATTTAACTTGTGCCCAAGTTGGGCACAAGTCCGATGGTAGAAAATCCAGAGATATTTTAGCTGAACAGGTTGGACAGAGTAAGAATCAAATTCAGAGATTTATCCGTCTGACTGAGCTGATTCCCGAACTGCTGGACATGGTGGATGAAAAGAAAATTGCCTTAAATCCCGCCTATGAGCTGTCCTTTCTCAAAAAGGAGGAACAGGTAGACCTGTTGGACGCGATGG
>OGQH01000037.1_pt1 | contig 176128 bp, 143 predicted proteins | sample 1553181 | NCBI WGS metagenome assembly OGQH01 (sample SAMEA2579946, study PRJEB22360) | human gut metagenome | biome: human gut; feature: human-associated habitat; material: faeces | place: Denmark | collected 2008/2010 | reverse complement strand
GGGACACAAGGATTTTCAGTCCTTTGCTCTACCAACTGAGCTATGGCACCATCATGTCGTTTTGTATATCGTTGTTTCGATTACGGGTGCAAAGGTAGGTATTATTTTTAATCCAGCAAATGTTTTGAAAGAAAAATTCACAGGACAGTAAATTATCTATTTTTCCTGCAAAAAAATCCACTTTTCTCTTGCAGGTTCAAAAACAATGTGTACCTTTGCACCCGTAATCGAGACAACGATACAAAAAAACGGGATGTAGCACAGTTGGCTAGCGCGCCACGTTCGGGACGTGGAGGTCGGAAGTTCGAGTCTTCTCATCCCGACTCATCAAAAAGGCAAGAATCTTGAAAGAGATCTTGCCTTTCTTTTTTCAATCCTATTAATATCTAATGAATAACAAAAGGTATCAACATATATTGTTCGATCTGGACGGTACATTAACCGATCCTATGATTGGTATTACCAGTTCTGTAAAGTACGCCCTCTCCTATTTCAATATAGAAGTAGAAGATTTACGATCTTTATGCCCTTTCATCGGGCCACCATTAAAAACATCCTTTAAGGACTTCTATCAGTTTACAGATGAGCAAGCAGATGTAGCCATTGCTAAATACCGGGAATATTTTTCAAAACAAGGTATTTTCGAGAATACCCTGTATCAAGGTATTGATGAATTACTCCGTTTGCTTACCGAAAACGAAATGAAAATCTACTTAGCCACCTCAAAGCCGCAACCCTTCGCTCAACAAATTCTAGAATATTTCCACTTAGAATCTTATTTTACATTTGTTGGAGGAAGCACATTCGACGGAAGCCGTTCCGAAAAAGCGGATGTAATACAATATGTATTAGACAGCACCGATATAAAAACACGGTCTGACGTAGTCATGATCGGTGATCGTAAATATGATATAGAAGGGGCCAAAGCGAATAACATAGATTCAATAGGAGTCCTTTACGGCTACGGGGATGAAGAAGAACTAGCGAATGCCGGAGCAAACAAAATCGTTACTGATATAAAAGAACTATCATCTTTCCTTCTAACAGGGAATATCCCCATATAGAAAGCTTAAGCAGATCTATAAATCACATTAAAAATAAACATCAGCAATAAAGAGAATGAAATATTTGGAAAGCTCGGCTTCAACCGGGCTACCAATTTTTCTATAGCGATCTTCATCTGTACACGAACCGTACTCTCTTGAACCGATAATATTTCCGCGATCTCCTTCGTTTTCAATCCCTCCTCACGAGACATCAAAAACACAAGACGGCATTTCTCAGGAAGTTCGTCAATCGCTTTATCAAGCATCTCTCTCATCTCTTTTAACTCCAAATGCTCCTCCGGAGAACCCTCATCTTCCTCTTCCATTAATGGCAACAACTCATTTAAAGAAACCCTATTCAAGTCTTTATTCCTTGCTTGAAAACGAAAAGACTCGTTACGTACGGAAATATATAAATAGGTATCTATATTATCAATATCCTTTAATCGTTTCCGGGATTGCCAGACCGAGAAAAAAACATCTGTCACAACTTCACGGCATGCCTCCTTCTCGCCTAAACAATAATAAGCGAAGCGAAAAACCTGATCATAATATAAATTATAAAAACGTTCGAAAGCTCCCCTGTTATCTACCGACACAGATTCAAGCAACCCTTTGATATCTCGCACAAAAACTCCCACTCCTTTTTCTTTGATTTGGCAAACATACTAAATATAATCTAAATGCCTTTTTAAAAAGCAGACTATTTTTTCTCATATTTTACTTGCATATTCAAATTATTAAACTACTTTTGCACCCGCAATACGGAAGTAGCTCAGTCGGTAGAGCACTGGTCTCCAAAACCAGGTGTCGGGAGTTCGAGCCTCTCCTTCCGTGCGTGAGCGGCAACACAATGAATATGTGTTGCCGCTTTTTTATTATTCACCCTCTCTTCCCATTGCGATAAAAAAGCGTAAATAAGACAACATTTTTCGTTAAAGAGACTATTTTTTCTTTCAATATATAAAGGAATATACTACTTTTATTGCCGATTTTAAATCTAATTGAGACTTAGTGTAAATCGTATACCATAGAAACAGATGACAACTAACAAATTTTCAAATCGATACTCGTCTGAGAGGAAAAAGTATTTTTTCAAAAGTAAGGCGTTTATCCTATGCCTCGGATTATTTTTGGGAGCTGGGATTATGATCGCCCTTTATAAAACATCTGTATATTTCTCGACAGATGAATCTTGTATGATGTGCCACGTGCATCCTCACGTAGAAAACAGTTGGAAACTTTCCAAGCATGTAAATAATGGAAGTGGCGTTAAGACACATTGCGTAGCTTGTCACCTCCCACCCCAAACAAATACTTGGAAACATTATAGCGCAAAGGCTAAATTGGGTATGAAAGATGTTTGGTCATACTTGACTAAAGACAGTGCGGATTTCAATTGGGAAACTAAGTCCGAGTTGGAACACGCCGTTAAATATATCCCCAATGAATCTTGTAAGGAGTGCCATCAGAACTTATTCCCCGAAGGAATTACCGATGATGGTGTAACGGCACATTTATATTATGATGAGAATGAGAAAAAGCTAGATCTACAATGTATTAGTTGCCATTTGGATGCAGGACATTACAATCCAAACTACAATCACTCCAAGATGGTTGGTATACCAGGACAAAATACATCCGGGGCATCTTCGGATACCAGCTTGTTTTTTAAGGAACCAACTACAGTTACCTCTTTCACCGACTATGTAGAACAAATTCCCGGAACAATGGTCTCATTCAAGATGATTGCTATCCCCGGAGGTTCATTCAAAATGGGTAGTGAGGAAAAAGAGGCATTTCATAAAGCAGATGAGTCGCCTGTACACAACGTAACTGTCAGTCCGTTTTTCATGGCTGAGGTCGAGGTGACTTGGGACCAATACTGGGCTTTCTATGGGAATACGATGAGTGAGGGCCGTACCCCTCCAGAGACCGTATACGCAAATAACAGTAATCCGAATGTCGATGCCATCTCCGGTCCTACACCTCCGTTCGGTTTTCCGGATCAAGGCTGGGGTGGCGGAGATCGCCCGGCTATTACAATGACTCATTATGCGGCCGAGACTTTCTGCCAATGGTTATCCAAGAAAACAGGAAAGACTTATCGTTTACCGACCGAGGCGGAATGGGAATATGCGGCACGTGGCGGCACGGAAACGCCTTATTTCTTTACGGGCAATCCAAAAGATTTCTCCGATCAAGGCTTTTGGCGTAAATTTTTCGACGCAAAGACTGATAGTATAGGTTCTTATGTGATTTATAGCAAGAACAGCAAAAACAAGACGCAAGAACCGGATTTAGTAAAAGCCAATCCCTTTGGTTTAAAGAATATGTTGGGTAATGTCATGGAATATTGTGCCGACAAGTATGATCCTGAAGCTTACGCTAAAAGCGGAAGTAGCGCCACAGATCCATTGGTTACCGAAGGTACTGAGTGGGTAGTGAGAGGCGGTAATTACACCTCCGATGCGGCAGATCTTCGCTGCGCTTCCCGTGATTATACCAAACATGAAGCTTGGTTAAAAACCGATCCGCAACAACCGAAGAGTATCTGGTGGTACTCCGATATCAGAGGAATCGGTTTCCGTGTTGTATGTGAACCTAATAAATAGTGTCTAAAAAATAATATCATGAAAAAAGAGAACAGCATTAGCAGAAGATCATTTCTGAAAAGTTCAGCCCTAGCGGGTGCGCTTGGAGCAATTGGAACAGGTAGTACAGTTGGTGTATTAACTTCTTGTGGTGGAGGTGAAAGTGCGAACGCAATAAAGCCTTTGAAAGAACCCGGTACTTATTACGTGCCCGAATTACCAGATCTGGCGACTGATGGAAAAGAACTAAAAGCTGGTGTAATCGGTTGTGGCGGACGTGGTTCCGGAGCCGCTTTTAACTTCTTGAACGCTGCGAACGGCGTTACGATCGTGGCTTTAGGCGATACGTTCCAAGAACGTGTCGATGATTTGGCAAAGAAATTAAAAGATGAGAAAGGAATTGATGTACCGGCTGATAAACGTTTCGTCGGCTTGGATGCATACAAACAAGTGATTGATAGCGGTGTAGATGTAGTGATCGTCGCCACTCCTCCCGTATTCCGTCCAGTTCATTTCCAATACGCCACAGAAAAGGGCAAACATTCCTTCTTAGAGAAACCTATCTGTGTTGATCCGGTTGGTTACCGTACCATTATGGCTACCGCAAAACAAGCTGCGGCAAAGAACTTATGTGTCGTAACCGGTACTCAACGCCATCACCAACGCAGTTATGTCGAGTCTTACAAGAAGATCATGGAAGGATTGATCGGTGAGATCACGGGCGGTACGGTTTACTGGAATCAGAATATGCTTTGGTATCGGGATCGTCAACCGGGATGGAACGATTGCGAATATATGATCAAAGACTGGGTAAACTGGAAATGGCTTTCCGGCGACCATATCGTAGAGCAACACGTACATAATATAGATGTATTCACTTGGTTCAGCGGATTGAAACCAGTCAAGGCTGTAGGTTTCGGTTCTCGCCACCGTCGTATCACTGGCGACCAATATGATAACTTCAGCGTTGATTTCACAATGGAAAATGGTATCCATATGCATAGTATGTGCCGCCAGATAGATGGTTGTGCAAATAATGTAAGCGAATTCATCCAAGGAACCAAGGGATCATGGAGCAGTGACACGATGGAGATCAAGGATTTGGCAGGAAACGTTATCTGGAAATATGATAGTGAGGCCGAAAAAGCGAACTTCAAGCAAACTGACCCGTATACATTAGAGCATGTAAACTGGATCAACTGCATCCGTGGTGGTAAACAAATCGAGCAAGCTTCTGAGACTGCTATCTCCAATATGGCCGCAATCATGGGTCGTGAGTCCGCTTACACGGGTGCCGAGACCACTTGGGATGCCATGACTGCCTCAGCATTGGATTACACTCCGAAAGATTTGAACTTAGGAAAGATGGATATGAGCGGCTTCGTCGTTCCTGTTCCGGGTAAACCAATCGACAAGAAATAATCCAGACTGTTTATGACATTAAATAGAAGAAACTTTTTAAGAACCTCCTTATCCGGCGCTGCTTTAGCGGTAGGAAGTACGGCCTTGGCCTCCTGCTCTTCCAAGTCGGCAAACACTGCCAAAGGAGAAAAAGGGAGCGACAAGCCCGGCAAGGACCTTGAATTAAAGCTTTCTTTCCAAGAGGGAATCGCCCCGGGTGAAAGTTTGAACGAGAAACTTGATTTTATGGAGAAGTTGGGCGTTGTAGGTTTTGAGCCGGGTGGCGGAGGATTAGCCAGCCGGGTAAACGAGATCAAGCAGGCCTTAAACGGACGTAATATCAAAGTGAGTGCCATTTGCGCCGGCTTCAAAGGCTTTATTCTTTCTACCGATCCAGCCATCCGCAAGGAATGCATGGATACGATGAAAGAGATCATCGCCGCAGCCGGTGAATTAGGTTCTACGGGCGTGATTATCGTTCCTGCCTTTAATGGTCAAGTCCCCGCCTTGCCTCATACGATGGAGACACGGGATTTCCTTTGCGAGCAATTCAACGAGATGGGAACTTTCGCCGCCCAGCATGGGACTAGCGTCATCTTTGAACCTTTGAACCGAAAAGAGTGTTTTTATCTACGTCAAGTAGCCGACGCCGCCTCTTTATGCCGGGATATCAATAATCCGGGTGTACGTTGCATGGGCGACTTCTGGCATATGACATGGGAAGAGACCTCTGATATGGGAGCCTTTATCTCCGGTGGAGAGTATCTCCAACACGTACACGTGGCCAGCCGCAAACGTCGCAGCATGCCGGGTGAGGATGGAGATGCCGATAACTATATCAATGGCTTCAAGGGATTGAAAATGATTGGTTATAACAACTACGTAAGTTTCGAGTGCGGATGTCAGGGAGACCGTAACGTGGTAGTCCCCGCCGCCGTCAAGTTATTACGTGAACAATGGGAACAAGCTTGATAAGATGCCTTTAGTATACCCAAATATGCAATTGAGTGAGGTGGTGGAAGAACACCCCTCACTCATTCCCGTAATCAACCGGTTTGGGATTCGTCTCGGGCTTGGCGACAAATCGGTGAAGACGCTCTGTGAAGAACATTCGCTGGATACGGACTTTTTATTGACAGTGATCAATACCTTCCTCAACGAGGAGTATTTTCCGGAGAAGAAGTTACAAACTTTCCATACATCGCAGATCATTGATTACCTGACAAAGACGAACCAATACTATTTACGTTATCAGCTTCCCAATATAGAACGCCATCTAGGTTCCTTTATCTCGATGAGTACGCCAGGCAATCCTACTCTTGGATTGATAGGACGCTTCTTCTCCTCGTTCAAGGAAGAACTCATCGCCCGCATTGAGAAAGATGATAAGATATGGTTCCCCTACTGCATGTCGTTAAGTAAAAAGCTGGGAAAAGAACCGGCGGGAACGATCGATGGATTGCAAATCACCTCCGAGCAACGTACGGAAGATACCATCGAGGCCCTTTTAGCCGACTTAAAAAGTATCATGGTCAAGCATCTTTCGGGAGATTACGACGAGAATTTATGTTATGCCGTCCTCTTCTCCATCTGTAGTCTGGAGAAAGATATCAAACAACACAACCGGATCCGGTATCGAATCCTTACCCCCATGGTCTCGGCCATGGAAAAATTATGTATCTAACGATCTGAAATGCATCGAAACAAACAAATAGCGATCATACTGTCTGATACCCTAAGAAGTATTGGGCTGCAAAGCTTGCTGACCGACTACTTCCCCCCGGTAGAGGTTTGCTATTTTCCAAATTTCGAGATGCTTTCCTCCACAGGAAGCGACACCTACGATTACTATTTCACCGATTCTGATACCCTTGTGCTCAACGCAGATTTCTTCCTCCCGAGAAGAAACAAGACCGCCCTCCTCATCGACAGCACCGAAGAACACGGGGCACTCTCGTCTACGAACCGTATCACGTTACGTTCCTCCCAAGAGACCATTATCGAGCAATTGCAACAATTATTTACGAGCGACAGCTCCAGCAACACCACAACCGAAAACAACAAGGACCTATCCAGCCGTGAGGTAGACGTACTTCAACTGATCGTAAAAGGCATCACGAATAAAGAGATCGCCGATAAGCTGAACATCAGCTTGAACACCGTCCTCACCCATCGTAAGAACATCACCGCCAAGCTGGGCATCAAGACCGTATCCGGCCTCACCTTCTACGCCATCATGAACGGGATCATCTCCGGCGACGATATCGAACTATAGCGAAGCCAACAAACCAGCTTTCAAAATCACTACATCTAGTGATTGACCATCCTGTTTCTTTACCGTTTCTTTGCGATTGAAAAAATATACAAACAAAAGAAATTCGATGAAGAGACACTACTTAGGTATCATCGCCCTAGGTGCGTTGGGGCTGCAAAATGTATACGCCGAGGACATCAAGGCTAACGAGAACGACACGATAAAAACCTATAACATGGGTGAGGTAATCGTGACCTCATCCACGAAGGAGACAAATAACCTCCGCACGTTACCCGGTTCCGTATCGATCCTTTCCCCACAAATGATCTCCGGTAGGCAGATCGACGCATTAAAGGATATAAGTTCTTTCGTCCCGAACCTATACATGCCGGATTATGGGGCAAAACTAACCTCGGCCATCTATATCCGCGGTATCGGAGCCAGAAGTAGCGGACAATCCGTAGGCTTATATGTAGACAACGTGCCTTATCTGGATAAAAGCACCTTCGATTTCGAGCTGACCGATATCCAGCGCATCGAGGTATTACGAGGGCCGCAAGGAACCTTGTATGGTCGTAACGCCATGGGGGGCATCGTAAATATCTATACCATCTCCCCGTTCGATTACCAAGGAAAGAAACTCTCCCTATCGGCCGGAAGCTACGGGCAATATAAAGTCAAGGCCTCCCATTATGCTAAGTTGAGCGAGACCATCGGATTTACCGCCGCCGCTTACTATGACCATAGCGACGGCTTCTACACCAATGCCAACGATGGGAAAAAGATCGATAAGGAAGACAACGTTGGCGGTCGCTTCAAGTTGGAAGGTTGCTTCAATCCGAACTTCCGTGCCTCCTACTCCCTTTCCGTAGATTATACGGATCAAGGAGCGTTTCCATATGGCATGTTCATCGGAACCGGAAATACCGATCACAAGTATGTAAATCCTATCAATATCAACGATCCCAGCTCTTATAAACGGACGGTCATCGCCAATAACCTATCCCTCGAATACCGGAATGAGCACGTGATACTGAGCAGCATCACCGGACATCAATATTTCAAGGATGATATGAAAATGGATCAAGACTTCTCCCCTCTCTCGATCTTTACCCTCAACCAAAAGCAAAAGCAAAACGCTTTCAGCGAGGAATTGGCGATCAAGAGCAACACGAGAAATAATTACCAATGGTCCTTCGGACTCTACGGTTTCTACGATGATCTACATACGGACGGCCCGGTCGATTTCAAGGAAGATGGGATTAAGACCGTCCTTCAGCCCGTATTCGATCAATTGAAGAAAGATCACCCTAAGATGCCCTATCTAAAAATACTGGACGATCATCTTTATATTCCGGGTTCTTTCGACACCCCTTCTTACGGCCTTGCATTGTATCACCAATCAACTTATAACAACCTGTTCACGGAAGGCCTGTCAATTACTGCCGGTATCCGCTTGGATTACGAGAAGCAAAAGATGGATTACAATTCCGAGGCTAAGATGAGAATGGGTTTCGGCTTCGTAGAAAACGGACCGGTTATCGACATCGAGAAACTTTTCCCGATCCCAACCACCGTGATGGACGCCAGTGTCTCCCAAGACTTCTGGCAAGTACTTCCGAAAGTATCTTTAAAGTACGAATGCTCGTCAAACACGTTCACCTATGTATCGGTAGCGAAAGGTTATAAGACCGGGGGCTACAACGTACAAATGTCGGCAGACGTGATGCAAAGCCAGATGCAATACGATATGATGAGCGCTTTCAAGGACATGATGCCGATCGAGGTCAAAGAACCTACCCCCATCGAGGAAGTAGCCGCCTACAAACCGGAGAAAAGCTGGAACTACGAGATCGGTATCCGTAGCGAGTTGCTATTCCAACGCCTAAGCGCAGAATTGACAGGTTTCTATATGGACATTCAAGACGTGCAGCTGACCAAATTCGTAAATAGCGGCAACGGCCGTATCCTCACCAACGCCGGGAAAGCCCAAAGCTACGGTATCGAAGCCTCCTTGCGTGCCCGCATCATCGATGGGCTAACCGCCGACGTTAATTACGGTTTCACCCATGCTACGTTCCGGGATTACAACAACGGGAAAGAGGATTTCAAGAACAACTTCATCCCATATACCCCACGTCATACCTTCAACGTAGGACTGCAATACACCCGCCTGTTCCGTAACGCATGGATAGACCAATTCTCCGCCTCCGCCCAATTCAGCGGTGTCGGAAAGATCTTCTGGACCGAGCGAAACGACATCTACCAGAAATTCTACGGAACGGTGAACGCAAAGGTAGGCGTACGCAAAGGTATCGTCAACGTAAACCTATGGAGCCGTAATATAACGAACACCCATTACTCGGCATTCTATTTCGAGTCGTTCGGAAATCCGTTTATCCAACTAGGTAAGCCCTTCCAGATCGGTGCGGAGGTGGCGATCGCCTTTTAAGCGCAAGCGTTCGATAGAAATAAAAAACGGGAGAGCCGGTTCTTACACCAACTCTCCCAATTTTTATTTCAACATTTCAGCCTTCAGCAACTTACCCCCAAAACGACAACTATTCTCCTGTACCCGGGGCAGTCGTATGGTCAACCCTTCACGTTGATCTGTACCTGTTACTGAGCGAACATTCATACCTTCCATTATCTCTCTATACTTACATGGAGTTTTTGTTTAGCACCACACGTTCCTCGCTACCGACTCTCAAAATCAAAAATCGCCACGACACATTTGCATAAGCTTGCAGGATGATAAAATTAGCGTTATCCCTTGTAGCTCCCCACTGATAGACTAATAGTTCCTAAAGGTTCTCTCATAAGCCATTCCGACACGCACATAAGCATTATGAGAATTGACACTCCCCCAGTCCATATTGATTCGCTGTCAACCACCACATAGGGATATATTCACCTGTCAAAGTATTGGCAGAAGATTCTGCTCAGAAAGAAAGTCCCCCTTTTTGTTGCGCCTTCAAACTCCCTAAACAGATACTTACCACAAGGGCAACTATTATCAAAAAGTAATATAATATCTTTTTTAATATAACTACCACAAGGTCTTTCTCTACCTCACTCTACATAAATAAAATGGCAAACAACACCATTTTTAATATATAGGTGTCAGCCACTCTATATACTTTTCATTCATACCACGAACTATTTTAAAGTATTCAAGACGAATTGATTGGGTTATCTCACCCAGTTTGTTTGTACCAATAGAATAATGATCAATGGCATAAATGGGAGTAATCTCCATCGCAGAGCCACAAAGGAATGCCTCATCTGCTAGATAGAGTTCTGTACGGTCAATAGTACGTTTTTCAACTTCAAGCCCTATATTTCTAGCTATTTTTATAACCGTGTCACGTGTAATACTTTCTAACACACTATCAGTCAAGCAAGGGGTGACGATTTTACCACCTTTCACCATAAAAAAACAACTTCCTGGCCCTTCAGCTACCTTACCAACTTCATTTAAGAAGATACAAGTATCATATCCATTCCTGATAGCTTCTCTCTGACCTACACGACTATTGATATAGTTTGCTCCACATTTTATCCGAGGAGAAAGGTTCTCATCACTGATCCTACGCCATGAAGTAACACAACAATTCAATCCTTTCTTGTTATACTCTGCGCTTGTACGTCCACGAGGAATAGGAGCTACAAACATCTCTACAGGACCATCTGAACTCCATGAACCAAAACCATCCACAAACAGCGTCTGGCGTACAGACAAGTTTTCATCATACTCATTTGCCCTCACCACATCAATCAAGGCCTTTTTTAAATCGCTCATGGAAAACTTACAATCTATTTGAATTAACTTGGCTGACTTTTGCAATCTTCTATAATGATCCTCCAATCTGAAAGCATAAAGTTGTTTTTGTTCACCATTCCAATAACAAGGAATGCCTTCAAAAACATTCAAACCAAACTGAGAAGTTGGTGATAATACATTCACTTTTGCATCATTTACATTGATAATTTGCCCCTTATACCAAATAAAGCGATTTGCTACATCCGTTTTCATATCTTAATCCCTTATTAATTATCTAGCGTTATATTTAATCAGGCATATGTGCAATTCGAATGATTTCTTCTTCTGCTCGTTTCGCAGACTCTTCATCCTCCATATTTACATCAAATTTAGACTCAGTGATATCTTTGCTTTTGAATACATTGATAAAAGTCTCAAATAGAACGACCATATCAATCCATACACCTTGTTTCTGAAATAAATCAATGTATTCATTATCCAAAGAGACTTTTTCATCCCATGAATTTTCGTTTCTACCTCTTGCCTGAGCCAAACCTGTTATACCGGCCTTCACACTGAAACGTTTCTTATATCTCTTGTTAAGAGTATCAAAATCACCTAATTCATAAGTTACGCAAGGGCGTGGCCCTACTAAAGACAAAGAACCTTCCAAGACATTAAATAATTGAGGCAATTCATCTAAACTGGTATTACGCAAGAATCGTCCGACCTTTGTGATGCGTGGATCATTTTCATAACTAAACAATCCAGACCCAATAGATTCCGCATTTACCACCATCGAACGGAATTTCCACATTTTAAATATACGCCCATCCTTAGTTCGCCTTCCCTGTTTAAAAAGGACAGGGCCCTTAGAATCTAATTTAATAGCAACAGCCAATACTATCAATAGAGGTAACAGAAGAGCAAATCCAAACAATGCCCCCAAAAGATCAACTAGTCTTTTTATAAATAAATGCATAATTAAAAATTGAATGTATGGAATAAATCATCAAAACTCTCACCCCGTTTAATCAACTCAACCTCTTCTCCACTAATATCAAGCACAGGGAAGTTTGGCAAAATAAACGGTGGTTTCATGACCAAAGAATACGAACCACAATTACTGATAACAATAACATCACCTTGAGCCAGTTTTCCGTTATAGTTGTGATAAAGCACATCCCCTTCTATACAAGTAAAGCCAACGAAATCCAAATCATTATACTCCTTCTGTTCTCCTCCCATACCAATCACATCTATCGGAGGATTTACAGCGCTCATGCTGATATTTTTTTGGCTACCCAATACTGCTGCCACCCATTTTCCTCGAATATTTTTGATATTCTTTACACTAGCCACAAACTTCATACAATCCCCCACAAGGGCACTTCCGGGCTCTATTAACAACTCTGGTTTATCCTCCTTATCTTTAAAATAATTTGCGAAAACAGTCGCTGCAGCTTCAGCATAAGCGTTGTAATCTGGTATTTCATCGCTAAATTGCGCTTTTAATGAAGGAGCCATTTTCCCGAACAATCCCCCCCCGATATCAATTCGCTCAGGTACTACCCCAAGTCGATCTATCAAAGCGATCATACCTTTGGCTCGAGCAGACCAGTATCGCATTGGTCGCTTCGCAAAGTGGCACTGGAAGTTTATCAGCTTCACATTATTCATTTCCTTAACCCAGCATACAGCCTCCTTGAAATCCTCGCCGTCGATGTCAAAGCCAAAACGACTCATCACTCCGTCGCCAACCTCATAGTTCACACGGATACCGACAGTCAGCAACTTATCCTCGTGGCGTGCTGCCACCATCTTCATGAGCTTCAGTTCCTCACGGTTGTCTATGTTTATTGTGCCACCCTCGCAGATGAATTCTTCTGCCACCTGCTCATTTTTTATCGGTCCGTTCCAGATTATGCGTTCAGGTTTACAACCCACGCGGCGAGCTATCTCCAACTCCATTTCCGATACCACCTCTGCATAACCGCCAATCTCATTCACCATCTTGCACAGCTTCGGTGTGTAGTTGGTTTTGTACGAATAGGCTATGTTGAAGTTCGGGTACACCTTCTGGAAAGCAGCCTTCAGTTCGCTGAAGTTCTTCGCAAACTGCTCACTATCTAATAGATAGAAAGCATCGCCGTATTCAGCTTTCAACTTTTCTAATATATTTTTATTAATTATCATGCTTCTTTTGCTTTTATGTTCTCTACAATTGTTTCCACAGACTCAACAAGTTGCTGATGGTTCTCATTGAAGTATTCAACCACTTTCTGAGCCTCAGCCTCTAACTTGCGAATCTCGGCAATTCCTTCATTAAATATTCTGCGAATCTCATTCTCATCCGTGATTACGTTGGTGTTACAAAAACTTCTACCCACGATCACCATAGAACTGCCTAATCGGTAATGCTCTTTCAGCACAACAGAACCAGGCAAAGCACCAGAATGAAGACTGGCAATACCACCAAAGCCGAAAGGAATTCCTTTAGCAGAAATCTTTTTCGCCAACATTTCAACGATACCATCGGCCAACAATTGGAACATGAATTTCATACCCATCGCAAGATACAGGTCATTAAGGCCAATATGAATCATATTTATTCCCGGCACATTCATAATCTCATCAAGCAGGATTGCAGCCTCTGGCGTCTCAAGCAAAAGGCAAGTCTTGACATCCTCACCAAAACTTTTGCAATATTTCTCGCATCCTTTCTTCACTAAGCCAATAAACTTTTGCACCTCTTGAACTGAATGGAAGAAAGGCAACATTAAGATGTCGACACCCGCTTCAATCGTAGCGTCTATTTCTTCTTCAGAATCAAAATAACCATCAACCGCTTTATGAATAGGATTTACCCTGACCAACACTTTCGCCCTCTGGACTGCATTCTTAACATTACGAATATCATCAATGGTATGATGATTCTGCACTGTATCCAAACCACCCTGACGATTATCCTTGCCGATAAACTCCATATCGACAAAAATCCAATCAACGCCAGCCTCTTCCGCAATCTGTGCCACAGCCGGTTTGTTAGTTATATACATCAGTTTAAGATTCTTTCTTTGTACCATAAAAAATCATTTACAGTTGTTTCTGGTGTTGGGAAAACCGTCTTTTTAGAATATTTGAAGAATGTCCTCACAAACATGTGTGTGAAGACGTAGAAGTACGACATCACATAGCTATACTTCTCATAGTCGTGATACACTGCGATGAAAGGTTGCAGACCTCATTAAAGATGTTTTTTTAATTCACCAAAATAATCCCATGCTGACTTTCCTTGCAACTTCACTGTACTTATTGTCGCTCTTCAAATTCGTAACGAAAGTAAAGATTTACCTATTGAGCCTTAATTTGAGTGCTCACGTTTATTTTATACATTCTTCAAATACATTCAACGCACGACGTATAACATCATCCATATCATAATACTTATATTCAGCGAGCCGCCCGAGGAAAACAACATTGCTCTCAAGGGCAGCTAATGCACGGTATTTGTTAGCCAAATCTTTCCATTCCTGCGTTGGATAAGTATAATATGGTTCATTTCCAAAACATGGATACTCCTTACAGATGGTAGTCTTGGGATGCTTCTGACCATACATTTTCTTAAACTCTGTGATACGAGTATATTCGTGATCCATCGGATAGCGTGATGAAGCTGTTGGTTGATAAGACTCCATATCCAGTGTTTCAAACTCAAACCGAATGCTACGATATAATAGTTTACCAAGCTTATAGTTGAAATAATAATCAATAGGACCAGTATAAATCATCTTGTTATACTCTATTTGGTCTATTATCTCTTTGTAATCCGTATTGAGCATAATTCTAATATTAGGATGTGCTACCATACGCTCACACATTCTGGTAAATCCCCCCTTTGGATTGCCTTGGTGCTGATCGGTAAAATATCGGGTGTCTCTATTTGTACGGAATGGAATACGTGAAATTACCGAGGCATCAAGTTCGGAAGGATATACCCCCCATTGTTTATAAGTAAAATACTTAAAGAACTTCTCATAAATATCTCGACCAGCCTTGCTCAAGACTACATCCTCACTATTCTTAACATCTTCTATCTTTTCTTTCTTCGATTCAATGAAATCCATCAATTCCGTTTCTGACAGATTCATATTATACAACTTGTTAATTGTCTCAAGACCGATTGGCATTGGTACCCAATTACCGTCAACGTATGACAAGACTCGATGCTGATACTGATGCCACTCGCAGAACTGAAGTACATAGTTGAATACCTCATCATCATTGGTGTGGAATGTATGGGGACCATAGTTCTGAATTAGAATACCATCATTATTATAACTGTCATATACATTCCCCCCGATATGAGGACGTTTTTCGATTATTAGAACTTTTTCGTTAAGTTGAGACGCAATACGTTCAGCAATTGTCAGACCTGCCAATCCAGCCCCAACTACGACATATTTTACTTTCATTCTATTATTTTTTTGCGTTAGACATTAAGAACTTGCCATATTCAGTGTAAACCTTCTGTGCAGAAAATTCTTTTTCGAATAACTCTCTGGCATTACTTTTCATTTTTTTCAGGTTTTCAGGATTAGTAATAAAAGAATTAAGTATAATATGTAATTCCTCCGCATTCTTGAAATGCACACCACAACTATTCTTTTTTATGACATCCAGCATAACCCCTGTAGGCTGAAGAAGAATTCCAAGACCTAATGATAGATATTCGCTGAACTTGTTTGTCATCTGTATATTAAAGTTCTTGTCATCATAGTATGACATTAATCCTAAGTCTGAAATATAGCCAACATCCTGTATATCATCTTGATTTACCCATCCTGGCAAAAACACATTGTCCAGTTGTTTTTCATTAACAATCGTTTTATACTTTTCTAAGTACTCTCCACTACCACATAAGATAAAGTTAACAGGCGTGTCGTTCTTTTTGCAAAGCGCTGCTGTCGCAATAATTGTGTCAAAATCAACCAGTCTCCCAAATTGCCCAAAAAAGCAACAAGTAAGTCTGGTTGATGTTTTGAACTTGGACCACCTTTCTCTATTTTCCAATGACGTTCGTAGTCCCTTATCTTGATAACTGACAAAATAAACTCTATCATTATCACATTGCGTGCGACCAGCATAAGCCAAAGCCCAGTCAAGATAAGGCTGAGTAGTTCCAATCAAACCCGAAGCTCTTTTTAAAGAATTTGAAAGACACCATTGCAATGGTTTAATACCAATCTTTACTAATGCTTTTGTAATACCATGGAAAGGGGAAACATATACATCAGGATTTAAATCTCTGACATCTACTATAATTGGTATATTATTTTTTTTTGCATACTTAGTAGCGTAGTGCGTGAAGGCAATTGTCGGCATACAAACAACCATTACATCAGGTTTCTCAAAATTTAATGCTTTCTTGTAGAATTGTCTCGCCTCATCGTAATGATGATACAGCCTTCTTACACAAACATTTTTGTTATACCCAACAGAATGGATCAGAATGAGACGTAACTTATCATTGATGGCAGTGTCTTGGCATTCTTGGTACCTAAATCTCTTTTTGTAATGATCAAATGTTGATTGCCACCACAGAACATCCACTCCAAGGTTGGTTAGACAGTTTGCCAACAGTCCCATTCTTTGAAGACGGGGATTTTCACCATCTATAGGCAGATTCTCACCATCATTTACTAGCCAAATTTTCATTATATCTATCGATTAAGTTCAACATTTGCGAATAATCTTCAATTAGTTCTTCTTTTGGGATATTTGCTTCATTCTTCTGTATAAACTTTAAATCTGCATAATCAATACTTTTAACAAAATCATATATTTCCTTCTCGCCTTTCCCCTTGATTACGAGACCTATATTCAGTTTTCTAACTTTTCTGGCAAGGAACGTATTGTCAGAAACAATAATTGGTTTATTGAAGAAAATAGCCTCATACAATTTGTTGGGTTCTGCCATCTTCTCATTTTCTCCTTCTATGTCATAATTACAGGCCACTATGTCGATATTATCATATATATATGGTAAATCTGAGGGATTCTTAAAAGGCCCGTGCTCAAAGACATTTGAATACTTATTAACCAATTCATTAACTAAAGCCATGATTGCATCATTACCTTTTCCATAAAAATGGAACTCATATTGGGGGAATGATTTCCCTATCACTTCTGCTAATTTCAAAACCGTATTTGGATATCTATACAGCCCTGCGTATGAGAATCTAAGTTTCGTATTTAACTCTGTTTTTCTTCTTTCAAAATCTTTGAAGCTACAAGCCAACTTATTAGGGAAGAGAAATATTTTTTTACGAACGGAATTTCCGCCACCAATATAATCAATAAATCCAGCTGATGTTAAAAACGATGCTATAGAATGCCTAATCACACATCTGTCAATGTATTTAAAGATTGAACATAAAGGGAAACGAAATTCTGCATATCGTATGTCAGATTCTTCATATACATATTTTGTTCTATGTATAAGATGAACCATTGCAATATCTAAACCCCAAATGTAATATAGGGTTTCACGAGGATAGGCTTCAACTATGTTGGTTATTGCTTTCCATCCTTTAATAATACGATTGGCGTATTTGGCATTCTCAAGATTGCCTATGACATTTACTTTGACACCTTCTATTTTATTGGTAAAATTTACATCACGAGTGTATCCATAGACATCAATATCAAAACCTTTGCAAAGAAATGTTTCTATTCTTTTGACAATATGAGAATCAGTTATTGAACCGACAATAAATACAACTTTCATAAATTAAATCTTTTGTATGTTTACTGATTATCTAGGAGGCAAAAATTTCCTATATCTAATCATCAATATGATTGAATTGAATAATTTAAGAGCTTTTTCAACAAAAGAAAATAAACGATAATATTTGTTGTATATTAAATATAATAACGCATATTGTCTTGTTTCTAAAATCAAGAAATCATTTCCAGTTATTATTTTATTTTTTGGCGAAATATGCCTAAAAGGATTTTCGACAATAGACAATAATAAACTGTTTATATTTCCTGTTTTCTTCAATTCTATAAAAGCGTCCTTACACATAAGAGGAAACTCAAAAGCAGAGTCAAATAGATAATGAAATATTCTTGCTTCGCGAACATAGTTAATACAATATTTGCCCTGGCAGTTCCATTCGCCACCAAGCGGCTTTATATAATTATGGTGAGCTTTATTAGTAAAACCAAGTGATAGTTGGTCAAAGTACACTCCGTTTTTTGTTCCATCTAACCATTTATTAAACCATTCATTAAAAAAAGCATGATTGCCTGGAGTGTCTCTTACAAACACAACACCACTATTATAATATTCATCGGAGCCATCAAGATGTAATCCAAAACGAGACAATACTTCTTCCAAACTTCTACGCCCAGTATTATCTGCTAATTTTCGGTTAAATTCATAAACTGCTCCCATTTCAAACTTAAAGGAGTCTATTTTACTCAGATCATCTAATATAATTGTGTCAGAATCGATATACAAGAAATCCCCTAAAACATAATTTCTCACATTGGTTTTAAGGTATCTTGACTTCATCATGTTTGACAATTTATTGTCTAGATTTATAACAATAGGTTCATCAATCCATTCAAGCAATTTATTCCTTACACCCACCAATGACATGTAGGTTACGTCATCCATGAGTACAGAAATAGTTATCGATGGATTGTGTTGTCTTACAGAGTAGACTGATAGATAAGTCTGTTCCCAAAAGATATCTTTTTCCGAACTAACTAACACATACAACAATTTTGTATTCATATTCTAATTTCAAGGTGTTATAATGATTACTAATGGATGTTCAAATTGTTCAACACATGCGAAAATCTATTAAACCAAGTGTGTTCTTTTTCTGCTCTAGTGCGAGCAGCATATCTTATGGATTCCCTCAGTTTGAATTTTTTTTCACTTAGATAAAAACGAACCTTATCTATCATTTCTTCCTTGCTCTTATAAAATACAATTTCTTTCCCTTCTTCGAAATATGAAGCAAGTTCATCGTTATATGTAGTAAACTCAATACCCCCACACATAGGTATCTCGAAAGTCCTTAAATGTAGCTTATAGATGGGATTCTTCAATAAATATGTATTCCTTAGTTCAGTGACATTCAATGCTAAAGCATAATTAGAATATGCTTTAATCATATCCTCAAATGCCAAAGAATTGTAACAGTTGATATATGGTGTATTTTTTATGTTCTCCTCTTTTTTCAAAAAAGACAGCATTTTTGATACCATCATTTTTCGTCCTACTGGAGTTGTCACATGTTGAATAATAGCCTCTATACTCGGAATATCCATTACATTATGTCCCATCGTGCTTCCTGCTATATTTTTTCTGCAATAGTACAAATCACAAGGAATGCCAGCATTTGATAACTGATTTATCTTCATTTTTCGTGTTCCATAAGGTGTGCCTATAAAACAGACTCTTCGAATATCACTAGAAGTATAGGCTAAAAACCGAAATGGGTTAGCCGCATACGGTTGAAAAACAGTATTAACTCCCCACTTTCTAATTTCTTGTTCATTTTCCCATGATGTAAGCCATACTAAATCAAAAACCGGCATGATGTCCTTATGAATAAACGCCGCATGTAAGTTGTCAAAACAAATGAGTAGTGTCGGTATTGAAAAACGTTTAATCTCTTCTATCGTTTCTTTATATATCTGATTGCTTCTGCAACAGGTCATGAACAGATTATAATCCTTTTTTGATGCTAAATGTTTGATACACTCTTCATTCGCTTCATCATATGAACTATATGACAAAGGATTAAAGACTTCAATTCTGATGTTGTAGTGGGATAACTCATTAATTATGTGCTCGTATTGCCATTTTGACATATACGAACTATTATCTGCAAAGTAATATAAAAATTTCATAGGATATCTATTCTTCATAAAAAGACTGTATTTTTTTAAAATGCATACCCAATGCCAAGCCTGTTATTGGAGCAGTATATGAATATGAAAACATAGTAGCATCAACAAAAAGAAGGAAAAAAATAACAGAAGAGGCTGTTATTACAACACCAATACTTCTATTTCCATTCTTTATATATTGCTTTATTAGCATCAATAATCTTCCTATATATATAACTACAAACAATAAAAATGTGATTATTCCAAAAGAGTATGACAACATATAATAAGGAGCGTCTATAAAAGTTCCCGTTCCTTCATCGGATAAGGTTTGTAACGACACAAATCCACGTGGTATTATTATATTCAAGAATTCTCTCTCCATCAAATCTAAGTTACTAACCCTTGTATTATCCGCATGTCCAATCTCACCTTCCAGTAGTACTCGTGTTTTTTCAAAAGTCCTCACATATAATAATGGACTACTTTCCGAAATAAAATCTTCTACTGTTGGTAAAACGTACATAAATGCACCTACAAGCATAAATACGACAAGCATTCTTCGAAGCTTAAAATGCTTGATTAATATAAGTGCCCATGAAGCAGAGAGAGAGACTGCTAAACTTAACATTTGTCTCCTAAGACCTGTTGTAAAAGCAAGCAGTAGATTTAAAATTACACTTATGACAAATGCATAGTTTGTCTTAAAATAAAACAATGCTATTGATATACAATATGATATAGCTATCATATTTCCATAAATGGCTTCATTTCCTCTTTCTCCTCCTAACTTTATTCCAAAATCAATAAATGAACATATTAACCAACCAATTAATGAACTTGTAGATATATAAAAGAGAGATTTGAATAACAATTCACTTGGCTTGACATGATATCCGATACATATAAATATAAATAAGAAGAAAAAAGAACGCGAGGTAGATAAAATTGAATAAAGACTCCATGAATTCATCAGTATACCCAAAAGTAATAACAATGCCCACAAATAAAATATCCCTACATAATTAATCAACTTTATGTTTACAAAACCAAGCCCTTTACCATATTTCAATAAAAGAGGAAGATAAAGTATCTCTGGGAGTGAGATGGGAATATGAAGAAATTCTTGAAATACATATGTGGATAAAGGACACAACGCAAATCCAATTATCGAAGAAATCAAAACGATTTTATTTGTAGAAAAACCCGGCATACTTATAATTATTTTTCTTTATAAATATTTTTTTACATATAATCTTTCATCTAATGATATAACTTTCCCTGGTATTCCCACAACATCTGCATTATCTGGAATGTCTGTTGTTACCACCGTGCCGGCTCCGATTATTACATTGTTCCCAATTCTAATTTATCCAATAACTGTAACGTTACTATATAATACAACATTGTTTCCTATTATCGGAATACAGGGATTTCATCTCCTTTAACAGTAGTATCAATTAATTTCATATTGGGAAATTCATCTCTCCAACTTCTGTCTTACAATCTGTATTAATTCTTTGTAGAAACAATTGTTAGTAATGTATGCTATCGATAATATTATAATAGAGCCAACGAATAACTGGCCACATATCAATAACCAAGTGTTGACAATAAATATTGGAATAACAAATTTGATTATACTCATTGTAAATAGACCAAGTAAAAATGATGGTAATAAATCCTTTACCTGTTCCAATAAAGAGTATTGAATATATCTTCCACAAACAGTTAGGTTTAACACTAATACAATAATCGAATATGCTACTTGCCCCCAAACAAAGACTTCTATAGTTCCAAATGCAGATATGGCAATAATCAACATGAGGATGCAACGTCTTGAAACTTCAAGATACAAGAATTCTTTACTCTTACCTTTAACTGTCAATATATTGAGATTAATTGAGTGCAGTGGATAGAATACGCCATTAAAGCATAGGATAGCAAAAAAGCGTCCAGCCATATTCCACTCTTCCGAGAAAAGAATATTAAACAATGGTGTAGAAACCCCCATCAACAAAAACATAATGTTCGACACGACAAAAAAAGTCAACCCTATCATTTTTTTATATGCATATTTAAGCATTTCGTCATCTTCCTGGAATTTTACCAATACCGGATAACTCACTCTTTGTATGACTTCTGTAATACTTGAGGAAGGAATAGACTGTAGTTTTTGAGCCTGTGTATAATTTCCCAAAGCAGTAGGTGTATACAGTTTGCCAATGACTAGCAAGTATACATTGTTACATATTGTAGCAATAAGAGTTCCCAGCATCATGTTGAACGAAAAAGAAAATAGATTCTTTATCGAAAGAATAGAGAATTTAAAAACAGGACGCCAATTTGTTATTATCCATAGTAATAATGTTTGAAGAGTATAATACAGCAAATTCTGGAAAACAAGAGCCCAAAGATTTCTAAAAACGTATGCCCATGCAATACCTGCAATGCCAGATACAGACGCAGCAATTATTGTAGCACTAGTTATTGTTTTGAATTTAAGCTTTTTTGTAAGTATTGTACCTTGTATTAGACCTATGGACGATATAGGAATAACGAGGAAGCTATATTTACAAACATCTTCTAGAATAGGAGTATCATAGAACACTGATATTGGTGAAGCAAGGGAGAACAGCACGAGATATAAAACAATACTAAATAAAATATTGAAGTAGAATACTGATGAATAATCTACATCTTGGGCATCATTCTTTCTAATCAACGCCGTTCTAAATCCACTATCAACCAAGCATTGTGAAATAGCCGTAAAGAATGTGAGCATTCCAAATACGCCAAAATCCGCAGGTGTCAAGAATTGGGCTATCACCAATGTACATATCATCTGAATTGCTAGTGAAGAAAATCGTTCAACCGCACTCCAGACAACACCTGATACAGCTTGCTGTTTAATTGAAATCATTGATTACCAAATAGTTTATCACAATTCAATTCATCAGAATAATTCCACACACACTCTCTCTCGAGCGCTAAGCATTTTGCCGGTATCCCTCCCACAACAATTCTGGATTCTTTGAACTTTTTGGTCACATGGCTTCTTGATGAAACGATTATATAGTCGGGTAATACAACACCTTTGGCTATCGTCACATGATTTCCAATCCAAATATAATTACCAATAGATATTTCTTTTGTATTATTAAACACATCCTCATTGCTTCTTACATAATGAAAATCCGTATCTAATATTTGAAAGCTCCATGATATGTTCACATTATCTCCAAAAACGATCTTTTTTCTGACATATATCATAGAGTCTGCACCCAATTTATAATTATCTCCAAAGACTAATTCTGATGAAGATTTGGTAACAACAGTGATACCTGTATGGAAAACAGCCTTACCTTTAAATAAAATATTTCCTCTGATATCCAAATAGGAATGAGTCCTAATATCATCACGGAATATCAATTTAGTCCCGAAAGAAATCATTCCTGTTCTTACATGAACTGTATCAATAATAAGCTTTCCTGATAAATTTCTAAAATGCACATTCCTCCCTATAAAAATAGGAAAGCGACAAGCCTGATGAAACGGTAGACATCTGAAATTGATATATATTGTTTTTATTATTGAAAGCCTAGATATTATTTTTAAATAATTCAACATTACATTACGATCATGGATTAATAATATAATTTATGTACCATAGCGTTCAACATCTTACAGCCAAAAAACGAGCTATACGTTCGCACGCTTTGCCATCGCCATATGGATTGATGGCTTTAGACATCATTTCGTAAACCTCTTGATCTTCCAACAAGATACTGACTTCATTCACTATTTTATGATAATCTGTACCTATCAAGTGTACGGTACCGCTTGATAATGCTTCGGGACGCTCGGTAGTATCACGCATCACTAATACCGGTTTACCTAATCCGGGAGCTTCTTCTTGGATGCCACCGGAATCAGTTAATACAATGGTACTCTTCTCCATCAAGTAGACAAACTCCAAATATTGTAGCGGTTCAATAAAGAACATATTACCTAGGTTCGATAAGTCCTCGCCAAACACTTCATGAATAGGTTTGCGAACATTGGGATTGAGGTGCATGGGGTAAACAAAATCCACCTCGGGATATTTGTTCTTTAAGTCACGGATAGCAGATACCATATTGATAAAACCTTCGCCAAAGTTTTCTCTTCTGTGGCCAGTGATAAGTACTAACTTACGGCCATCTGCCAAGCGAGCGATATCGTATCCGGCATCTACCAGCACTTTTTCTTGTTCTTTGGCCAAAGCTTCGTTGTTCCTTAGCTTATTCACTACCATGTGGAGCGCATCGATTACGGTATTACCTGTCACGTAGATCTTGCCTTGCACTTTCTCTTCGATCAAGTTCTTCTCTGAAAGTGGTGTTGGCGAGAAATTGTAGGTGGCTATACGACCTGTTATCTGGCGATTCATCTCTTCAGGCCAAGGACTATAAATGTTATGGGTACGGAGTCCAGCCTCTACATGACCAACGGGGATCTGCTTGTAGAAGGCGGCCAACGCTGCTGCCGTGGAGGTGGTGGTGTCGCCATGGACGAGTACCACATCCGGTCTGCACTGCTTAAAGATGTCACGCATGCCGATGAGCACGCGTGCGGTGACATCGTATAGATCTTGTCCTTGCTTCATGATGTTCAAGTCGTAGTCCGGCTTGATATCGAAGATGGTTAACACTTGATCGAGCATCTCACGGTGCTGACCGGTGACGCAGACAATCGTTTTAAACTCGTCGGTGTGCTTTTGGAATTCTTTCACCAAAGGACACATCTTGATGGCCTCCGGTCGAGTACCGAAGACTAACATTACTATGCGCATATCTAATAAGTATAGTTCTATTACTGAATAAAGGTTCTATTTCGATACTTTATGTAATCAACCACAAACAGCATGAATCACGTTCATCTCCAGAATCATGTTGTCATACATAAAATCAGCCAAAGCACTGTGGTTAAGACCTTCCACCTTAGCAGCTGCTAAGAATACATACTTAGGCCTTTCCGCTTCAAAGAAACGTTCCACGACCTCCTGCCGGGTCAAATCCAATTCTACATGTGGCGGGTAAGAATATGGCAACTCCCTGACGATAGCGGAGCCAAGCATTCCCCGATGGCCCGCCACATAAATCTTCGCTTCTTTCTCCATCATTTCACCAATCCTTTTTCTAGATATTCCGCCAAGTTTGTTCGCATCACACCCGCAACATGATCGGCAGCCACTTTCTGCATATCGTATGCCACCATCAAACGAACCAGTTCCTCAAAAGAAGTCTTTTGAGGATTCCACCCCAATAGCGTCTTCGCCTTCGTAGGATCACCACATAGATTCACCACATCCGTCGGACGATAAAAATCTTCACTCACGGCCACAACCACTTTGGATGTTTTCGTGTTTATGCCACGCTCCTGGATACCTTCACCCTCCCAGTGTAGATCGATACCCGCATAATGGAAGGCCAACGTGGCAAACTCACGGACCGTATGCTGTACACCCGTAGCGATCACAAAGTCCTCCGGCTTTTCCTGCTGGAGAATTAGCCACATGCACTCCACATAGTCCTTTGCGTAACCCCAGTCCCGAAGAGAATCAAGATTACCGAGGAAGAGTTTCTCTTGCTTACCCTGAGCTATACAAGCGGCGGCAAGGGTAATCTTACGAGTAACAAACGTCTCCCCACGACGTTCAGACTCATGATTAAAGAGAATGCCAGAGCAACAAAACATATCGTAAGCCTCACGGTACTCTTTCACAATCCAAAATCCATAAAGTTTAGCGATCGCATAGGGAGAATAGGGATGAAAAGGAGTGCTCTCATTTTGAGGAACCTCTTCCACCTTGCCATAAAGTTCGGATGTTGATGCTTGATAGATGCGGCAAGTCTTTTCTATACCACACGCACGCACGGCCTCAAGTACACGAAGCACACCCGTCGCATCGACATCTGCAGTAAACTCTGGAGAGTCGAACGATACTTGCACATGGCTTTGTGCGGCAAGATTGTAAATCTCCGTAGGCTTAACCATACCAACAACCTTCACCAATGACATTGAATCACCAAGGTCACCATAATGTAGGTGGAAACCCGCTTTACCCTCAAGATGAGCAATGCGCTCACGAAAGTCAACTGAGGAACGACGGATAATTCCGTGCACCTCATATCCTTTTTCAAGTAGAAACTCGCTCAAATAAGAGCCATCCTGACCTGTTACGCCTGTGATAAGTGCTATATGTTTCATAAATTCAAAGATTATACTTAAATATTAAAGTTCCATTCAGATCTTTCCATACTCTCTTTCTATCAAAGGTTGACCAGAAAGACATCGCATTGTCACCATTCCAACCTATTCTTGATCCAGTCAGTAACATCTAGTGAATAACCATACCTATGCTTTTTCGCTATTATAAAAGTCCTTATACCACTCCACAAACCTTCTCAATCCCGTTCTTAACGATGTATGGGGCTTAAATCCAAAATCCTCCTCCAAAGCGCTCGTATCCGCATAGGTCACCAGCACATCACCCGCTTGCATGGGTACCAACTCTTTATGTGACTCAAAATCGTAGTCCGTAGGTAAAACTTTTGCACGAATCAATTCCTCTTGCAAAATGTTCACAAAATCTAAAAGATTCTCTGGATTATTATTGCCTATATTATATACTTTATAGGGAGGAATAGGTAGACCATCCTCACCATCTCGCTTCTCTGGTGCATGTTGCATGATACGTACCACTCCCTCTACAATGTCATCTACATAGGTAAAATCCCGCTTACAATTGCCGTAATTGAAGATCCGGATGGTCTCTCCTTTCAGCAACTTGTTGGTAAAGCCAAAATAGGCCATGTCCGGGCGACCGCATGGACCGTAAACGGTAAAAAAACGTAAACCCGTACTAGATATGTTGTATAATTTGCTGTAGGCATGGGCCATCAGCTCATTGCTCTTCTTCGTGGCGGCGTATAGGCTGACCGGATTGTCCACCTTGTCATCGGTACTATAGGGTACCTTCTTGTTGGTACCATATACACTGCTAGAAGAGGCATACACCAAGTGCTCTACGCCATGATGACGACAGGCCTCCAGTACATTATAAAAGCCAACAAGGTTACTTTCTATATAAGCGTTGGGATTGGTAATGCTATAGCGAACCCCGGCCTGAGCTGCAAGATTTACCACCACCTGTGGCTGGTATTTGACGAATATATCCTCCACGGCCTGTTTGTTTGCGATGGAGTCTTTCACGAATAAGAAACGATCTCCATAAGTAGCCAACTCGTTCAAACGCTCTTGCTTCAAACGTATGTCGTAATAATCGGTTATGCTGTCCATACCGATTATCTTTACCCGGCTAAAGTCGTTTAACAAGCGTTTAACCAGATTGGCTCCTATAAAGCCTGCCGCTCCGGTCACCAAGAGAGTCTTGTCCTCTAATCTTACGTTATATTTCAACATAGTTTAATCTCTTTGGAAAATATCCCTTGTATATACCTTTTCTTTCACATCATCCAAACAGCTATCGTAACGGTTAGCTACAATAGCTTGAGTCATAGCCTTAAATTTCGATAGGTCGTTTACCACCAAGCTACCGAAAAAGCTAGTACCATCCTCTAATGCAGGCTCAAATATCACCACTCGTGCCCCTTTTGCCTTTATACGTTTCATCACTCCCTGTATGGAAGATTGACGGAAATTATCGCTATTCGATTTCATGGTCAAACGGAAAACTCCGACTACTACCTCCTGCTCCTTCTTTACGTCCCATGAACTAGAGGCTGTATAGTATTCCGCCATGCGCAATACCTGATCTGCAATGAAGTCCTTACGAGTTCGGTTACTCTCCACGATGGCACTCATCATGTTCTGAGGTACATCTTGATAATTAGCCAATAGCTGCTTGGTATCTTTAGGCAGGCAATAACCTCCATATCCAAAACTGGGGTTGTTATAGTGCGTACCGATTCGTGGATCCAAACCTACACCTTGAATGATCGCTTGCGAATCCAATCCCTTCACCTCCGCATAGGTATCCAACTCGTTGAAATAGCTTACTCGCAAAGCTAGATAAGTATTAGCGAATAATTTCACAGCCTCTGCCTCTTTCATTCCCATGAACAGGGTAGGTATATCCTGCTTGATGGCTCCTTCTTGCAACAAGGCCGCAAATGTTCGAGCCGCCTCTTCCAATGCCGGTATATCGGCAATTTTGCTTATCGCCTCGTTCTCAGCGTTGAATTGATTATCAGCTATAAGCTTCGGCGTTCCCACGATGATACGGCTTGGATATAAGTTGTCGTATAACGCCTTGCTCTCACGCAAGAACTCGGGCGAAAATAGCAAGTTCAATTTCTGAACTCCCCTATTGGCATATTTCAAGTAAAGGTTCCGACAATAGCCTACAGGAATAGTCGATTTAATGACCATTATGGCCTCCGGATTAACACTTAGCACTAAGTCTATCACATCCTCTATATGATGCGTATCAAAGTAATTCTTCACCGGATCGTAGTTCGTAGGAGCTGCGATGACAATGAAGTTTGCCTCCCGGTATGCGGAGGCTCCATCTAACGTTGCCGTAAGATTTAGCTCCTTCTCTGCCAAGTATTTTTCTATGTATTCATCCTGTATGGGAGATTGCTTACGGTTAAGCATCTCTACCTTTTCTGGAATGACATCCACTGCTATTACCTGATGATGTTGTGCCAACAAAGTGGCAATACTTAGTCCTACATAACCGGTTCCGGCTACGGCTATCTTGATTTCTCTATTCATTTGATTATTTTTTCGTTAGCACCAAACATTTCTCATCTTTCTAATTTTCAAAAAAGATGAAGTATTTATCAACCTACTCCTCCCAAACTCCGGCCTGTTTATCCCAAAGCTTAGTATTTGTACTAGACTGGAAGACTTTTTTCGGGGAAGATACAACAGGATTCACAGTTAAGTCATTTGTTTTATATCGGGAGGGACAGGAAGTAAGTGTTCAAATTAGGATATACTTCTTAATTAGGACACTTTTGAAGTGTCCTAACTGAGTTTGGTAAAAAAATTACGTTTAGGTTCCTTATTCAATAACCCAATCCCCCAACGTATGCCGCCCACTATCAAAATTAATCCCAACCTTTACGATCGGCAACCCACAAAGAGCGAAGCGCTCCGGGTAATTGCGCAAATTGATTTGCTCAAGGGCTATATCCGCAGTCTTGTTTAACTTCAATTCCACGACATAGAGTGTTGTCGGTGTGCGCATCACCATATCCACACGGCCTTTCGGGGTACGGACTTCCACGTCCACATACATTCCTAGCAGGCTGAAGATCGTGTAAAGCAAGGACTGATAATGGCCCTCGTAATCCGTATTGTCACATTGGGGGATGGTGGACAGGAAGGTCTGCAACAGACGCAGGGCATCGTCCATCCGCTCTCCAGCGATCGCCTCGAAAAGAAGGGCTACCGTAGTAAGTCCATCCGCTGTGTATTGATGCAAATAATTGGGCAATAAACTCTTCATCAATCCCATACGTACCTCCTTGTTTGGGATGTCGAGCGTGTACAAATTCGTGAGCGAGGAATAATCCTTTATCGTGATGTAACCGCTCTGATAGAGCAATGGCGTAATATCGACCATCCGTTCCGTGGGTGCGTCAAACGACTCTGCCAAAACCTTGCGTGCGCCTATTTGCTGGGGTTTCACGTGATACTTGTTCAGCATCTCGATCAAATAGGTGGGCGTACCGCTACCGAACCAATAGGAATTTAGTTTACTGTCGGCCAAGGCGTTCAACAGGCTGAACGGGTTGTATATATCGGGCGACGGCCACGTGAAATGGTAACCGTCATAATTCGATTTCAAGGCACCCAAGGCACCCTCCGGAGAAACGCCGAGGTTGTCGGCCAAACGACCGATACCCTCACCCATATGCTCACGCATCTCCTCCTCCGTGATGCCACAGAGGGCGGCGTACTCCGGGAGCATGCTGATATTCTTGATATTGTTCAACTCGCTGAAGATGCTCAATTGAGAGAACTTCGTGATACCTGTCAAGAATACGAAACGCAAATAAGGATCGCAGGCTTTCAGCGGACTATAGAAGTTACGCATCACGTCGCGAAGCTTCGGCAGCTCCTTCTCCTCATGCACCACGTCCAGCAAGGGAGCGTCGTACTCGTCGATCAAGACAACCACCTTTTGACCGGTCTGGGCGTAGGCACGTTGGATGAGACTTTCCAGACGTTGGTTCGTATAAATAGCGCTCTCATCACGTCCGTATATCTGCTCGTAACCATACAATTTCCTCTCCAGCTCACTCAGAAGCCGATCCTTGTCCATATGCTTCGCCGTGCTCATGTCGAAATGAAGCACCGGATAGCTTGTCCACTCCTTCTCCAGACACTCGATAGCCAAACCCTCGAACAATTCCTTTCGCCCCTCGAAATAACTATGGAGCGTAGAAGTAAGCAACGACTTCCCGAAGCGGCGGGGACGGCTCAAGAATATATAACCAGACGCGCCGTGTGTCATTCGGTAGACCAATTCCGTCTTATCTACATACACATAATTCCCCTCTCTCAATTTGGAGAATGTCTGTATCCCTATCGGATATAATCGCCGCCCTTCCATCTTCGTCTCTGTTTATTGGTTCGTCAAGACAAATATAACGTTATTTCCCTAAACGATCAATTTTCAACCCTCTATTTTTCCATTCCATGCCTCATCGCCCTATACACCTCCTTGAGCGCCCCGGCCCCATACCCCATGAACTCCGGTTCATCCATCTCTACGCATAGTTCTTGTACCAAGCGGGTCAGACTCTGGGGATTGATACTCTTTTTTTTTCGCTTTGCTGTAGGTGGCGGTGCCTACGTGGGCCTCCGCACAAAACTCACGGATAGAGATTCCTAACCGCTTACGTGGAAATTCCACTAACTCATCAAATAAAATCTGGTTCAAATCTAAATTTTCCTTCATACTATGCTAATTTTTATTAAACAATCATCCGATATTTCAGCCTATAGGCTGAAACGCAGAATCAATTATTAGCAATAGCTTTAGAAAATTAATCTGAAATCCTATTGATATGGACCAACAAATGTCTTACTTCCTTCCTCCCATCACCAACACGCTTCCTACCGGGAACTGTACACTACGGGAAGTGTACCGATGGATCACCGAGGATAAATCTCTCGAAACGGTTACCAACGAATTACGCGCCTTCATCCGGGAAGGCCGGATAGCGGAATACCGCCAACTCAAACAGCGACAACTGCCGTTCGTAACGCCCCACGGCATTTTTTCCCGTCGTAAGAGCGACGCTCTCATCTCCGCCTCGGGGTTGGTAGTGGTCGATATCGACCATCTCGCCTCTCTCGAGGAGGCGGAACAACTCCGGGACCACCTCTTCGAGGACCCCTATCTCGGGACCCGACTCGCCTTTGTCAGCCCCGGAGGACTTGGAGTGAAACTTTTCATCCCCGGAGACGAGACCGTTCGATGGGCCATGAGTTACATACAGCTCCTGTATACCGACACCTTCAAGGGTGAGGTGGATACCTGTGGCAAGGATATCGCCCGCTGCTGTTTCTTGTCTCACGATTCTAACGCTAAAATATTCATACCATGAACAACGATCTTTCCAAACTAGTAGAAGCGGTACGGGCGGCCCATGCCGACATCGCCCCCACCTACGCCGAGTATGTACAATTGGCTTTCGCCATCGCCACCGATTGCGGGGAGGCAGGACGTAGCGACTTCATCAGTCTCTGCGAGCCATCGCCCAAGTTCAACGCCCTACACGCCAACAAGCTTTTCTCCAGTGCCTTGCGCACCGGAAACCAGAATGTCCATCTGGGCACCGCTTTCCACTTGGCCAAGCTGGCGGGCGTGGAAATAGGTTTCAAGTTTCAAGGTTTCACGAAACCCTTTTCCTCACACACACGTGTGAGTACATATAATATAGCCGATACGGTAGATCAAGCCCACGAGACCAGCGATCGGGAAACCGAGGCAAACGACGCCCCACTCCACATCGGCAGCGAGCCTTACACCTCCCCGCCACGGGCAGGGTGCCGGCGGTGGGTTCAGCCTTCCCCCCCCCTGCCACGGCTGGTACCCGGCTATCCATGGCCCTCGTTGCTACGGGACATCCTCGGTTTCGCCGATAATGCCGAGCAGCGGGATATCCTTTTGCTCACGGCTCTCACCGCCCTAGGCGCCACCTTGGGCAAGACGGTGCGTTGCCTCTATGGGATGCATTGGATCTATCCCTGTATCCAGCTCTTCGTGATCGCTCCGCCCGCATCGGGTAAGGGCATCATGGCGTGGCTGCGTAAGTTTATCGAGCCTATCCACCGGGAGATCCGCCAACAAGTGGACCTAGCGATGAAACAGTACCGCCAAGATTTGGCGGCCTATCATGCCTTAGGCAAGGAGAAAGCCAAGATGGAGATGCCCCAGATGCCTAAAAACAGTATGTTTATCATCTCCGGCAACAATACCGGGACGGGTATCTTGCAAAATATCATCGATTCGGACGGCACCGGTATCATTTTCGAGACCGAGGCGGATACCATCACCACCGCTATCGGGGGTGATTACGGGCATTGGAGCGATACGCTCCGTAACGCTTTCGACCATGCCGGGCTCTCGTTCAACCGACGGACCGACAACGAATACCGGGAATGCGACTCCACCTTCCTCTCAATGGTGCTCTCGGGTACGCCCGGACAGGTAGCGCCGCTTATCCCCTCGGGCGAGAACGGGCTCTTCAGCCGTGAGGTCTTCTACTACAAATCGCAGATCCGGGAATGGATCGACCAATTCTCCGTCGACGAGGTAGACGCCGAGAAGGAATTCCACCGGATGGGCTACGAGTGGAAGGCCACGATCGATCAGCTCAAATGCCGGGGTACCATTACCTTGCGCCTCGACGAGCGGCAACAAGCCGCTTTCAACGACAGCTTCGTACGTCTTTTCCTGCGTGCCCGGCAATCCAACGGGCAGGAGATGAACAGTTCCGTGGTACGCCTCGCCATCAACCTCGTACGTTTCATGGAGGTGGTAGCCATGCTTCGTGCCTTGGAACAACCGGAATTACTGCTGCCGGCCCAAGGCATCAACAGCGACAACCTAAAGGACAAGATCATCGGAGGCTGGGAACTCCATATCACCGACGATGACTTCGCCGCCCTTCTGACAATGGCGGAGCCGCTCTACCTCCACGCCACCCATATCCTCTCGTTCCTGCCTACCGGCGAGATCACCAGCCGAGGCCTCTCGGAAAAGGACAGGCTGCTCAGCTCTATGCCGGACGAGTTCACCACCGTTCAATGGATGGAGGCCGCCGAGCATGCCAACGTCCCCAAGAACACCGCCAAGACATGGCTACGCCGACTATGCGACTCCGGAGCCCTCCTGCATGGCGAGCATAAAGGGATTTATTTGAAACCCATATAATGTACGTACGTGTGTGTGAGGAAAGAGGGTTCATGAAACCTTGAAACTTGAAACCCTCCTATAGTCATTTTAAAATTCAATACAGATGAAAAAAATAGATCTCGCCCGTCAATATTGCCTGACAGGCACCCCTTCGAACGCTTTGCATAAGTTGAACCGATATATCCGTGACGTGAAAGGACTGAAAGAGGCCCTTATCCGTCATGGTTATCACTCGAAAGACCGCTCCATCACGCCGAAGCAAGTACAGATATTCTATGATTTTTTAGGGGAACCCTAAAATTCTTCTCCTAGAGCGAATAGGTGGAAACAAATGGTATATCCGGGCTTTCCGCCTATCGTATCTTTGCTACAGAAACAAAAACATCAACCTTGTCTCCTATGCGCTACTTTAATTATCAAGAGTTTGAAGACTCCGCCACGGCCCGGCGAGACGGGATCGACAACAGCCTCACCCCAGTGGCCCGGAGGATGGTCACGATCCTTGTGGAAATGCTGCTAGACCCGCTACGGCGGGTCTGGGGCAGCCCCATCGTCATCAGTAGCGGTTATCGCTGCCCCGAATTGAACATCCTTATCGGGGGAGCCAAGCACAGTCACCACCTCCTCGGTTGCGCCGCCGACCTGATAGCCGGCTCTCCAGATGATCATCGCCGCTTGTTCCGACTGATACAAGAGACGCACGAGCTGTGCGGACTCGAGTTCACTCAGCTCATCCTAGAGCCCGGCGCCCGATGGATCCATATCTCTTACGTACCCGGCAATCTTCGCTGTCAGGTTATCGATAAAGAAAAGTCGCCTAATTGACTTAAGTCTTTCAAACCGAAGACTTAAATCAAGGAGCACGAAAAGCCAAGTCATCAAGCGTGAGGACTCAACTCATCATCCCCCAAGTTCTTTATGTATCACTTAAAATATCTTACGATTATGTCATTAAACTATTCCATTGCCATGATGGGCAACCCGTTGAAAAAAGAGGAACCCAAGAAAGCCTACGCCAAGGCGCAAACCAACGGCGAGCTCAGTCTAAAAGAGCTATCTACCCTGATAGCGAGTAAATGCACAGTGCACCAAGCCGACGTTTCGGCCGTGCTCATCGCCACCACCGAGTGTATGCTGGAAGGTCTGAAAGCCGGTAAGCAGGTGAATTTCGGCGATCTGGGTGCCTTCCGCCTCCAGATCAATTCCGGGGGAGCGCCAAGTGCCGACCTGTTCACCTCCGACTATATCAAGGGGGTGAACATCCAGTTCGTCCCCGGCGAGGAACTTCAAGTCATCTTCCAAGGCCTCAAGTTCAACCTCGTCCCCACCCGGGCCGCCCAAGCCGCCGTCATCAAGGCCCAGAAGGCCGGTAAGACAACGGTGGATATCTCCGGTAAGAACGGCTCCTCGGACTCCGAGAGCCCGGATGAGATATAATGGGGCACGCTTCGGCGTGCTCATTGATACAGACTTCGTATTATCAACCTTATAAAACAAATTTAAATGAGTGAAAAGAAGAAAACCAACGTTTGGAGCGTAATCATCAAAGTAGTCATCGCCATAGCCACCACCATCGCCGGGGCCTTAGGCATCAGTGCTTGCGCTTTCTAGCGCCTTATCCAAGACCTCGTACTTGGAGTGCCGGCTCTTGAACTCGGGGACGATCGCCTTCATCTTGCCTACAATGGCCATATCGTCCCTCGAGCGGCCTAGCCCGACGAGTTCATCTATATCTTGGCAAACCGTATCATAATCGTACTCCCGTACCTTGGCGATCTTGATCTTCGGATGGAAGGTAGGCAGCGTGATCTCCTCGTCGTTCAGTACCTCCTCGTACAGTTTCTCACCGGCACGAAGACCCGTAAACCGGACCTCTACGTTCTTGGCGCCCGAAAGCTGAATCATACGTTTCGCCAAGTCGATGATACGCACGGGCTTGCCCATGTCGAAGACGAAGATCTCCCCACCGTTACCCATCGTACCCGCCTCCAATACCAACCGGCAGGCCTCCGGGATCAGCATGAAGAAACGGATGATATCCGGATGCGTCACTGTCACGGGACCGCCCTTGGCAATCTGTTCACGGAACAATGGGATCACGGAGCCGTTAGAACCCAGCACGTTGCCGAAGCGGGTCGTAACGAACTGCGTCACGCCTTCCACATGGCCCTCCTTGATCGCCTTGTCGAGGCTCTGCACGTAAATCTCGCAGATGCGCTTCGAGCAACCCATCACATTCGTAGGATTCACCGCCTTGTCCGTGGAGATCATCACGAACTTCCTCGTGCCATACTTCACGGCCAAGTCGGCGATCACACGGGTACCGTCCACGTTGTTACCCACACTCTCACAAGGATTATCCTCCATCATCGGAACGTGCTTATAGGCCGCCGCATGGAATACATAGGCGGGGCGATGCTCCGAGAAGATCTCCTCCATGCGAGACTTGTTAGCGATGTCCGCCACCAAGGTATAGGCGTTGATATCCCGCCAATCCCTCGCCATCATCAAGCGGATGTCGTGCAAGGGAGTTTCCGCCTGATCTACCAAGATCAAGCGATCCGGAGCGAACGAGGCGATCTGGCGCACCATCTCGCCACCGATGCTGCCGGCGGCTCCCGTTATCAGGATGCGTTGACCACGAAGCAAGCGGCCCACCGCCTCCATGTCTATCTCTATCTTTTCCCGGGGAAGCAGATCCTCGATCTCAACCTTCCGGAGTTGTGTATGCGTCAAATCGCTCCTGCCATCCCATTCTTGCGCCGCCGGGGTCACGTAGATCTTGATCCCCACCTCCGCCAAACGGGCCACCATATCCGGCTGTTCCCGAATGGAGTCGCTCTTCAAGGGGGAGACGAAAAGGATCGTCGCCCGCTCCCGGCGCATCGCATCGATCAGCTCCTCATCGAAAGGGTACACACGCATTCCCATCAATATACGATTCTGCATGTTCCCGGCCTCCGAGACGAAGCCTGCCAGCACGTACTGTGCGGGATCTTGGTTCTGGATGCTCTTCGCCAGACTGATACCGCCCTGCTTCACGCCGAAGATAAAGGCACGTTCAGCCTTCGACTGGCGAAAGGTCGTCACGTAGAAATACTTCACGAACACACGCATCGCCCACATCAAGCTCATCGCCAGCAGGGAGGATAGCACAAGGTCTCGTTTACGGATATACACCAAGTAAGGCGAAAAATCCGTAAACTCTTGGAAGGTCACCACGCAAACCACACCGAACAGCACGGCGAAGCCCACCCGTTGCAAATCCACGAAGGAAGAGTAACGAATGATGCCCGAATACGTACGGAACAGCCTAAAGCCCACCAGATAAGGCACTAGGCAAACACCCCACGTGAGCGACAGGTGCCAAAAGATGCCCATCGTGGCGAAGATCCCGTTATTCAAGGCATATACCAGCAAGCCTGAAAACAGGATCACCAAGCAATCCAACAGGATAATGCTCCAATACGGCAACGCTTTCCTTGAGAAATACCACGTTGAGAGTTTAGAAAAAAGGTTCATCATGAATAAAATTTTGGGTTCATGTCAGCTGGGGCAAGCCCTCCACCTCACCAGCATGCCATCTTCGGTAGTCAGTCAAGGAGGATTCGGGGACGGTCAGCACCACGTAATCCGTCTCGTCCCGCCTCAAAATATGTTTACGGGCGTACGAACGCAACGAGCGATCCGTCACGGACACCATCACGATCGGGAACGGGTAGGCGAACAGGCGCAGCGGCGTGATCTCGCTATCCGGGAAGGTGAGACACAACTGATAGGCAGAACGCTCGAAAGCCACCCAATAAGGACCCGTACAATATAAATGGATCGAGGTACGGTTCGTGCGCTCACGATCCATGATCTCGCTCAGATGCTCGTTTAGTAACGTAACCAAGCGTATGCCAGAAGGAAGAGAAGGCATGTTTTGAATTTTTAATTTTCAATACCCACGTGTTTTAGCCAGCGGTCGTAGTCGGCTAACCGACGGATCAAGGATAATTTACTCTTCTTCGGGGAGGATTCCCGACTCCACGGATCAATCAACTCGTGCGCACGATAATAATAGATACTGCTATCCGTACAACCATAAAGCGTAAGTAGTAATAATGCCAACGACTGCTCCGCACGGATCAAGGGTAAGAACGAGACGATCGTTCCGATCAACGACTTTTGCCGCTCCTCGTCCCCTAGTATCGTATAGGCGGGCAACAAGAGAGAATAGAGCTTGCACCGCATCACGGCAGAATCCAGCTGCAACTCCCCATAGGCACGCAAGGTCTCCGTCGCCAGCTCACGGTCTATAGCCGTAACGCCACCATCCCCCCAATGACGGCCCAACGCCTCATGAAGACCATTTTGTATCCGGGAATTGTCCAAACGGGTATATACATGCTTGCCTTCCTCGGCCAAGCTGATCACCTCATACTCGCCCGGCTGAACACGCAATAAAGGAACCCACATCCAGTTGTCCACGCATACCATTACCTCCCGCTCGCCAACACCGGGCTGTATTACTACACTTGCCTCAACACCTTTGAAACGACCATCCGTGATGCGTATCCGGTCACCTTTACGCAAATAACCCGCTTCCGGCACATACACCGGAAGCTCATCCGAATAAGAACGAGCCACCCAACGCAAGTTTTCCATCTCACGATCGGAGACAAAAGGATACGAGCCACGGCCATCCACGCTAGGCAGGAAATTATACAAGGGAAAATCTCGTTTCAAACGGAAGATCTCATACACAGAAGAGCGGATAAACACATAATTGTAGAGCAACGGACGGTGAGTCTCCACCAAACGCCCCTCACGGCGATGCATCTCCACGAAAGAGGGGGCGAAAAAATCGAACGTAGGCTCGCCCAAACGCACCCTGCGATCTAACTCCTTCTCCAAACCCTTGGCTGGACCTTTGTGACAAGCGGGAAGAGATAACACATACCATCTTACGGTGTGGACATCACGCAATGGTAAAGGGGGAAGATCATGACCCATAGATACTTCAATGCCATATCAGCGCATTCTATTAATACACTGATAATCTAATACTTAAATCAAACATTCTTTTCTATTCCCGAAAATTTTAAAGCAATAGAAACCATGTCAATATCTCTTCTATCGGGACGTGGAAGATCGGCTACTTGGGAAGTAGCGTAATCTTCCACGCCGCAAATGTAGTAAAAAATAACTAAACACAAACAGTTATTGGCCTATTGTTAGCCTTATCGGTATGATTCTCCTAAGATTTTCGTTTCTGTCCCAGATGTATGGACGTGACAATAGAGACGAACTGACCCCGTATTCCCGAAATCTTCCCATCACACCTTGATAAATCGTATAAAAGAAAATTTTTACTCGCAGATGACGCGGATGACGCAGATCGCACCGCTGGTGCATATTCAACGAATTCCTGTCCGGAGGACATCTGCGTCATCTTGCGTCATCTGCGGGCAAAAAATAATTGTTATAAACATTTACGCTACTTCCCAAGTAGCCGATCGCCTACCCCACCTTTGATACATTATTATATATGCTCTCGAAGCAAGCCTTGTTCACCGCAGACATCTTATCCAAAGAGAAGCTCTTCAAATAGATTTGCGTCGTCTTGATCGATTGGTGTCCCAGCAATTCGCTGATCATCTCGATCGGTACACCCTGTTCCTTCAAGGTCGTGGCGAAAGAGTGACGGATTGAATACGAGGTAACCATTTCCGTCACACCACAGGCATTTGCCAGTTCCTTCAAGGAACTGTTGAAATCAGCCAAGGCAGAGGTATATTCCCGGAAGGCCTCTTCACCCGTTTTCGTCCCACTCAAGAAAGTGAATAGATAAGGAGAATCCCGAAGCGTGCCGGTCATTAACGCAGCCAACAACTCCTTGGCCACAGGCTGTATCTCGACCAACATCGGCGTACCCGTCTTCTGGCGGTTATACCTCAAGACACCATTCCGGATATCACTCTTTTTCAAATGAGCGAAATCGACAAACGCCATACCGCAAAACAAGAACATCAAACACAATGCCCGCTGTGTTTTCCGCAGCCCCGAATCATCCAACGGAGCGGTCATCAACAAACGCAAGGATTCCGTAGGCAACGCCTTCTTCTGTTTGCTTTTCACTCCCATGAAAATTCCCTTGAACAAATAACGGGAAAAAGGAGCCTCCCCATTCTCCATCGCCAACCCATACACACGGCGAATCCTACGCATATAGGTAGACACCGTATTCCACGAGCATTCCCGGTCCCGCAAATAGTCTTGATACCTCAAAAGCATTTCCCGGTCGATACGGGTATAAGGAATCACCTCCTGCCCACAAAAACGCAGGAATGAATTCAAGGCATCTTGATAACTCTTGGCGGACGAATAACGTCCTTGCTCTCTCAATCGGGCTATATACATCCGCATACCCTCCGCTAAATCATACTGTTTCATATTTTCACGTATAAAAAAAGTAAATTACAATAAAAAACACGGTTAATTCGTGATTGTCTACTTACATTTGCAGAAAAACAAATACCATGGACAAGATCGTAGAAATAGCCCGGTTCACCTATCCGGCGGATGCCCAACCGCTGATGGCCCTGTTGAGGTCGGAAGGGATAGAATGTTATCTCCGCAATGAGTTAAGCAGCCAGATCATGGCCGGTTACGTAGACGTAGGCGGCGCACGGGTGGAGATTCTGGAAAGCGACGTTCCCCGAGCCATGAAGATCATGGAGGAAGGCGGTTACGACCTGCCCCGGGAAGACGAGCAAGCGGAACCGGTAGAACAAGTCGCCGGATTCGCACGTCATATCCCTTTTCTACGAAAATATCCCTTAGAGAAACAAATCATGATCCTATTCGTCATCATAGCTGTCTTTTTGGCTTTGGTGATTTACTTCGGATCGCTTATTTCATCAAACTAAACAAATGTAATCAATGGCACGCAGAAAGATAACAAATAGTCAAGCCGTATGTATCACCTTACTATGGGGTGTCTTATGCTACATGCTGCTTGTATACAGCGAAACGATCAATTTCGACGTCATATTTGCCCTTGTAGCCTCCGCTATCATTGTGTTCGTTCCGATCTATAAGAATTTCAAGCATAGAGATGAATAACATTTCGTCGTTTTTTCAAACTTAATATATCTAAATGATATTTTTTACGCATTTTCTCTTTCAATTATTTGCTAGTGTCAAAAATTAGCTTACCTTTGCCACGTCGTTAAACAAACGGCGTACGGATAACAAAATGGTATAACATTCTAAATATAAAATTCAGTCATGAAGGCAAGTGAAGTTTTAGACAACTTGAAAAGAAGATTTCCGAACGAACCGGAATATCATCAAGCAGTATCAGAGGTTTTAGGGACTATCGAGGAAGCTTACAACGAGCATCCGGAATTTGAGAAAAGCAACTTGATCGAGCGCCTTTGTATCCCCGATCGCATTTTCTCTTTCCGTGTAACTTGGATGGACGATAAGGGACAAATCCAGACGAACATGGGTTATCGTATCCAGCACAACAACGCTATCGGCCCGTACAAAGGCGGTATCCGTTTCCACGCTTCCGTAAACCAATCGATCCTTAAGTTCTTGGCTTTTGAGCAAACGTTTAAAAATTCACTGACTACATTGCCGATGGGTGGTGGTAAAGGAGGTTCCGACTTTAGCCCGAGAGGAAAGTCAAACGCTGAGATCATGCGTTTCTGCCAAGCCTTCATCCTTGAGTTATGGCGCCATATCGGTCCGGACACGGATGTTCCCGCCGGCGATATCGGTGTAGGCGGACGTGAGGTGGCTTATATGTATGGAATGTACAAGAAATTGGCTCGTGAGAATACGGGCACATTCACGGGTAAGGGTATCGAGTTCGGAGGTTCCTTGATCCGTCCGGAAGCTACAGGTTACGGAAACGTATATTTCTTGTTGCAGATGCTGAAAACCCGCAACATTGATATCAAGGACAAGGTAGTTTGTGTATCAGGTTCCGGAAACGTGGCTCAATATACGGTAGAGAAATTAATCAGTCTTGGAGCGAAAGTTGTCACGATGTCTGATTCCGACGGTTATATCTATGATCCGGATGGTATCGACCGTGAGAAACTGGATTATATCATGGAGTTGAAGAATTTGTATCGTGGCCGTATCCGTGAATATGCGGAACAATACGGATGCAAATATGTACAAGGCGCTCGTCCTTGGGGAGAGAAATGTGACATCGCTATGCCGAGCGCAACCCAGAATGAGTTGAACGGCGATGACGCCAAGGCTTTATTGGCCAACGGTTGCTTCGCCGTATCCGAGGGTGCTAACATGCCTTCTACACCAGAAGCTATCGACGCATTCCTTGAGGCCAAGATCCTTTACGCTCCGGGTAAGGCCGCTAACGCAGGTGGTGTATCCGTTTCCGGTCTTGAGATGACTCAGAACGCACAGAAGTTAAGCTGGAGCAGCGAGGAAGTAGACCAGAAACTTCAGAGCATCATGGAAAACATCCACGAGCAATGCGTAAAATACGGAAAGCAAGAGGATGGTTACGTAAACTACGTGAAAGGCGCCAACGTAGCCGGTTTCATGAAGGTAGCTAAGGCTATGATGGCACAAGGAATACTCTAGGTAATTGAGAATTGAGAATTAGTTAGAGAGAAGCGATTGATGATCATATAAGCGAGGGGGATAGGCTTTGAGAGGCTATTCCCCTTTCTTATTTCCGACGAAGTCCCAATTTTCAATTTTCAATTCTTAATTTTCAATTAAAAAGCGGTATCTTAGTGCCGTAAATCGATAAGTATGATAACAGAAGAACTTAGGAAGCTATACCAATCATATACCGGATCACCGGCAGAGGAAATAACGGAGTTACCGTCATCCGGCTCTAACCGCCGGTATTTCAGGATAAAAGGTCCTGAGACGTTGATTGGAGTTAGTGGCACTTCTATTGAGGAGAACGAGGCTTTTATCTATATGGCAAAACATTTCCGGGGGAAGGGCTTACCCGTACCGCAAGTATATGCCAGCTCGGACGACCATTCATTTTATATCCAAGAAGATTTAGGAGATACGCTTCTTTTCAACGCCATTGAGAAAGGCCGTAAAAGCAGTGTATTCGACGAGGAGGAACGCCGTTTATTACACAAGACGATCACCAAACTCCCCGACATCCAGTTCTTGGGGTCCGACGGTTTCGATTTCTCGTATTGCCATCCACAAGCCGAGTTCAACCAACGGTCTATCCTTTGGGACTTGAATTATTTCAAGTACTGTTTCCTAAAGGCTACCGGGATGGAGTTTCAGGAAAATCGTCTGGAGGATGATTTCTTGAAGATGAGCGACGTATTGTTACGCAGTTCCTCCGCCACGTTCCTATACCGCGATTTCCAGTCACGCAATGTTATGGTAAAGGACGGAGAGCCTTGGTTCATTGATTTTCAAGGTGGACGAAAAGGCCCGGTTTATTACGACGTGGCTTCCTTCCTTTGGCAGGCGAAAGCGAAATATCCGGAGGATCTGAGGAATGAATTACTATCGGATTATATCACGGCCCTACGTAAATATATCCCGGTAGACGAGGCTTACTTCCATAGCCAGCTGCGCCATTTCGTCCTGTTTAGGACCTTGCAGGTATTGGGGGCTTATGGTTTCCGGGGGTATTTCGAGAAAAAGCCTCATTTCATCCAAAGCGTCCCGTTCGCGATCGAGAACCTGCGGCAGTTATTGAAGAATGACTATCCGGAATATCCCTATTTATGCTCCGTCCTTCGTGAGCTTACCGGGTTGAAACAATTCACGGACGATATCCAGAAACATATGCTGGAAGTAAAGGTCATGAGCTTCGCCTATAAAAAAGGAATCCCGAACGACCCTAGCGGGAACGGAGGTGGATTCGTATTCGATTGCCGTGCGATAAACAACCCCGGTAAATACGAGCGTTACAATCATTTCACCGGTTTGGATGAGCCAGTGATCCAGTTCTTGGAGGATGACGGGGAGATCACGAACTTCCTCGAGCATGTCTACCATATCGTAGACGCCTCGGTAAAACGATATATGGATCGTGGATTCACCAATTTGATGATTTGTTTCGGATGTACGGGAGGACAGCACCGTTCGGTCTATTCCGCACAACATCTGGCGGAACATCTTAACACCAAGTTCGGAGTAAAAGTACATTTAGTACATAGAGAACAAAATATAGAACAACTCTTTAACCCTACATTATGAAAGCTATGATTTTCGCGGCCGGTACTGGTTCCAGACTGAAGCCGTTAACCGATCACACGCCAAAAGCGCTTATACCTATCGGGGGCAAACCGATGCTAGAACACGTCATACTGAAACTGAAATCCTCCGGTTTCGACCAGATCGTGATCAATATCCACCATTTAGGCAACCAGATCGTGGATTTTCTGGAGGCGAACAACAACTTCGGTGTCCGGATCGAAATCTCGGACGAGAGCGATTATCTGCTGGATACGGGAGGAGGAATCAAGAAGGCCACTTCTCTTTTATGCGGGAACGAGCCTTTCTTGATACATAATGTCGATATCTTATCGAACGTGGATCTCAAGAAACTATACGATACCCATGTACAAACGAACCCGTTGGCTACCTTACTCGTCAGCCAGCGCAATACCTCACGTTATCTATTATTTAATAAGGAGAATAGACTGTGTGGTTGGCGTAATCATGAGACCGGCGAGGTAAAATCTTACTATCCCTATTTTGACCCGGATCAACACAACGAGTACGCCTTTAGCGGAATCCACGTACTCTCGCCCAAGATATTGGAGCTGATGGAAGAATGGACGGGAAAGTTCTCTATTATTAACTTCTATCTGGCTATTTGCGCCAAAACCGATATCAGGGCTTATATGGCGGATAACCTAAAACTATTGGATATCGGCAAGCCGGAAACCTTGGCCGCCGCCGAGGAATGGCTACGACAAAACATCTAACAAAATATTTCACACATGAAAAAAACTAGTTTTATCTACTTACTCTTGTTGATCGCACTGGGCCTCAGCTCTTGCCAGCAAGAGAAGACTTTCAAGGTTCTTCAATTCAACATCTGGCAGGAAGGCGCTGTCGTAAAAGGAGGCTTTGACGCTATCGCTGACGAGATCGTAAGAAGTAACGCCGATTTCGTTACGTTAAGCGAGGTACGTAATTATCATCAGACCCGTTTTTGCGACCGGATCGTGGAAGCGTTGCAGCAAAGAGGACAAACGTACTATTCTTTCTACACCGAGGATTCCGGCCTGTTAAGCCGCTACCCGATCACGGATAGCACGACCGTCTATCCCTTGAACGATGACAGGGGTAGTATGTACAAGGCCATTACCCACATCGGCGATACCAAGGTAGCTCTTTACACCGCCCATCTGGATTATCGTAATTGCGCTTATTACGATGCCCGTGGATACGACGGAAATACATGGGACGAGGAACCTCCTGTCACCAATCTGGACACACTCCTATGGTTGAACGAGCAATCTGTCCGTGACGACGCTATCGCTTGCTTCCTAAAAGAGGCGAAAAAGGATCGGGAAGCCGGACGGATCGTTATCCTCGGAGGAGACTTTAACGAGCCTTCCCATCTGGACTGGACTGAGGCGACCAAAGATATGAGAGACCACCAAGGATTGGTTGTTCCTTGGCACATATCCGTCATGCTGGAGAAAGACGGCTTCAAAGATACGTACCGTGAGATCTTCCCGAACCCTGTAACTCATCCGGGACTTACCTGCCCGGCGGACTGTAAGGATATCGCTTTAGAGAAATTGGTTTGGTCGCCGAAAGCGGACGATAGAGATCGCATCGATTTCATCCATTACGCTCCATTCGAGGGATTAACGCTTACAGATGTATGTATCATCGGTCCGAAAGGTGACATCCTCCGTGGGCAAAGAGAGACGGAAGAGACCTCCGACCCGATCATGACTCCCCTTGGAATCTGGCCTACCGACCACAAAGCGGTTCTTGCCACTTTCCACTTGAAATAAAAAATGGATTCGCGAGACCCGTCTTACCGGCTCGTCTCGCAAATCCACAAACAACAATCTTCTCTTGAAACGCTATCTTTTTATGGTTTCAATACCACGCCAAGACTTTTCTTCCCATCCATCTTAATCGTAATCGGAGCATCAAAATGTACATGACGAAGATATTCCGTCTCCTCTACGGCAGGTTGCGCATTCAAGAACGCCTCATCGAACCAACCATCTCCCTTAAATGGATTAACCGTAAAATAGCCCACTCCGAACGAAGTCAGGTTCTGGAAGAAATGGGTACCTTGACTCGGGTCTACCCGATAATTCTCCAATCCGCATTCCACGATCACCCGTGCGTTACTGATATGCGGCCATTTCACCGGAATACCCAACCAAGAGTCGCTGCTCCCCCATCGACCGGGGCCGACTAATACGTATCCTTTCTCCTGATCGGTAAACGAACGGTTCATCTTCTCGATCTCATAAGCGATCAACTGATTATTGGATGAATTAAAAGCGCCCGTCTTCACATAGATAATATCCTGTACGTCGCCAACGATGCCATGCCCCAAAACACTGGTAGAAGAAAGGATGGTTTCCTCGTTCTTCACCAAGCTCAGATCCTCGTCCATAATCTCTTTATTATCTACGATCGGACGGATTTGCAACAGATAGAAAGTCGCCCTTGTATGATCCGACGGGTCCATGTTGACAGCGAACTCAATCTCGACCGGACGACCCATTTCCTGCTGCCCGATCCGTAAGATCTGATCCAACGTATCCGCCAGCGGGAATACGTCATGCTGTAGGATATTCACGAAAGAAAGGATCTTACGACCGCCCGGATAATAACCGTCACGGATAATCTGATCGTACGGATCGTATGTAGAGACAATATATTTCAAGGAACCTTCAGCGTCAGCGTCCTTCAAGCCCAGCTTCACCAAGTTAAAGGCATCATCTACCGAGAAGGCTTCCGCCATATTCTTCAAATCCAAGGCATAGAAACGAGTCTGCGTCTCCCTAAGAGCGAAGTCCATCGTACTCATCTGCAAGATGCTATGGGGATGTCGGGGAGAGAAACGCAAGGTTTGCCCGCCATCGACGATATATTTACCCAATCCCAAGGCGATATTCGCGATCCCATCCTCCGCCTTCTCGTTACCGATCGGATAGAAATTCAAGGAACGGGCCACGCCCGACATCGTCGGATAGAAATGATCATTATAACGGGAGCCCACCACTTCTTGCAAGACGATAGCCATCTTCTCCTGATCGATCAAGTTCGAGGTAGCCGTCATATACGCCTTACTATCCTTATAAAAGACAGAGGCATACACCGCCTTGATAGCGTCGCTCACCGTACGGAGCATATCGTATTTCTCCTCGATCTTAGGTACCATATACGTAGAATAGATCCCGGCGAAAGGTTGATAATGCGAATCTTCCAGCAGGCTGGAGGAACGCACGGCAATCGGACTTTTCACCACATCGAAGAAAGCCATTAAGTCCTCGATTAAACGGGAGGGCAAACTGGCCCGCAAGAAATACCGGAGGATCGTCTCGTCGTCCGCATCGCCCAGCGCTACCGGATACAACTCGTTCGTCTCCATGAACTCGTCGAAGATGTCGGTACAGATCACGACCGTCTTCGGGATATTCACGGCAAAATTATCACTCTCCAGCTTAGGGTATCGCTTCACCATCGCACCGATAAAGGCAAGACCTCTACCCTTACCTCCCAGCGAACCGTCACCAATACGGGCAAAATTACTATACTCATCAAAACGATCCTTCTGATAAACCGCCACGACACCCGTGTTCTTCATCCGGCGATATTGCACGATCAAGTCGAAAATCAATTTCCGGGCCTCATCCATATCCTTATAGTCACTCACGTCCACATGCTTCAAAACCTCAGCGGGCGGAAACATGGCACGGGAATAAAAGAAACGGGAGAAATGATTCCGGGAGAGATGGTAAACCAACGAATCGTCGGGAATCTGGAAGACTTTCTTTTGAAGGTCTTTCAAATCCTTGATGCGCATAATCTCCTCTTTCGTATGCGGATTCAAGATCACGAAATCGCCGAAACCGAAACGCTGCATGATCTTCTTTTTCAAATCCTGCGGATAACTCTTGGAATTCTTATCGATAAACGAGGCGTTCAGTTCCTTCGCATATATATGGTTGCTGGCCTCCGAAGACTCCAACACGAAAGGAATGATCAAACCCGTTTTCCGTACATACTGTCCGAACTTATAACCGGCATACGGATCTTTCACGCCATTGTGCATAAAACTCATGTCCGAGATAATACCCAACATATTATCCCGATACTGATCAAAAATACGTACCGCCTCCTCGTAATTCCGGGCCAATTTGATCTTCGGACGACCCCGCATACGCAACGTACGCTGGTGATCGTTCAACGCCTCCTTCGCGAACATCTGGCTCTGCTCCAGCACAAACTTATATAAATGAGGCAAAGCGGACGAATAGAAACGAATGGAATCCTCCACCAACAAGATGATCTGTACCCCCACGCTGGCCGTATCGTCCGGAGCGTTCATCTTATCCTCGATCAACTTGATAATCGCCAGTAACAACTCCGAGTTACCCAACCAGCTGAACACATAATCGATAGCGCTCAGATCCTCGTTGGCGATCCGCTTAGACACCTCTTTCGAGAAAGGAGTCAATACAACGATCGGGATATTCGGATAATGCACCTTTATCTCGCTCGCCGCAGCGAATATATCCCGGTTATCCATATTCGGCATGCAAATGATCAATTCGAAGTTCCGGTTCTTCAACTCATTCAAAGCCTCCTCCTCGGTAGTCACCTGCGTAAACCGGGGTGGGTAACGGAGGCTTAAGGAAGTATATTCGTTAAATATCTGCTCATCTACACGCCCGTCATCTTCCAGCATGAAGGAATCATATTTCGTAGCGATAAGCAATACATTATATATACGCTTATTCATTAGATTGGCAAACGGGGTGTCTCTGAACACCAAGTCTTTTAAGTTCGGTATACCGCTCATAATAGATTCTGATAGAATTATTCGAGTCAAATGTAAGGAAAAATAATAACTATTGAAACATGAAAGTACGCATTCTGACTCTAACTGAAGATTTTTAGGTTTTCACTGATAAAAAGTAAGCGAAACTCTTGGTCATTCCAAAGAATTACCTACATTTGCCAACAGAATGTTATCCTTTTAAAGAATATAAATGCTATGAAGACTGAAGTTATTTTATCAGCGCTAGAGGCAAAACATCCGGGAGAAAAGGAGTATTTGCAAGCAGTAAAAGAAGTGCTTTTATCAATTGAGGAAGTGTACAACCAACATCCGGAATTTGAGAAAGCGAAAATCATTGAACGCCTAGTTGAGCCGGAACGTATTTTCACTTTCCGTGTGCCTTGGGTAGATGATAAAGGTGAGATACAAGTTAACTTGGGATACCGTGTTCAGTTCAACAACGCGATCGGCCCGTACAAGGGAGGCATCCGTTTCCACCCGTCCGTTAACTTGTCTATCTTGAAATTCTTAGGATTCGAGCAAACATTTAAAAACGCTTTGACAACCCTTCCGATGGGTGGTGGCAAAGGCGGTTCCGATTTCGCTCCGAGAGGAAAGAGCGATGCCGAGATCATGCGTTTCTGCCAAGCGTTTATTCTTGAATTATGGCGTAATCTTGGTCCGGACAGGGATGTTCCGGCTGGCGATATAGGCGTAGGTGGCCGTGAGGTTGGTTATATGTACGGTATGTACAAGAAATTGGCTCGCGAGAACACAGGTACGTTCACGGGTAAGGGCATGGAGTTCGGAGGTTCTATCCTTCGTCCGGAAGCTACCGGCTTCGGCGCTCTTTACTTCGTACATCAAATGTTGGAGACTCACGGAATCGATATCAAGGACAAGACGGTCGCCATCTCCGGTTTCGGCAACGTGGCTTGGGGTGCCGCTACAAAGGCAACCGAGTTGGGCGCTAAGGTGGTTACTATCTCCGGTCCTGACGGATATATCTATGATCCGGCGGGTATCTCCGGCGAGAAGATCGACTATATGTTGGAATTGCGTAATTCCGGAAATGATATCGTAGCTCCTTACGCAGACGAATTCCCGGGCTCTACCTTCTATCCCGGCAAGAAACCTTGGGAACAAAAAGTAGATATAGCCTTGCCATGCGCTACCCAGAATGAGTTGAACGAGGCTGACGCTCGTAAGTTGATCGAGAACAAGACTTTGTGCGTAGCTGAGGTTTCTAACATGGGTTGTACGGCTGAGGCTGTAGACTTGTTCATCGAGCATAAGCAATTATTCGCTCCGGGTAAGGCTGTCAACGCCGGTGGTGTGGCTACTTCCGGATTGGAGATGACCCAGAACGCTATGCATATCTCATGGACCGCCGCCGAGGTAGACGCTAAATTACATCAGATCATGAGCGCAATCCACGAACAATGCGTAGCTCACGGTAAAGATGGCGAATATATCAATTATGTAAAAGGCGCAAATATCGCAGGCTTCATGAAAGTAGCGAAAGCTATGATGGCGCAAGGTATCGTATAAGAATAAGGTCAGTTTAGGCTAAATAAAAACATAGTTATGAATTCTTTGAACCTTAGTTATGGTTTGAGAATTTCATAACTATGTTTTTTAAGCTCATATCAGCGGACTTTCCCGGGGTTCTTAGCGATAAAATCCTTCCATCCCGTATACTTCTTTTCCGAGATCGGATTATTGGTTTGGAAATAATGACAAACAGCCGCCGCCAACCCATCCGTAGCGTCCAATTGCGGAAGCATAGACTCATCCGGTATCTTCAGATAGCGTTGTAGCATGCCGGCCACTTGTTCTTTCGCCGCATTTCCATTCCCCGTGATCGAGAGCTTGATTTTTAGAGGGGCGTACTCGAAGATCGGGACATCCCGCTCTAAAGCCGCCGCCATCGCTACTCCTTGTGCCCTTCCGAGTTTCAACATACTCTGTACGTTCTTCCCGAAGAAAGGCGCCTCGATAGCCAACTCATCCGGATGGTATTGATCGATCAAGGCCAAGACCCGTTCGAATATCTTACGCAGACGGAGATAATGATCCTCATATTTATTCAATTGCAGGATTCCCATAGCTTCCAGCTTCGGTTTATTCCCCTCGATCTTCAAGATTCCGTATCCCATCACGATCGTACCGGGGTCTATGCCTAATATAATACGGTCCTTGATCATTTAGGTAGCTCTATATCTTCCAACAGGGTAGAGAATCCTGCGATTTTCTCTTTATAACGTCCTATCAAATCTTGCTGCAAGGCTCCGCCTTCCTTACGCACCCACTCATTCAACGAATCGATATCCCTCGTATGAAACTGTACGGAAAAACTTTCACCTTCCTCATTCCGCGAATCCAAGATCCGTCTCAAATAAGGACTATAAAGGATACCGCTCTCGGAGGCTTTCGGTATATAACTATTCTTCAAATATTCCAGACACTCATCCACGATATCCTTATGGATATGAAAAGTCGTATTATAAACTATCATCTTCTTTCCTTTCTCTTGAAATTTCTTATACAAAGATAGCGCATATATCAAGAAAAGCCTTATATTTGCACATGAATTAACAAGACGGGGCATTAGCTCATCTGGCTAGAGCGACAGACTGGCAGTCTGTAGGTGATCGGTTCGAGTCCGATATGCTCCACAATATAGCATATATCAAACATTTAGGGAATATCCAGCAACGGGTATTCCCTTTTGTCATTGATACTCTCTATGAGGCTTAGCAGGTATTGGTGTATTAGGTATCAGCCAACCTCTTGTCATAGTCACATATTCAGGGTAATCAGTTAAGACATGCGGCATTTAGTTTAAAACTCTTCTATACCCACACATTTATTTATTTTTTGTGAAGGAGGAATAACTCTTGAAACAGAAGGCTGTTGTGTATAGTTTTGCATAAAGGTTATTTTTAAGGGAAACTACAATATATTATTAATCCTAGCCCAATAAAATCAAGGCCAATTGTAATTGGTTTACAACACCTAGAAAATAATATTATGCAATGTAAAAATGAGGAAACCTTACGAGAAAAACAAGAAAGCCCCACTTTAAAATAAAGCAGGGCCAAAATTATTGTCAAACACTTCGAGCTTAAGCAAACTTAAGCGCAGTTTCATTTATCCTCTTACTCAAATCTAGCAGAGCTTCCGCAAAACGTTTACGTTCCTCTTCCGTAAATTGAGCGGGTTTACCATTAACCTTATTTCCATTTAAACGCTGGTAAAGCCAGTTCTTACTTTTTCCAAAATAAGCCTTCGCTATATAACTCAAAGAGATTGCATTCGCGACATCTCCTAATTCCAAAGCAAGTTTAACATCCTGCAATTCATTCTTAATCGCACGTAATCCTTCACGAGTAGAATCGACAAAAGCCTCACGTTCTTCCCCGGGCATTGATTCCATCTTACGGGCACGCTCTTCTTGAAACATCGCACGCTCCTCGGGAGACAGACTTTGGAACTTTTCAAAATCAGCCTGCATGTCCGCAGTTGGTAAAAATTTTGATAAGTCTCTCATAAATATATTATTTTTATCCCCCCAAAAGAGGGGTCTTGTTTATTACTCAGTTTTTTAGTTTTTCTTCGATCTCCGCAATCATATCCAAAATATCATTGATATATTGCTCGAACTCTGGATCTCCTTTTATTACTCGATTCCCTGTATGGAATTCAAAAAGCAACTTTAGGTTTTCCATTTGTTGAACGAGCTTCTCTCGCTCTTCTTTTGTCATCGACTTAAAATTTATCGTTAATACTCGTTTGGGTTGACAGCACAAATCTAATAATCCAAAGATTATTATACAAATAATCTTCGGATTATTTTCTGCAGTTTTATAGTACTAACAGATCATACCTGCACACCAACATTTGCTGAATGAATCCAGCTCTTCCCTCACTATTAGCAAGAAGGAATATAGGTCGTTATCCCTGCCTTGAATTGGTATGATAACGCTCAGAGCCGCATCTAGCATCTTATCGCCTTTACAGGATAAGGCTTGTACCCTTTTCTCCACCTCAAGGCATAATTCCACCTTGTCTGGCTCAGAACACCTTTGAAGTTTCACCATCAATTTCATAATGGCTCTACAATCGTACAATAAGGAAATTCGTTCTACAAAAGTGAATAATCCCATAAGACAAAATTTAAAGTTGCTTACCAGTTCCCTCTGGTAAGCTATTAAACACAAAAAAGGCGCAGGAACTACTGAATACTACCATCGTGAGGCTCTCGACTGCCCATCTCTAAGTAATAAACAATAGCCCTACGCCCCTATGGAGTATATTGTCCTTTCACAATGTGGAAAGGTATATAACAACATAGCGAGCGAGGACGTTCTTGCCTATTATCCTTAGAGATTGAAATTGTCGAGATTTCACGATAGGATAATATGTCAAACGCACTTCGTTAACTAAATATGTCCTCCATCAGTGACCTAACGCCTTAGGTGTGACGGACTACAATGCAAAGTTACTAAATCGTTTGAATTGGAAAGAACTTATGGCTTATTAAATGCAAGGTAAACTTAATGAATATATCTAGGGGGGGGTAGACATGAGGTCGTTCTTCTGTCCGGAATTAAAGGTAGGACATCTAAACTTGGAGCCCTATCGAGGAGTTAATTGTATGTAAATGGTATGTATTATCAACACAAAAAAAGGCAGCTACCATTACGATAGCTACCTTATCATGAAGAGCCGAAAGCCGGACTTGAACCGGCGACCTACGCATTACGAATGCGTTGCTCTACCAGCTGAGCTATTTCGGCAACATTTGTTTCTTTATTTCGGGCGCAAAGATACAGGGTTTATTTGACATCTGCAAGAAGATTCGCTAAAAAATCATCTAAATCCGCATCTAAATCTTTTAATAGAGGATCGTCCAGACGAAGCATATCATCATCTATGAAGAGAAGTTCCTCTATCACAACAAAATCTTCATCAGTCAAGCTAACAGAAAGAGGTTTCAGGAACCGGGGAGCGTCAAAAATATTCTTGGTGGATAAGATCGTAAGGACCGCCTTCACCGAAGCGGCAACCCGCTTATTGAATGCGTTCTCCTCCTCGTTCGAGTTCACCCAATCGAAGATAACGATCTTTTCGATCAAATGCTCCTCATCATCATAAATTTGCAGTTCCCCGCTTTCCGCATCGGCCTGCACATATAAGTCGCTTATAAAATTACCGGACTCATCCTTGGCCAGCTTTTCAATAGCCGACGTAAAAGCATTCTCGATGAGGGATTGAACCTTTGCTATATTTGCGTTCATATATTAATTCTCCTTTATTCGAATATGCGTCAAAAGTAATAATAATTCACCGAATAACGCCGTTAATCCTCACCAAATTGCACATTTAGTTTCTTATCGGAACGAATTCGTTCGGCCAACGCCTGCACATAGAGTTCCAATAATTTGGTACTCTTATCATTATCACCACTATTACGCTTGAATAAATCGTATGATTTATGAGCCCACTCATAGGCTTCTTTTAAATCTCCTCTCATCTCATGGCATAGGGCCAGATTAGAGGCCGCCTTCGCCCGGCTTTTCCAGTTTTCCGTACCCCGGTAAAGCCCGGACCAACGATCTTCCGCCATATCCCATTTCTCATTAGCCGCATAAGCGGAAGCCTCTTTCCAACGTGAACCCATTCCGGTAAAGTACCAACGAGTCTCCTTCTCCCAATGAGGAACAAAATTAGCGTAGACCTTCGCCCCGAAATATTTACCGGCCCCACGCAAAGCATTCTCCGGAGAGGGCAATACCTTATCCAAGATCGGCATATAATCCGCACTTTCCGCCCAATAAATACTATCTTTCATATGTACCGTCGCCAGTGGAGCCTCACGATCGGGAACGTAACTGCGTATCACGCCAGCCATCTGCACGTCGATCATTCCCATTACATACCCTTCGCCCAAGGTACCTACGCTTTTCTTCATATCGAACAGCAAGCGGTCGATGGAGATAACCGCATCGGCACCGGTCTCATCGCATAGCGACGCTACTTGCCCTTGGGTAAGTTTCGTATCCAGAAACGCCTGATTATCCTTTCGAACCCCATCATGGTAAAGCAATACGTCGTTAAAATAAGAAGCCTCCACGATAGCCTCCCCTAAAGTACGGCAAGCGTCAAACAGCGCACTATCCGCTTTCGCTTTGCAAGTATCCTGCTTTTCTCCCTGCAAGGTGTATTCGTAACCCGCATCCTCCGGTTGGGGAACGGCATTGTTTACGATAAGTACCTTGGCGACATTCTCAGGAAACGTCACCTCCGCAGGATTATACGTCTCGATACCTACATAATTAATCGTGCTACAAGCGGACAACAAACCCGCTATGCCTATAAAAAGAATGCTTCTCATCTTCATCTATTTAAAAGGGGGCGATTTACGCCCCCACATTATGTCAAATCACTCACAGCCTTGAAATAGCCGATAGACTCCGCGATCCCCAAGAATGGGTCTTTCATGTCTTTCTCGTATTCCAAGCTGCACATTCCCGTGTAATTAACTTCCCGCATCATACGGATCAACGCAGGGAAGTCGATCTTTCCACGACCAATCTCGATCCCGACTCCCGCCTTCGAAGAATCCGTCACGTCCTTGATGTGCATATCGAACACCCGGGTATGGTATTTCTTCAAGTCGGCGACAGGATCACAGCCGTTTCGCAAGTCATGCCCGACATCCAGACACATACCGATACGGGGGTCTAAATCCTTCGTATGCTCCCAAACGTCCGTAGCATCGGGATACGTCTTAATATCAGGACCGTGCAAGTGGATGGCGTAATGAAAATCATACTCCTTCACTTTTTTATCCACATAGGGTAAAAGCTCGTAATTCGGGACACCGACGATCAACTTCACTCCTACCCGCTTCGCATAATCAAACGCACGGTCTATCTCTTCCTCGCTCTTCATATAAATAGGACCTACGGCATATCCCGTCACTTTATGGGCAGCGCATTTATCATGAAAAGCCCTGATCTGCTCATCCGTACTATTCAGCGGCAAATGGAAATCCTTGATGCAAAGATAATGGATATCTAATCGTTCCAACGTCTTCAACGTCGTATCTAAATCAAAATTAACGAAAGTATATCCCGCCATTCCCAGATGGAACGGGTTTACGGCCTTCGGGGCCTTTGGCTTTACAGGGTCCGGCAAAGCGGCCCGGGCGATCGTGGAGGTACCTAATAAAAGGGCACCCGCCAATCCTTGTTTAAAAAATGTACGTCTTGAGTGTTTCATGATCTATATATTATATAATGTTTACTGTCAAAGGCAATCTCACGAAAAAGACAGATCCTTCCCCTAGCTTCGAGGTAGCCCATATCTTCCCTTGCATTTGCCCCACCAATCCCTTACAGATGGCAAGTCCGAGGCCGACACCTTTGCTCCAATCATCCAGTTGCACGAAGCGGCTGAATATGGAATCGACCTTATCCTCGGGTATTCCCTCCCCACTATCTTGTATGAAGAACTCAACAAAGCCATCGGTCTTTTTATATCCGAAACGGATAAAGCCTTCCCGCGTATGCTTGATAGCGTTTGTCAGCAAGTTCGTCAAGATCTGAGTCAGCCTGTTCCGGTCTGTCTCCATCTCCAGCTCCTCGCAATCATCCAGCAGAAGCTCCACCCCGTCGGGCATACGTAGCAAGATCACATTGTAAATCTCTTTCATGAGAGACGCAATATCTTGCTTTTTGTAGATAAGCGACATCGTATTCGAGTCGATCTTAGAGAGATCCAAGACATCCCCAACCAATCGCTGCAATAACTCATTATTATTCTGGATAATATTTGCGAATTCCTGCCGTGTCTCCTTATCTTCCTCATCCACCAGCACCTGCGAGAAACCGACGATCGCGTTCAATGGCGTGCGTATCTCATGATTCATATTCGCCAAGAACGCCGACTTAATCCGGTCCGCCTCCTCCGCTTTCTCCTTGGCGAGCTTGAATTGCTCGCCCAATCTATGTTTCTGGCAGACCAGAAAGACAAGCAACGCACATATCAAGACCAGCACCAGCACGCCTACCCCCATAAAGATCAACACATTCCGGGCATGCATCGCTTCCATCTCCATTTTCTGGTTTTGCAATTCCAGCTTATCAGTCTCATGCTGGGCTTGCATTTCCGCCAGTTCCTTATAGAAGGTAGTCTGCCTTATGGAATCCTGCAGACGGGCCATCTTAAAACAGTCAATCGCAGCCTCCTTGTATTGTCCAGCCTCGAACTCAACCTGCCCCCTATATTTCAGCATATCGACAACCACCGTTTCCCGCCCCGCCCGTTTATATCGCTCATATAAATAAGTGAAAGCAGATATAGCCTTATCATATTCCCGGTTTGCCCAATAATAAGAGGCATACAAATTTTTCAGCTCCAACCGTCTCCGCTCCAGCTTATGTTCCTCCAGTATCTTCGAGGCCATTTGCAAGCTTTTATAAATATCCCCCAGATTTCCTTTCCTTCTTACCCGATACAAGTTCAAGTTTTCATATGCGTAACTCTGGTAATAGATGTACTCCAACACATAAAGAGGATTCTCATCATCTAATTTCTCGATACCTTTAGCCTTGCAATAATCAAGATAACTTTTATACAGTTCCAGATACCGCAAACGGCTATCAAAATTACCACACGTCATGAACAATTGCCGTAATATATTAATTCGCTTGATAAGATCAACATCACGCCGCTCCATATCCTCCAATATCTCATTGTACAAGTCTTCCCCTTCCTTCAACAACTTGTTCTTTATATAGAAATTGGCCAAGGCTTGCCGCATCATATCCCTGCCATCCAGATATCCCAATTGATTCGCTCGCTCTTCCGAGGCCTTTATCCAAGCCAAAGCTTGCTCATTATTTCCCGTATTCGTCAAAAAATATCCATACCAAGCCTTGGTACGAAACAAAGGCTCGTACATCTCGTTTTTCAGAAGAAGAGGTTCCGCCTTATCCAGATAAAACTTAAAGCTGTCTATATCCGAATTGTAATAGTGTTTGATAGTCCAGAAATAAGCTTGCGCCTCATAGGAGGTATTCTTTTGGGCACGGGCCTCCGTCAGAAGCCGGGATACCCAGAAAAGATCATTCCTAGTCAACTCCTTTTTTATCAGATCGCTTATGAAGACCAAACGAGTCGTATCCGCCGGCATCCCGTTTATCAACGCCAGTAGACTATCCCTTTTTGTCTGTCCTATCAATTGGGTTACCAAGGACAGCAAAAAGCAAGAAATATAGAATATACGGAATTTCATGCTATCCTGTTTTATGAGTATTATCATGTATCAAAGGTAAAGCCACATAAAAGACCGATCCTTCTCCCAGCCTTGAGGTTACCCATATCTTTCCTTTCATTTGCTCGACCAATCCCCGACAGATGGCAAGTCCCAATCCGACCCCTTTGCTCCAATCATCCAATTGGACAAAACGGCTGAATATCATCTTGATCTTATCCTCCGGGATTCCTTCTCCACTATCTTGTACGAAAAACTCCACAGACGAATCCACCTTCCTATATCCAAAGCGAATAAATCCCTTCCGGGTGTGCTTGATGGCGTTCGTAAGCAAATTGGTCAGGATTTGCGTCAGGCGATTCCTGTCAGTCTCCATCTTCAGCTCCTCGCAATCATCCAGCACAAGCTCCACCCCGTCGGGCATACGCAGCAAGATCACATTGTAAATCTCTTTCATCAAAGAAGGGATATCCTGTTCCCTATAGATAAAGGAGATCGTATTAGACTCTATCTTCGAGAGATCCAGCACATCCCCAATCAGGCGTTGGAGCAATTCGTTATTATTCTGTATGATATCGGCGAACTCTTGCCGGGTCTCCTTATCCTCCTCGTCGACCAGTACTTGCGAGAAGCCCACTATCGCGTTCAACGGGGTACGTATCTCATGGTTCATATTCGCAAGGAAGGCGGATTTCAAGCGATCGGCCTCCTCCGCCTTATCTCTCGCCTTCTCCAGTTGCAAGCCATATTTATGACGGGAATAGGATATATACCCCAAAAAGCAACAGAGCAAGAGCAACAAAGAAAGACCTCCACCCATGACCAACAATTTCGTACGCGAATGAGCGGCCTCCAATTCCATTTTCTTATTCGCCAGCTCCAACTTATCGATATCATGCCGTGTACGTAAATCCGCCAAATCCTTGTAGAACTTGGCGTTGGTAACCGAATCCTTCATAGCGATGTACTCGCGATAGGTCTTGGCCGCCTCCATCCCACGCCCGACATCATAACAAAGGCTCGCCTTATTCTTCATGATCACCAACGCTCCGACTACCCGCCCCCGTTTTAGGCAATAGTCGATCAGGTCATCAGCTAAAGTGGTTCCCCTATCATAATCTTTCGCTATCTGGTAATAGAATAAACGTATATTGGCGATCGTATAATCCTCGTTCCGGATGTTATTATCCTTTACCAGCTTTTCCGCCTGGGCTAAATGCTTAGATGTCATCGAGAGGTCCTTCTTATCGATACCCAATAGCGCGTAGCTTCGGTGATACAGATACTTGACATAATACAACGGATTATCGACATCTAGCATCTCGATCCCTTTTTCCTCGCAATCCGCTATATACCCTTCCAGTTTCTCTAAATAGAAAAGCCTCTTGGTCTCATTGATATCCTTATTCAGCAAATGCCGGACAATCGTAAATCGCTTGGCCAAGGGAGCGTCCCTTTCCTCCATAGCCCGTAAGACATCCTCATACAGGGCGATCCCCTCCTTGATGAGTCCCGTGGTAAAATAAAAATCCGCCAACGCTTGGTTCGCCATATCGATACCAGCCGGGAAGTCTAATTTTGCGGATAATGCCTTCAAGGACTCAACCGCAGAAATCACGCTATCGGTTTCCCCATTATTCGACAAAGCGTAAATATACCATGCCTTCATGCGGAATAAATCATCGTAGCGTTTATCATTCAGAAAGATAGGCTCGGCTTTCCGCATGAAGAGATACATGCTATCGATATTCCTTGAATAGTAATAACGGACGATCTGGAACAAGGCATTCCCCTTATAGGTATCATTCTTCTGCCGCTCGGCTTCCTCAAGCAGCCGATCCGCGTAATACTTATAGTCCAAGCCCGTTCCTTTGTCGCTGGCCAGCTCATCAAGCTTTTCCAGCTTGCTCGCAGCCGGCAAACTCGCCACGATACGTTCCAAGCTATCTAGATCGCTAGCCGCGGACACTGAGCCCGCAAGTATGGGTGAAAGGGATAAATATATAATAAATAGTATGTCTCGCATTTAAAGTCTCTAAAAATCACGTCCATTAGTTTATGCCCGGCAAGTTAATAAAAATTTAAATGCTAATCTATCAATGTAGACAAGTTTAATATCATATTTTTCAACTTATACGATAAAAAAGCCCGTACCAATCAAAAAGAGATTGATACAGGCCCTTATTTCAAGGAAACAACCGTTTTCTTTATTTTGTCAAGGCAGCGATACTTTCCTCGATAGACTTAATCTTCGATTCGGCATCGGCTTGCTTTTTCTTCTCCATCTCGATTACTTTCGCCGGGGCTTTGCTCACGAAGTTCTCATTGCCTAATTTCTTCATGACAGAAGCCAAGAAACCTTTTTGGTATTTCAATTCTTCTTGAAGCTTAGCCAACTCTTCCTCCACATTGATCAGATTGCCTAAAGGTACGGCATATTCAGTCGTACGGACCAAGAACGATACAGCACCGGCCGCTTTCTCCTCTACCTTGGAGATGGAAGAGAGATTGCACATCTTAGCGATTACGGCGTTGAACGCCTCATTGTGCTCACCCACGATCTGTAATTCCAACGCGTCCTTATTCGGTATATTCTTTTGCAAACGAATGGTACGGACACCGCCAACGATCTCTTTCACGATCTCGAAAGCATCCAAATAAGCGCTATCTATAACCGCTATTTCCGGCATTTGGGCAACCATCAAGCTCTCACCTTCCTTGCGAGGCTCAAGGGCTTGCCATAATTCCTCGGTAATAAACGGCATGAAAGGATGAAGCAAACGAAGCAAGGCATCGAAGAAACCTAACGTAGCCTCATAAGTAGCCTTGTCGATCGGCTGCTGATACCCCGGTTTTACCATCTCCAGATACCATGAGGAGAACTCATCCCAGAACAATTTATAGACAGCCATCATCGCTTCGCTCAGACGATATTTACTGAAAGAGTCGTCTACCTCGGCAATCGTCTTATCCAGCTGCATCTTGAACCATTTCACGGCGATAGCGGAAGCCTCCGGCTGAGCGATCGTATCGTCTACCGTCCAGCCCTTCACCAAGCGGAAAGCATTCCATATCTTATTATTGAAGTTACGTCCTTGCTCACACAAAGCATCATCGAAAGGAATATCATTTCCGGCAGGAGCCGCAAGCATCAAGCCCATACGCACGCCGTCCGCACCGTATTGCTCGATCAATTGCAACGGATCGGGAGAGTTTCCTAAAGATTTGGACATCTTACGTCCCAGCTTATCGCGAACGATACCCGTAAAGTAGACGCTCTTGAACGGCATTTTCCCTCTGTACTCATAGCCGGCCATAATCATACGGGCTACCCAGAAGAAGATGATATCCGGTCCGGTTACCAAATCACTGGTCGGATAGTAATAATTGATTTCCTCGTTATCCGGGTTATTGATACCGTCGAACAGGGAGATCGGCCACAACCAAGAGGAGAACCAAGTATCCAATACGTCCTCGTCCTGACGCAAATCAGACATGGTCAGATTCGGGTTACCACATTTCTCTTTCGCCAGTTCCAAAGCTTTCTCTTCCGTCTCGGCTACCACGTAACCACCTTCCGGCAAGAAGTAAGCCGGGATACGGTGTCCCCACCAAAGCTGACGGCTGATACACCAGTCCTTGATATTCTCCATCCAATGGCGGTAGGTGTTCTTGAACTTCGGCGGATAGAACTTGATATCGTCCTTCATGACCGGCTCCAAGGCGATCTGGGCTAGATGTTCCATCTTCAAGAACCATTGCATAGACAATTTCGGTTCGATAGGCACGTTCGTACGCTCCGAGAAACCCACCTTGTTCTCGTAAGCCTCTACCTTCTCCAAAAGACCGGCGTTACGCAAGTCTTCCTCGATCTGCTTGCGGACATCGAAACGATCCATGCCCACATACAGGCCGGCGGCCTCGCTAAGCGTACCGTTATCGTTGAATATATCAATAGAAGGCAAATTATATTTCTCGCCCAGCATATAGTCGTTTACATCGTGCGCGGGGGTCACTTTCAAACAGCCCGTACCGAACTCTATATCCACGTAATCATCCTCGATCACCGGAATCTCACGGCCTACCAGCGGAACGATCACTTTCTTTCCTCTCAGATGTTGGTTCTTCGGGTCGTTCGGGTTGATACACATCGCCGTATCTCCCATAATCGTCTCCGGACGGGTAGTAGCAACTATGGCATATCCCTCCTCGCCTACGATCTTATAGCGAAGATAGTACAATTTGCTATGCTCTTCCTTATAGATAACCTCCTCATCGGACAGGGCCGTCAGCGCCTTAGGGTCCCAATTCACCATACGCACGCCCCGGTAGATCAAGCCCTTCTTATATAGATCGACAAAAACCTTGATGACGCTTTCCGAACGTTTCTCGTCCATCGTGAACGCCGTACGATCCCAATCGCAGGAAGCCCCCAATTTACGAAGCTGCTTCAAGATGATACCGCCATGCTCCTCTTTCCATTCCCAAGCGTGCCGCAAGAACTCGTCGCGCGTCAGATCGGTTTTCTTGATTCCTTGCCCGGCCAAACGATTCACTACCTTCGCCTCCGTAGCGATCGAGGCATGGTCCGTACCCGGTACCCAACAAGCGTTCTTACCCATCATACGGGCACGGCGAACCAAGATATCTTGGATCGTATTGTTAAGCATATGTCCCATGTGCAATACGCCGGTGACGTTAGGGGGCGGGATTACGATCGTATACGGCTCACGGCCGTCTGGCTTTGACTTAAAGAAGCCGTTATCCAACCAATACTGATACCACTTCCCCTCTACTTCAGCGGGATTGTACTTACTAGCGATTTCCATATTTTTATAACTAATTAGTCTTTACACATTTCTCGATCCGCGAAAGTACAAAAAATATAGACAAAAAACGCTGAGCATCGGGAAATATAGTCGGCCGAGACAATAGGCATTCTCTCTCGGACAAACCACTATTCTATAAACCACGGCATGGTTTGTAAAGACCAAGTCGTAGATTATATAGATCACGACGTGATTTATAAGGACCACGACGCTATTTTGAAAATAGAGTGAATGGCAATTACTTTTACATCCGGGGATTTGAAGGTTTATTCCTATAACAAGCAAACTATTTATAACGGTTTTTCTATTCCGCGCTATTGCAGTTTCGCGTAAATGCCTGTATCTTCGCGTACTATAAAAAATAGATATGAGAAAGCGATCTGAGTATAAAGGAGGGGATAATCGACGTAAACCCTCTAAAGAACGACAGGTAACGGTGGGTGAAAGTAACACTTTGCTACCTTTCCTGTTCGAGTTATTAAAAGAACAAAGCCGTTCATCCGTGAAAGGATTATTGAGCAGGGGACAGATCTCGGTAAACGGGAAAGTCACCCGGCAGTTCGATGCCCCGCTGAACCCTAACGATACGGTCGGGATCAACTATGGAAGAGGGAAGGTGGAATTCAACAATCCGTTACTTAGAATTGTTTGGGAAGATGATGACCTCATCGTGATCAACAAGCGGGAAGGTTTGCTATCCGTATCTACCGATCGTATCAAGGAGCGTACGGCCTACCGTATACTGAGCGATTACTTGAAAGAATGCGACCCTCGCAACAAGATATTCGTCTTGCACCGTCTGGACCGAGACACATCGGGTATCATGATGTTCGCCAAGAACCAGAAGGTAAAAGAGCAACTACAGTCCAACTGGAGCGAGGCTATCACGCAACGGACCTACGTGGCCGTGATAGAGGGACGACCGGAGAAAGACACGGATTTGATCGTATCCAACCTCGTGGAGAACAAGCATATGCAAGTGTACGTGACACAAGATGGTGACGGGAAGGAAGCGATCACACGCTACCGACTCCTGCAAACGAACAATCGCTATTCGCTCGTGGAACTCGATCTGGAGACGGGACGCAAGAACCAAATCCGTGCGCAGATGCAATCCATCGGCCATCCGATAGCCGGAGACTCTAAATACGGGGCGGAGACGAATCCCGCCGGACGCTTGATGCTCCATGCCCGCAGGCTCTGTTTCATCCATCCGGTAACAGGCGAGGAGATGCGCTTCGAGACACGGATCCCGGAGAAATTCACATCGACAGCAAAGTAATCTATCAATAAAGGACAAAAAATGAAGAAACTCATCAGTTCGATCATGCTGGCGCTAATAGCGCTGGTAGCGCAGGCGCAAATACTTACGCCTGTCAAGTGGAAAATTAAACTAGACGACAAGGGCGGCGCACCCGAGAAAGAGATCGTCTTTACCGCCACGGCGGACAAAGGTTGGCACCTGTATGACATGAACCTGCCGGAAGGAGGTCCTGTTTCTACATCTTTCACATTCGAGACATTGAATGGAGCTGAACTGATTGGTCAACCGGTTCCTTCTGTAAAGCCGACCACGGTTTACGACGAGCAATTCGCCATGAACCTTCGTTGGTATCCGGGTACGGTATCGTTCATCCAAAAACTAAAGGTTACCGATCCCGCTAAATTCAAGGTAGAGGGCGAGGTGGAATTTATGGCTTGTAATGACGAGACTTGCCTTCCCCCAGATCAAATACCTTTCTCTTTCGATAAGAAAAGTATCCATGTAGATCCAGCTCTGGCAGCTAACAGCTCGACTACAGAGGTGGATAAAGAGGACGCCACGGCCATACAGCCGGATACGCAAGTCGTAGCGGAAGAGGCCAGCGAGTTGAACACTCCGGACCCTGCCGCTAAAGAGACACCGGCTATGACATCTCCCAAAGCGTCCGACAGCTTAACCGATAGCCCGAATCTTTGGTCTCCGGTGATCGACCAATTGAAAGCGTTCGGTGATTCTACAGTATCGGCGGCAGATACCTCTTGGTTATTCATCTTCTTCGCAGGTTTCTTAGGTGGTTTGATCGCCTTATTGACTCCTTGCGTTTGGCCGATGATCCCTATGACGGTTAGCTTCTTCCTGAAACGTACGAAAGATCGTAAGAAAGCGATTCGCGACGCTATCACCTATGGATTATCTATTATCGTAATCTATTTGGTTATGGGCTTGTTGATTACCGGCATCTTCGGAGCGAGCGCATTGAATGATTTATCAACGAACGCGATCTTTAATATCCTGTTCTTCTTACTGTTGGTAGTATTCGCAGTCTCCTTCTTCGGAGCCTTCGAGCTGGTATTACCTGCGTCATGGACTAGCAAATTGGATAGCAAGGCCGATTCAACGACCGGTATATTGAGTATTTTCTTTATGTCGTTTACGTTGGTATTGGTATCTTTCTCTTGTACGGGTCCGATTATCGGAACCTTGTTGGTACAGGCAGCTTCTATGGGTACGGCGGTAGGACCGGCTATCGGTATGTTTGGTTTCGCCTTGGCTTTATCCATCCCGTTCAGCGTCTTCGCCATCTTCCCGAATATGCTGCAAAGTATGCCGAAATCCGGCGGATGGTTGAATTCCGTGAAGGTCGTATTGGGCTTCTTGGAGTTGGCATTGGCTTTGAAGTTCCTTTCCGTAGCGGATTTAGCGTATGGCTGGCGTTTACTAGACCGTGAGGCTTTTATCGTGCTTTGGATCGTGATCTTCAGCTTATTGGGTGTTTATTTATTAGGAAAGATCAAGTTTAGCCATGATAGCGAAGTAAAATATGTATCTGTTCCTCGTCTGTTCATGGCGATTATCTCTTTCGCTTTCGCCATTTACATGGTTCCGGGACTTTGGGGCGCTCCGTTAAAGGCGATCAGCGCGTTCGCTCCTCCGTTGTATACACAAGATTTCAATCTATACAAAAACGAGGTACACGCCGCGTTCGACGATTATGAATCCGGTATGGCTTATGCCAAGAAGGTAAATAAACCCGTCATGATCGACTTCTCCGGTTTCGGTTGCGTAAACTGCCGTAAGATGGAGGCTTCCGTTTGGACGGATCCTAAGGTGAAGCAAATGCTAGAAAATGATTACGTACTAATCACTCTCATGGTAGACGATAAGACGAAACTCCCGCAACCCATCGAGATCCAAGAGAACGGAAAGACTCGTAAGCTGAAGACGATCGGTGATAAATGGAGTTATTTGCAACGAAGCAAGTTCGGTTCTAATGCCCAGCCATTCTACATCTTATTGAATGACGAGGGACAGCCGCTCGGACCTTCATACGCATTCAATGAGGATGTTTCCAAATACATCCAGTTCCTTCAAAACGGATTGAAAGAATTCAAGAAAGAACAACAATAAAACAAACAGAGGGCCGGGTTCTACCCTGCCCTCTTTCTTTTACAATCATTATAGAATAAGTAAATAATATGGCAACTAGAGAAGAGAAGATGGAAGCCTTCGGGCAATTACTCGACATTCTGGATGAATTACGGGTAAAATGCCCTTGGGATCGTAAACAGACAAACGAGAGCCTCCGCACGAATACGATCGAGGAAACCTATGAACTATGCGAGGCCTTGATGCGTGAGGATAACACAAACATAAAAAAAGAATTAGGAGACCTGTTATTGCACATCGTCTTTTACTCCAAGATCGGCGAGGAAAAAGAAGCTTTCGATATCAAGGATGTCTGCGACAGCCTTTGCCAGAAACTGATTTACCGCCATCCACACGTATTCGGAGATACCTCCGCCGATACCGCTCAAAAGGTAGAGCAAAGCTGGGAGCAGCTTAAGTTGAAAGAAAAGGGGGGTAACAAAACCGTACTGGAGGGTGTTCCCGCTTCCCTCCCATCCGTAGTAAAAGCGCATCGTATCCAAGATAAGGCCCGTAACGTAGGTTTCGACTGGGAACAACGGGATCAAGTATGGGATAAGGTACAGGAGGAATTTAATGAGTTGAAAACCGAGATAGACAGGATGGACGCAGATAAGATGGAAGCTGAGTTCGGAGATCTCTTCTTTAGCTTGATCAACGCTGCCCGCCTATACAAAATAAATCCGGACAACGCGTTGGAACGCACGAACCAGAAGTTTATCCGCCGTTTTAATTATCTAGAGGAGCACACGATCCAAGAAGGTCGTTCCTTGAAAGATATGACATTGGAGGAAATGGATCAACTGTGGAATGAAGCCAAGGCCAAAGGCTTATAAAGCAAGGATAAGGGCAAAACAAAAGGGGAACCGACATCACGTCGCCACCCCTCCCTTAACTTAAACGCCAAAACTAAATCTAAACAAAAAACACAAATAATGATAATATTTTACTTTTTCTGTTTTTCTTCCTTTTTATTGTCCCGACCACTCTTCATGAAATTCCGGACAAACTTATATTCCGCATTTCGGTACTTATAGACCTTTTCGGGAGAAAGTATCTTCTTGAATCTCTCAAAATACTCTTTTTCCAACTGTGCCTCTTTTATCTCAACATCCAGACATTCGTCTATCACTTTGTTATAATCAGCATCTGTCGGATTCTCCTTATGTCGAATTTCTTTTGATAACTTACGACATTCACGACCTACCTCAAATTTTTTCTGTCGCAACTCATTGCATAAAGGAATAAATTGTGCAGCTTCCTCAGGTGTAAGGCCAACTTCAGCCGTAATAAAAGCATTCCGCCTTGCTTCGAATGCCTCTCTATCAAAATGTCTTTGCTCTTTCTTCTCTTGTGCCGTAGCATTGAAAGAGAGTAGAACCGAAATCGCCACAAATGTAATAAAAAATATTTTATTCATACAAGTATTATTACAAAAATCTTCGATAAAATTACTATTTTAAACTTTATTCAGAATAGGAAAGTTCCTCATCTAAGAGATAATTGGCGTACTGAGCTTCCAAATACTCCAAATACTCCTCATCTTCTTCCGCTTCAATAGCGTCTAAAGCCGTTGTCGGGACTTCCGTCCGGACTAGTAAAGAATCAGACGCAGTACTACCATCGGAACCGTTTATTCCCACGATAGCCTTGAAAAACAAACCAAGACCAGCGAATACCGCAGCCATGTACAACCACGGACGAACACGATCCATCAAGGAAATCCGTTTCGCCCTCTCCTCCGGCTTCTCGGGGAGCTGACTCATGATCCGCTCCGTAAGCCCTTCCATATACCCTTCCGGTACAGTGAAAGGATTAGTTCCTTTCAAGCGATCTAGGTTGTTTTCTTCTTTTTTCATACTTTTTCTCTTTTTATATTGCTTTGACAGCGATTCGGGCAAAAGGTTTAAATCTCTTTTGTTAAAAACTCCTCGATTTTTTTCACCGCATGATGATACGAGGCCTTCAAAGCCCCGACAGAGGTACCTAGTATCTCGGACATCTCCTCGTACTTCATCTCCTCGTTATACTTCATATTGAAAACCAAGCGTTGTTTCTCCGGCAAGGTAAGAATAGCGCTTTGCAATCTTACCTGTATCTCGTCACCATCGAAGTATTCATCCCCTTTCAAACGTTCCAGCAAAAAGGTATCCGCATCGTCGATAGATACGTTATTCATATTTCGCTGTTTGTTTAGGAAAGTAATGCATTCGTTGATCGCGATCTTATAAAGCCATGTAGATAATTTGGCCTCACCGCGAAAAAGCTCGATGTTCGTCCAAGCTTTCAAAAATGTATTTTGGAGTAAGTCGTTCGCATCCTCATGATCCAGTACCATCTTTCGTATATGCCAATACAACTTCTCGCCATACAAGCTTACGACCTTGGCGAAGGCCTCACGTTGTCGGGCCGGGTCCCGAAGCTGTACTACAATTTCGTCTTCTGTATAGGATTGCATTTTTTCTATTTTGGGAAGTGCCCAGAACAGGACTCGAACCTGCACGATCGCAAAACCACTCGCACCTGAAACGAGCGCGTCTACCAATTCCGCCACCTGGGCTTTTTTTAATCATTCTGAAGCGCAACCTATCGGTATTGCGCATACAAAGGTAATCGTTTTTTCCAATTAGCAAGCAAATGAAAATAAAAAAAGCGACCGTCCCTTCCGGAACGGCCGCCCATATCATTAATCACGGGAGTCGATTACATCATACCGCCCATTCCGCCACCCATACCCGGGTTCATCGGAGGCATAGCCGGAGTCTCTTCTTTCTTCTCTGCGATCACGCACTCTGTAGTCAAGAACATACCTGCGATAGAAGCAGCGTTCTCCAATGCTACGCGAGTTACCTTAGCCGGGTCGATTACACCAGCCTCGCACAAATTCTCGAAACAGTCCTTACGAGCGTTGTAACCGAAGTCGCCCTTGCCTTCCTTCACTTTCTGAACGATAACGGCACCTTCCTTACCAGCGTTAGCTACGATCTGGCGAAGCGGCTCCTCGATAGCGCGCTTAACGATCTCGATACCTGTAGTCTCGTCCTCGTTGTCGCCCTTCATGCCTTCCAATGCATCGATAGCACGGATATAGGCTACACCACCACCGGGCACCGTACCTTCTTCGATAGCGGCACGAGTTGCGTGCAATGCATCATCCACACGGTCTTTCTTCTCTTTCATCTCAACCTCAGAAGGAGCACCTACGTAAAGAACAGCTACACCGCCGGCCATCTTAGCCAAACGCTCTTGCAATTTCTCTTTATCGTAATCAGATGTCGTGTTCTCCATCTGGATCTTAATCTGGCCGATACGAGCTTGGATAGCCTCCTTGTCACCAGCACCATTTACAATGGTAGTGGTATCTTTGTCTACCGTGATCTTCTCAGCGGTACCTAACATATCCATTGTAGCACCTTCCAATTTCAAACCTTTCTCCTCAGAGATAACCGTACCGCCTGTCAATACAGCGATATCTTCCAACATAGCCTTACGACGGTCGCCGAAGCCCGGAGCCTTAACAGCGCAGATCTTCAAGGAACCACGCAGACGGTTCACTACCAATGTAGCCAAAGCCTCGCTGTCGATATCCTCAGCGATAATCAAAAGAGGACGTCCGCTCTGTACGGTCGGCTCAAGGATAGGAAGAAGGTCTTTTAATACGGAAATCTTCTTGTCATAAATCAAGATATACGGATTCTCCATCTGGCACTCCATCTTCTCTGTATCCGTTACGAAGTACGGAGAGATATAACCGCGGTCGAACTGCATACCCTCAACTACGTCAACTGTAGTCTCAGTACCTTTAGCTTCCTCAACCGTGATAACACCTTCAGTCTTCACACGTTGCATAGCCTCCGCGATCAACTTACCGATAGCCTCGTCACCATTTGCGGAGATCTTCGCTACATGCTCGATCTTCTCGAACTTATCACCAACAGCCTCAGCTTGGTTAGCGATGCTCTCTACAACCTTAGCGACAGCCTTGTCGATACCACGTTTCAAATCCATCGGGTTCGCTCCGGCAGTAACGTTCTTTAAACCGACACCAATGATAGACTGAGCCAAAACCGTAGCTGTAGTCGTACCGTCACCGGCGTTATCGTTTGTCTTGGAAGCCACTTCCTTAACCAATTGAGCACCCATGTTCTCGAACGGGCAAGTCAACTCAACTTCTTTAGCAACCGTTACACCATCTTTCGTGATGTGAGGAGCTCCGAATTTCTTCTCGATAATTACGTTACGACCTTTCGGGCCTAATGTTACCTTAACAGCATTAGCCAACTCATCCACACCTTTCTTCAAAAGGTCGCGGGCATCCATATCGTATTTAATCTCTTTTGCCATGATTGTATCTCTTTTTAATATTGTTGTTTATAAAAATGAATTAGATAATAGCTAAAACGTCTGCTTGGCGCATGATCAAGTATTTCTCACTGTCTAGTTCGATTTCCGTACCCGCATACTTACCATACAATACGTTATCACCCACCTTTACAACCATCTCCTCGTCTTTCGTTCCGTTACCTACGGCTACAATCTCACCCTTTAAAGGTTTTTCCTTTGCTGAGTCAGGAATAATAATTCCACCTAATGTTTTCTCTTCCGCAGCGGCCGGCTTAATCAGCACGCGGTCTGCTAATGGTCTAATGTTCATTTTCTTGGTATTTTAAATGTTAATAATATTACTTTTTTAGTTATGAACTTTATGTTCACGCCTAAGCCTATGCGAATAGTGTGCCAAACGAATTCATCCGGGTTCGACTGACAATATTTCGGACGAAATGGACAAATATCCGAAGAGATAACTGACAACTTGTCTTTTTGCATCTCTCAAAAGGATAATCAATCGACCAGCAGCGTATTCATGGAATATGCTTTTACGATCGGAGTATAGACTCGATCGCCGATGCGAATGGAAAGAGAATGATCATCACTGGTCTCATTGGCGATAATCAAGGCGATACTGTTATCCGGGTTACGGAATGCCAGCAGATTCGTATAAGCTCCTTCCGTTTCTAATTTATACGCACCGGGCTGGACATAATGGCTGACATGTTTCATCACGTAGTATTCCGGAGTATATCGATAGCTCTTGGTTTGCGGATCTACGACAACCAATGAGTTTTGCGCCCATCCCCAACGACTGATCCCTCCATTTTCCAAAGATATATTCCAATACATATAGGCAGAAACGCCATTATCCAGAAAATGTCGCATCAACCCCCAAGAATACATGGCACCCTTCCAATCGTTCTTGCCATCTCCACATTCTTGCTCGGTTTGGTAAAGCTTCAACCCGGGATAACGTTTGTGGATTCCAGCGATAGCTCCCTTACCCGCCCATTGGAAACCGACACCTTTTACATATTTACCACTAGCGGGATCTGTCAATACCGTATCAACAAGCGATTCATTCGCACGTTCCATCGTGCCAAACATAATATCCACTCCTTGAACCTGCATGGCCGACCCGAGATAATTACCGATAAAATTAGCCAAAGAAGCCGATGTCCAACAACAACTCGGGAATATTTGCGCAGAGTTGAACTCGTTCTGGGGCATTACGGCAAAGATTGGAATTCCGTGTTTCTTATAGGCCTCGATAAATTTAGAGAAATAGAGGGCATAGGCTTTCAGGTAAAGAGAGTCTTGGATAAACATATCCGTACCTTCATGGCCGACCTTATCAGCCGGCAAGCCATTTCGATACTTCTCGTCATAATTCTCACCCGTATAGGCAGAGGCATAGTGTTTGTTATATTTCATCCAAGCGGGAGGGCACCACGGGGAAGCCCACAAGCGTAAGTCAGGCTGATACTTTTGGGCGTTCTTGATAAAAGGGATCAAGGTTTGTTGGTCATTGGCGATGGTAAAATGTTCCATCGTGAAATCACCGTCTACCTCGTCATACGAATACCAATCACGGGAAAAATCATTTGCTCCTACAGGCATCCGGCAAATCGTGAAGTTGGCTCCGACTCCGGGGAAGAAAAGCTCTTCCATGATCTCCTCACGTACACTTGGCTCCAGCTTACTCAAGGAAAGCCAACCTAATTCATTAAAACAGGCTCCGAAACCGTCAATTTGTTGTTGATGCTTTTCTGTTAGAATTGTTATATCAATATTAGGTATCGTATCCGCAAGGGCGGAGATCAGATCGGGTTGCTCAGCCCAAGGGGTATTCTCGGTTGTCGTTACCCACTCGGCCCGGGGGGTGAAAGAGCAGGAAGAAAGGTATAAAGATATTGAAAGTATAAAAACAGGTATTTTCATGGTCGTTTCATTAATTTATAAGTTTAGAACCATTTAAACACGGACTACACGGATGACACGGAACACACGGATAAATACTAATACCGTGTCATCCGTGTAGTCCGTGTTCCATAATCCACTATTCTCTAAAAGCGTTCTATCAGCTCCTCGATAGTCACAAGGGTTTGCTCACCCGTGAGCATATTCTTTAAGTTGATTTTATTCTCGGCCATCTCATTCTCTCCGACTATCGCAACGAACGGGATTTTCTTAGCGTCCGCATATCCCATTTGCTTTTTCATCTTAGTAGACTCAGGATATAGCTCTGTACGAATCCCCGCCTTACGAACCTTAGCGATCAGCGGCAATAAATGAATCTCCTCTTTCTGTCCGAAGTTCACGAATAGAAGCTGTGTAGTCTTCAAAGATCCTTCCGGATATAAATCCAATTGGTTCAATACATCAAAGATACGATCAGCGCCGAAAGAGAAACCGACACCAGATACGCCTTCCATGCCAAATACCCCTGTCAGGTTGTCATAGCGACCACCACCCGTGATACTACCGATCTGTACGTCCAAGGCTTTCACCTCGAAAATCGCACCTGTATAATAGTTTAAGCCGCGAGCCAATGTCAGATCAAGCTCTAATTCCGCACGGATTGACGTATGAGAGATGCGCTCCAAAATAAAATCCAATTCGGCTACACCTTTCAAACCAGTCTCAGACGCAGATAATACCTCTTTCAAGGTAGCGATCTTTTCTTGATTTGAACCCTGCAGCATAATGATCGGCTGCAAACGCTCGATCGCCTCCTCGGGTAAACCCTTGGAACGAAGCTCTTCATTCACGTTGTCCAAGCCAATCTTATCCAGCTTGTCGATAGCTACCGTAATGTCTACGATCTTATCCGCCTCGCCTATGATTTCGGCAATACCGGAAAGGATCTTACGATTGTTCATCTTGATACACACACGAATGCCAAAACGATGGAACACCTCGTCCATAATCTGGATCAGTTCCACCTCATTGATCAAGGAATCAGAACCCACAACGTCGCCATCACATTGGTAGAACTCCCGGTAACGTCCCTTTTGCGGACGATCGGCACGCCAAACCGGTTGGATCTGGTAACGTTTGAACGGAAAACTGATCTCATTACGATGTTGTACCACGTAACGGGCGAACGGAACGGTCAAATCATAACGCAAGCCTTTCTCACAAGCCTTAGCAGCAAATCTCAACGGGTTCTTTTCCATTAACTCCTCATCCGAGATACCAGCGAAACAATCACCGGAATTCAATATCTTGAAAAGGAGCTTATCCCCTTCCTCGCCATATTTACCCATCAATGTAGAAAGGTTCTCCATGGCAGGAGTCTCTATTTGCTGGAAGCCATACAAGTGAAATACTTCACGGATCGTGTTGAATATATAATTACGTTTCGCCATTTCCTCCGGCGAAAAATCCCGAGTACCTTTGGGTATGGAAGGTTTTTGCATGATCTTATGTTTTAAATGATTATTCTGGCCGCAAAGGTAATGTTTTTTGCTCGAAATAAATAAGAAAATAACAATGCCCACTGTAAGGAGCTTACAATCGCAGTCATAAGCATCTTACAATGGGCATTCTAACATCCTTACAATGGGCATCCATGGAAAGCCTCTTCCGAGGCTTATCAATCCCGGCTTCTTCCCCCCAAGAATATCATTATATAATATAATAATGTAGCAAGCGAACCTAACGCAGCGACCACGTACGTATAAGCGGCGGAACGTAAAGCGTCCTCTGCCTTATCATGCGTATAAGCATTTGTTATACCGGCATTGCTCAACCACGCTAAAGCACGTTGGCTGGCATTGATCTCGACTGGAAGCGTGATAAAGCTAAATAGCGTAGTCGTAGCGAACAAGATTATACCGAATAACAATAGCTGAGGAAACGTATGCAATAATAACATACCACCCAGCAACACCCATGTCATGATATTAGAGGCGAAACTAACAACCGGAACCAAAGCCGAACGCATCCGTAACGGAGCGTAAGCGGTAGCATGCTGCACAGCGTGACCGCACTCATGGGCGGCAACCGCAGCGGCGGCGATACTATTGCTATAATAAACCGACTCACTCAAGTTCACCGTCTGGTTAGCGGGATTGTAATGGTCCGTCAGATGTCCGGGTGTAGAAATCACCTTTACATCATAGATACCATTGTCATGCAACATCTTCTCTGCGACATCTTTTCCTGTCATGCCATTCGGCATAGGAATTTTCGAATACTTCTCAAACTTGCCCTGAAGACGGGATGACACCAGCCAACTCAATAGCGCAAATCCAATAAATATAATCCAATACATGCTCATAAATTTCTATCTTATTTAGTTTTATAAAACAACGACAAAAAGTTTGCCAAAGACAAAAATGGCAGGAGACACCCCTTGAGGAATGTGGTCTTCTGCCATTTTGTACGATTTATAACGAGTTTATTCTTCTGTATATCTGACAATCGTCTGTTCACGATCCGGTCCTACGGAAACGATCTTCACAGGCACACCCAGTTCTTCCTCCAAGAAAGAAAGGTAAGCGTTGAACTCCTCAGGGAACTCGTCCTCGCTCCGCATCTTCGTCATATCCGTCTTCCAACCCGGTAATTCCACGTATACAGGTTCGATCGTATCATCGATCTCATACGGGAACTCATTAGTCTCGACACCGTTCATCTTATAAGCCACGCAAGCCTTGATCGTATCGAAGGTATCTAACACATCACTCTTCATCATGATCAATTGGCTTACACCGTTGATCATCACGGCATATTTCAAGGCTACCAAATCAATCCAGCCACAACGACGTTTACGTCCCGTAACCGCACCGAACTCATGGCCTAATTGACCGATCTTATCTCCCACCTCATCAAACAACTCGGTCGGGAACGGACCGCTACCTACACGTGTACAATAAGCCTTGAAGATTCCATATACCTCACCGATATTCCGGGGAGAAACACCCAGTCCCGTACAACATCCGGCACAGATCGTGTTAGAGGAAGTCACGAATGGATAAGAACCGAAGTCTATATCCAGCATCGTACCTTGAGCGCCTTCCGCCAAGACCGACTTACCTTCCTTCAAATAGTTATTGATGACATGCTCGCTATCAATCAATTTGAATTGTTTGAGGTAGTTCAAGGCCTCCAGCCATTGAGCCTCCATCTCGGTTATATCATATTCATAGTTCAATGAACGCAAGATCGCTTCATGTTTTGCTTTAGCGGCCGCATATTTCTCTTCGAAGTTATGCAACAAATCGCCCACACGAACACCGTTACGGCTAATCTTATCCGTATAAGTCGGGCCGATACCCTTTCCTGTCGTACCGATCTTTCCGGAACCTTTTGCGGCCTCGTAAGCGGCATCCAAGATCCGGTGAGTAGGTAAAATTAGGTGAGCTTTCTTAGAGATATAAAGCTGCTTGGTGATATCGTGACCACTCGCTGCCAATGATTCCGCTTCCTGCTTGAACAATAACGGGTCCAGAACGACACCGTTACCGATTACGTTTATCTTTCCACCTTGGAAAATACCGGAAGGAATCGAACGTAACACATACTTTTCCCCGTTAAACTCCAATGTATGTCCGGCATTAGGGCCTCCTTGAAAACGAGTTACCACATCGTAATTCGGAGTCAGCACATCGACAACCTTGCCTTTGCCCTCGTCGCCCCATTGCAATCCTAACAAAACGTCTACTTTCATCTTTTCTATATTTATTATAGGCTATTAATATTCTTATTTAACTGACCTTTGCAACTTAAACTTGCATTTACTGCATAGGCCATAAATGTACAAACAATAATACTCCGGCGTAAAACGAGAGACTTTCAAGTTTCTCATATCCGCTTTCAACGTACTGTTTCGCAGCTCCCGGATGGCCCCGCATCTCGTGCAAACCAAATGCAAATGCGTATCGGCATAAATCCTCAACTCATATTGCACCGACTGGACGGTTATTTGATGACGCACCACCAAACCGGCATCAACCAGTACATCCAACGTATTATAGAGTGTAGCCTTACTGACATGGAAGTTGTCTTGCTCCAACCGATCCGAAAGCATACACATATCAAAATGCCCGGGAAAAGCACATATCTCCTTGAATATAGCATATCTCTCCTCGGTTTTCCGCAGTTTCTTCTCCGTTAGATATTCGGTAAACAACGCACGTATTTCCGTATAAACTTTCGCTTCCATCTCCTAAAGACCGCACAAACGACAAAGTTAGCGCATTTATTTTAAACGCAAAGCCTTACCGATAATATTCAAACTCGAATTTTAATTCATTATAGATTTCTTGTAATTCCGGCGTGTTTCCCGCAGCCTCCTGAAATTCCTTGAAACCGTCTAGGATCCTTTCCGCATTCCCCTCGGATTGACGCCCATAAAACTTCATGGCTTGAATAGACGCTTGTTTCTCTTTCAGCGTAGACTTAAAACCCTTAGTCTCCGCTAAGCTGCTTAAGGTTTCTACCAAAAAAGATCCTAAAACCACAGAAGACAAGCTACCACCTCGCTTGAAATTCTCGGCCCAAGTAAGAAAGGCGACCGTGCGAGCGAACTCATTTTTCTTATCAGCAACCAGATCAGACGTGAAGTCCTCCATATAAGGCAGATGAACGAACAAGTTCCGGCAACAATGCTCCGCGATCTCTAAATAAGGAATCTCCTTGACCCAACGTTTCGCCTCATCCAAAGGCAACGTCTCGGCGGGTTGGAGAAAGGTCGCCAATATCTTAAACTCACGGATGTCTTCTTTCCATAAAGCCGCCGCTAGCTCTCCATTCGGTTTATGCTTACGGGCGATTCCCTTTATTTCGGGGTACGGAACCCCGAAATTTAACTTATATACGATACCTTTCTCACGCATACTCGTAGAAATCACCCCGTTCATCGCCAAACGAAGTTCCTTACGGATCTCCCTTATCTCGTCTTGTAAACTTTCCATCTATTAATCATTATAAGTCGGCAAGAAAGAATAATCACGGCCATAACGAAGCATCTGGTCCGTATAACCTTCCGTATAGTCTAAGACAATATCGGTAACCTCACCGTTAGAGTTCTTTACCTCTCTCATCACAGGGTTGACAAAACCTTTATAGGGAGCCAAGTTTAACTTAGCATAGCGCTCCAAGACCTCCGCATGCAACTCCGGATCTACTTTCACGCCGTATCCTTCAACAAGATTCTTTCCGGCCGCATAGTCACCCTCACTCTTGATACGTTGAATCTCAGCGAGCAATGTCCCAAACAACTCACGTAACCTTGGATAGTCATTCACAACCACATAGGTCTTTCCATCCCGTTTTTTCAGTTCGATCACATTCGCTTCCTTCCCTTTCTCGTAAGCCCACTTAGCGATCAACTGGCGGTTACGCATATGCGCCTCTTCTACATTCTTGCCTAGCTCGATGCGAACCAACTGGGTCATCAAGCCATTCATTATATATTTATAGTATTCCGACTTATAAGCCTCGCCGTCCGGAAGCAATCCCAGTTCCACCAGCTTCGGATCTGCCAAATAATACAGGCCAAACAAATCCGCACGGGTTTCCTCCAGTGTAGAGCTATAGGCTTTCAGCGCATCCGGGTCCGTATTTTCCAGCAATTTACCGGAACCATGTCCCAGACACTCATGTAAATCCGTATGTAGATTATCCGTTAAGAAACCGTACTGCCTCATACCGTTCCGCTCCACGTCACTCCAAACAAACTCTTCGCTAAAGCCATTTCCCTGAGATGCCTTATCATAAGCCTCCGTGATATTCTCTATCGTAACAGACTTCGAGCCATGATCTCGACGAATCCAATCCGCATTTGGCAAATTGATACCGATCGGGGTAGCCGGATAGCAATCTCCTCCCAACATAGATACCGTGATTACCTTAGCGCTGACTCCTTTCACCTTCTCTTTCTTGAAGCGCTTATCTACCGGAGAATGATCCTCAAACCATTGCGCATTATCACTGATGATTTTCGTACGCTTAGTCGCCTCCTTATTCGTAAAATTCACGGTAGACTCCCAGCTTGCTTTCATTCCTAACGGATCCCCATAAGTCTCGATAAAGCCATTCACGAAATCCACCTCCGAAGCTGTATCCTCTACCCAAAGGATCGAATAAGCATCGAAAGTCTTCAAATCGCCCGTTTGATAATATTCGATCAATTTCCCGATGATCGCTTTCTGCGTATCATTCTCGGCGAAAGGCAAGGCTTGTCGCAATTGATCTACGATTTTTTCTATCGCGGCGGAATAAAGCCCTCCTACTTTCCAAACCTTTTCAACGACCGTACCGTTCTCTTTTACCAAACGGCTATTCAACCCGTAAGAAATCGGGGAAATGGTATCCTTTCCCATTTTCATTTGCGCATAGAAGTCCTCTACCTCTTTTTGACTGATGCCTCCCCCGTAATAATTATTAGAAGAAGCTTTGATCAGATCACCGTCACCGCTTTGTACGCTACGCTTTGGCATAACGCCCGGATCAAAGATTACCGGAGCGATCTCGATCATGAACTGATCCACGTTTTGATTCTCACGAAGAGGTAACTTCTTAGCGTCGATTTGGTGAATACAATCCATCAAGAACTCAGGAGAAAACCCCGGGGCAAACTTGTCCAACGCATAATGATGATGGATACCACTGGAGAACCACACCCGTTTCAAATAGGTTTCCAAAGCCTTGAATTGAGGGTCCTCCCGATCTCCCTTATAATTCGTATAAATAGCCTCCAGTGTCCTGCGGATCGCCAGATTATAGCGTCCATTCTGATCGAAGAATATATCACGTCCCATCAAGGCCGCTTCGGAAAGATAATATAATAGTTGCTTTTGTCGCAAGGACAGGGATTCGAAACCCGGAACTTTATAACGAAGAATCTCCAGATCAGCGAACTGATCCACTACATAATTGAACTCCTTATCGGAATTTTGAGATGCCGTATCCGACTGTTGGCCTGTACAAGCCGTCATAACCATAGCTGTCATAAGCGATAACATTATTTCTTTCATACTTACTACGATTTGCTTTTCCTATAATATATTACATCTAAAGTACATAGTTTGAAGGCCCGCATTCCAATAAGGGCCAACCGCAAAGATAGAGAATATACAGTCAATATCAAAGGTTTGAGATTTTTTCTCTACTTTTGTAAGTTCAAAAGCAAAGACAAAAAAGAGAATGGAAATAGCGGCATTAGTTTCAGGAGGAGTAGACAGCTCTGTCGTAGTGCATCAACTCAAAGAGGCAGGATACGATCCGACCATCTTCTATATCCGTATCGGAATGGAAGACAAGGATGGCTATATCGATTGCCCGGCGGAAGAGGATATCGAGATCACCTCATATATCGCCCGCAAGTATGGATGCCGGTTCGAGATCGTCTCCTTACACGACGAGTATTGGGATCGGGTGGTAAGCTATACGATCGAATCTGTCAAACGCGGTCTTACCCCTAACCCGGATATGATGTGTAATAAATATATCAAGTTCGGTTGTTTCGAGGAAAAATGGGGCAAGGATTTCGATAAGATCGCTACCGGTCATTATGCCACGACCACGGAGATAGACGGCAAGATATGGCTTTCTACCGCCAAGGACCCGGTAAAAGATCAGACTGATTTCTTAGGGCAAATCACCCGCCTACAGATACAGAAACTCATGTTTCCGATCGGGCATTTAATGAAAAGTGAGGTACGTGCCATCGCCGAGGCCCAGAAATTGCCGAGCGCCAAGCGTAAGGATAGCCAAGGCATTTGCTTCTTAGGCAAGATTAACTACAACGACTTTATAGAGCGTTATTTAGGGAAACGCCCGGGAAAAATCGTGGAACTAGAGACGGGTAAGGTCTTGGGTAAACACAATGGATATTGGTTCCATACGATCGGCCAACGTAAGGGATTGGGATTAAGTGGCGGCCCTTGGTTCGTTATCCAAAAAGACATTAAGCGAAATATCATTTATGTCTCCAACGGCTACGACCCGGAAACGCAATATGGTAAGGTGATCAATATGCAAGGCTTCGATTTCATCACGGAAGATCCATGGGGAGAATTTGAGGGTGAGAAAGAAATCACTTTCAAGATCCGTCATACCCCGGAATTTACGCATGGCTACGTCCGTCGTATCGGAGATCTATATCGTGTAGAATCCGACGAAAAGATTCAAGGTATCGCTCCTGGCCAATACAGTGTAATCTACGACAAAGACCATCACTTATGTCTGGGCAGCGGCATGATTATTGATGAGACCAAGTAACACATATTCAGATTTATTCTAAATAAAAAACGGTCGCCTCCAAAAGGAAGCGACCGTTTTTATTTTTCTATCTTATTCTATTAAATAGCATATAAAGAGCTGATAGACTCACCACTACATACACGACGGATCGCCTCTGCGAACATGTCAGCGACAGATAACACCTTTACTTTCTCGCATTTCTTAGCGTAAGGAATAGAATCCGTAAAGATCATTTCCGTTAAAGCGGACTGATCTACACGAGTAGAAGCCGGATCAGACATCACAGCGTGGCTGGCGATAGCACGAACAGACTTTGCGCCATTCTCCAACATCAAGTTAGCGGCTTTCGTAATTGTTCCGGCCGTATCCACCATGTCATCAACCAAAAGGACATCCAAGCCCGTCACATCACCGATAATACGCATCTCGGCCACCTCATTGGCACGCAAACGAGATTTGTGGCAAATGACCATCGGCAAGCCTAAATACTTAGAATAGCTGCTGGCACGTTTCGTACCACCAACATCCGGAGTCGCGATACACAAGTTATCCAAAGGCAAAGACGTCTTGATATAATCCAAGAATACGGAAGAAGCATATAAGTGATCCACCGGTACATTAAAGAATCCTTGGATCTGATCCGCATGAAGGTCCATCGTAATCAAACGATTGATACCTGCCGTACTCAACATATCAGCGATCAACTTAGCGCCAATAGAAACACGAGGCTTATCCTTTCTATCCTGACGAGCCCAACCGAAGTAAGGGACTACAGCGATGATTGAATGTGCGGAAGCACGTTTAGCCGCATCAATCATCAGAAGCAACTCCATCAGATTGTCTGAATTAGGGAATGTAGATTGTACTAAGAATACATCTCTACCGCGGATAGACTCTTCATAAGAAACAGAGAACTCACCATCGGCAAAGTGCTGGATATTCATCTGTCCCAGAGGACAACCTAAACTGTTGCAAATTTTCTCTGCAAGATACCGGGAGTTCGTTCCCGAAAACACCAAGAAAGGAGTTTGTGCACTCATTATTCCGAATATTTATCTTAAAGTGAATAGATTTGAATTGTGCCGCAAAAGTACAAAACTTATTTACAATAACCTCTTTATATTTGGAAAACTTTCGCAGTTTGTAGAACTTAAATCAAAGAAAAAAGTCATCTAGCTTCATCGGGCAAGTATGTTAAGTTACTTTGCCATTTCACTTAAGTTACTTGCCCGATGAAGCTAGATGTCCCGTATCAACCACCTAACTCCACCAACGAATTATCTATACAGCACACCTAAACTTTTCAAGAAAGCTCTTATTTATGGAGAAAAGAGAACTTTAGCATCTTACCGGAATAAGCAGGGAGTTTCACTTGATAAGGATAAGCGTCTGTTAGCGTACTGATAGTCGTTTCCCCGGTTAACAAGTCGGTCAATTCAGCCGGTTTGTTATCCTCAAAATCAAGAGCCTTGAATGCCTCGACCGGGATATTTACCCATACACATTGGTCGGCACGGTCGAAATTCACGACAACCAGAAGTACCTCGTTCTTCCATTTGCGCAAGAACGCATACTGACGGTTCGGATTGAAATAAGGATTACCGGAGTTCGCGTACATCAAATCATAAAACGCTCCCTCGACAATAACCGGCTCGGATCGTACCACATTCAATAACTTAGCGTACATCTCACGCAACGAGCGTTCTGCCGGCGTTAATTTAGCCCCATCAAAGAGTCCATTATTATTCCAGTTTCGCAAACTCTCGACGCTCCAATAATCGAAGATGGTCGTACGGCCATCACGTCCACTGAAACCTTCCGCATCCATTCCTCTTTCGCCAAGTTCCTGACCACTATAGATCATAACCGGATTTGTATTCATGGCAGCGGAGACAATCATGCCCGGAATACCCGGACGAGCATCCCCCGCAAAGAAATCAGAAGCGACACGCTGTTCATCGTGATTCTCCAAGAAATTTAACATATTTTTCTGGATTCCCTCCAACGATTGCCAACAATGCGATATATTACTAGCCGGAGCCTGTCCGCACATCACCGCACGAACCGTATCATAAAGACCAACCTTGTCATACAAATAATCAAAGTGTCCCGTATAAATATAATTCCTATACTCATCCGGATTATACACCTCCGCTATAAAGATCACATCACGCACCTTCTTCACCTGAGGAATCACCCAGTTCCAAAACTCTACCGGGACCATCTCAGCCATATCACAACGAAAACCATCCACCCCCTTATCAGCCCAGAACAACAAGATCTCCAACATTTTCTCCCACGTATTGGGAATGGTATTGAAATGGCAAGCACCACCGTGCATATAATCCACGCCGTAGTTCAGCTTCACCGTCTCATACCAATCGTTCTGGCTTGGATAGGCATCGAAATGATTGTTACCGGTCACCTTCGCCGGAAACTCACTATAGGCAAAATCCTCCTCACGCTGCGGATCAAAACGAAGCGTCAAGGTTTGCCCCGGAAGATAATAAAAGTTATTATTCACATCAAAAGCCTTGGACACATTATCCGTTTGACCTAAGTCCTCCACGAAAGGTTCCCGTGCGTCCGAGAAATATTGACGTGCTACATGGTTGGGTACAAAATCGATAATAACCTTCATCCCAGCCTCATGCGTACGTTTCACCAAATCCTCGAACTCACTCATACGGTTCTGGATATTATCCGCCAAATCCGGATCTATATCATAGTAATCTTTTATAGCATATGGAGATCCGGCCTTACCTTTTACTACGGCAGAATGGTCTTTCCGGATGCCAAACATGGTGTAATCGGTTTTTGTAGCGTGCTCTATCACCCCTGTATACCATACATGAGTAACACCTAGTTCTTTGATTTTGGATAAAGCCAAAGGAGTAAAAGCCGAAAACTTACCCACTCCATTCTCGGCTAAACTACCATTCATTACAGGAGATGGTCGCAGATTCCCAAACCAACGCGGGAATACCTGATAAATTACCATCTTGTTTTTTTGTTCCATTGCGTTCATCTATATATAAAGTTTTTGTGGGAAAGCGCTTTGTCCAGACAGACGATTTGTCACGGCATCAGGCCTTTCTTTCTTGCCGCGATCGCTTTCACCAAGGTTTCATATTTATTCTCATCCAACACTTTCTCAAAGCAACGGGCAGCGGCGGAATAGCCAATATTACAAATCACGTCTACATTCTCAAGATCGAATGTCTTATATAAGCCAAACTCCTCCGCTTCTATTAAGACATCACACATCTCTCGATCCTCCAGCGTATTTGCCCGGAACATATAATGATAAGAGCGCTCGGCGATATGGAATATGGTCTGCTTATATTTTTGCGGGATCAACGGGCTTACGTTCACCCCAATAATACGCTCACATTCCTCACGGATGATGGAGACCGGAAAGTTGTGAAATAATCCTCCATCCACATAATGAACGCCATTGATGACTACAGGACTGAAAATAATCGGGATACTACAAGAAGCTGTCACCGCCTCAACAATAGGACCACTCCTAAATTCATGGCTTTCGCCATTATCCAAATCAGTCGCGACAACCACCAGAGGAATTTGCAAGTCCTCGATGTTCTTGGTCCGCAAGTGTCGCCTCAAGAAATAACGAAAGCGCTTACTATCGAACAAACCCGCCTTAGGAATCTGCAACTGGGCGAATTCCGAGAACTCACGTCCGGTAAAAAGCTCTTGGATCTCCGCCGCCGAATAACCATCGGCAAACAAAGCGCCCATTAAAGCTCCCGCGCTGGTACCGACTATAATATCCGGTCTTAGCGCACATTCTTCCATCATTCGAAATACGCCGATATGCGCAAAACCTTTCGCTCCGCCTCCGCTAAGCGCCAAGCCCAACCTATAGGGTTTATGGTTTGTCTCTTCTGCCATTTATTTCTTGTCTCTTAATCTGGTAACAAATATGCTGTTTTTTTTAATTAGAAACATTATTATTAGGGAAAAAGTTTCCATCCTCTTTTATTTTTGCTACATTTACACGGAAAGCAAAGGTGTTGTCACATTGTTTTCTTAAGTATAACATTAAATCTACCATGTTATGATTACGAGTATCTTCTGGATTATCCCGTTAGCGTCTGTCCTAGCGCTAGCATTCGCCTGGTTCTTCTTCAGGCAAATGATGAAAGAGAGTGAAGGAACTGAGTTGATGAAAAAGATCGCCTCCTTTGTACGTGAAGGGGCGATGTCGTATCTGAAACAGCAATACAAAGTAGTCGCCTCGGTTTTCGTTGTCCTAGTAATCTTATTCTCTATTATGGCCTATGGCTTCCATGTTCAAAACGAATGGGTTCCGATCGCCTTCCTGACAGGAGGTTTCTTTTCAGGATTAGCGGGTTTCTTAGGCATGAAAACAGCGACTTATGCCTCGGCCCGTACAGCGAACGCGGCCCGCACTTCCTTGAATAAAGGTTTACAAGTGGCTTTCCGAAGCGGGGCGGTCATGGGCTTAGTAGTCGTTGGGCTTGGATTGCTGGATATCTCATTCTGGTATATCCTGTTAAATGCTTTCATCCCAGACGAGGCTTTGGACCCGACCCATAAACTCACCATTATCACGACAACCATGCTTACATTCGGAATGGGTGCCTCCACGCAAGCCTTGTTCGCACGTGTGGGAGGAGGAATCTATACGAAAGCCGCCGATGTCGGAGCGGATTTAGTAGGTAAAGTTGAGGCTGGGATCCCGGAGGACGATCCTCGTAACCCGGCGACAATCGCCGATAACGTAGGCGACAATGTAGGTGACGTCGCCGGTATGGGAGCCGACCTATATGAATCTTATTGCGGTTCCATCCTAGCGACCGCCGCATTGGGAGCCGCCGCATTCGTTTCTTCCGGAAGCGTAGAATTACAATATAAGGCGGTTGTCGCCCCAATGCTTATCGCCGCTGTCGGTATCATTTTATCTATTATTGGTATTTTCGCCGTCCGTACGAATGAGAACGCGACGATCAAGCAACTACTGAAAGCCTTAGCCATAGGAACGAACTTGAGTTCCGTATTGATCGCTATCTCCACGTTCGGGATTCTTTATGTATTAGGCATGGAGAATTGGTTCTGGATCGGTTGTTCCGTGATCGTAGGTCTGCTAGTCGGAATCGTGATCGGGCAAGCGACGGAGTATTATACCTCCCAGTCCTATAAGCCGACCCGGCTGGTTTCCGAATCGGGGCTGACAGGCCCGGCAACGGTTATTATCTCCGGTCTCGGACTAGGGATGCTCTCTACGGCCATCCCGGTACTTGCCGTCGTGGTCGGTATTATTTGTTCCTTCTTGTTCGCCTCCGGATTCGACTTCACGAACGTGGGCATGGGATTATACGGAATCGGTATAGCTGCCGTAGGTATGCTATCGACCTTAGGTATTACGTTGGCTACAGACGCTTACGGTCCCATAGCGGATAATGCCGGAGGCAACGCCGAGATGTGTAACCTAGGGAAAGAAGTCCGCAAGCGTACAGACGCATTGGATTCATTAGGAAATACGACTGCCGCTACAGGTAAAGGTTTCGCTATCGGTTCCGCTGCGTTAACCGGCTTGGCTCTGTTGGCCTCTTATGTAGAAGAGATCAAGATCGGTTTGCTCCGTTTAGGAGAGACCGTCCTGAACTTTACCGATGGCAGGAGTATCGAAATATCTAAAGCCTCATTCTCGGACTTTATGGTATATTATGATGTTACCTTAATGAATCCTAAGGTTTTAGCCGGAATGTTCCTAGGTTCCATGATGGCATTCATGTTCTGTGGCCTTACGATGAACGCTGTAGGACGTGCGGCCGGGCACATGGTGGAGGAAGTTCGCCGTCAGTTCAAGGAAATCAAGGGTATTCTGACTGGAGAGGCACAACCGGATTATGCCCGTTGCGTTGAGATCTCGACGAAGGGAGCGCAACACGAAATGGTACTTCCCTCCGTTTTAGCTATTATCGCCCCCATCTTAACGGGACTCATATTTGGTGTGACAGGCGTTGTCGGACTATTGATCGGTGGATTAAGCACGGGCTTCGTATTAGCCGTATTCATGGCGAACGCCGGAGGAGCATGGGATAACGCAAAGAAATTCATCGAGGAAGGAAACCACGGCGGCAAGGGTAGCGAGGCGCATAAGGCAACCGTTGTCGGCGATACGGTTGGCGATCCGTTCAAAGACACTTCCGGCCCGAGTTTGAATATCCTTATCAAGTTGATGAGCATGGTAGCGATCGTGATGGCGGGATTGACGGTGGCTTGGAGTTTGTTTTAATAGTTGACCGTTAGTAGTTGGCAATTGACAGTTAGAGAAGTAAATCGACAATTTAATAGAGAAAACTAAATAATTGTCAATCATTGACTGTCAATTGTCAACTGTTTTGTATTTTTGCGTCGTAAAAACATAAAACAATTCAACAATGTCAATCTCACGCTTTAATGCTGTGGAGAAGGCATCCAACCGAAAGGCCGTGGAAGCCGTTACTCCCGAACACAAAGTATCTGAGTACTATGGCGAGAATGTCTTCAACCGGAAGGCGATGCAAAAATATCTCTCCAAGGAAACGTACAAAGCCTTGACCCACGCCATTGACAATGGCACACCTATCGACCGGGAAATCGCCAATCATGTGGCAGCCGGCATGCGTATGTGGGCACTGGAAAAAGGAGTCACTCATTATACCCACTGGTTTCAACCGCTTACCGATGGCACCGCCGAGAAGCACGACGCTTTCGTGGAACACGATGGTAACGGTGGCATGATCGAGGAGTTCAGCGGCAAATTGCTTGTCCAGCAAGAACCGGACGCTTCCAGTTTCCCGAACGGTGGACTTCGTAATACCTTCGAGGCCCGCGGCTACTCCGCTTGGGACCCCTCCTCTCCCGCTTTTATCGTAGATGACACACTTTGTATCCCAACCGTATTTATCGCTTATACCGGCGAAGCACTGGATTATAAGACCCCACTGATCCGCTCTATCGAAGTATTGGGAGAAGCCGCCAAGGACGTATATAGATATTTCGATGAGGATGTCAATAAGATAATTACTTACCTAGGTTGGGAACAGGAATATTTCCTTGTTGACGAGGACTTGTATTCCGCCCGTCCGGACCTCTCACTCACCGAGCGTACCTTGCTCGGACATGAGAGCGCGAAGAACCAACAATTAGACGACCATTATTTTGGCGCTATCCCCTCTCGTGTACAAGAATTCATGAAAGACTTGGAAACCGAATGCTATAAACTAGGTATCCCGGTAAAGACCCGCCATAACGAGGTAGCCCCCAACCAGTTCGAGCTAGCTCCTATTTACGAGGAATGTAACCTGGCCAACGACCATAACCAATTATTGATGTCGGTCATGAAACGTGTCTCCCGCCGTCATAATTTCCGTGTATTATTGCACGAGAAGCCATTTAACGGGGTAAACGGTTCCGGTAAACACTGTAACTGGTCTATGGGAACAGACAAGGGGGTAAACTTATTCTCTCCGGGTAAAGACCGTGAGGACAACCTACGCTTCATCACCTTCGTGGTGAACACTATCATGGCCGTTTATAAATACAACGCTTTATTAAAAGCGAGTATCGCTTCCGCCACGAACGCACACCGCCTAGGTGCGAACGAGGCACCTCCCGCTATCATCTCCACTTTCCTCGGAACGCAAATCAGCGAGATCTTGGATAAGTTTGAGAATAGCTCTATCGAGGACGCTATCGAGGTAGACGATAAAAAGGGCTTGCATCTTGGCTTCGGGCAGATCCCCGAACTGCTGTTGGACAATACGGATCGTAACCGTACCTCTCCTTTCGCCTTCACCGGCAACCGTTTTGAGTTCCGCGCCCCGGGCTCTTCCGTGAACTGCGGATCGGCCATGTTAGCGTTGAACTCCGCCGTAGCCTATCAATTGCAACAATTCAAGAAGGACGTAGAGGCTTTGCAAGCGGAAGGAAAAAGCAAGGAAGTAGCGATCTTCAAGGTGCTGAAAGCCTATATCAAGGAATCTAAGCCGATCCGCTTCGATGGGAACGGTTATTCGGACGAATGGAAAGAGGAAGCCGCCAAGCGAGGTCTGGATTGCCAAAATAGTGTTCCCTTGCAATATGACGCTTATCTTAAACCGGAGTCGATCGAGATGTTCACGTCTACCGGCGTACTTACCCAGAAAGAATTGGAAGCGCGTAATGAAGTAAAATGGGAAGTCTATATCAAAAAGGTACAGATCGAGGCCCGGGTATTAGGGGATTTATCCTTGAATCATATCATCCCGGTAGCCGTTCGTTACCAGAGCGTATTGCTGGATAATATAGCGAAGTTGAAAGAGACATTCGGCGACGACCCGGAATTCTGCGATATGTCGGAAGAGCCCCGTCGCTTGGTTCGTAAGATAGCCGGACATATCTGTGCCGTGACCAAGAAAGTGGATGAGATGGTAGAGGCCCGCAAGAAAGCGAACCGCTTGACCGATATGCGGGAAAAGGCGATCGCTTACCACGACTCGGTGGCCCCTTATTTGGATGAGATCCGTGACCATATCGATGATCTGGAGCTGATGGTGGACAACCAGATGTGGCCGTTGCCGAAGTATAGGGAACTCCTGTTTATCCGATAAAAAACACCAGTACTGGCGTTGCCTTGCGCCAGTATCGGCATAGCCTCACGCTGATATAGGCGCAGCCTTACACCGATACTGGCATAAGGCTACGCCTATACTCCTGTTTACCACTTCACATAAGAGGCATTCATCAAGAAGTCATAATCATGTTTCATCGCTTGCAGCGGTGTCATATTATAACGCTCTTGCTCAATGAAGTAATCCTCTAATCCGGCTTTCTCCGCCACAGCGAATAAGGATTTGAAGTCTACGATTCCGGCGCCCATCTCCGTGCTGCCCTTTCCATCCGCATTCGCGTCTTTCAAGTGCCAGTTGGCGAAACGACCGGGATAACGGTTCACGTAATCATGACATTTAAAACCGCCATACACTAATTGAGCCGTATCGATCTGGAAAGTAACCAGCCCTTTGTCCGTATTCTCGATCATCACGTCGAACGGGATCTTTCCTTCCAACTCATGGAATTCATCCACATGGTTATGGAAAGCGAAACGCAACCCGTTCGCCTTCGCGATCTCACCACATTTATTAAATTGATCCGCTAAACGCTTCACGTCCGAAAGGCTCTTGATATCTTTGGAGGGATAACCCGCCTGAACAATCCATTTACAGCCTACCTCTGCCGTATCGGCGGCATTCTTTTTCCAGAAGTCCCATCCCTTGGTATCACCCTCCGCCAGCAAACCGCTTCCGGTATGGGAACCTACCATACGGGCACCTAGATCCGCCAGATATTTCTTCATCTCGGCCGGGGATTTCCCGTAGAATTTGCCATCCCGGTAACCGGCGGCTTCCATCCGTTTATAACCGATATCCACCAAAGCCTTCATCGTACCGTCAAAATCCGTCTTCAAGTCGTCCCGGACACTATACAACTGTACTCCTATCGCTTTCTCTTTCTTAGCCAAGATAGAGGCAAAGCCATTCGGTACTACACTCAGCGCAGCCACAGCGGCACCCGCTTTCAAAAAATTCCGTCTCGTTATCATCATACTATTCTTTAAGATTAACGGCGCTAAAGGTAGCAAAATTATTTCTACTTTCGCGCACATTTAAACAAACGATCATGCAAGGAACAAAAAATCTGACCGAAGGGGTCATCTCCCGGCAACTATTCAATCTGGCGATGCCGATCATGGGTACCTCATTTATCCAAATGGCCTATAGCATCACCGACATGGCTTGGGTAGGCCGGTTGGGAAGCGAGGCCGTAGCCGCTATCGGCGCCGTTGGTATCCTTACTTGGATGACGAACTCGATCTCTTACTTGAATAAAGTAGGCTCGGAGGTGAGTGTCGGGCAAAGTATCGGGGCGCAAAACGTGGAAGATGCCCGAGGATTCGCTTCCCATAACCTAACGATCGCCTTGATCCTCTCGCTTTGCTGGGGATTCTTGCTATTCGTCCTCGCTCGTCCGATTATCGGCTTCTACAAACTGGAGGAACCGATTGCGTTGAACGCCGTGGAATATTTGAGAATCGTCGCTTCCGCATTCCCATTTATCTTCCTCTCGGCGGCGTTTACCGGGATTCATAATGCCTCGGGATTGAGTAAGATTCCATTTTATATCAGCGGAACAGGTCTTTTACTGAATATGGTGCTAGATCCTTTATTTATACTCGGCTTCCATTTGGGTACGGCAGGTGCGGCTTGGGCTACGTGGATCTCCCAAGCGGTGGTTTGCGGACTATTCGTCTATCAGCTAAAATGCCGCAATAAATTGTTCGGTGGATTCCCTTTCTTTGTCCGTTTAAAGGAACGCTACACCAAGCGGATCTTCCAATTGGGCCTGCCGGTAGCGTTATTAAATACGTTCTTCGCGATCATCAATCTTTTTATGGCCCGTACAGCTTCCACCTACGGAGGGCATATCGGTTTGATGACGCTTACGGCAGGTGGACAAATGGAGGCGATCGCATGGAACACCTCACAAGGCTTCAGTACGGCCCTCTCCGCTTTCACCGCCCAGAATTACGCCGCACACAAGAAAGAACGTATCCTGACCGCTTATCATACGACGCTTAAAATGACTTCGATCATCGGCGTGCTCTGTACCTTGCTATTCGTCTTTTACGGTAGCGAGGTCTTCTCACTGATCGTGCCGGAGCAAGCCGCTTACGAGGCTGGCGGCATATTCCTCCGGATCGATGGCTATTCGATGATCCTCATGATGTTGGAAATTACCACGCAAGGCATGTTCTACGGTACCGGCCGAACGGTTCCACCGGCGATCATCAGCATCTCGTGCAACACCCTGCGCATACCTTTGGCCATCGGGCTGGCGGCAGCGGGACTGGGTATTACGGGTGTTTGGTGGGCGATCAGCCTTTCCAGCATGCTAAAAGGTATCGTCGCTTTCATCTGGTTCAGTATCTTACAGAAGAAGATCTTGTAAGCGGAACAATTCTTACCGATTTTCCGTACATTCGCGATTAAAATGACATTCAATTAAAAAAACAACCTATATGGATAACAAATTCAAACCGGAAACCCTGTGCGTACAGGCCGGTTGGCAACCCAAGAAAGGAGAACCCCGTGTCCTCCCGATCTATCAAAGCACGACATTCAAGTATGAGACGAGCGAGCAGATGGCTAAATTGTTCGATTTGGAGGAAAGCGGCTATTTCTATACCCGCCTTCAAAACCCGACAAACGAGGCTGTAGCCGCCAAGATCGCGGCGTTGGAAGGTGGCGTGGCTGCCATGCTGACCTCATCCGGGCAGGCCGCTAGCTTTTTCGCTTTCTTCAATATTTGCGAGGCTGGCGACCATATCGTAAGCGCAACCAGCATTTATGGAGGTACTTATAATCTACTGGCCGTTACCTTGAAGAAGCTGGGAATCGAATGCACATTCATCGATCAAGACGCGAGCGAGGAAGAGATCTCCAAGGCTTTCCGCCCGAATACGAAGGCGATGTTCGGCGAGATGATCTCCAATCCGGGCGTTATGGTATTGGACGTGGAGAAGTTTGCCCGCATCGCCCATAATCATGGCGTACCCTTGATCGTCGATAATACGTTTGCCACGCCGATCAATTGCCGTCCGTTCGAATGGGGAGCGGACATCGTCACGCACTCCACGACCAAATATATGGACGGCCATGCCACGAGCGTAGGCGGTTGTATCGTGGACAGCGGCAATTTCGATTGGGAAGCGCATGCCGAGAAGTTCCCGGGACTTTGCCAACCGGACCCTTCTTACCACGGATTGACCTATACCAAGGCATTCGGGAAATTAGCGTTCATCACGAAAGCGACTAGCCAACTGATGCGTGACCTCGGAGCGATCCAATCCCCGCAAAACGCATTCCTATTGAATCTGGGATTGGAGACCTTGCATCTTCGTGTACCGCAGCATTGCAAAAACGCCTTGGCGGTAGCGCAGTGGCTACAGAAATGTGATAAGGTAGCTTGGGTTCATTATCCTGAATTGGAAGGCAATCCGTACCATGAACTCGCCAAGAAGTATCTACCGAATGGCTCTTGCGGCGTATTATCCTTCGGATTGAAAGGTGGACGTGAGGTGGCGATCAAGTTTATGGATAGCTTGAAACTCGCCGCTATCGTAACTCACGTAGCGGATGCCCGTACTTGCGTGCTTCACCCGGCCAGTCACACGCACCGCCAGTTGAGCGATGAGCAATTGATAGAGGCTGGCGTAGCTCCGGACTTAATCCGCTTCTCTGTAGGTATCGAGAACGCCGATGATATCATCGCCGATATCGAGCAAGCGTTGAATAAATAAGACTTCAGTGCCACGCTGATGGCACACCCATGTCATCGGCATGGCACACCCGTTCCATCAGCGTGACACACCCGTTCCATCAGCGTGGCACACCTACTTCTCCAGCATGACACTGCTATAAGTTCCTAGATAGGCAGGAATCTCCCCAGACGCGCCATCCAATTTGTCGTAATCCTCCCTAGGCTCGTTACCGGATGTTCCTCACGCAACAAATCCTCACGGAACTCACGAAGAATAAGCCAATCCGCCTGTTTCACCCAATGCCGGAAAACCGGATTCTCCACATGGCTTTCCGAAATGGATAATAACGCATCCAGATCAAAACAATCAGCGACAACGCCTGCGCCAGACAAAGAGGCATCGTAAGCATTGCAAGCTTGCTCAATATGTGTAGGAACCATCAATACAGGTTTATTCAGATACATCGCCTCACATACGGATTCGAACCCGGCGGTCGTAGCATAAGCCTTCGCCCCCGACATATAACGTAGAAACAACGTATCATCCAGCTGATGGAAAGAAAGGCAATCGTCTATTATCACCTCGGCTCGCTGATCTTTCTTATCCCAAAAGAAATGCATCGGAACCGAAGGATGACGGGAATGCCAAGAACGGATCTCCTCACTAAACCCGCTATTCAACAAATAACCATGCAAATAACTGCCGTTCGAGGGAACCGCATCCAAGACTTCTTGCCTTAATAAAGGAGGAACCACGACTATTCCTCCCAACGGCGCCTCACGCATCTTCCGAAAAGACAAGGCTAATTTTTTGACGGAGCCTATCGCCGTTAATCTCGTAAAAAATCGTAGCGACGCCAACGACAATGTGCTCTGCTTCGGGAAAACGAAGTCCGGATGCAAGAATAGATATTGATGGGCGATACATACCATCGTCGCTTTCGGACGGAAAAGTAAGTAAGTCAGCCCCGTCAGCAGCTCGTAGAAATTCACGACAACATCCGCATCCGTCTGCCGAATCATCCGGTCGATATAACGGATACTTCCCATGTATTTGTGCAGACGCAATACATTATATAATACGCTACGCATCAAACTCACTTGTTTATTCTTAGCCGTCGGTAAAAAATTCGGACTCTCAAACGGATATACCGGCGATTGTATCTTATTCAAGAAGAAATCCGGCAAACGGCGGGCCGGACTTTTTCCTACCAACACACCAACGATCTCATGTCCTTCGGCCATCAATTTCTGGCGTAAGGATAACGCTTGGGTCAAGTGCCCACGTCCCTCACCTTGTATGATAAACAGGATTTTCATACGGCATCCGCATATAGTTGTACATTATTATATGTAACAATATCCCACTCTCCTTGTTCATCCTCCACGAGAGCGGTCATGCTTTCCACCCAATCGCCGGAATTTAGATAATGCACATTACCATACCATACGTTCGCCGCTTGGTGAATATGGCCGCAAATAATCCCATCCAAATGCTTGGCCTCCGCTAAGCGTACCAACTCTTTCTCAAACTCCGAGATATAAGAGACCGCACTTTTCACCCGGTGTTTCACCTCTTGGGATAAAGAGAAATAAGGTTTTCCTTGCCGCTCTCTACGATGATTGTAAACCTTATTCAACCACAATAAAAAAGTATACCCCACATCCCCAAGCATGGCAAGCCAACGCATATGGGTCGTAACCGTATCGAAAATATCGCCATGTGTCACGAAATAGCGTTTTCCTTGTCTCGTCTTCAGCAAATAATCCTTTACGATCGATATATTGGAGAACTTAAAAGGAGCCAAGCTGTCGAGAAAATCATCATGGTTCCCCACTACATAGATAATCTCCGTACCCCTTTTCTCCATCATCTTCATCAATACCTTAAAGAAATCGGTATGCTTTTGTTTCCAGCGTTTACCGGATTTCTTCAATTGCCAGCCATCGATGATATCACCATTCAGAATCAATCGATCGCAATCTACGTGCTTGAGAAAATGGGTGACCTCCTCCGTCCGGGAATGTTCCGATCCCAGATGGATGTCCGAGAGGACAATAGTCGGATAGTACTTTCTTAATATCATCTTTTCCTTGTTTAAGATGATACAAAAGAACACCTTCGGTATTACAAGTTCACGACAACCTAGTGAAAAAGACATAACAAAAAGGCCAGCTCTTCACAAAGCCGGCCTTTTCTCGTTTAACTTTAAATATTAAAAAATTATGATGACATTTTACTTTACCTATTCTTCTGATTGAGTAGCCTCGTAAGCCTTTAACAACTTCTCTTGTACATCGGCAGGAACTAACTCGTAACTAGCGAACTTCATCGTAAAGGAAGCACGTCCGCCCGTAATGGAACTTAGTGAAGTAGAATAGTTAGACATCTCTTTCAAAGGAACTTTCGCCAATAGTTTCTCAAATCCCTTCTCGCTATTCATACCCATAATCAAGGCACGGCGTCCTTGCAAGTCACTCATCACATCTCCCAGATAATCGGCAGGAACGGAAACCTCGACATCGTAAACAGGCTCCAAGATCTTAGGGCCAGCCTCCTTGAAGGAAGTACTGAAAGCATTACGTCCGGCAAGCATGAAAGAGATCTCATTACTGTCTACCGGGTGCATCTTACCATCGTATACGCAAATACGCACGTCGCGAGCATACGAACCCGTCAACGGCCCTTGCTCCATACGAGCCATGATACCTTTTAGGATAGCCGGCAAGAAACGAGCGTCGATAGCACCACCAACGATACAGTTTACGAACACGACTTTACCACCCCAATCCAAATCGATTATTTGAGTATCACGAACATTCATCTTATACTCCTGTCCGCCGAAACGGTAGGTATCCGGAGCAGGCATACCTTCATAATAAGGCTCGATAATCAAGTGAACTTCACCGAACTGGCCTGCGCCACCAGATTGTTTCTTATGGCGGTAATCCGCACGGGCCGCTTTCGTAATCGTCTCACGATACGGGATCTTCGGCTCCAGATATTCGATCGGCAATTTATCATTATTCTCGATTCTCCATTTCAATGTACGAAGATGGAACTCACCTTGACCGGAAACGATTGTCTGCTTCAATTCCTTGGACTGCTCGATTACCCATGTCGGGTCTTCCTCGCGCATACGTATCAAGATTTCCATCATCTTCTCGGCGTCAGCCTCATTCACCGGCTTGATAGCACGACGATATTTCGGATCCGGATATTTAATGAAGTCGAAACGATAATCACAACCCTTTCCGTTCAATGTATTACCACGGCGAACATCCTTTAACTTAACGGTCGCTCCAATATCACCCGCCACCATTTCCGTAACCGGGGTACGAGTTTGTCCGGCTACCGCAAATAACTGTGCGATACGCTCCTTGGAACCACGATCGGCATTCATCAAATCGTCACCTTCTTTTACTTTTCCTGATATCACTTTAAAATAGGAAACCTGACCAATATGAGGTTCCACGGTAGTCTTGAAGAAGAACAAGCTAGTAGGACCATTCGAGTCCGGAGTCACCTCTACGCCTTCCGTAGTAATCAGACGAGGCATCTTGTCGGTACAAGGAACCACGTTACCCAAGAACTCCAACGTACGACGAACACACATATCACGACCGGCACATACGCAGAATACCGGGAACATACCGCGAGTAACCAAGCCCGCGCGGATACCGGCACGCATATCATCCTCGCTCAAGGCACCTTCCTCAAAGAATTTCTCCATCAAAGTATCATCGTTCTCAGCGGCGGCTTCCACCAAGGCTTGATGCAACTCCATCGCCTTATCCATTTCCTCGGCGGGGATTTCCAATACATCAGGAACTCCACCTTCCGGTTTCCAACGATACATCTTCATTTTTAATACATCCACCACGGCATTGAAAGAAGAGCCGCAGCTAATCGGATATTGGATCGGAACGATCTTACTGCCCCAACGGTCTTTCAACTGGGCGATAGTTCCCTCATAGTCGGCTTTATCATTATCAAGCTGATTGACAACGAAAATCACCGGTTTATGAAATTGTTCAGTATACCGGAACTGGTTAATGGTTCCAACCTCAACACCGTACTGGGCATTCAATACCATCAGTGCCGTATCCGTGACATTCAGAGCGGAAACAGCTCCTCCAACGAAATCATCCGAACCCGGACAATCGATGAAATTCAGCTTCCGATCCTGCCACTCAACACTGAAAACGGTTGAGAAAACTGAGTATCCATACTCTTTCTCAACCGGGAAATAATCGGACACCGTATTTCCTGCCTCAACGGAGCCGCGGCGTTTTATAACTCCACCCTCGTAAAGCATAGCTTCAGCGAGAGTGGTTTTCCCAGAGCCCGAACTTCCCAAGATAGAGATGTTCTTAATTTCATTTGTTTGGTATACTTTCATGATATCAGGATTTATTTGAGTTTAACAATACGTTTATTTGGCGTGAATCACTTTCACGAGGGCGCAAATTAGAGATTGTAAAGGAAAAAAGCAATTATCGCCCGGTGTTTGAGAACTATGTTGTGCAGCAGCAAGGTTTTTTGAAATTTAAATTATATCTTTGTGTAAAGATATAATTGTGTCCATACAGATGGCAGGTTTATACATCCACGTTCCTTTTTGCGCCAAGCGGTGTTTATACTGTGACTTTTTTTCCAATACGGAGATGAAGTATAAAGAGCCGTATATAAACGCACTTATAAAAGAGATGGAATTGCGGAAGGGATATATAGGAAACGAAGCATTAGAAACCATTTACTTCGGGGGCGGTACTCCTTCCCAATTAGACGAGAAGGATTTTGGCAAGATATTCGAGGCCATCTATCGTCATTTTGATGTAGCCGAGCAAATGGAGATTACCTTAGAGGCGAATCCGGATGACATGAAACGAGAATATGTATCGCTTCTCCGTAATTATCCTTTTAATCGGGTCAGTATGGGTGTACAGAGTTTTCATCCGGAAGATTTGCGTTTTCTGAATCGTCGCCATGACCGGGAACAAGCGATTAAAGCAGTAGAACTATGCAAGGAATATGGGATTACAAATATCAGTATCGATTTGATCTACGGACTCCCCAACCAAACGCAGCAAGCATGGGAAGAGAATTTGCGACAAGCGATCCGGTTGGATGTTCCCCATCTTTCCGCCTACCACCTCATTTACGAGGAAGGTACCGCACTTTACAAATTGCTGGAAGCGGGAAAAGTGACCCCCATAAACGAGGAGTTAAGCGTCTCGTTCTTTTCCACATTAATAGATCGGTTGGCAGAAGCAGGCTATTTGCATTACGAGATATCTAATTTCGCCCGTCCCGGGTTCTTCTCCAAGCACAATAGCTCCTACTGGACCGGAAAGAAATATCTAGGCCTCGGTCCTTCCGCCCATTCTTATAACGGGATAGACCGGGAATGGAATCCATCTTCTCTACCTATATATATAGACGGTATAGAAAATGGGCATCCGACAATAGAATCCGAGGATTTAGACCTATGCACCCGGTACAACGACTTCATCATCACCGGCCTTCGAACCATGTGGGGAGTCTCTTTCGCTGATATCCAGACAAAATTTGGCAGGAAGCTCCTTTCTTATTGTCAAAAGCAAGCTCAACCCCATATCAACCAAGGTCTCTTATTACAAACCGGTGACAAATTGATTTTATCCAAGTCAGGAATCTTCGTTTCCGACGGAATCATGAGTGATCTACTTTGGGTATAAAAATTAACAAAACCACCGCTTTCCCCAACAAACCTGTTAGTTAAAAGTACATTTCCTGCACATTTTCACGATTTTTGAGAAATAAAACGACGCATATTAAAAAACTATTACATATATTTGCAGCATCAAAAACAGCAAACAGTGCCATATTTGTATATAATATCAGGTTGCAACGGAGCAGGAAAAACAACAGCTTCCTTCACTATTTTACCAGAAATGCTAAAATGTAGGGAGTTTGTTAACTCAGACGAGATAGCCAAGGGACTTTCCCCTTTTAATGCAGACAGTATAGCCGTCGCCGTTGAAGCTAGTCGTATTATGTATAAGCGGATAAAGGAACTCATCGGTGCTGGTGAGACTTTCGCAATGGAAACTACGCTGGCCACCCGTTCAGTCGCAAACCTGATACGGGAAGCACAAAGGGAAGGTTATTATGTTACATTGCTTTACTTCTGGCTGAATACGCCGGATCTAGCCGTGGAACGTGTGAAAATGAGGGTAGCCGCCGGAGGTCACAATATTCCGGAAGCAACGATACGGCGTCGATATGAGGCCGGTATCCATAATTTATTCGAGCTATACCTTCCTATTAGTGACTATTGGATGATAACAGATAATTCGATGTCTCCCATGGAAGTGATCGCCAAGGGATTCAAGAATGATAAAAGGGAAGTGTATAATCTAGATATTTTTACAAAACTTGAACATCATGAATGAGCAAGAAGTTAGAGAATTCGAAGAGAATATAGTAAAAGGTGCAAATATAGCTTTTCAGCGTTTGGTGAATCAGAAGAAGAAGGAAGACGGAGAGTTGGTATTCTCTCGTAACGGTCATATCTTCAGAGTCAAAGCTGTTGATCTTGACAAGATTTATTAAGTTATAGATATACATATACAAAAAGAGGAGACGTATCTTTCAAGGATATGTCTCCTCTTTTTGGCTTTATAGAAAAAGGAACTTAGGTTCATGGGCGAAGTATGTTAACATACTTCGGCATTTCAGTTAACATACTTCGCCCACGAAGTTAACTTACTTCTCTATCTTGAGAATTCCATCTCGTTCAATAAATAACCGGCTCCGGCATATTTATCGATTACGAATAGGACATAACGGATATCTACGATAATACTGCGTTGATAATCGGGCAGATATTGGATATCCCCTCCTACTCCTTCCCAGTTACGGTCGAAATTGATACCGATTAACTCTCCTTGTCCATTCAATACCGGACTACCGGAGTTCCCTCCCGTTGTATGGGTCGTAGCACAGAAGGCAACCGGCATTTTACCGTTAGGCATCTTATAAGGGCCAAAGTCTCCTGCTTGATATAATTCCTTCAAACGAGCAGAAACCACAAATTCCCAATTCGTAGAATCCTCCTTCTCCATGACGCCGTCTAAAGTGGTTTGATGACCATAATAATCGCAATCACGAGGACTGTAACCTTTCACCTGCCCATAAGTCAGACGAAGCGTAGAGTTCGCGTCCGGAAAACTAGCCAAGTCTCCATACATCGCTAAAAGTCCTTTCACATACGCACGATGGGCGATCGCATATCCGGCATCAAAATCAGCCAAGGCCTTATCTAACGCCTTTTTCTCATCCTTTACGGATTGCGCAAACAGAATCATAGGATCTTCTCTCAAAGTTTTGACAGACGGATGCTCCTTGAACGCATTAAAGTTCTTCTCGCTACCATAGATCGATTTATCAAACAGATAATCAACGAATTTATCCACATCCCCCTTAAACTTGCTATCGATTACGGAGAAATAAGCGGGCTGCGACTTCGGAGCGACCAAACGCCTATATTCCTTTAGCATGACTTTCGCTATCTTCTTATCAACCATCGGCGCATAATCCTTATCAGCGAAACGGTGGAAAGCCCTCTCCAATTGAGTGACCTGTTTTTGCTGCTCGGAACGATCTTTCCCCTCCAAAGCCTCACAAACAGTCTCGATATCGGTCGGAACTTTGGAGAACTCGATGCCACGGCTCAATGCCTCATCCAACATCCAACTACGGAAACGCAAATCCTTACGATCATTAACGATCTGCTCCAATGTCAGAAGCGCTTCCGGATAAGAAGGCTCACACATCTTCTTCGACCAAGCGATCAAACGATTCTGCTCATCGTTTTTCACCTGCTCAAAATTACGTTTGTTGATCGCCCAGTTACTACCGATCGCATTCTTATAAGCGTTCGTAGAACCCGCATACTTACTAGCGTATTGAATCCGGACTTGCGGATCTTTCAGCATTTCTTCCAGCATCGCCTCTTGACGGAGATTACGGATATTGATACGTACCGCATTATCTATATCCCGGCGCTCGGCTACCTCCCATGAGGTATAGTATTTATTGGTACGGCCGGGGAAACCCATGATCATGGCATAATCGTTCTCCTCCACACCTTTTAAAGAAAGCTTTAGCCAACGTTTCGGACGAAGCGGGACATTGGTTTCCGAATAAGGTGCCGGATTTCCGTTTGCATCGGCATACACACGGAAAAGAGAGAAGTCTCCGGTATGGCGAGGCCACATCCAGTTATCCGTATCCGCCCCGAACTTACCGATAGAGGAAGGGGGAGCACCAACTAAACGGACATCCGAATAGACCTTCTTGGTAAACATATAGTACTTATTACCTCCATAAAAAGCCTTGATCTCGACTTCCGTACCGGGGTTATCCTGTAAGAACTTCTCACCTACTTTCGCTTTAGCGAGGCCATTCAAGTACTTAGCGGACAAGAATTCCATGCTGTTCGGATCCGTGATCTTTTTCAGTTCCGTCCTCACATAATCCGTCACGTCGTCGATCTTATCGATAAAGGTAACCGTTAATCCCGGATTCGGAAGCTCCTTATCACGAGACATCGCCCAAAAGCCGTCCGTCAGATAATCATGTTCCAAGGTACTATGCCGTTGAATGCTACTATAACCACAATGATGATTCGTCAGCACCAACCCATCCGGAGAGATCATCTCGCCCGTACAACCACCGCCAAAACGAACCACGCCGTCTTTCAAGGAAGGAGCCTCGGCGCTATACACTTCCTGATCGCTTAATCGCAGACCAAGGGCCTGCATCTCCGCAAACTTTTGTTGCTTCAATAAAGGGAGCAGCCACATGCCCTCATCGGCCAAGACCGGAAACGCCAATATAGCGGCCGCTACAGATAAAAAGAGTTTCTTCATGTATTTGAACTATTAAAAGGATGTTTTGTCAACATTGAATTATAATAACAGCGATCTCCACTTACCTCCTTACCCAGCCAAGCCGGTTTCTCAAAAAGCTCGTCCTCTGACGATAACTCGATCTCCGCAAGGATCAACCCTTCATTCGCTCCGTGGAAAACATCGACTTCCCACGTATGGCTGCCTCTGGGAACCAGATAACGAACCTTGTCGATCGCACCCGGCTCGCAAAGCTCCAACAACCGCTCGGCATCCACCAAAGGAATCTTTTGCTCAAACTCATAACGGCTCAAGCCTTTCTCATCCGAAGCGCCTTTGATCGTTAGGAATCCCTCCTCTCCCCGGATACGAACACGAACCGTACGTCCGGGCTGTGAGCAAATATATCCCTGCACGATACGAGTGGAGCTAACAGCCTCCGGTAAGAAATCACCGGAGACCAAGAATTTCCGTTCTATCTCAATGGCCATGTTGCGAGGTATCAGCCTTAATCGTTACCATCGTCGCACCAAAACCATATTCGCGGAAAGAAGCGTCTTGAAAATAATGTTGCTTATAACGGGTCTTCAAATCCTTCTCGATCGCCTTACGCAGCACGCCATCGCCTTTTCCATGGATAAAGACAATCTTCTGTCCGTTATTAAGAGCGTACTGATCCATCACCTCACGGAATTTTCCCAACTGGTACGTCAGCATATCCGCATTGCTCAATCCATTCGTATTATCCAACAATTCGGTTATATGCAAATCGATCTCAAGGATAGCGCTATTCGTCGGCTTCTTTTTCACGATTTGCCGGGGAGCCCTACGTTCCTCACGAACCTTTTGCTGCATAGCTTCCTTCAACTCCGCCGCAGAGACCAATAGTTCTCTCTCGGGCAAGTCATTGCGGATAATCGGATAAATCAAGGCATCCTCCTCAAAGAAATCATTCTCCATAAAGCAGTGAAGCTTGTAGAACTTAACCGTATCCAAGCGCAACTCTACAGATACGGCGTTTTTCAACGAATAGGGTTTATCTTTCTTGAAAGCGATCAGTTGCACGCAGATCCTTTCCAGATCATTCAACTCCGGCTTACCGAACTCCTCTAGGAATATTTTCGTATTCGGCTCGATAATCCCGTTATAACGGCTTGTCCAGCTATTATTCGTCCGGTTCATATAATTGAAGAACAAATAGTAATTGCTATCATTCACGAAATACGTCTCATAGCCGCATTGCTGAAACGCCTTCGGATCGACCGGGAGATAAGCCAGATACACATTCAGACGCTCTCCCTCCGGTGTCTCCTCGACCTTTTCCTCTTTGGGTTCAGGCTTCTTTGGGGAAGGAGTCTCTACCGGAGCCTGTACTTTCGGGTGATTCGAGCTATGCACTTGCATATCATTGCCCCCAACCACGACACATTCCTTGATCAAGGCAGGAACCTCAAACCCATCCTCATCCTCTACCAACACTTGGTCCTTTCCACGGAATCCACATACGACTCCACCTCCCACACTATTCAGGAAGCGAACTTTATCACCTATTTCAATACTCATATTCTATACCTTATTATATTATGCGCACAAAATTAGGGAATAATCCGCGAATCCGAAACCTATTTACTACTTTTGCACCCGGAATCCGTACAAACGGATGTTTTTTAACAGGACAGAAGAAGTAATGAAGACGCAAGAAATACGTATTGAAGATTATAACTATTCGTTACCGGACGAACGAATCGCAAAGTTCCCATTGCCTAAAAGGGACGAGTCCAAACTTTTACTCTACCGTAACGGGGAAATAAGCGAAAGTATCTTTAAGCATATCACGGATTATCTTCCCCAAAACACCTTGATGGTATTCAATAATACCCGGGTCATACAAGCCCGCCTACTTTTCCAGAAAGAGACCGGCGCACGCATCGAGATTTTCTGTTTGGAGCCCATCGAGCCTCATGATTACGCCTTGATTTTTCAAGAGACCCGATGCTGTAGCTGGACTTGCTTGGTTGGCAACCTTAAGAAATGGAAAGAAGGCACTTTATCCAAAACGATCTTCATTAAGGATCAACCGGTCGTGCTGACAGCGGATAAGAAAAAGTCTCATGGTGACACACATTTGATCGAATTCACATGGGATAACGAGACTTATACATTCGCCGATATCTTGGATGCCGCCGGGGTCTTGCCGATTCCTCCTTATTTACACAGAGAAACAGAGAAGAGCGACCTACAGACCTATCAAACAGTTTATTCTAAGATAAAAGGCTCCGTCGCCGCACCGACCGCCGGACTTCATTTCACTCCGGAAGTACTTGCCGATATAGATACTCGGGGCATCGGGCGGGAAGAAGTCACCTTGCATGTCGGAGCGGGTACCTTTAAACCGGTAAAAAGCGACACGATCGAAGGTCACGAGATGCACACGGAATTTATCTCCGTCCGCCGCAGTTCCATCGAACGTATCAAAAGCAACCTTGGAAATATCATCGCCGTAGGAACGACTTCCGTACGGACCTTGGAAAGTATCTATTACATGGGCGTGATCCTAGATAATAACCCCGAAGCGACTTCCGAGGATCTCGTCGTAAAACAATGGATGCCTTACGACACCAATAACAACCGGCTGACAGCGGAGCGTTCCCTTCAAAACATCCTCGATTATCTGGATAAGCATGATGCGGATACGCTGGTAACGGCTACGCAAATCATCATCGCCCCGGGCTATGAGTTCAAGATCGTAAAAGGAATCGTCACCAACTTCCACCAGCCCAAAAGCACCTTGCTCTTGCTGATCTCCGCTTTCGTAAAAGGAAACTGGAAATCCATCTATGAATATGCCTTAGAGCACGATTTCAGGTTTCTAAGTTATGGGGATAGTTCCTTGTTATTGTAACAAACATACAATAAGATCCCATACAATTCGTTATATTTGTACGAATATATTCCAGATTGAATGAAAGCGCATTTTACTATATATGTTTTATTTTTGCTTATCGTATCTTCCTTGTATTCCTGCAAATCGGCGAAGTTGAGCGATGCCGAGGAGAAGCAGCGTATCGGGGAATACTATGAGGCAGCCGCCATTTATCGTAAAGTTTACATGAAAACATCCCCGAAGAAAAGGGATTTGCGCGGCTATATCGCTTACCGTATGGCCGAATGTAACCGGTTGATCAATAATACGGCGAAAGCGACTAGCGCCTATATGAACGCCATCCGCTATGATTATCCGGATAGTACCGTCTATCTACGCATGGGACAGATGTTACAGAAGACCGGACGTTATCCGGAAGCGATCAAGAACTACGATATCTATATGGAGAACGATCCTAGCAATTTATTAGCCATCAACGGCATACAAGGATGCGAGTTAGCTCCCGGATGGAAAAAGAACCCTACCCGCTACGAGGTAAGGCGCATGGATAAATTCAATTCCCGCCGGGGAGAATTCAGTCCGATGCTGGCTGGAGATAAATACGACCAACTATACTTCGCTTCTTCCCGCTCGAAAGACAAAGACGCGAAAGTTAGCGCCATCACCGGGCAAAATAACAATAACCTCTTCCTTGTCAAGCAAGACGAGAAAGGGGCTTGGCTAGCTCCCGTAGAGCTTGAAGACGAGGTGAATACGGAATACGACGAAGGAACCCCCTCTTTCTCCCCCGATGGAAACACGATGTATTATACCTATTGCGCCCAAGATCCGGAAGGCCCTCGTACCGCCGAGATTTACATATCTACCCGAAGCAGCGCCAAATGGGGAAAAGGAACCCGTGCGACGATCGTAAAAGACTCGGTTACCGCCCTCGGCCATCCTTCCATCTCGCCGGACGGCAAATACTTGTATTTCGTATCCGACGCCGTGGGCGGTTTCGGTGGCAAGGATATTTTCCGTGCCCGGGTAGCGGGAAACGATTTCGGCCCGATGGAGAACCTAGGAGAAGAGATCAACACCCCGGGAGACGAGATGTTCCCGTATGTCCGGGATTCCGTCACCCTTTATTTCGCATCCAACGGACATCCGGGAATGGGCGGCCTCGATCTGTTCAAGGCCACGCAAGACAGTACAGGGAAGTGGAAGGTCGAGAACCTAGGCGCTCCCATCAACTCTATGGCAGACGATTTCGGTATCACCTTCGCCGGAAAAGAGGAACGGGGCTTCTTCTGCTCCAACCGCAACGACGCACGGGGCTATGACCATATATATTCCTTTGAACGACCTACGATCACCATCTTCATCGAAGGAATCGTAAACGATGTCGATGAATATCCGATCGAGGACGCTACCGTACGCATCGTCGGAAAAGACGGACTGAACTTGAAAGTCCCGGTCAAGAAAGACGGTACCTATCGTGTCGAGTTGGAACGGGACATCCGTTATGTCATGATGGCCAGCGCCCGTGGTTACCTCAACCAGAATTACGAGTTGCATACCGGCCCCGAGGAGAAAAACGAGACGTATATCGTGGATTTCTTCCTCTCTCCGATCAGCAAGCCGGTTGTTATCGATAACATTTTCTACGATTTCGATAAAGCGACCCTTCGTCCGGAATCCAAGAAAGCTTTGGACGAGATGATCAAGATGCTGAACGATAACCCGAACGTAACGATCGAACTGGGTGCCCACACGGACCGGAAAGGTACGGACCAGTATAACGAGCGTTTGGCTCAACGCCGGGCGCAATCGGTCGTGGATTACCTGATAGAGGGAGGTATCGAGGCGGCTCGTCTGGAAGCGAAAGGATATGGAGAAAGCGTTCCCAAGACGATCAACAAGAAGATGGCTAAACAATTCGATTTCTTGAAAGAAGGCGATGTGCTTACCGAGGAATTCATCCTTGCCCTGCCGCCGGAACAGCAAGAGATCGCCGACCAGATCAACCGCAGAACGGAATTCAAGGTCTTACGTACAAACTATAACTTATTTTGAGGGAGCAAAGAGCGTGATCTCCTTAAAAGAGACCGGCCAATCGATCGCACTCATCAGCACATCGAAGGACAGGCGTTGCTGATAAGAGACCGAGGACTCCCTTGAATACAAGTCATGAGCTACCAAACCGATCATCATCTTAACCTTATAATGCAATTCCTTGGATAGTACCAAGCAGGCAAGTACACTCAAATCTCTCGCTTCTTCCCAATCCCGATCCGCAAAACACATCTCCTTTTGAAGTGCCGGATAATGACGAGTCCGCATGATCAGATCCGGATCACGGACCTCACACGCACCTTCCACTACATCCAATAATATACGACAGACAGCCAAACGTTGCTTTTTAATTACCTCCATATACGTTTCCCTCAAACCGGACCGTTCACCTTGTTCGGTATTTCTATATGCTACAAAAAAGAAGCGTGGGAACTGTTAATCTACTATTCGAAACTGAGGCATCGCCAAACACCCATCGGACAAATAATAAACAACAGCCCACGCCTTATTACGTATACTATTAGGCAGTATATATAACAAGCGTGAGCGTTTAGTTGCCTATTATCTCTGTCCGACTTGAAACTTGGCGATTTTCAGTTCCAAAGATAATATCTTAAACGCTTATCGTAATCACACTTTGATTCATAAACCTTTGAATTTCCACAAGAGTTTACTTTATCGATACAAATATAACGCTTTTTCTCATACATCATATGGATTTATTTTTCTCTTTTAAAATCTATTGGGAAAAGATGGCGTATACTCTCTAGCGATAAATCCTTCCACTATAAACAAGATGCTTCCGTGAGTAAAAAAGAGAGGCGCATATACATCCTATTTATGTATATACGCCTCACCATTATGTGGATATTTCCAAATCCGGAACTTTCTTCCTTATTTACTCTACCGAGAACTTATAAATACACTCACTCGCATATTTCTCGCCCGGACGAAGCACTACGCTCGGGAATGCCGGCTGGTTCGGGCTATCCGGGTAATGTTGAGTCTCCAGACATAGAGCGCCACGATGCGGGTAAACCACACCTAACTTGCCTTTATCACCCGCTTTCGTCATTGAGTTACCGGCATAGAATTGAAGACCCGGCTCGTTGGTGTAAACTTCCATAACGATACCGCTTATCGGAGATACAACTTTAGCGGCTACCTTATTGATATCGCCGGCGGCGTTCAAGATCCAGTTATGATCGTAACCACCACCGTAAACCAATTGCGTAAACGGATTGTCGATATCAGCGCCTACCACTACCGGTTTGCGAAGATCCATCGGCGTGCCTTCCACGGGTTCGATACCGGTCGGGATCAAAGTCTCGTCCACCGGGTTATATGTATCCGCATCGATCATGATCGTATGATCCATGATTTGCGAGCCGGGAACACCGGAAAGGTTGAAATAACTATGGTTTGTCAAATTCACGACAGTAGCCTTATCGGTTGTAGCCTCGTACTTAATATCAACGGCGTTATCATCCGTCAACTTATAGATCACCTTGATATCCAGATTACCGGGGAAACCTGCCTCACCGTCTTTCGATAGATAAGTCAACTCCAAGGTTTGGTCATCGATCTGTTTCGCGTCCCAAACTACCGCATGATATCCTTTCGGACCTCCATGCAAGCAATGCCCGTTATTATTCTGCGGAAGTTGATACTCCGTTCCGTCCAACGTAAACTTACCATTCGCGATACGGTTGCCATAACGTCCGATCAAACCACCATAGTTATTATCCGGAAAAGCTACATACTGAGCGATATTATCATACCCAAGCACAACATCCGTCATCTTACCGTTCTTATCAGGCACCATCACGGAAACCAAGCGTCCGCCCCAATTCGTTACGCAAGCCTCAGCCCCTTTCTTATTCTTCAACACATACAAAGCAGTCGGCTTACCATCTACCTCAGATACAAAATCCGACTTCATCAAACCAGAAAGAGTGGCCTCTTCCGTAGCCGCCCCCTTCTCATTCTTACCTCCGCATGACAATAACATACACATTGCCATGACCGCAAAACAAAGTTTTTTCATCTCTTACCTTTAAAATTAATAAATGTTATTCTTCGGGCAAAGATACGCATTCTATTCACATGAGGTCCAATATCCTTACGCATTTTCTCGGGAATCCTTACCGATTTCTACTCGAAGTACTACACCCTTCCTCTTGACATCTTAATCATCCACCAATTGGTAGATGATCATGCAACAGCCGTTGGAAGATCATGCAACAGCTGTTAGATGATCGTCCAACAGCTGATAAATAAGCTAGACCTTCATACAAATCCCCTAATACCTCCCGAAGAAACAGCCAAGGATACATGAAGAAACCGTTTGAATCCTCAACCGATTTCATATTTTGACCCGTTATTCTAGTATAATACGATTCACTTTTGTACATTTGCACACTATTGTAATAAGTGAGTAATGAAACAATATTTAGAGCTGCTCAATAGAGTGCTTACCGAGGGAGTTAGAAAAGAAGACCGGACGGGTACGGGAACGATCAGCGTATTCGGTCATCAGATGCGGTTCAATCTGGAAGAGGGATTCCCGCTACTCACTACCAAGAAGCTGCATCTGAAGTCTATCATCTACGAATTGTTATGGTTCCTGAATGGAGATACCAACGTAAAATATCTGCAAGATCATGGCGTACGCATCTGGAACGAGTGGGCCGACGCGGATGGTAGCCTTGGGCATATATACGGTTATCAATGGCGGTCATGGCCGGATTATAAAGGAGGATCTATCGACCAGATCACCGAGGCCGTGGAGACGATCAAGCATAACCCGGATTCACGACGAATCATTGTAAGCGCATGGAACGTGGCGGACTTAGACAACATGAACCTGCCTCCTTGCCACGCTTTCTTCCAGTTTTACGTGGCGAACGGACGGTTGAGCCTACAATTGTATCAACGTAGCGCGGATATTTTCCTTGGCGTTCCGTTCAACATTGCCTCCTATGCCTTGTTATTACAAATGATGGCACAAGCTACCGGCCTTAAAGCGGGAGATTTTGTTCATACGTTGGGAGACGCCCATATCTACAGCAACCATTTGGAGCAAGTTAAGTTACAATTGACACGTGAGCCACGTGCGTTGCCACGTATGGAGATCAACCCGGACGTAAAGAGCATCTTCGATTTTAAGTTCGAGGATTTCAATTTGACCGGATACGACCCGCATCCCCACATCAAGGGAGAAGTGGCCGTCTGAGAATTGGCAGTTGACGATGGACAGTTGACAGTTAATTCATAAATCATAAATTACAAATCATAAATCAATAAGTCTATGAGTACAATTTCTATCATCGCAGCAATCGCAGATAAAAGCGCGATCGGAAAGAATCAGCAATTATTATGTCACATGCCTTCAGACATGAAGCGTTTCAAGGAATTAACCACGGGACATGCGGTAATCATGGGACGTAAGACATTCGAGTCTCTCCCTGTAGCTCCACTGCCCAATCGGAAGAATGTCGTATTGACGACTATGCCCGAAGCTGGTTTCGTGAATTGTTTCGCTTGCGAGTCTATGGGGGCCGCTCTGGATTTATGTGAGAAAGAGGACGAGATATTCATCATTGGCGGTGCGTTGGTCTACAGACAGGCCTTGAGAATAGCCGACAAAATGTATATTACCCGCATCCATCATGAGTTTCCCGACGCTACCTCGTTCTTTCCCGTCGTAAACTGGGACCTTTGGGAAGAGACTGAACGTGAGGAGTATCCCGCAGACGAGAAGAACCCTTACCCCTACACCTACATCACCTACGTGCGCAAAAAATAAACATTAACGTACGTTTTACAACTTTTTGCTCTTTCTTTGTATCTATATAGGAAAGGTTTATTGTTAAACTTATAAAACCCAAAAGATATGAAGATAAGAGCAATTATTTTATCTGCCCTGATACTTTGCGGCATCTCGGCGGTTATTATGTATAGCCGGGCCGCCCAGCCTCAACAAACAAGTTCTGTTATCACGCAAGCTATAAACGATAAGAATACCCCTATGGTGATCAAGAATCTTATCCTTAAAATGAAAGAACAGATGGAGGTAAACGATGATCAGTTCCCGGAACTGATCAAGGAGGTGGAGAATTACACCAACAGTTGCGCCGACTCGGCTTCCGTGGCGGTATTACATTCCATGCTGGCGGAGATGTATCAGAGCTACTACCAACGGAACCAGTGGACCATCAACCAACGTACCCAATTAAGCGGTTATATCCCGGAGGATATCCGGGTATGGACTTCCAACTTATTCACGGATAAGATCAAGGAAGAGATCGATTTATCATTGCGACCTACGGCCTTATTGCAAAATACGCCTGTCAGCAAGTTCAAGGATATTCTGGAGATCGGAAAGGACTCGCAAACCCTGCGTCCGACCCTCTATGAGTTCCTTGCCTTCCGGGCACTGGACATCCAACCGACCGTACAGATCTATAAAGACTTGATCGCCTTTCAAAATAAGGAGCCGAATATGAAATCGGTCCTCCTTACGGAATTGGATTACCTACGATTCCTTTACGGGGATAAAAGGGATAAAGAGTCTTTCGAGGCTTACATGAACGCATTGGATGAGCTTTACAGGAACTTAGCTTCTCAAAACTATGCAGCCGAGATCTTAATCGCCAAATTGGATTTGGTTAGCGGCAGTATGTTTCGTTACGTCTCTACCCAATGGGATTCTATCAAAGCGGAAGAGGTGAAACTATGCGAGGAGGGTATCAAACGATATTCCGGTAACCCTCGCACGGCTATCTTAAAGAATCGCTTGGCACAATTGGAACAACCTACTTTATCCGTATCTACAAACAATACGGTTTATCCGAGACAGCAACTGGGGATCAAGCTGGAATATAAGAATGTACAGAAAGTCATCGTACAAATCTATCGAAGCTCGAAAACACCTTTACAAGCGGCAGCCCATACATCCGCAAAAAAATCAAGTGGCAGCACCTTGGGACAACTCGTAAACGAGAAGACATTCTCTTTGCTACTGCCCAACACCTATTCGCAGCAAGATACGACCTTACATATATCTATGGATCAACCGGGATTGTATGAATGTGTCGTAACCGTACCCGGACAACAGCTAAAGACGATCAATACGGTTAGCGTAACCCGATTGGCCGCGATCTATCGTAATCTTTCCGGTAATAAACAAGAGATCATGGTTACCGATTATCTTAGCGGGAAGCCTGTTGATGGGGCTATCGTTACCTATTACGGAGGTCAGCGTCGTAGCTTGCAAGAACTGGGTACCGTCAAAACAGACCGGGAAGGATTGGCCACGCTTCCGGCGAACAGTCAAGTATTGGCGTTCCAAGCCAGCAGACCGGGAGATACCAACGCTATGCTGACAAATATCTACCCGATGGGTTCCGGCCGCAGACCGGAAAAGAACCCGGTAGAAGTCTCGATCTTTACGGACCGTGGACTTTACCGTCCGGGACAAACCATTTTCTTCAAAGGTCTCGCCTACGTAAAAGACTCGAACGACCCGCATGCCGTGGCCGGACAGACTTTTACGGTGACTTTGTATGACGCTAACGGGAAAGAGCTAGCCCAGAAGAAATTCACGACTAATGACTTCGGTTCTTTTAACGGCGAGTTCTCCATCCCCAAACAGACCCTAAGCGGCGTCTTCCGGTTAAGTACCGGACAGATGAGCGTATATATTCATGTAGAGGAATACAAACGCCCGACTTTCCAAGCGTACTTCCTCCCGATCAAGGGCGATATCGCTTTCGGCGATTCCGTTACCATACAAGGCAAGGCGGCTACATTTTCCGGCGTGTCGCTACCCAGCGGAGATGTCACTTGGCGTATTACACGCAGGCCCTTCCTGTTGTGGAGGTATTTCCGTCCGAGCGCTCCGACACAAGTTGCGGAAGGGAGTACCACCCTTTCCGGCGATGGAACATTCAACGTATCTTTCCGTCCCCAAAAAGAGGAGGATACGAATCCATACGCTTCCGCATACCAGACCTACGAGGTATCGGCTACCGTAACCGATAGCAAGGGAGAGACCCAAGAGGCAAATTACACCTTCTCGGTAGGAGAATCCAGTATCGTCTTATTCACCAACCTACCGCCACAAATCGAGAAAGACTCGGTAAAAGCCGTAGTCGAAGCCCGGACAATCAATGGGGAGATGGTTTCCACCTCCGGTACTTTCAAGATCGTAGAACTGATCGCAAACCGATCCGATAAGAATAGCGGAGAGAGCTATCAAGAAGGCAAGCAAGTAGCTTCCGGTAGCTTTACCAGTGGCAAGGAGATCAGTCCGGCTATTTTCAACCCATTGCCCTCCGGGCGTTACCGTATTTTAGTAGAAGCCAAAGATAGCCAAGGACGGCAGAGTAAGAACCAGTCCGATTTCATCCTATACGGAAAGAACGACAAGCGTCCTCCCGTATTTACCCATACTTGGCTGCTGAAAGAGAAGACAACTTGTTTACCCGGGGAGGAAGCGGAGATCGTATTCGGCACCTCCGACAAGGACGCCTACGTACTCTATGAATGGTTTGCCGGAAATAACCGCATCCATCATGAGTTGATTAAGCTAAGTGACGCAAACCATCGGTTTAATATCCCGTTCAAGCCGGAATATGGAGAGGGAATCATCGTATCCTTTACGTTCGTAAAAGAAGGTGAACTATATATTACCCAAGTACCCATAGAGCTTCAGCTACCCAACCGGCAGTTGACCATCAAGCCGATAACCTTCCGGGATCGTTTACTTCCGGGAAGTAAAGAGAGCTGGAAATTTCGTATCACCGACGCGGACTCCACGATCGTATCCGCCGAGGTACTGACCAGCATGTATGATGCCTCGCTAGATAAAATCATACCATTCAATTGGTATTTCTCCCCGCGGCGAACGATCCTGCTACAAGCTCCCCGTTTCTCAACCGGAGCCGGATTCCAGCGTAGTTATCAATATGACCAGACAGAGGCCAAGTATATAAAAGTACCTCAATATCAGTATGACCGTTTAAATTGGTTCGGTCTATTCAATGAGATTGTCATACGAGGATACGGCTCCAGCAACCGGGCTTTCGCCACGGGTGGTATCATGCTGAAATCCGCGGCAGCCCCAGTAGTGGCGGAATCCATGAACATCATGGAAGACAGCGCCGTGTTAGAAGAGCCTAGTGTGGAATCTACGGAAGGGGAACCCGTGTTCAGCCTATCCGATCCTTTCGCCAAAGAGAGCAGCCAGCCGATAAGTCCGGAGCAAATCCGGCAGAACTTCGCGGAAACCGCCTTCTTCTACCCGACCTTACAAACGAACGAGGAAGGAGACATATTCGTAAATTTCACCCTGCCGGAAAGTAATACGACTTGGAAACTACAGATGTTGGCCAATACCAAAGACCTAAAATACGGTCTGCTTACGAAAGAGGTCATTAGCAGCAAACCCTTGATGGTTCTACCGAATCTGCCTCGTTTCGTCCGCCAAGGGGATGAGGTCAGCATCAGCACGCAAGTCATCAACAATTCTAAGGAAGCGGTATCCGGCCGTGTATGCATCGAACTATTCGATCCCGCTACAGACCAACCGATTATCTGCTTGAGCAAGTCACAACGTCCGTTTGAGTTGCAACCGGATAGCATCGCTACTGTAAGCTGGATGATCCCAGTCCCCAAACAGATCAGCCTACTGGGCATACGTATCCTAGCCGACTCTGAAAAGGGAAGCGACGGGGAGCAGCAGATCGTACCTGTTCTTTCCAATCAATTGCTCATCACGGAAAGTACCCCGTTCTATTTGCTCAAGGAAGGAGAGAAACAAATCCGTATCTCCGGGAACTCGGAGGGAGCGACACCATTCCGTCTCACGCTGGAGATGACCGGGAATCCGATTTGGTACGCGGTACAGGCATTACCGACGATCACACAGCCGAACAATGATAATATCTTATCTTGGTTTGCCGCTTATTACAGCAATACGTTAGCTTCCTATATCGCCCAAGCCCATCCCCGCATCCAGAAAGTGATCAACCAATGGACCGCTCAAGGAGGGAATGCCTCTACTCTCTATTCAAACTTGGAAAAGAACCAAGAGCTGAAGAACATACTCTTGGAGGAGACGCCTTGGGTACTAGCCGCCGATAACGAGACAGAGCAAAAACAACGCTTGTCTTTATTGTTCGACCTAAACCGTGCGGACGGATTACGGGAAGCGGCCTTGCAACAACTGATCCAACAACAGAACGAAGAGGGTGGATGGAGCTGGTTCAAAGGTTTCCCCGCAAGCCGTGCGATCACTCTTTCTATCCTGAAAGGTATGTCACAGCTTGTACAGCTAAACGCGATCCAATATGGGCAAGCGGAGAAAGAGATGCAAATGAAGGCCCTCAAGTTCTTGGACAAAAGTATGCAAACGGATTATGAGAACTTGCAGAAATACGATAAGAAATGGCAAAACGCATGGCCCTCGCCGGAGCAGGTAGCGTTCTTATTCGTCCGCAGTTCCTACCGGGATATCCCGGAACTGGGAGACGCCCGGGAAGCGATCCGTTTCTATACGAACCAAGCGGAGAAGCACTGGAATCAATATTCCTTAATCAGTAAGGGCGAAATCGCCTTGTTAATGCATCGAAACGGTAAAAAGGAGGTGGCGACAGCGATCCTGACATGGCTAAAGAAGACCGCTACGATCTCCGAGGAGAAAGGTATGTATTGGGCAAACAACCGCAGGGGGAGTGATTATTTCACCTCACCGATCGACACGCATTGCTTATTAATGTCCGTCTTTAACGAGATCGCACCGGATACCCAGAATACAAACCGGATGAAACAATGGTTGCTAAACCAGAAACGTACACAAAACTGGGAATCCGTACCCGCCACGGTAAACGCCATTTACGCCTTGCTACTCACGGGTAGCGATTGGCTGAACACGCAAAACACCTGTGTAGCGACATGGGACGGCAAGACCTATAGTACCGCGGAAGGGGAAATCGCCACCGGTTACCTCAAAACGATACTTCCGAACGAGCCGGCAAATAATTCCGCCAACCCCGTGCTCTCGATCCGCAAGGAAGGAAACACGCCGGCATGGGGAGCTGTTTACGAGCAATACTTCCAAGAGATCGACAAGGTAAAAGGACAAAAAGGGGTGTTGAGTGTCGAGAAGAAATTATTCGTCGAGACCAATAACGGTACCAACCGCCAAATCCGTCCCGTAACACCGGAGCAACCGCTCCGCATCGGAGACAAGGTAATCGTTCGGCTAACGATCCGGACAGACCGTGAAATGAATTACGTATTCTTGAAAGATCTACGTGCGGGCTGCTTCGAACCGGCCGATCAACTTTCCGGCCCGGAATCAAGAGACGGTATCTGGTATTACAGATCCCCGAAAGACGTATCCGAGAATTTCTTCATCAATCGTCTGCCGGAAGGTACGTTCGTCTTGGAATATCCGGTCTACGTATCCCGTAGCGGCGAATACGCCGGAGGTATCAGTACGATTCAATGTATGTACGCCCCGGAATTCGTGTCGCACACCGCCGGAGAAAGCTTGCGGATCATGCCCTAAACAAGCCTTTTCTTACAATGCCCGTTCTAACCTCCTTACAATGCCCAGTATAAGGAGGTTAGAATGGGCACCGTAAGAAGGTAAGAATAGGCATCGCAAGAAGCGTTATCTTCCTCTAATTTTCAGTTTTCAATTCTCAACTTTCAATTGAAATGACTATCTTTGTAATTCGAATTAAAACTAAACGATAAGATGAAACAAATAGTTTTTATTTTCATGGCGATCCTGTTAGCGACAGGAATGGCTTCGGCTCAGAAGAAAGCAGTTATTTCCGCGGAAACAACCAGTTTCGACTTCGGTACCATCAAGGAAGCAGACGGAAAAGTATCCCATACGTTTGAAGTATCCAATACGGGCGATATGCCTCTGGTCATTACACGTGTAATCGCATCTTGCGGATGTACGACCCCGGAATGGCCGAAAGAACCGGTAGCTCCGGGTAAGAAAGCCCAGATCAAGGTTACTTTCGATCCGGCAGGACGTCCGGGCCCTTTCACGAAGACCATTTCCGTATACAGTAACGGGAAAACCGGAAGCTTCATCATGAACATCCGGGGAGAGGTTGAATAAGAAATACGTAAAAAACCCCCAATTGGAATGCTGAATATAAAAAGGTTGATCCTTGCTCTTACAGCAATTATATCTATAACGACAGCTTGGGCACAACAAGGCGCCCAAATCTTGTCGGACGAGTTGACTTATAATTTCGGGACAATAGCCGAGGCCGATGGATTCGCCAGTCATACTTTCACGATAAAGAATACGGGAGACGCTCCTTTGGTCATCACCCGTGTTACCGCGTCATGCGGTTGTACACGGCCGGAATGGACCAAGTCGCCGATCGCTCCCGGTAAGACCGGTGAAGTTAAGATAACGTATAATCCGAAAGGGCGCCCCGGCCCGTTTTATAAAACCGTATCGATATTCAGCAATGGGAAGAAAGGGAGTTACAGCCTAGCCATTAAGGGAAATGTCACCCCGAAACCTTCGCAGCCGGTCTTTACGTATCCTTATTCTATCGGTGATCTGAAGCTGCATACGAAGACTGTTCTATTCAGCAGTATCCGTCCGGAGGAAACGTTGGGCGAGAAGATCAACATTAAGAACGAGGGAAAGACCTCGGCTACGATTCATCTGGGTAAAGTACCTCACTACCTTAACGTACAGGTGAACCCGGCTACCCTTCAACCGGACGAGGTCGGTGCCATTACGATCCTTATGGATGCCAAGGTCCTGAAGCGGAAAGGACGAGTCTCTACGCTTTTGCCGATCATGGTACAGAGCGCCGGAAAGAAGGAAGTATCCGGAGAGATCCAGATCTCCGCCAACGTGATCGATAATTTCAGCAAACTATCCGCTGCGGATAAAGCCCAAGCCCCGATAGCGGAATTATCCGGCACTTTACTGGAATTCGGCAAGCTACCGAACAAGAAAAGTATCGTTCCGTTGATCGGTGGTAAGGTATCGGGTACGTTTGAGATTACGAATGCCGGAAAGACTCCGCTCACGATCTACAGCGTCACTTGTGATGATGAGCGTGTCGATTTGTCCGGCGGCAAGAAAGAACTTAAACCGGGAGCGACCGCTACTTTCAAAGTAACCTTGCGACCGAAAGAGATAAAGACAAAACTTGAAGCACTTATTAATATCGTATGCAACGACCCGAACGGGCCTATCCGCTTGATCAAGGTGACGGCATACAAATAATAGATTGATATGGAACATCCAGAAAACGATGATCAGTACAAGGGATTGAAAGTGAATAAGGGCATTGCGGATGTCCCTACCGTAAATCCTTATATAAAAAAGCGTGCCCAACGCAAGGTATATACGCCTTCCGAATTCGTGGAAGGTATCTTAAAAGGGAATATCACGATACTCAGTCAAGCGGTTACCTTGGTGGAAAGCTCCAAGCATGAGCACCAACAGGTGGCGCAGGAGATTATCGAGAAATGTTTGCCTTTCGCCGGGAAATCGGTTCGTATCGGTATTACGGGTGTTCCCGGAGCGGGAAAGAGTACCTCTATCGACTCTTTCGGTATGCACTTGATCAACCAAGGGCGTAAGCTTGCCGTACTAGCGATCGACCCGAGTAGCGAACGCTCGAAAGGTAGTATCCTAGGAGATAAGACCCGTATGGAGGCCTTGTCGAGAGAGAAAAACGCCTTTATCCGTCCTTCACCATCCGCAGGCTCCTTAGGGGGAGTCGCCCGTAAGACCCGTGAGACGATCGTATTATGCGAGGCCGCCGGTTTCGATACCGTATTCGTAGAGACCGTGGGTGTCGGACAAAGCGAGACGGCCGTACATTCGATGGTGGACTTCTTCCTGTTGATCCAACTGGCCGGTACCGGAGATGAGTTGCAGGGTATCAAACGAGGTATCATGGAAATGGCGGACGGTATTATTATCAATAAGGCGGATGGAGACAATATCGAAAAGGCGAATCTCGCCGCCGCTCAATTCCGGAACGCCTTACATCTTTTCCCACCTTCGGAATCGGGCTGGTTCCCGAAAGTATTGACTTATTCCGGCTATTACAACCTAGGTATCAAAGAAATATGGGATATGGTCGGAGAGTACATGGAGTTCACCAAAAAGAACGGCTACTTCGATTACAAACGTAACGAGCAAGCTAAATACTGGATGTACGAAAGCATCAACGACACGTTGCGGGATAAGTTCTATCATAACCCGGCGGTAGAAGGCATGCTGGAACAAACGGAGAAGCAAGTCTTGAACAACGAGATCAGCTCTTTCGTGGCAGCCAAACGGATGATCGATCTGTTCTTGGATAATATCGCTACGAAATAGGTATAAAAGCATAAGAGTGTCGCACGATCTGATCATGCGACACTCTTTTTTACTTGAACCTTACATCGACTCCTTTGTCTTCTTTCGCTTTCACGGCCAACGCACGCCCTTGTCTCTTTACCTCTCCTGTGATGAATTCAGGTATATTGTAGGATTTCATAAAACGAAAATAAAAATCCGTATCCTTCTGAGGTAACAGGAAAGGTTTGCAAGCCTGTCCTTTCCCATCAATATAAGCGATGAACGGCCTTGTATACAAACCATCCATCCGCCGGCTGCTAAACACGATCCAACGGCTATCGCTACTCCATGAATGATAGCTTTCCACATCGTCGCTATTCGCCGCCTCCAATGGATAACTTTGCAGAGTCGATAAATCAATCATATACAAATCGGCATCCTTATGCCAAATAGAGAAATTCCCATAACCGGACAAGGTATAGAGCAAATATTTTCCATCCGGGGAAACCCGGGGAAAAGAAACGCTTTTATCGATCTTCGATGCCTTATATAAAGTATCGACTACCGTCCCGAAACGGCGTGTAGCGGGATCGAACGAGACTGAGCATAGATCGTATCTCACTTGATCGTATTCCTTGGGCATCGTACGGGCTTTAGCCGAACAGAAATAGAGCGTATTTCCATCCGGGGAAAATGTAGGGAAAGTCTCGAACGCTCCCTCTGAAGACAGCAGCGGAGAAGTCACGATCTCATGCTTTTGGGTATCATAGACGACCACATCCGAGGCCGAGTCGAATACCTCCACCCGATTCCTATCGTTCATATGAAACGCTTGCTTGGTTTTATTCACAGAGAAAGCGACATATTTTCCGGAAGGATGCCAAGAAGGATAGACCAGTGGAGAAAGGGTCTGATCGGTCTTCGTATTCAGCTTCTCCACCCTATCTCCATCGATCAATAAGGTACAAGAGTAGGTCTCACGCATATGGAAAAGCATTTTCTCCGGATTCTGCATACAGAAAGAATGGCAGTTCATACAGTTATTGCCGCTCATCTTATTTTCGATGATCGCGTTCTCCGTATAATTTTCCAAGTTACGTTGATAGATAGCCATACGGTTCCACAACTCATAGCCCGGTTCGATTAAACGATAAGCCAACCAACCATCGACCGGCTCCTTCGCCACCTTGATGATGAAGGGGGCATACGCGATCCATTCATCATTCACGAAGGCTTGTACGGTTACATTCAGATGATTCCCGGAAGCGGCACGCAACAGCCTTTTCCAACCGGAGGCCGGGATCACGAAACAAGCGTCTTTCCCGGTCTTGATCTCTAATTTCTCCGGGCCACATTCGAGAATGGCACGGGCCTCAGTGCAAGCATCTTTCAGCTTAAAATTCAAGGGAGCTATATTCGGCGGGATTGTCACATCCACATAATCCGGAAAGATCTCCGGCTTGACTTCCAGATTCTTCTGTATACGTACCGGACCGGAACAAGCCATCAAGCCCAGAATCATCCACAGACATATACATCTTATTATATACATTTTTCTCATCTCCTATTTAAACATATAATAATACCAATACGTATCGCCATAAGAGCGATACATCAAACCGGGCAGCGCATTACTATTATTCCGCCCAGCGAGCACTTGCCTCTTATAATCGGTGAATCGCCCTACGATAGATTCCGAGACACCGAAACGTTTCCAGTAATCCGGATCTTTCTCCGATAGGATGATGACCGCCTCTTGAAAAGAGACCGGTAAAGAAGGGAGTAAATCCGTTCCGTAATAGGTTTCCACCAACGTCTTAAAGCGCGTCACATCTTTTGCTAAAAGATAGAATACGCCGGCATAGTGGAAAGCGGCTTTATTGGAAGGATTCTGCTCCGCCAAGCGAATCAAGTCCGTGTCGAATCCATCCATCTGGATCAGATGATTCTCAGCTAGCAGGTTCCTGCGCATATTCCCCAATAGAGGATCTGTCTCGACCGCCTCATCATTATACAGGAATTTCCGCTGCGCTTTGGCCCAATCCTTATAATAGAAAGTATTCTCTAAGACAGCGATATATTTCTCCGCGACCGGATAGGCTCCATAAATCAAGTTCGTTTGTACCAAACGTTGCGTCATGCGGGGATTTCCATCACATAAGGCACCAATATTACTTTCGAAAGCCATCTCTTGAGCCGCGGCGACATTTCCCATCGTAAAATAAACATCACTCAGCAAGGCGGATATGGTAGTCGATTTATTCCATGCCACCATTAATCCACGAGGCCCGTGCTGCGTGTACTTAAACGCCTCATCCGCCAGAATACCTTTCCGAGCCAAAGCCATATTTTGGTAACATAAATAGAGTTGATTAGTGGTCGGCTCCTTGCATGATACCAAGATCCGGTCCCATTGCTCTGTCCGGGTAAAATAGTCCATCATCTTCAAGCGGTATGATTTCTGTTCGCCATATAGATCGAAGCCTTTCCAGAAGATAAGCCCTAAGATAATGAATTGGGAGATTCCCAGCGCTAGACGCTTTTTACCAGCCCATGATTCCTTGTTTTTACAGAGGCAGGTTACAACCAGCGCCGCATAGAAAGCGATCCATGAGAAATAAATTACCTTATCCGGCACCAAACGGAAATAATAATAACTATCCGGTAAAAAGACAAAGCGGTATTCTCCGATCACCGAGTAACGCACACATAATCCACCCAAGATCAACACGATCATCGGTAAAATCGCGGAATAATACCAACGGGGCGTCCGGCTCATGGCCTCGTATCCCATCATGGACAAGGCAAACAACAAAGAGACCGGCCCGGCCAACCCAAAGAGTAACAGGGAGGCAAACAGACTTGCTATCAAACGAGGTATGAAATTCCTTATCACTAAAACGAGATATAAAGCAAGCAGCATCATACCGAAGGCTACCGTTCCTTGAAACCTGTAATTAAAATCCCATTGCACAAACAACAAGGATAGGACAGGAAGCCAAGCCCATAAAATACCATGGCTTCGCGGATCGATCCGCCTCAAGATCGCCCAGAACAAGGCCCCTAGGCCTGTCAGCAGGGCCGCCGTTATCATAGCTCCCACATTCGGGAGAATGAAGAACTGCACCAAACAACCGGAAAGAACCATCGCTAAACCTCCCGGTTGCATTAACTTATCGATAATAAAAATGGGAGTCAACTGGAATAACTGGTTCTGCTCGACACAATAAAAGTGGTACTCACTGAATATCCTCAAGAAGATAAACAGAAAGACAAATACGATTACATTCAAGGCCACGCCGCTATACTTCTTCATGATATCAGGTTCTTCAAATAAAAACCCGGATGTACGCAATCGCTACATCCGGGTTCCTATTCATATAAATATATGCCTTATTTAGATTGAAGAAACACGGAGCGTGTTCAACAAATCCCGGTTAATAGGCTTATCATTCTTGATCGCTTTAGAGAACGGTACATAGACGATCTGGTCGTTCTGGATACCCATCATCACGTTACGTTGATCATCCAACAAGGCATCGATCGCAGCCACACCCATACGAGTCGCCAAGATCCGGTCTTGTGCCGTAGGAGAACCACCACGCTGCAAGTGACCTAAAATAGAGACACGCACGTCGAACTGCGGATATTCCTTCTTCACACGCTCAGCGACACCCATAGCGCCACCGGTTACCTCACTTTCGGCAACCAATACGATACTACTGTTCTTGGACTTACGGAATCCATTCTCGATCATCTCGGCCAATTGGTCTTTCTCCAAGGAGATTTCCGGGATAATAGCGGCTTCGGCGCCAGAAGCGATCGCTCCGTTCAACGCCAAGAAACCCGCGTCGCGCCCCATAACCTCCACAAAGAACAGACGATCATGCGAGGTAGCGGTATCACGGATCTTATCCACGCATTCCATGATCGTGTTCAAGGCCGTATCATAACCGATCGTCGTATCCGTGCCATACAAGTCATTATCAATCGTACCCGGCAATCCTACGATCGGGAAATTAAACTCCTGAGCGAAAATACGCGCTCCCGTCAACGTTCCGTCACCACCGATAGCGATCAAGGCATCGATCCCATGCTCTTGCAACTTATCATAGGCCTGTTTTCGTCCCTCGGGAGTCTTGAACTCCACGCAACGGGCGGTCTTAAGAATTGTTCCACCGCGTTGAATTATATTACTGACATTTTGTGTCTTAAACTCTTCAATCTCATCTAGGATCAACCCTTTGTAACCACGGTAAATACCTTTCACTCTCATTCCGTTATAAATAGCGGAACGTGTTACCGCACGAATAGCGGCATTCATTCCCGGGGCATCACCTCCGGACGTTAAAATACCAACACACTTTACTGTAGACATAGCGTCATTGATTTTAATGTTCTCCGGCAAAAGTAGTAAATATTTAGTTATCCTTCTGTCTTTCTCCCGGAAAGTTCACGTAATCTTAATCAAAATATCATTCCGAAGCATTCAGTTCCTTGATCCGGACCGCCACTTCCTCCATCAACCACTTGGGAGTGGATGTAGCGCCGCAAACCCCGACCCGGCGCACGCCCTCGGGCAAAGGCTCGGTAATCTCTGATACCTCGGAAATAAAAAGCGTATTCGGGTTCGCTTTCCGGCACTCCTCGAACAGCATCTTTCCGTTGGAACTTTTACGACCGGCCACAAAATAGACCCAATCGTGGCTGGAGGCGAACGCTTTTATATTCGGAAGACGATTCGCCACCTGACGACAAATCGTATCGTAATAATTAAACTCCACCCCTTCCGCCATCCGCTGCTTGATCTCCGCCACTACCGCCTTGAATCCATCCAAGGACTTCGTGGTTTGGGAAAACAGACTGATCGCACGGGTAAAGTCCAGACGATCGAGGTCTTCTATTTTCTCGATGACAATCGCCGTGCCCTCCGTCTGCCCCACCAAGCCATTCACCTCCGCATGGCCTTTCTTCCCATAGATAACCAACTGGGTGTTATTCGCCCGGGTCTCTTGATAACATTTATGGATCTTGCGCTGCAAACGCAAGACAACCGGGCAAGTAGCGTCTATAATCGTGATATTGTTTCGCTTCGCTAAAGCATAGGTAGAAGGTGGCTCGCCATGCGCCCGGAGCAACACCTTCCGGTCTCTCAACCTTGAAAGTCCCTCATGGTCGATCGTATGCAGCCCCATATGCTCCAACCGCTCCACCTCCAAACTGTTATGAACGATATCGCCTAGGCAATACAGCGTATCCGTATTACCCAGCTCCCGCTCAGCGCTCTCTATGGCGGTGACAACCCCAAAGCAGAATCCGGAATCTTTATCTATCTCGACTTCTATCATATCTATAATATCATTAACAAACAAGCACTTACAGTTTTCTTAATTTTCAATCACAAGAAACTAAAGTTTCTTCATAACAAAACTAGAGTTTTCCCTAAGAGAAACTTTTGTTTCCTAGTAACGAAACTATAGTTTTCATTCGAAGAGACAAAAGTTTTCTTTATAGGAAACTCCAAGCACTCGTTTATGAACCGATCGCTTTATTATATTGTTCCAGCAACCAAGCCTTTTGCTCTTCCAAGGTCATATGGGAATTATCCAATACCAAGGCATCATCAGCCTGTCTCAAAGGACTTTCCTCCCGGGTTGAATCTATATAATCCCGCTTCTTCACATTCTCCAGCACTTCCTCGTAAGAAGCGGGGATCCCCTTCGCCTCCAGCTCATCCACCCGGCGCTTGGCACGTACCTCCGGCGAGGCCGTCACGAAAAGCTTCAACTCCGCGTCCGGGAATACCACCGTACCGATATCACGGCCATCCATCACGATGCCTTTCGCCTTCCCCATCTCTTGTTGCTTAGCGACCAACGCACGGCGCACAAAGCCTAGAGTAGCTACCGGACTCACTTTATCCGCCACTTCCATGCCACGGATCTCTTTCTCTACATTCACACCGTTCAAATAGGTATCCGGCCGGCCGGTCTCCGCGTTCAAACGAAATGAAATATCGATATCATCGATAGAAGCCTTCAGCTCTTCCTCCTTAATCTTCTCTCCCTCAAAAAATCCATGCTGGATGCAATACAAAGTCACGGCCCGATACATGGCACCCGTATCGATATACGTATATCCGATCTCCTTGGCAAGATCTTTTGCCATGGTACTTTTGCCACTGGAAGAGTGGCCGTCTATAGCGATAACTATTTTCTTCATATATATATTAATGTATAGGTTTATTCTGTCACCTTCTTAAAATCGGCCAAGGTCGTAGATACGCTAATCATCATCGACATGGCGGACGGATGATATTTCGCCAGCGAGAAGCCCACGTCAAACATCTTGATCCTTACACCTGCGCCCGCCGAGAAGCCGGAGAAACTTCCCCCGCCTTTCAACTTCATATCCATATTGACCTTCGGATTGAATCCTACGCCCACCCAAAAGTTCTCGGACGGGATAAAATCCACGCCGATGATAAAATGCTTCGCCAACGTCTTAACGAAAGAATCCCCGTCATACTCTTTATCCGTATTATCGATATAATCGAACTTCCAACGGTTCAAGTATTGGGCCGTCAAAGAAAAACGAATCGGGGCATGCGCCATTTTCTGCGTGATACCCATCTGGATATCCCAAGGCATCTTTTGTCGCTCATCCTCGTAAGCTTTCAGTTGCGCGCCGATATTCTTCAAGGCGAAACCAAAGGAAAAGCCCTTATCCGAATTATAATAACTCAATCCCGCATCCACGCATAAACCGATAGAGGTATAATCAGCCAGCCCCGAATACAAGAACTTCAACGATAATCCACCCCGCCAACGCTCATTCAAGTCACGGGAGTAAAAACCGTTCACGCTGATATCTTTCGCCGACAGGCTCGCTCCGGTCACGACGTTATCCGGTAACACCTCCTTGATATCGCCATAGCTTATAAACATAGCGCCTACGCCCCAAGCCCCTTTCTCGCCATGCGCTTTCGTGAACAAGGCACTTCCTACGTTGATATCCGAGATGTAATTCATATAATTCAAGTTGATCATCCCATCCATCTCCGCACCTAGCAAGGCCGGATTATGGAAGATAAGCGAAGGGTCTCTTTCTACCAACGCCACGGTATGCCCACCCAAGGCGTTAGCCCGGGTCGAGGTCGGAAAACGTAAGAAAGTATACGCCTCGCTCCCGTTTTGCGCTGAGACAGACAGTGTAACAACGAATAAAATCAGTATAAATAGTTTATTTCTCATATTTTCATGCAAAAAATCGTTCAAAGATACATTAATTCGGAAAAATGTTTTTACTTTACACCCGCAAATCTCAGAAATACGGATTTCACATTAACAGAAACGGGAAAAATGCCAAAAAGGTATATTATCGCTCTCATTTTTGTTTGATATATGAAATAATTTGTATTTTTGCAGAAGTGAAAAACACTTATAAATTATTATAAACGTATGGAAATTAAAAAATCACCGAAAGCGGACCTTGAGAGAGGTAAGTCTCTAAGTATCCTGATGGGATTCGTAGTGGGCTTAGCTGTCTTGTTCGTGGGCTTCGAATGGAGCACCCGCGATGTAATGGTCGTTCAGGCTAGCGAGGGTGTAGCAGACATCATCGCCGAGGAAGAAGTGGAAATCACGAGACCGGAGAATACGCCTCCTCCACCTCCACCACCTCCAGCACCAGTTGTAACCGAGGTTTTGAACGTTGTTGAAGACGACGTTGAATTGGAACAGCAAGATATCTTATCATCAGAGGATAATCAGCAAGAGGCTCAAACAGCCGTTTATACACCGCCTGCAGTAGTAGAGGAAGAAGAAGAATCCGCTCAGCAGATCTTTACGGTTGTAGAGGAAATGCCGAAGTTCCCGGGTGGAGACGCAGAGTTGCTGAAGTTTATCGCTAAATCAATCAAGTATCCGGTAATCGCACAGGAAAACGGTATCCAAGGTCGTGTAATCTGCGCATTCGTGGTTAACCGAGACGGATCAGTAGTAGACGCTGAGGTATTACGTGGTGTAGACCCATCATTGGATAAAGAGGCTCTTCGTGTGATCGGTACCATGCCTAAATGGACTCCGGGTAAGCAGAGAGGTAAACCAGTACGTGTTAAGTATACTGTGCCTATCACGTTCAGATTGCAATAGTATAACATTAAACATATCAAAAAGGCTGCTTTATTTTCGCAGCCTTTTTTTATTTCATAACTCCATTAATTGATACAGCTATGTTAGCATTCGAGAATATACTTCAAAGAATAGAAAGCGAGATCTCTCAACTACAATTCACCAATCCTCCCAAGAGCTTATACGAGCCGATAGAGTACATCTTGTCCCTCGGAGGAAAAAGAATACGTCCGGCGTTAACGTTGATGGCATGTAATATATATAATAATAGTATAGAGAATGCGATCAAGCCCGCTTTAGGTCTGGAAGTTTTCCATAACTTCACCTTGCTGCACGACGACCTGATGGATGAAGCTGATAAAAGAAGGAACAAACCTACCGTACACAAGGTATGGAATGCCAATACGGCGATTCTTTCCGGAGACGCGATGCTAATAGCGGCTTATCAATTAATCGGATCAACGGAACACGGCCACCTTAAACAAGTGTTGGATTTATTTACGCAAACCGCGGCGGAAATATGTGGCGGCCAACAATTCGACATGGAATTCGAGTCTCGCATGGATGTGAGCGAGGAAGAATACATCGAGATGATCCGGCTAAAGACAGCCGTACTACTGGCCTGCTCCCTTAAGACGGGTGCCCTACTCGGAGGTGCCTCACAGGAAGACGCAGGCAACTTATATGCGTTTGGTATCAATATAGGTCTAGCGTTTCAACTGCAAGATGATTTACTAGATGTATATGGTGACACCGCCACTTTCGGGAAAAACATTGGCGGCGATATCCTTTGCAACAAGAAAACATTCTTATTGATCAACGCTCTCAGACTGGCCAATAAAGAACAAGCGGAAGCTCTCCGTAGCTGGATGGATAAAAAAGAATTCGACCCGGCTCAAAAGATACAGGCATTCACCTCTATCTACAACGAATTGCAGCTAAAACAATTAACAGAAAATAAAATCCAAGCCTATTACGACGCATCCGTAGAGAACTTAAAAGCTTTACAAGTCGCCCCCGAAAAATTAACGATCCTAAAAGAGGTTTGTGATCATTTAATGCATAGACAATCCTAATCCATGAGGTTAATAGACACACATTGCCATTTATATCTGGAGGATTTCGATCCGGAGCAAGACGAACTGGCTCAAAAAGCAAAAGACTCAGGTATCGACACCCTGCTTCTGCCAAACGTAGACCTGACGACGATTGACAGAATGCACGATTTATGCGATCGATACCCAGAGTTCGCTTTCCCCATGATGGGATTGCATCCGACCAGTGTGGATAGCAATTATATCGATATCCTAAAACAAACGGAATCCTATCTATCTAAACGTACTTATTGCGGTATCGGTGAAATCGGGATCGATCTATATTGGGATAAGACTTATTTAAAGGAGCAACAAATCGTTTTCGAGGAACAACTGCGTTGGAGCATCGATCTGAACCTGCCCGTAGCCATCCATACCCGCGACGCATATCCGGAAGTTCTGGAATGCATACATAAAGTCGGAGCGGAAAGACTTAAGGGCGTATTTCATAGTTTTACCGGCACAACGGAAGAGCTGGAAGAAATAAAGAAACTGCCCACCTTCAAGATCGGGATAAACGGAGTTGTTACCTTTAAAAATTCAAAACTGTCCGAAGTCATTCGGCAAACGGATCTTAAAAAGATACTCTTGGAAACAGATGCACCCTATCTTTCACCAGTCCCCTACAGAGGTAGACGGAATGAGCCTACTTACATATGGAAGACGGCCGAGAAAGTGGCGGAAACATTCGGCCTCACGCTAGAGGAAACCGTAAACGCTACTCGAAAAAACACATTAGAATTGTTTAAAAGCGTAAATAAACCCATATAGACACTTTTTTTCGAATGAAGTCAAAATTTATTTCGTGGATATTGTGTATATGTCAAGCAAAAACTATAGATTTGTGCACTGAAAAGATTGCATATGGGAATTTTTTCGTATTTTGCGGTCGTTTTAGAAGAAGCTAGGCGAATAATTGGAGAGATGCTCGAGTGGTTGAAGAGGCACGCCTGGAAAGCGTGTAAACCCCTAAAGGGTTTCGCGGGTTCGAATCCCGCTCTCTCCGCAGAACTAACCAGACAATAAACAGTTAAGTCCCACAAATCATTGGATTTATGGGACTTTTTAGATTTTTTGTTACCTACACTAAATCTTCTTGTTTGATCGAATAACACTTAGTGTTTGTAAGATGACAGACAATATTATTACCCCTAGCCCTATATAAAAAGCGGCGTTCAACTCTTTAGCCTCACTAAAAAGAAGCATAGCCAAGATAATGCTATAAATAGGTTCCAGATTATAACTCAAGTTTACCGTGAACGCAGAGATCTTTTTCAAGACTTGTATCTGAAGTAAATACAAACCAATCGTACAAACAGAAGCTAAAAGCAATAAATAAGTAAAATCTAATAGCCCGGGAACAATCGTCGATACAGGAATATATCGCAAATAGAACGGTAAAATACAGGAAAGCCCGATAAAGCCACCTACCATTTCATACAAGAGCATGGTACTTGTTGAATAATTATTTCCGATCTTCTTATTCGTGATCGTGAACAAAGCCGCTAAAGCGGATGATATAATACCCAAACCTATTCCTAAACGATAGCGAGTATCAAAATGGAAAATCAGCACCACCCCGAATAAAGTCAACAAACTAAAAACAACCTCCTTGAAAGACACTCTATGACAATTAATCAATGGTTCTAGAAAAGCCGTAAAGAAACCTACCAGAGAAAAACAAACCACTCCAATAGACACATTCGAAGCCTTTATACTTCCATAAAAGAAAACCCAATGCAATCCCAGCAATAACCCTAATCCCCCTATTCTCAAGGCATCCCCGAAAGAAATTCGATTCAATCTTTTGCCGACGGATAAAACGAGTAAAAACAACAAAGACGCAAGCATCATACGATACCAGACCAATAGGGCTTCATTCAAGCTAATCAATTTTCCAAATATGCCCGTCGCACCTGCCAAAATAATAGATATATGCAGTTTTATAAATGCGTCTTTCATTATGTCACTATAATATTTAATTATGGACAAATGTACAAAGGAAATATAAGCTATCGAATTCAAACTTGATAAATACTCCGTTTTTTACCCTAATGGTAACTTTTTTCTAAATGGAGAAGCCTACTTTTGTGCCGCAAAAATAAAAAGAAAAGAAACTGATGATGCAAGACAGTATTGATTTTGGAACAATGAACATTCCGAAGTTGTTCCGTATGATGTTTATCCCTACCTTATTAGGTATGGTCCTTTCCGCCACTATAAATATCGCCGATGGAATATTCGTAGGAAGAGGCGTAGGAAGTGACGCCTTGGCTGCGGTAAATATCGTGGCTCCTTTTTTCATGTTAGCAACCGGAATCGGGCTTATGTTCGGAGTAGGCGCATCTATCGTCGCCTCGATCCACCTTTCACACCAGAAAGTCAAGGTAGCGAATATTAATATCACGCAAGCACTTTCGGTCTCATTATGTATTATGTTATCGCTTTCCTTGTTAGTGATGACATTCCGTACTGAGGTCGCTCTTTTATTGGGTAGTTCCGAACAATTATTGCCCTCCGTATTGGAATATATGAACTGGATCGTCCCGTTCCTTGCCTTTTACATGTTATTGAATATCGGGTTATTCATTATCCGGTTAGACGGATCACCTACATACGCCATGTTATGCAGCGCTATCCCGGCCCTGATAAACCTAACATTAGACTATATTTTCGTTTTCCCATTGCATTGGGGATTAATGGGAGCCGCTTTAGCTTCCGCTATTTCCGTAATCGTAGGAAGTATTATGATCGTGGTTTATATCGTAGGTTTTTCTAAAGTATTACATCTTTACCGCCCTAAATTCTCGCTTAAAAGTATCTTATTGACAATCCGCAATATCGGATACATGGTAAAGCTTGGTTCTTCCGCGTTCTTAACTGAGGCAGCTATCGCTTGTATGATGCTGGTGGGTAATTATATATTCATGAGATACCTTGGGGAAGACGGGGTTGCCGCCTACAGTGTAGCCTGTTATTGCTTTCCTATCGTATTCATGGTGAACAATGCGATCGCCCAGTCTACCCAGCCGATCATAAGCTACAACTATGGCATACAGCAGTGGAAAAGAGTACGGCAGGCGTTTAAGTTAGCCCTGCTATGCGCTGTCGTGTGCGGAGGACTCGCCTGCGTGGGTACTATTTTATTCTGCCCGGAAGTCTCCTCCTTATTTCTCGGTAATCATGGCAACGCTTACGAGATAGCGGTCTCCGGCATTCCCTATTTTTCTTTGGGATATGTCTTTTTCGCTCTCAATATCGTTTGTATCGGGTACTACCAGAGCATAGAACGTTTCAAACCCGCTACGCTATTCACTATTCTACGAGGAATCGTGATTATCACCCTAAGTTTCATGTACCTACCTGTTGTCTGCGGAATTAAAGGTATTTGGCTGGCCATACCTTTGTCGGAATTAATTACTTTTGTAATCATAGTGGTATACTATCTATTGAAACGTAGAAGAGCATGAAAGAGGAAGTTCGCCAGAAAGTGATGGAACGGTTTTCAATCTCTGAGCAGGCCATGCAGTTATTGCTGGAAAGCGCAGAGATGATGTCGTTTGTCCCCAAAGATATAATCGTACATGAAGGTGAGATAAACACGAATATGTATATCTTATCCAAGGGAATCTGGCGGGCTTATACATTTAAAGATGGGACGGAAGATACCTTTTGGTTCGCCGTGGAGAGCGAGATCGCACTCCCGGTATGGGGATATACTTCCGGCTCTCCTTCTCTTTATACCATAGAAGCCGTTACGGAAAGCGAGGCGTATTGCCTATCCAAACAGAAACTAGAAATCCTATTTCAATCCTCCGTGCAATTAGCAAATATCGGAAGAAGGATTCTAGAGAATTTTATGCTTGAGATCGAGACTTCATGGTTAAGTTCTTACAAACGAACCGCCATTGAACGTTACGCCATTCTATTGGACAAACAGCCCGAAATCATCCAATCCGTCCCCCTAAAATATATAGCTTCTTATCTAGGTGTCACGGCTCAATCCTTAAGTAGAATCCGGGCGAAGTTAGCTAGTTCTTTAACCTTTATCGTGTAAAGCCTCTTCATTTTTATAACGCATCGATAACCAACCTCTGACTTTTCATAAAGTCAATACGTTGTGCCTCTCCACTTTCGGATATCAGGATGGAATGACGTTTCAATGCCTGAATCCAATCCCGCTGCATTTTACAAATCCGTGGACTTTGTGAATCCATAGAATTGATAGAATAAACCCGTAACATACTAATCTGGAAATCCGACTTCTCTATATAAGTATAGGTTGCCTCAAAATCAATGCTTGACAAGTAGAGAAACACCTTATGCCCCTCACTAAACTCTCCTGTGATAGATAAAGCCTCCATATGAATAAGTAATTGATAAAGTTCCTCTTTTAAGCACAAAACATCCTCCTTCGATATCAAATTTAGGCAAGCAAAGTATTGGACCTCTTTCACGAAAGAAACAAAAATATTCATATCCCATATAAAACTTGTTTTCGGACAATTCTTTACGCTATCACTTAGCTTTTTATGCACATTTATAATTCGTTCCTCCACCGCCATCTCATATAGAGAATTTGGAGTTTTTATTTGTCCATGATGATATAACCATCGGCAAAGGCGGAATTTTGACAGATACTCAAAAGAGGAATAAAGCGTAAAAGGCAAAACATTCGATGCCGTACAAACTTCCGTGCTCTTATCTCCTTTCACATAGTCAAAAATCCGTAAATAACGATCAATAATCTCATAATAACTTTCTATCGCATTAGCGGATCGGAGCAAGTTCATATCGAAAGTCACTCTATTATACAAGTGATTTCCTATGATCTGATCTATGGAGATCCCCAACTTACAGGAAATTTGCGCAACCTCATCAATCGTAAAAGCGACCTCTCCCCGAAGCCTGCGGTACACCGCCTCTCTCCCGATACATAAAGTATCCGTCAAGAAATTAGCAAGATTTTGTCCGGGAGGAAGCCTATCTTTCATTGCGGTTATCAATTCATTTACAATACTATCTTTCATTGCCTTATACCTTATTTCCAACTATTAATATTCCTTGATACATTTGGCAAATGTAAAACATGTAAACGATAGTTTTGTACGATAAAGCAAGCCTATGAGAATTGTTCCTTTTCTAATTAAAGCAAACACAGACAGAAAAAGATAGAAAACGAAATTAAATAAAAAAAGCACCTATAAATTTCGAATCGCGCAATCGGAAGATCTAGGTTGTTTCATTTATCGAAACAAGTTCAAACCCTAAAGCGTATTTATAATCTCCCTTTGTCTATTGAAAAACTGGATACGTTGCATCTCTCCACTCTCGGAGATCATGGTAGAGAACTTTTTTAAAGATTGAATCCAGTCTTTCAAGCTATTAAACATCTCAGTATCCTGTGTCGTAATAGAATTTATCGAGTAAACCCGTATCATACTTAACTGCAAAGAACTTGTTTCCAGATAACTATACGTAGCCTCAAAGTTAATATGCGATACATAAATTCGTACACTATTGCCAGCCTCGGTCTTTCCTCTCATGGCAAGTTCTTCCAATTCATCCACCAACACTAATAACTCCTCTTTGATACGTTGTATATCCTCACAGGAAATAAGATGGATATCGGAGAAATATTTAATGTCATTGACCAAATGATGGAAGATCATATTATCCCAAATATAATCCGTAGAATGGATATACTGTGTCAACGATACAAATTCTCTTTGGGTATCAACCAGTTTTTCCGGTATCTTCAGATTCTCAAAATGATTGCATTGGATATGCTTATTCTGATACATCCACTTAAATAAACGAAACTTTGACAAAAGGTCATGCTTCAAATAAAGGGTCTGAGGAATAGTATTGGAAGAGGTACCCAAAGCCGTAGTAGGATCATCCTGAAAGGCCCTAAAGATCTTCACATATCTAGACAAGATCGTAAAATAAGCATTAAAAGGATCATCGTGATCTACCACATTCAAGTCGAACACGGCATTGGCACTAAAACTAACCCCTACTATTTTATCCAATGACACACCCAATTTCCTTGAGATAAGAGCTGCCTCTTCCAAGGTGAAAGGAACCTCGCCACGTAAGCGCCTATAAATGGCTTCTCTGCCAATACAAAGGGTATCCATCAACAGATTCGCCAAATTTGTCTTAGGGGGAAGTTTTTCTTTTAAAGCTTCAATCAAGCCTGTATTTAATTCATTTATCATCATAACCATGTCGAATGAAAAATCATCTACTCTAGTAACATATATAGAGAGGAAGTTGTTTCGAGAACAAGTACATTCGTAGATGGATTTTCAAAGCACGTAGCTTTTCAGCTTATTCATATCAACTATTTTCCCTTCCCGGGAAATAGCCCCTTCCTCTATCATTTCCGAGAAACTACGGGCCAATGAAGGACGGGCCACTCCAAAATATTCCGAAAGCTCTGTTTGATTACGATCCTGCTTATAATGGTCTCCTTGAATACGTTTAAGTATATAGTAAGCCAGTTTACCTTTAATGGTCTTAATCGATAATAATTGAAGACGTTCAGAAAGAAATTGTGTCCGGTTGGCGTTAAAAGCCATATAGCTTTGAAGAAAATGCTCGTTTGTCGCCAGCAAACGCATCACCGCATTCTTAGGTATTAAAATGATCTCGCATTCCTCCAAGGCGATAACATCTACCGGGAAGCGATTATTTTCCGCAAACAAAAATGCGGAGGCCAAAGGAGTAGGCGCCGATAAAGTCTCCACTTCCAAAATTGTCCCGCTTTCGGTGATCATCTCTGTCTTTACCCGTCCTTTACTCAATAGATAAAGCGAAGATAAGGCATCTCCCTGACGAGCTACCCAGCCACCTTTCTTAAACGACCTTGTCGAATAATCCAACGAACTGAAAAGAGCGGTTTGCTCTTCCTCAGACAATTTTCCGCAAATAGGACACAAACTCAGATTCATAAAACTTCCTTTTGCGGATAAAGATAAAGAAAATAATCAAAGAGTGTAACAACTGTTACAGGTTAAACGATCTTCTATCCCCTACATTTGCGATAAACTTATAAAATAAAAGCTATGTTCTGTTATCAATGTCAAGAAACCGCCCAAGGAAAGGGCTGTATATTAAAAGGTGTATGTGGTAAGACCGCCGAAGTGGCCGGATTACAAGATTTACTGATGTACTTAATGAAGGGAATCTCCAAACTAACAACGACTTTACGCAAGCGAGGCGTGGAATCAGCCACGGCCAATAAGTTCATCGTCGACGGACTTTTCATGACCATCACAAACGCCAATTTCGATTCATCCAGATTCGTCTCAAAGATCAAAGAAGCCTATCAGCTACGGGAGAACCTTCTCGACGAGCTACATCGACAGGGAATCCATCCATCCTTAACCTGCGATTGTCTGACTTGGAAATCGGACAAAGTAGAGGAAATGGAGGTCAAATCGAAAGAAGTAGGTATTCTCGCCACAGAAAACAAGGATATCCGCTCTCTACGAGAATTACTCACTTATGGGATAAAAGGTATGGCTGCCTACGTGGAACACGCTTACAATCTAGGCTTCGAGGATACCAGCCTCTATGCCTTTATCCAAGACGCCTTGGTCGCAACGACTCAATCGGACCTGACCGTCGCCGATTTAACCCGATGGGTACTCACCTGCGGCGAATACGGAGTAAAAGCCATGGCCTTATTAGATAAAGCGAATACTTCCACCTATGGCAACCCGGAAATTACGAGAGTGAATATCGGCGTAGGAAAGAACCCGGGTATACTTATCAGTGGGCACGACTTGAGAGACATTCAAGACTTGCTGGAACAAACCGAAGGTACAGGCATAGATGTCTATACACATAGCGAGATGCTTCCTGCACATTATTACCCGGCTTTCAAGAAGTATAAGCATTTTGTAGGAAACTACGGTAGCGCCTGGTGGAAACAAACATCTGATTTCGAGACATTCAACGGAGTTATCCTGTTTACGACCAACTGCCTTGTCCCTCCCCGTTCTTCCGCCACTTATGCCGATCGGGTCTATACGACCGGCTCTACCGGGTTCGAAGGATTCCCACATATCGCCGATCGTAAGCCCGGAGGCTCTAAGGATTTCTCTGCGTTAATCGAACACGCAAAGAAATGCGCCCCTCCAACGGAAATCGAACATGGGGAAATCATCGGTGGATTCGCTCATGAGCAGGTATTCCAATTAGCCGACAAGGTTATCGATGCCGTAAAATCAGGAGCGATACGTAAATTCTTTGTCATGGCAGGTTGCGACGGAAGAATGAAGAGCCGTAGCTACTATACCGAATTCGCCGAGAAATTACCGAAAGATACCGTCATATTAACCGCCGGTTGTGCCAAATATCGTTACAACAAACTGCCTTTGGGGGAGATCAGAGGTATTCCACGGGTATTAGATGCCGGACAATGTAATGACAGTTACTCATTGGTGATGATCGCCCTCAAGTTAAAAGAGATCTTCGGGCTGGATGATGTCAATGAATTACCTATCGCATACAATATCGCATGGTACGAGCAAAAAGCGGTAATCGTATTACTCGCCCTACTCTACCTAGGCGTAAAAAACATTCACTTAGGACCGACATTGCCAGCGTTCTTGTCGCCGAATGTAGCCAAAGTATTGGTCGATAATTTCGGGATCGCCGGAATAGGTAGCGTGGACGAAGACATGGAACTATTTCTAGGAAAGTAAAATAAACCTTTCCCGATCCGCTCTTGTTTTCCTATCACATTTTAATCGATTCAAGATGAATAAGGAACAACAAAAAAGAGTAGCCGCCATTCATGACCTATCGGGATTTGGCAAATGTTCATTGACAGTTGCCCTCCCGATCCTCTCGGCGGCAGGAATAGAGACAAGCGCCTTACCTACGGCCATACTTTCTACACACACAGGAGGTATTCTCGGCTATACTTATAGAGACTTGACGGAAGATATGCGTCCGTTCATGAAGCATTGGAAAGAATTGGATATCCGTTTCGACGCCGTCTACAGCGGCTTTCTTGGATCTTTCGAGCAATTAGATATCGTAAAAGAGTTCTTCTCCCTTTTCAAGCGGGAAGATAACCTGATTCTAGTCGATCCTGTCATGGGCGATAACGGAGAACTATACAAGATATTCACCCCTAAATTCGCCAAAGGAATGAGATCCCTTTGTGAAAAAGCGGACATTATCGTACCGAACCTGACGGAGGCCGCATTATTGTTGGGCGAACCCTACCAAGCAGGTCCCTATACCAAAGCTTATATCGATGGTATTTTACATAAACTAAGTCAGCTAGGCCCTAAGCAAGTTGTCTTGACCGGTGTCTATTTCGACGAGAAAGAACTGGGAGCCGCCACTTTCGATATGGAACGAAATGCGACAGAGTATGTTTTAACAGAGAAAATACCCGGTTATTATCATGGTACGGGAGATGTTTTCGCAAGTGCTTTACTGTCCGGTTTGTTAAATAATTTCAACTTGGAGAGATCTGCGGAAATAGCCGTTCGCTTCACGACAGAAAGTATTCTTCGAACATTCAAGGCGCAAACGGATTATCGCTTTGGCGTGAACTTCGAACAATCCATTCCGGATTTACTAAAAGAACTGAAACTGATATAAATGAGAGCCTTTTTTTTCTCATATTTGCAAATAAAAGGAATATAATAGTATGGCTAAATTAAGAATAGCGTTTTCTGGTATCGGTGCGGTGGGTGGTTATTACGGAGGTATGGTCGCCGCCCGCTATCAAGGAACAATAAAAGCAGATATCTTTTTTATCGCCCGTGGAGAAAATCTAAAGGCTATCCGTGAAAACGGTTTACAAATGCAACTAGGCATCCGGACAATCCATACGGCTCCGGCACTAGCCACCGATAATCCCGCCGAGATAGGGCCGGTAGACTACCTTTTCTGTTGTACAAAAAGTTACGATCTAGAAGAAAACATCCAGCAGCTAAAGCCTGTTATCGGACCTGAGACCGTTATCATCCCCTTGCTAAACGGATTGGATATCGAAGAACGAATCCATAATATACTACCCGAACAAGAGGTCTGGAAAGGATGTGTTTACATCGGTTCCCGCTTGACAGAGCCCGGTGTTGTCGAGAAATTCTCCTTGAAAGAACGCATTTTCTTCGGCAACAAAGATGCAAACAAAGATAAGCAAACCGAGTTGCTTAAATTACTTATGTATGCCCGGTTAAACGCTTTTAATCCAGCGGATATAGACCTACGCATCTGGAAGAAATTCTTCATGATCTCTACGGCAGCTACGGCTACGAGTTTCTTCAACCAGCCCATTGATGAAGTACTAGCCCAACATATCGACCTGTTTATCGCTTTGGGTACGGAATTAAAAAGCGTAGCGGAGGCTATGGGAGTCCGTTTACCCGATGACATCGTCTATACTTCCATCGAGATGCAAAAGATGATGCCGGCCGGCTCCACGACTTCCATGCATAGTGATTTTCTCGCCGGGAAAAAAACAGAGTTGGAAACATTGACAGGATATGTAATTCGTCAAGCGGAGAAGCTCGGCGTTGATGTCCCTACTTATCGATTTATGTATAACGGATTGTCTTTTTATCCCTATCCGAAGAAAACAGAAATATCATAATTATGCAAGATATAATAAACGGGCGTTGTGGTTGGTGCGGAACTGACGAGTTGTATATGAGATACCATGATCAAGAGTGGGGGAAGTTGGTGACCGACGATAAAACACTGTTCGAGTTTCTTGTGCTGGAAAGTTCTCAAGCCGGGTTAAGTTGGATAACTATCCTTAGGAAGCGTGAGGGATATCGCAAGGCATTTTGTGATTTTGATATCGAAAGAGTGGCGCAAATGACCGATGAAGATGTTGAACGGTTGATGCAGTTTGAGGGAATTGTGAAAAACCGTCAGAAAATTAAATCGACAATCACAAACGCAAGGCAGTTTCTCTCCATACAGAAAGAGTTCGGTAGCTTTTATAATTACACCCTATCATTCTTTCCTAACCAAAAACCGATTATCAACACCTTTCAGTCATTGAGTGAGATTCCGGTATCATCTCCCGAATCCGAAGCCATGAGCAAAGATATGAAGAAACGAGGATTCAAATTCTTCGGAGCCACAATTTGTTACGCCCACCTACAGGCTTCGGGATTTATCAACGATCATCTGGTGGACTGCGTTTGCCGAAAAAGATAATAAAAAAGGCGGAAACAGCATGTTCCCGCCTTCATTATTATTTTAGTGAGTGATCTTATTGACCGATATAAGTCTCCATGAACTTAGCGCCCGGAGCCGGAGAGATGGTTATTACCTCCGTATCCGCAGGGATCAAGACAGTTTGACCTTGGTGAACAAAGATCTCGTTTCCTTTATTATCACGGATGGAAGCCTTGCCTGCCATACAGATGTAAACGACAAAAGAATCCAGTTCCGAGAAATTACGAACCATAATCGTATCCAGATCCAAAAGATTCGTGGTGAAATATTTGCAATCCGCCAACTCTACCGTGGCATTCGTATGACCTTTGTAGTGAGTACGGTAATCCGGATACAACGTATAATCGATAGCGTCTTTCGCCAATTCCGTATGCAGCTCACGGCCATTACCGTTCACATCTTTACGGTTGTAATCGTAAATACGATACGTGATGTTGCTGGTCTGCTGGATCTCAGCAATAAAACAACCCGCTCCGATCGCATGCACACGTCCCGCCGGCAAGAAGAATACATCGCCTTCATTTACGTCGTAACGTTGAAGCACATCCATGATCGTATTGTTCTCCACACGTTTCACATATTCCTCAGCGTCGATTTGCTCAGAGAAACCGGAATACAGGCCAGCGCCTTTCTCTGCCTTGATCACATACCACATCTCCGTCTTACCGAAAGAGTTGTGGCGTTTTTTCGCCAGCTCATCGTCCGGGTGAACTTGAATGGATAAATTATCACGGGCATCGATAAACTTGATAAGCAAGGGGAAAGTCGTCCCGAATCTCTCCATCACCTTCTCTCCCAGCAATTCCTTGCCATAAGAACGGATCAACTCATCCAAAGACTTACCTTCCAACTCGCCATTATCGACGATTGAATAATTTCCCTCAACATGAGAAAGCTCCCAGCTCTCGCCTACACCATTCTCAACCGGAGTAATACCCTTAAACGGGCAGATATCTGAACCGCCCCAAATCACCTTCTTGAGGATCGGCTTAAATGTAAATGGATATAACATAACGTGTTTTGTGTATAGAGTTTTACTTTTTGACCTTCACTTTCCTTAATACGACGGCGCTACGTGCCGGGATATAAAGTTTCAGCCATTCTTTCTTTTCTTTCTTATATAACGGATCAAATTGCGTGAAATGCCTTATGGTATCATCAGCCAAGCCAAACCCCCCGAAACGGGTAGCGTCGGTGTTCAATACGACCTCATATTCTCCCTTCGGAACTAAGAAACCGTAATCCGTGAACGATTTCGTCGGGCTAAAGTTGAACACAAAAACCAAGTCTTTACGCATATAAGCCAATATCTGATCGCCATCATTATCCCAAACCTTCTGGATAGGGGTATCTTGGAAATTCTTCACATCCCCGATCAATTCCAACATCTCACGGTCGAAATCGCCCAAGAAATGGTACTTCAAATCCAAGTTGTCCACCAAATCCCATTGGCGGCGAGCGTATTTATAAGACCATCCATTGCCCTCCCTCGGGAAGTCGATCCATTCCGGATGCCCGAACTCATTTCCCATGAAGTTCAGATAACCGCCATTAATAGTAGAAGCCGTAACCAAACGGATCATCTTATGCAAGGCGATACCTCTATCTACCATGAAATTATGGTCATCTTTTTGCATATGCCAATACATATCGGCGTCGATCAAGCGGAAGATGATCGTCTTATCACCCACCAAGGCTTGATCGTGGCTCTCGGCATAACTGATCGTCTTCTCATCGGCACGACGGTTCGTCGTCTCCCACCAGATCGAAGACGGATGCCAATCCTCATCCTTCTTTTCCTTGATCGTCTTGATCCAATAGTCCGGGATGTTCATGGCCATGCGATAATCAAAGCCATAACCACCATCCTCTATCTTAGCCGCCAAACCCGGCATGCCACTCACCTCCTCGGCGATCGTTATAGCGCCCGGATTCACCTCATGGATCAATTTATTGGCCAAGGTTAGATAAGCGATAGCGTCGCCATCTTGGTGGCCATTAAAATAATCGCCGTAATTACAGAAAGCCTCGCCCAAGCCATGGCTGTAGTAAAGCATGGAGGTCACGCCGTCGAAACGGAAACCATCGAACTTATACTCCTCCAGCCAGAACTTACAATTCGACAATAAGAAATGAAGCACCTCGTTCTTTCCATAATTGAAGCACAGGGAATCCCATGCCGGATGCTCACGGCGTTCGCCACTCAGGAAATATTGGTCATACGAACCGTCAAAGCGGCCTAATCCCTCCACCTCGTTCTTTACGGCGTGGCTATGTACGATGTCCATGATCACGGCGAGACCCATCCCGTGCGCCTCATCGATCAGTTGTTTCAACTCGTCCGGCGTACCGAAACGGGAAGAGGCGGCGAAGAAGCTACTTACGTGATAGCCGAACGATCCATAATAGGGATGTTCTTGTATAGCCATGATCTGAATGGCGTTATAACCATCCTTCGCTACACGAGGTAATATATTTTGACGAAATTCATTATACGTCCCCACCTTCTCCTCGTTGGTGCTCATACCGATATGGCACTCGTAGATCAAAAGGGGAGACTTCTTAGGTTTGAATCGTTTATTCTTGAATTTATAAGGTTTCTCCGGGTTCCATACTTGAGCGCTGAATATCTTAGATTGCTCATCTTGCACCACCCGGCGAGTCCATGCGGGAATACGTTCTCCGCTACCGCCGTCCCACTCGACCAGCAACTTAAACAAGTCCTCATGACACATCTGCGCATCGGTCAAAGCGATCTCCCATACGCCATTCGCCTTACGTTTAAGCTTGTATTTATTATCTTTCTGCCATCCGTTGAATGTTCCAATCAAATAAATAGCGGTAGCATTCGGCGCCCATTCACGGAACACCCAGCCTTTCGTGGTTTTGTGTAACCCAAAATAAAGATATCCGGAAGCCATCTCGGATAAGGTTAGTTTACCATTATTCGTCAGGCTCTTTTCTTTATCAATCACGTATTGATACCGGCCTTCTATAGCCGCCTCATAAGGGGCCAGCCACGGGCCATTTTTTATCAGATTTAGAGACTCCATGATTTATTATAATTTGGTTCTCGGCAAAGATAAAAGAAAAAAACATACCCATTGATAATATTAGGATATTTCTTATATTCGCGGTAAACCGTACAAAGATGAGCAAAGGAACAAAAAGTATAGCCTTTTACCTAATGATGATCCTCATTTTCGGTTCGCTGATGTACTTTATCGCCAAAGAAGGAGAAAGTCAGCAACTGGAAAATTCGATTGCGTCCATCCAAAACGCACCTAGTAATTTAGAAGAGGGATTTACCATATTTACTCAATTATTAGTACATAATATCGAGTCTTCCATAGGAATTCTGCTTTTACAAATCATCACGATATTGCTTACGTGCCGTTTGTTCGGTTGGTTATTCCAGAAGATCGGGCAACCCACCGTCATCGGCGAGATCGTTGCCGGAATCGTGCTAGGGCCGTCCGTATTAGGCAATTTATTCCCGGAGGCTTCCGCCTTCCTTTTCCCTGTGGAATCGTTGGTGAATATAAATATGCTGAGTCAATTCGGACTTATACTCTTTATGTTCGCTATCGGGATGGAACTTAATATCTCCGAGGTAAGGAAAAAGCTGAAAGAGACGATCTTAATCAGTCATACCAGTACGATCGTCCCCTTCTTTTTCGGTATGCTGACCGCCTATTTCGTGTACGACAAATATGCGGATAAGAGTACGCCTTTCCTCTCTTTCGCCTTGTTTATAGGTATCGCCATGAGTATTACCGCCTTTCCCGTATTGGCACGTATTATCCAAGAGAAAGGACTTACCAAGACACATTTGGGTACCATCTCGTTGGCAAGCGCAGCGAATGGGGATATCACCGCATGGTGCTTGCTAGCGGTTGTCATAGCGATCGCACAAGCGGGTTCGATGCTAAGTGCCGTTTACAACATTTTATTCTCAGTCCTTTACATAGTGTTTATGTTTTTGGCGGTGCGGCCATTCCTGCGGATGATCGGACATATTTACCACAACAAGGAGGTAATCGACAAGGGGCTGGTCGCTTTCATCTTCTTGCTATTGATCACCTCGGCTTATCTGACTGAGATATTGGGATTGCATGCCTTGTTCGGCGCTTTTATCGCAGGGGTGGTGATGCCGGGAAATGTCAAATTCCGCAAGATCATGACCGAGAAAGTAGAGGATGTATCCCTTGCGCTATTTCTTCCCTTATTCTTCGTATCCACCGGATTACGTACGGAAATAGGTCTTCTAAACAAGCCTGAGTTATGGTGGCTATGCCTTATCTTCATAGTCGTGGCCATCGCGGGAAAGTTTGGGGGAGCGATGTTCTCCGCCCGATTCGTGGGTGAGAGCTGGAAGGATAGCCTATACATAGGGGCGCTCATGAATACCCGCGGGTTGATGGAGCTGGTCGTATTGACGATCGGGTACGAGATGGGGATATTGACGCCTTCCGTATTCGTGATCTTAGTGCTAATGACGCTGGTCACCACCTTTATGACAACACCGTTGGTCTCATTCATCAAATTCTGTTACCGAGCGCATGACAAGCTGATGGAGCAAAAAGAGAGAATGCCATTGGAGGGGATATTCAAGGTACTGTTGTCCTTCGGACGAGCCGGAAATGGACAGATCATGCTGGACGTAGCCTACCAGATGTTCGCCCAAGGCAAAAACAAACTGGAGCTGACGGCACTGCATTTGACGGTTGGCTCGGATGTAAACCCGCTACACACGGATAATTTCGAGGAAGTCAGCTTCGGCCCGATCCTTTACGGGGCCAAGAAGCTGGGCATTCAGATACAGACCCGCTACGAGGTATCGAACAACGCCGGAGTGGATATTTGTAGCATCGTAAACAATGAGGGGTACGATTTCCTTCTGGTCGGTTCCGGGATATCGATGAGCAACACACCGGACGATATAGCGGCAAGCCATTATCGGGCCTCGTTCTACAACCGTTATTTCAAACGCTTCAAGGCTCCGGAATCCTGGTTTTATCCGGGTGCCTTATTGAAAGACAAGACGAAGATGTTTATCGAGCAAAGCAATTGCCCGGTAGGTGTATTCGTGAACCGGAATTTCGTCAAGGCATCGAACGTAATCGTGGTCATCGACTCCGAGGAGGATTTATTCCTGTTGGGATACGCCCAGACCTTATTGAAGTCTACACACGGCTCGGCCAGCGTACTTGATAAATCCAGCAGCACGACCCCGGGGAACGAGGTGATCAAGGAAGGAATCCTGCGATTCACGGAAGACGTGAAGCAGACCACGCTTCTACGAGGGAAAGACCTTACGCCCCAGTCTTTCAACGGCTTCAACTTCATGCTGATCAGTTATAAGACATGGAACGATGTCTCCGAGCACCGGAAAGAAGCCTTGCAGAAGATGCCTTCTACGTTGATATTAAGCAAATAATCCGTTATAAATCCATATAAACCCGTCTTTATGAGAATCTGTCTTTTCTTCTTGATCACCGTTTTCCTCATGGGCTGCTCCTCTACGGAAAGCCAGCGGCAGGAACCGGAAAACCAGACCTTGGAAACGATACTCAATCGCAAAAGCGTACGTAAGTATAAGGATCGCCCGGTAGAAAAGGAAAAGATAGACAAACTGATACGAGCCGGAATGGCCGCCCCTTCCTCCCGTGACAGGCGACCCTGGGAATTCATTATCGTAACCGACCGGAAAGCCTTGGATACGATGGCCGAAGGCCTTCCCTTCGCCCGGATGCTGAAAGAGACAAGGCAAGCGATCGTCGTTTGCGGCGATACGATCAAATCCTCCAACGCTTGGTTTCTGGATTGTTCCGCCGCCTCGCAAAACCTGTTACTTGCCGCCGAATCCATGGGATTGGGAGCTGTATGGACGGCTGTTTACCCCTATCCGGACCGGATCGAGATCGTCCGGAAAGAGCTTCGGCTACCGGATCATATCATGCCGTTGAACGTCATACCTGTTGGATACCCCATGCAGAAAGAGACTCCCAAAAACAAATACAACGTCCAACAGATCCATCACAATGGCTGGTAAAGCTATATGACTTCCAGATAACTCCGTCCGTTTCCCGCCCGGTTCACCCGAATCTGCACGGGAATACGTTCCGTCATTTCCTGTACGTGCGAGATAACGCCGATCTTGCGCCCTTGCGTACGCAGGCTCTCCAAGGCATCCATAGCGACCCGCAACGTCTCCGCATCCAAAGAGCCGAAGCCCTCATCGATAAACAGGCTCTCTACCTTCATCCGGTTCGAGGAGAGAGAGGACAAGCCTAGCGCCAAGGCCAGCGAGACCAAGAAAGATTCCCCTCCGGAAAGGCTATGCACGGTACGGATCTCGTCGCACATATCTTGGTCGATCACCTGCAAAGCCAAGGTATCCGGCACACGCTCCAACCGGTAACGCCGGGATAGTTGCCGCAATTGCACATTCGCATAACTCAACAAGACATCCAAGGTGTAGCCTTGGGCGATCCTACGGAACTTGGCGCCATCCGCCGAGCCTGCCAATTCATTCAGCTTCGCCCAACGCTCGCTCATCGCCCTCCGCTCCGAGAGCTCTTGCTGGAAGCCGGCTATCTTCCGCTTATTCTCCTCGTGCGTACGCAGACGGAAACTACATTCAGACTTTTGGGCCGTCATTTCCGACAGGGATTCCTCCAGCGTCTTCCCTTCGGAGTTCTCTTGATAGGCGACCATCCAGTTATCCAGCTCCTGCCGGCGTGCGGAAAGGAGACCGGAAGTCTCCGCCAGATCCTTCTTGATCTGTTCCGTAATCCCCCGGTATTGCTCCACCTCGCCGGCGTGCCTCGTCGTACTCTCTTGCAGCTGCTTCAAATGGCTCTTCAAGGCTTCCACCCGTTCGTGGAAGGAACGTTCCACCTGGTCGGCGGGCTGGCCTCCCAGCAGGAGATTCCGCTCCGAACGCAAGCGGGTATAGGATTGATTCTTCTCGTCGTAGGCTTTCGCGGCGTCCTCGTATTGCTTGCGCAAGGGAGGGAGGAAAGCCTCGTACGACTCCCGTTCCGCTTGATGGGCGCTCCGCTCCCGTTCCAGTTCCCGCAGGCGTTCCCCGTTGGCTTGCCACTGGCGGGCGAAATCCGTCAAGGTCTCCCGAAAGCTTTCCGGGTCCTTGTTCCAGCCCGTCTGCCATGCGTCGTTCCCGAACAGGGCGTTGGCGGCGGATAGGGATTGGGACAGCTTCTCCTGCTGCTCCCGCTTATCCAGTTCTTCCCGGTCGATTTGCTCGGACAGGGATTGTAGCTGATTCCTTAATTCCGTCCGTGCGTTCTCGTCTGCGGCGAGTTGTTTATGCAGCTCCAGTTCTTTCTGTTGCAGGGCGGCGAGTTGTTTCCCGCAGGCCTCCTGCCGTTCTTTCCGGTCGAGAAGCCGCTTGAGGCGCAGGGTAGCTTCCGAGATGCGATCCGCCAAGGCCAACAGACGCTCATGCGCCTCGTGAGAGGCGAAAGGATGCTCAAGGCTTCCGCAGACCGGACAAGGCGTTCCGGCGGTCAGCTTGTCCCGCAGGCTTTTGATATCGCCAGTCGTCACAAACTGGGCTTGCTCTAGCAATAAACGCTCCCGTTCCGTACGGCAGGTCTCGATCGACCGGTCCAAAGCCTCCGGTTCCAATTCCTTGAGGGCAAGCGCTACGGACTTCCGCTCTTCCTCGATCTTTACCTGTTCCTTGGCGTGCGTCTCCGCTTCCCGCCGTAAGGATTGCCTCCGTACCTCCAACCGCTGGATTTTCTGCCGGATGGCTAGCAAGGCCTTGTCCGACCGCTCGACCGCCCGACGAGCCGTGAGGCTGGTATCCAGATGGATCAACAAGGCCGACAGTTGCTCGGCGATCCCCTCCTTGCTCCGGTAGCGTTCACGCCAAGCCGTCAGCTTGTCCCATTCCTCCGAGGCTTTCTTCTGCCGCTCCTCCACCTTCCGGAGTTTCTTTTCCGCCTCCTGCTTCCGCCGGGAGAAGTCTTTCATCCGTCCGTCGGCCTCGGAGCGGGCTTTCAAGGCCGATTCCAGTTGCACGTCCAGTTTCCGGGCCTGCTGCAATTCCAGTCGCAAGCTCTTTGATTCCTCATCCGTCCTCGCCAATCGCACCTCTCCTTGCTCATACTCCTTCCTCGCGGTTTCCAGCGATGCCAACGCCCGTTCCAAGAAACGGGCGTTCTCCTCCCGCTGCTTTTCCTTCGAGGCGATCTGGACCTCGGCCGCTTTCACGGCCTCCCGCAAGCTTTGCCGCTCGGCCCTCGCCTTCTCCAGACGGGCCAGCTCCCCCTCCAAGGCCGAAAGGCGGGTTTGGGAGGCTTCCACCTCCTCCTCCGACAGAAGCTCTATGCCTTGTACGCAGGCGTATAGCTGCTCGTAGGCCTCCTTCGCCTCGGCGTTCTTGGCGAAGATCCGGCGGGAGATCTCCGAGTATTGCTCCGTACCGGTCAGTTTTTCCAGCAAGGAGGCCTTCTCGCCCTGCTCCGCTTTCAGGAAGGTAGAGAAATCGTTCTGGGCCAAGAGTACCGAGCGGGTGAACTGATCGAAAGTCAGGCCGATCAGCTCGATGATACGGGCTTGCAGGTCCTTGTTGGTTCCCGGCTCCTCTTTCCCGGCATCTATATTATATAATGTAAGGCGAGCGGCCTGCAAACGTCCACTCTCCTTCTCCCGGGCCCGGGATACGGACCAGCGGGCGCGATACCGACACCCGTTCAGCGCCACGAAATCCACCTCGGCATAGCCCGAGGCCGTCCCGCGGCGCAAGAGGAAGCGGGGGTCGCTTTGCGGCAACACCTCCTCTTGCACGTCCCTCAGCCGCACGTTATTCTCCTTCGCCAGCTCCGTTCGCGGCGTACGGGAGAAAAGGGCGAGGCACATGGCATCCAGCAACGTGGATTTTCCCGCCCCCGTAGGCCCGGATATAGCGAAGATACCCGCCGAAGCCAAAGGCTCTTCCGTAAAATCAATGGAAAACTCTCCTTCCAGCGACGCCAGATTGCGTCCTCTGATCGCCAGCACTCTCATAAAGAAACCTCCCTCATCACCTCATTAAACAATGTCTCTATCTCCTCGGGCAACTCGCCTCCGTATTTCACGGCAAACGTATGCCTCAGCATATCCAACGGAGCTATCTTTTGCAAATCGTTATACGACAAGGCCCGCTCCTCTGCCTCCCCTTCCCGCCGGGGATACGAAGGAACGATGGAGGTGAGGCGGACCGCCTTCCCGACCAACGCCTCCTCTACCCGATGGCGGAACGTAGGGTCCGGCTCCGTCAGCAGGACCCGTATCTCCAAATAAGGCCAGCGGCTCTCGTCCTCCCTGCCCTCCTCCGGCTCCGGAAGCCCGGCGAGGCATCGCAAGACCTCCTTCGGAGGTAACGGGCTGTCCGGTATACGCATCAAGTCCGCGACTCTAGGAATCCCGATCGCCTCGATCTCCGTGACACTCCCCTCCTCGATCTCTACAGCTATCACTTGATGCCGGTAATTCTTCTCCGAGAACGACATGGAAAGCGGGCTTCCGGCATAACGTACCGCCTCGCGCCCGCCGATCCGTTGCGCCTTATGGATATGCCCCAGCGCCGTATAAGCGATCCCGGCGTCGAAGGTATCCGCGGATACGGACTCCAGACCTCCCATGATCGCACGCTCGCTCCGGTCGTCGTCCGACAACTCGGCTCCGGTAGCGTGGAGGTGTCCCAAGGCTACGATCGCCTCGCCGGGATTCCTCTGGGCATCGGCATAGGCGTAGAGCCGCCGGTACATCCGGCCGATGCCCGCCACATACGAATCAAGCTCTCCCTCGGGCGCCGCCGGGTAATCCCCTTGGCGGAGGAAAGGCACCGCCAGGCAAAGCGCCTCCCGTTCTCCCGCCCGGTTCCTCAAGGGGACGACGAGCGAGGCGAGGTCGATCTCCCCGGAATCCGTCCTCCCCACGATACCGACAATCGAAGTATTCAATTCCTCCAGCAAGGGATTCGGGGCTTCCAGACGGATCGCGGAGTCGTGGTTACCGGCGATGATCACGATCTGCAAGCCCGGGTTCAGGCGGTTCGCCTCCCGCAGGAAACGATAGAAACGGCGTTGCGCCCCGGCGGAAGGGTTCGTCACGTCGAACACGTCGCCGGCGATCAACAGGACATCCGTCTGCCGCTCCACCAAAAGATTTGTCAGAAAACCGAGGAAAGCCTCGTGTTCAGCCTCCCGGTCGTAGCCGAAAAAGGTCTGGCCTAGATGCCAGTCGGCCGTATGGATAAGTCTCAATGCCATTTATCTTCTTCTATTTTGATCTGGCAAATGTACTTCTTTCCCATCAGATATCAGATTTTGGTAGAATGAAAAAAATGAATGATCAAACGTATCCCCCCTTATATACCGGCAGCACGACCGAGAAGCGGCTTCCTTTTCCTAGCTTAGAACTCAGTTCTATCCGTCCCCCCAAGTTTTGTACGATTCCTTGGCAGATAGACAACCCCAGACCGGCCCCTTGGCTGAATTCATCTTGCTTGAAAAAACGGCTGAACACCTTCTCTTGTTGCTCCTCCGATAGACCGATCCCGGAATCCTTGACAAAAATCGCTACCTCATCCGTCCCCCTCAGATGCTTAAATCCCAACTTTATATATCCGCTATTCGTGAATTTACAAGCGTTTGTCAAGAAATTGGTTATAACTTGAGAAAGTCTCTTTTTATCCGTATAGATAAACAAATCCCCCTCCGCCTCTTTCGAGAATCGTAGGTGGTCGGGGACCAATAACTGATGGGCGAGGTAAAGATCGTCTACCAACTCCTTGACGGAGCAGCTCTCTTTCTCGAATTTCATTTGTCCCGATTGAAGTCTCGAAACCTCCAAAATATCATTGATGAGCACCAACAACAGATCGCAACTCTGATTGATCGTCTTGGCAAACAGCTGCTTGTCGGCCTCGTCTAAGTCCTTCTCCGAGGCCAGCAGGTTCGAGAAGCCTACGATAGAGTTCAGCGGCGTACGTATCTCATGGCTCATGTTCGCCAAGAACTTTTGCTCATATCCCCTCATGAGGATAAGCTCTTTTTCTCGTTTCTTCATGTCATTGATATTGATAAGTATACCGCTCACGTCTTTGCCTCTCTCCGCATTATCTAACGCAGGCATGGCGCTAAAGCGGAATTCCCACCATTTATAATCAGATCCGGCGAAGCGGGCACGGCATTGGAATACCTCCTTGTCCGCCTTCCATAAGGATTGCCAAAGTAATTTGAAAGCAGTGAGATCATCGGGATGTATCAGCCTCCACATCTCTTCCAACTCGATCCGTGGTGACTGGTCACCGACAGGATACTCGAAAAAGAACTCCTCGTCCTTAAACTCCCAGATGTATATGCCTCCACACTGTATGGCCAAATCCAAGAAGAAATTCTTTTGAGACAGACGGGAGAAGATCATCTTGACTTGCCTCTTCTCCCGCCCATACAAGCATAAGACACCGATTAAAAATACGATAGTAGCTACCTCAAAAACAGGCCTCAGCCTATAATACTCAAATAAGGGAGTATGCTTAGGTAGCAAGTACAACCCCGTAAGCAAGGTTGCTAAAACTAAAAATATATAAAGTAGGTGTTTCATGGTTCTTTAAGTTTACGAGTACCTGCGGGACTCTGGTGGTAAATGGTTTTATTTCACTCCGCTCATTAACACTATTGTTTTTTTTCTTAAGACTATTATTGATTTTCACCAGCTATTTAATAAATATTATTATCTTTGATCTCATAATTAACCAGAGTCCCGCAGGGACAACGCCTACACCTCTTCCACGATTATTTATCTACCCGGCATCTTCCTTACTCGTATCCGTACGGCTACATTCTTGTATCTACGTATCTGCATCCGTGTATCCGTACGGATACGAAGATGCAGATACGTAGATACAAGGACGCGGATACGTAAGTGCAAGAGCGTAACCGTACGGGTACCCGCTTGTATCCGAGCAACAAAAAGCCGGTATCTGGGCGGGTACACGTGAGTACCTGCCCGGATACCGGCCCGCGGCTATCATCCTAGCCTATATCTCGTCCGGAGATTCCGAGTCGGAGCCGCCGGAGCCACCCGGTCGTCCTTCCGCCAGCTTGTCCACCCAAGCGAAAGTAGCCTTCTGAAGATCCGTCTTGAAAGCCTCGTCAGGCTGGAAGTTAAGGTTCACACTTTTGATATTCTTGGCGTTGACCTCCTCCTTGGTAGGTACCCCCAAACTGGAAAGCGTAACGCTGAAACTACCCCAGTTACCCAGTTTCACGCTCTCTCCTCCCAGCAGCCTGCGAAGCAAGATCTTACGAAGCTGGCGGATGGCCATCATCGCCTCGGAAGGGTTCAACGTAGTCTCGTCGGCGAGTTCCATCGCTACCTCGGTCTCGTCCGCTTGGGCGGTAGTTACTTGAGTTACATACCATTTCTTAGGCGCTTCCTTGTCCAAAGGGTTTATTCGTTGCACGGGTTTTACTAGTATTGCCATGATAAATAGATTTATAGGTCTCTCTTGGATGGAGGCCCTGATTATTAAATCTTCAAATATAACAATAGAGTTCCACTCTCACAAGTTAAAACCGGATTACTATTCGCACTTTCTTGAAAAAACTATTTGTAAGCAAAACCTAGCCAACTCATAATAATTTGTTACTTTTGCGGTGGTTTTAAATAGGAACAACATAATTAATAAACATACCTATGGCAAAGATTACAAAAGAGGAGGCCCTTCGGTACCATGCCGAGGGCAAACCGGGTAAGATCGAGGTTATCCCGACAAAGCCTCATAGCACGCAAACGGATTTATCCCTGGCTTATTCGCCGGGCGTAGCCGAGCCGTGTCTGGAAATCGAGAAGAATCCGCTGGACGCGTACGAATATACGGCGAAAGGTAATTTGGTAGCCGTAATCTCCAACGGTACCGCCGTACTCGGGCTGGGCGATATCGGCCCCTTGGCCGGTAAGCCGGTGATGGAAGGCAAGGGATTGCTATTCAAGATATTCGCGGGTATCGACGTATTCGATATCGAAGTGAACGAGAAAGATCCGGAGAAGTTTATCCAGACCGTGAAGGCGATCTCGCCCACGTTCGGAGGAATCAACTTGGAGGATATCAAGGCACCGGAGTGTTTCGAGATCGAGACTCGCCTGAAAAACGAGCTGGATATCCCCGTCATGCACGACGACCAGCATGGTACGGCTATCATCTCCGGCGCCGGGCTGATCAACGCCTTGGAGATCGCTGGCAAGAAGATCGAGGACGTGAAGATCGTGGTGAACGGCGCCGGAGCCGCCTCTATCTCATGTACGAGACTGTACGTGATGCTGGGAGCGCGCAAGGAGAATATCGTCATGTGCGACAGCAAGGGCGTCATCTCTACCAGTCGCCCGGACTTGAACGCCGCCAAGCGGGAGTTCGCTACCGACCGTCCGATCAAGACCTTGCAGGAGGCCGTGGTGGGAGCCGACGTATTCTTGGGCCTCTCCGTGGCGAACGTATTGACCAAGGAGATGGTACGTAGCATGAACGCCGACCCGATCGTATTCGCCTTGGCGAACCCGAACCCGGAGATCTCCTACGCCGACGCTATGGCCTCGCGGGATGATATCATCTTCGCTACCGGACGTTCCGATTATCCGAACCAGATCAACAACGTGCTGGGATTCCCTTATATCTTCCGCGGCGCCTTGGATACGCACGCCAAGGCGATCAACGAGGAGATGAAGCGGGCCGCCGTCTACGCCATCGCCGACCTTGCCAAGGAACCGGTTCCCGACGTGGTGAACGCCGCCTATAAGCTGAAACGAACCACTTTCGGACGCGACTATATCCTTCCGAAAGCGCTCGATCCCCGCTTGCTGACCCGTGTATCTTGCGCCGTGGCGAAAGCCGCTATCGACTCGGGCGTGTCTCGCAAGACGATCACCGACTGGGAGGGCTACGCCAACCATTTGCGTGAGATGATGGGGTACGATAATAAACTCTTGCGCTCGTTCACCGATATGGCGAAAGCGAACCCGAAACGGGTGGTATTCGCCGAGGCGAACCACGTGAATATGCTGAAAGCCGCCGCCGAGGCGAAAGCGGAAGGTATCTGTTTCCCGATCTTGCTGGGTAACGAGGAGCGTCTGGCCAAGATCGCCGCCGAGGAGAATATCAGTCTGGACGGTATCGAGATCGTCAACCTCCGCCACGACCGTGAGACGGAACGCCGCCACCGCTACGCCCGCATCCTTTCCGATAAGAAGGCGCGCGAGGGCGTGACCTACTCGGAGGCTTGCGAGAAGATGGTAGACCGTAACGCCTTTGGTATGATGATGGTGGCTACCGGCGACGCCGACGCTTTCGTGACGGGTGTATACAGCCGCTACTCGGAGGTTACCAAGATGGCGGAGCAGATCATCGGCATCCGCCCGAGTTACAAACATTTCGGCGCCTTGAACATCCTGACGTGCAAGAAGGGTACGTTCTTTATGGCCGATACGTTGATCAACCGTCATCCGTCGGCCGAGGTATTGATCGATATCGCCCGCCTGACGCACGACGCCGTGAAGTTCTTCGCTCACGAGCCGGTGATGGCGATGCTCTCTTACTCGAACTTCGGTTCCGACAAGCAGGGCAGTCCGCTGAAGGTGCACGAGGCGATCGACTTCTTACATAAGACATACCCGGACATGGTAGTAGACGGAGAGATGCAAGTAAACTTCGCCCTCGACAAGAAGTTGCGCGACGATATGTACCCGTTCAACAAGCTGAAAGGGCAAGACGTGAATACCTTGATCTTCCCGAACCTAAGCTCCGCCAACAGCGCATACAAGCTATTGGATACGCTGGGTATCACCGAGACGATCGGCCCGATCCAGATGGGATTGAACAAACCGATCCACTTCACCGACGTAGAAAGCTCTACCCGTGATATCGTGAACCTGACGACCGTAGCTGTCGTAGACGCTATCGTTCAGGAGCAGATCGAGAAAGAAGGTTGATAGGGGGAATAAGCCCTATCAATACTATCCCCAGTTGTAGAGACGGGGCGTGCCCCGTCTCTACAACTGGATATATCAATTCTGATAGCTTTCGATATTCGCTATTACCTTTTGCGACAATCGCTCCATACATTGCTCCGAGTGGCCGGAGACTTTCGGGGTATATATGACATTATCGAATTGTGTCAAGGTATCCGCATAATTCCCGATACCTACCTCATCGCATAAGAAGAAATTCCGCTTATGTGCGCTAAGCCAACGTTGTAGATCCGGGACACGGAAAGTAGGCCCTACCGACGTATTGATCAATATCTTCAGATTACCGAACAAACGAAACTCACCCGCCCCCAGAAGAATCGTATTACGAGGCAAGCAAGTGCATAAAATATCCACCTCCGGCAGCAACTCCCGCAGAGGCAGGTAAGCGATACCGGCGGCCTCGGCATCCGGCTTACGGGTACGGCTGAAATAATAAACCTCCGCCCCCAAGAAACGAAGGGCGTCAGCGATCATTCTCCCGGTACGGCCCAATCCCACGATGCCTACTTTTTGCCCGCCCAGCTCATACGCCTTATGCTTCCATTGTTTCCCGCCGAAACCATGCAACAAACGGACCAGCTCGCTAATGACATACTCCACGACTCCCTCATCGCCATAGTCACGGATGCCCAAAACCGTTATCCCCCGCTCACGTGCGGCGGCTATATCCACATTCGCACTAGACTCACTATAAAGGGTACAGCACATCCCGATGTATTTGATATTCGGGCAAGCCTCGATCACGTTCCTCCGGATCTGTGTATTATAAGAGACGAGCACACAATCTGCGTCCCCGATCCGGTTCACAATCTCCTCATCCGTTTTCGGAATGCCGGTATAAAAAACAACCTCTTTTCCAAACTCCTTCAAACGCTCCACTCCCCATGTATTCAACCCGGTAGAATCTACCACTACTATTTTCTCAAACATATCTCACATTATTAATTACCATCTTCAATTAATTATCCCTCTCACAAAGCTATAAATAAAATAGCCGCAAAGGGTAACCTTCAACACGACACTCAATAAAAAACCCGCGAACGCCCCGAAACCAGCCTTCAACGCATCCCCGGACGCCTTGCCTCCCAAAAGTTCCCCCACGAAAGCCCCCACGAAAGGACCCAGCAAGATCCCCCAAGGCGGAAACACGAACATACCGGCCACGGTTCCCACGGCACATCCCCAATTTCCCCACTTGGACCCTCCGCTATACTTAGTCCCCAGCATGGGCGTAACATAGTCCATCGCCTGTGCCAACACGACCAGCAATCCCCACACGACCAACTCCGTAACCGTAAATTCCGCATAACCCGTAAAATGCAGCAGCCACAAAGCCAAATACGCCACCGGCGGCCCCGGCAAGACCGGCAAAAAACACCCCGCCAATCCCACCAACAAACAGATAACGCCTAGTATAACCAATAAGATATCCATACAATCACTATTTACAATAATCCTTTATTTCACCAATTCTCCTTATTAATCAAATTCACCACGACTTTCACCATCATATCTTTTTCCTCCGTCCGGCTTTCCGCTATCATCAAGGTTAAAGCGACCAATGTATTATCAGCGATACGTTTCGTCCCATCCGGATTATATAAGATTCCATTATTATCGAGAAACCACAAGAAAAGCGTTGCGGCTATACGCTTATTACCATCGCTGAACGAATGATTTTTTGTAACCAGATAAAGAAGCATAGCCGCTTTTTCCTCTACCGAGGGATAAAGATCCTCCCCACCAAAAGTTTGGTAAATCTGTCCGATAGAGCTTTTGAAAGAGCCGTCTTTCTCGTTTCCGAATAAATTACTTCCACCAAATTTACTTTTCAATCCTTGGATAGCCAACATCGCATTTTCATAGGTAGCCTTAAACCGTTGCTCATTTGTCGTCGAATGAATATCCAATTGCTGATAGTCATACTTATCCAGTGTATCTAAGGCATAGGTATAGTCTACAACTACATCTAGTAACGTACGGCTTTCATCCGAGGAAAGAACCTCCTGACCCTTAACTGTACGACCGAGGACTTGTACAAGCAGCTTCAGTTCGTCGTATTTTTGTTGGGTCAGTTGTTTATTGACAGCGTAGCCTTTGACAAGGTATTCTTTTAGGATTTTATTCGCCCAGATACGGAATTGCGTACCACGCTTAGACTTGACACGATAGCCGACTGAGATAATGACATCAAGACTATAAACCCCAGTAGGCTTGTATTTGGAAAAAGTATTATGCAAAATTTGCATATTACTCATTTCCTCAAGTTCTCCTTCTTTAAAAACATTTCTGATATGCCGAGCTATTACCGATTGATCCTTTTGAAAAAGCTCCGCCATCTGCGCTTGCGTAAGCCATACTGTATCATTCTCCAATTTCACGTCAATTGAAGTCTCACCATCGGCTGTCCGATAAATAACGATCTTGCCATTTTCCATACGTTTCAGTTTTTAGGATATATAAATAGACAAAGATACAAACATTTCCCACCCTTAACTGTTTTGCTAAAAGCTAAATCTAAACATATATATTTATGCACAAACATTTACGCCTGACATGTTATGCTTTGTTGTGCTTGCTGGTACCGATCGGGGTAATGGCGCAGACAGAGCATACGTATTTAGACCGTGCCCTACCCGGGTCATGGTCTGAGGAAGGAAGTGATTTCCAGCAGACACTTCCCGTAGAAGATAATTGGTGGAGGAATTTTAAGGACCCGTTGCTGGACTCGCTGATAGAAGTAGCCGTGAAACAAAACTATTCCGTGCAAATGGCGATGGACAGGATCGCCATGGCAAAAGCCAACCTGCGGTCGGCACAAGGAAGCTACTCGCCCACCCTAGGGCTTTCCGCCGGATGGACACGGCAACAAAGTAGCGGCAATATCAATCAGGTACCCAAGGCGATCACCCAATATTCCAGCGCTACCGTAGATATGAACTGGGAGGTGGACGTATTCGGGAGTATCCGGAACCGGGTGAAAGCGGAGAAAGAGAATTTCGCCGCCTCGAAAGAGGAATACAACGCCGCCATGGTCTCCCTTTGCGCTCAAGTAGCCTCCTCCTACATCAATATGAGGGAACTGCAACAAGAGGTAAAGGTAGCGCAACAGAACTGCCGCTCCCAACAGACGGTCGTACAGATCACCCAGAAACGGTATGAGACCGGGCTAGTCTCTAAACTGGACGTAGCGCAGGCGCAATCCGTATACTACAGCACGAAAGCCTCCCTACCGATGCTGGAGGCCGGTATCATCCAATACGCAAACTCCTTGGCGATCCTGTTAGGCCTGTACCCTTCCGATCTGCAAAAGATCATGGAGACAGACGCTTCCTTGCCGGAATATATCGAGCCGGTCGGTGTAGGGCTACCGGCAAACCTGTTGCTACGCCGTCCGGATGTACGTGCGGCAGAACGGCAGGTCAATGCGCTTGCCGCCTCGCTCGGGGCCTCTAAGTCCGATTGGTGGCCGAAAGTATTCGTGAAAGGCTCGGTCGGTTTCGCCTCCCACGACTTCGACAAGCTGGCGAATCATAATAGCTTGACCTATGAGATCGCCCCTACCCTTACGTGGAACTTCTTCCAAGGCACCCAGAAGATACAGGCTACCCGGTTGGCGAAAGCCCAGTTGGACGAGTCGATCCGGCAATTCAACCAGACCGTGCTTACCTCCGTACAGGAAGTGGATAACGCCATGAGCTCGTACAAGAACTCGATCAAGCAGATCGTAGCCCTCCGGGAAGTGGTAAACCAAGGAAAACAGACCTTGGATCTTTCCCTTGACCTCTATAAGCAGGGCCTTACGCCTTTCCAAAACGTACTGGACGCGCAACGCTCCCTCCTCACCTACCAGAACCAATTGACACAGGCTCAAGGTAGCTCACTACTGAACTTGATACAGCTTTATCAGTCATTGGGCGGAGGATGGAATCCTATGTAGGCCGTTCGATCGGATCGAACAAAAGCCCACTCAAACAATTAATATAAATAATCATTAAAGACAAAAGATATGAAGACATTTGTTTACATAGGGATTATCGGAGCCTCCGCCTTATTACTGGCGTCTTGCAAGGGGAAAAGCAAGCCGATGGAAACGCCCGTGCCCTCCATAAGCGTATCCACGCCGATCGTGAGGGACATTACCTTGACTAAAGAATACCCCGGATACCTTAGTTCACAACTGAAAGTAGACTTGGTAGCCCGTGTCAACGGATACTTGCGTACCTCTTACCTCAAGGCCGGAAGCCGGGTGAAGAAGGGCGATCTTATCTTCGTGATCGAACCGGACACCTATCAAGATAACGTCACCCAAGCCGAGGCTTCCGTAAAGACCTCCAAAGCCCAGCTGGAATATGCACGCAGTAACTACGAGCGTATGAAGGAGGCGGCTAAGAGCGGCGCCGTAAGCCAGATACAAGTGATCCAAGCGGAGGCTACCGTATCGGAGTCTGAGGCTGCCGTGAAGAATGCCGAGGCGGAGTTGAATACCGCACGGACCAACTTGAGCTATTGCTATATCCGTGCGCCTTTCGACGGTGCGGTTACCCGGGCCAGCTACGATATAGGTAATTACATCAACGGAGCCGTCCAGCCGGTTACCTTGGCCACCTTATACAAGGACGACTTGATGTTCGCCAATTTCAATATCGAGGATAACCAGTTCATGAAGATGATGCTGGAAGCCGCCCGCAACGATAGCACCGTGAAACTTCCGACCGAGATCCTCGTCAGCATAGGCAAGAATGGCGGCAATGCGTATACGGGCCGGCTGGATTATCTATCCCCAAATATCGACCTATCGACCGGTACCCTGAACGTACGTGCCAATCTGGATAACCCGAAGCATGTATTGAAGAGCGGCTTATACGTCACCATCACCCTGCCGTATGCCGAGCAGCCGAATGCGGTCTTGGTTCGCGACGCCTCGATCGGTACCGACCAATTAGGGAAGTACCTTTATATCGTGAACGACTCCAATGTCGTACGATACCGTCCTATCGAGGTGGGCCAATTGGTAGACGATACGCTTCGCCAAGTGACCGCCGGTATCAGCCCCAAAGATTCCTATGTCACCTCCGCCCTGCTTAAGGTACGGGATGGCATGACTATCAAACCTATAAAATAAGCAAGCTATGGTAAAGTTCTTTATTAACAGACCGATATTCGCCACCGTACTTGCTCTGATCATCGTCGTAGCGGGTTTGGTCACCCTCAATATATTACCGATCGCCCAGTATCCGGAGATCACGCCGCCTACCGTACAGGTATCCGCCGTTTATCCCGGGGCGGACGCACAGACCGTAGCGCAGACCGTAGGTTTACCGATCGAGCAACAGGTAAACGGCGTGGACGGTATGCTTTACATGAGTTCAAACTCCTCCAGTTCGGGGGCTTACTCCCTGACGATCACCTTCGCCGTGGGAACGGATATCGACATGGCGACCGTCATGGTGCAAAACCGGGTGAGTATCGCCCAAAGTAGCTTGCCGGAACCCGTGATCGTACAAGGTATCACCACCCGCAAGCAATCCTCCAATATTGTGATGATGCTTACCCTAAGTTCCAAGGATTCCATTTACGACGGGTTGTATTTAAGTAATTACGCCACCTTAAATATGATAGACCAGCTAACCCGCCTGCCGGGTGTAGGCTCGGTACAGGTAATGGGAGCCGGAAACTATAGCATGCGTATCTGGCTAGACCCGGAGGCGATGCGTATCCGTAACTTGACGCCGGACATGGTCTATCAAGCCATATCCACGCAAAACGCCCAAGTATCCGCCGGTTACGTAGGCCAACCGATTCTACGGGCGGATAACCCCTATCAATATACCTTGACCGTGAAAGGACGGTTGACGACACCGGATGAGTTCGGCAATATTGTCCTTAAGACCGGGCAAGGTGGCAAGATCCTGCGATTGAAGGATATCGCCCGCATAGAGTTGGGTAGCTCCTCTTACAACGTGGTCTCTAAATTAAGCGGACAGCCGACTGCTGCGATAGCGATCTACCAGTTGCCGGGTTCCAACTCATTGGATGTATCGAAGGTGGTAAAGGCCAAGATGAAAGAATTAGGCAGTTCCTTACCCGAAGGCGTGGAATACAAAGTGACCTTGGATACGACCGAGGTGATCGACGCCTCCATCCATGAGGTGCTTATCACGTTCTTGGAGACAACCTTGCTGGTGGTCTTGGTTATCTTCTTATTCTTACAGAATTTCCGGGCGGTAGTCATCCCGTTCATTACGATTCCGGTCTCATTGATCGGTACGCTGGCGGTCATGGCGGCTTTAGGCTTCTCCATTAATACGTTGACCTTATTCGGCTTGATTCTGGCGATAGCGGTGGTGGTAGACGACGCCATCGTGGTGGTAGAGAACTCCACCCGGCTCCTCGATACCGGAAAATATACGGCCCACGAGGCGGTATCGAAGGCCATGGATGAGATCGTAGGGCCTATCGTGGGCGTGGTATTGGTATTATTGGCGGTATTTATCCCGACAACGTTTATCAGCGGTATCTCCGGGCAGCTCTATAAGCAATTCGCCTTGACAATCGCCGCCGCTACCGTATTAAGCGGATTTAACTCGCTTACGCTTACGCCCTCGCTTTGCGCCCTTTTCTTGGAGAAGAATACGGAAGAACCAAAATTCTTCCTCTTCAAAGGATTCAATAAGGTATACGGAAAGACTCAGAAGATGTACGACTCGATCGTGGAGCGGATGCTGAAACGACCGGGAGCGGCGATGATCGTTTACGGTATCATCACGGCGGTAGCGGTTATCTTGTTTATGCGCTGGCCGACAACCTTTATACCCGAAGAGGATGACGGCTATTTCCTAGTCGTATCCCAATTACCCCCGGCGGCGAGCTTGAACCGGACGGAGGCGGTCACCAAGCAGATCGACGAGATCCTAAAGACGTACCCCGAGGTGAAATCATTCATCAGCGTTAGCGGATTCTCCGTGATGGGTGGAGGGGAGCAATCCAATACGGCCACCTTCTTCGTGATCCTAAAGAACTGGAACGAACGTAAAGGTAAGGAGCATACGGCAGAGGCCGTGACCAACCGTTTCAACCGGGAGGCATCGGCTATCCAAGAAGCGCAGGTATTCGGTATGGTACCGCCAGCTATCCCGGGGTTGGGCGCTTCGGGCGGCTTGCAACTGCAATTGGAGGATCGTAAGAACCTAGGTCCGACGGAGATGCAGCATGCCGTGGAGACATTGCTGGCCAGCTACCGCTCGAAACCGCAATTGCTGAACCTTTCTTGTATGTATCAGGCCAATACCCCGCAGTATCTACTGAAGATAGACCGGGATAAGGTGCAGATGCTCGGTCTTCAGTTGAATCAAGTATTCTCCACGCTCAGCTATTATATGGGAGCGGCGTACGTGAACGATTTCGTGGAGTTCGGACGTATTTACCAAGTTAAGATCGAGGCGAACGGAGAGGCGCAGAAAGTGATCGATGATGTACTCCGTTTGAGTCTGGCGAATAGTAAAGGAGAGATGGTACCCTTCTCCTCTTTTATCGAATTAGACGAGCAATTGGGATTAGACCAGATCAACCTATATAATATGTATTCATCGGCGGCTATTACTTGTATCGCCAACCCGAAATATAGCTCTGGAGAAGCGATCCTAGCGATGGAGGAGCTGATACAGGAACAATTAGGTGATAATTTTGGATATGAATGGACCTCGGTCGCTTATCAAGAGACGAAAGCAGGATCTACGACGGTGATTATTTTCGCCATGGCGTTGCTAGTCGCTTTCTTGGTTCTCTCGGCTCAATATGAGAGCTGGACAAGTCCGTTGGCGGCTATCATGGGTTTGCCGATCGCCTTGTTGGGAGCTATTATCGGCTGCTGGGTGATGGGGGTTCCGGTAAGCGTATATACCCAGATCGGTATTATCTTATTGATCGCCTTGTCCGCCAAGAATGGTATCTTGATCGTAGAGTTCGCCCGGGATTTCCGAAAGGAAGGTAATCCGATACGGGATTCCGCCTTGGAAGCCGGACACGTTCGTTTACGTCCGATCCTGATGACCTCGTTCGCCTTTGTATTGGGTGTCATGCCTTTGCTTTTCGCTACCGGAGCGGGAGCGGCCAGCCGTATATCCTTAGGTGCGGCGGTAGTATTCGGTATGGCTATCAATACGATATTCGCCACGATGTTCATCCCTAACTTCTATGAACTGATGCAGACCATCCAAGAGAAATGGCTGGATAAAGGAAAGAAGACGGATGATACGCCTAAACAATAGAAAGTTTCCAATCCTCTAATGAGGCAAAAAGAGAATAGCCATGGGTTTAGCCATGGCTATTCTTTTTTACTCCCTTCGGATACATTATTATATATTCTATGATTGGAATTAGGCGATTCCCAACAACTCTACCTCAAATATTAATGTGGAGAAAGCAGGGATCGGACCCGAGGCACGATTACCATAACCCAAACTGTAAGGGATATAGATTATCCATCTATCCCCTACCCGCATTTCTTGAAGAGCCAATTGCCAGCCTTCAATCACTTGGTTCAAGCGAAAGGCTTCCGGGCAACCCCGTTTCCATGAGTTATCAAATTCCCTTCCGTTAATCAACGTTCCTTTATAATGTACGGAAACGACGCTTTCCCGATTAGGAGAGACTTTGCCTGTACCCGCTTGTATTACCTTATATAATATACCGCACGGTAATGTCCGGGTTCCCTCTTCCGAAGCGATCCCGTCCAAATACAATAGATTCTTCTCTTTGTACTCCTCTTTTCTACTCATATATATTACATTATCTTACATTTAGCTCCGCAAATGTAGCAAATAGAAATAGAAACGCAATGGCATGGTAACACAATAGACATGCCAAACGTTCAAATACTATCATTATATGAATCTGATTCCCGCTTTTTTTATCATAGATCAAGAAAACATAGGAATCCGCAAAAAACATGCTATAAAACATACCACGTATGGAATAACGCCGTATATTTGTGTCGTAAAACATAATTGTAAAGCAAATATGGTAAAGAGATTGTTTAAACGTTACATCGATTTGCTAGGGTTTCAACCTTGGACAATTTGGGTTTACCGCATGTGGTAAACCTCACGATGAAAAAGAGGAAGGTTTAGGTTAAGGTTATCAGAAGTCCGGGATTAGGTTAGTAATAGGTTAAAAGGTTAAAGGTTTAGGTTTTCAATTCATTCGTTACTCGGACTTCAAAAGTTATGTGAGATTTAGAACGTGTCGAAAGACACAGATTTATTAATTAAAAAGAAAATGAGCTATGAAAAGTTTTATTAGACATTTTTTGGATAGCTGCTTGAGATCACTCGCTGCTATCGGTCAGTCGGAGTTAACAAAATGGGGTTACAATAAATAAGTAACACCCCATTTTACCGGGAAGGTGAACATTTGATTTTTTCAAACCATACCGCGGTTGCTTGGCATCTTGCCAGACAACCGCTTTTTTGTATCCATACCTTTTAAACAAGGTATCTTAGTTTCATTGAGAAAGTATCCTAAGTTCATTGGCGAAGTATCTTAGGTGTATGGGGCGATGAAACTAAGATACTTTTATAACTCATGCGCCTATCCCCACTGAGTTTCTACTACCCATCTATATATTTATAGATATTAACTATTTGACAACTGTCTAACAACATCTTATTTTTGTCAGGAAGTTAAAAACAATTGTTGTTTCTAAACAGTTTTATTTAAAGATTACTTTATCTAAAATTCTTTATTGCGACATAAAAAACTAAAGTTATGGAAGACAAAAAACTAACTGCCGCCAACGGGCGCCCTGTTGCGGACAATCAGAACGTACAAACAGTGGGGCCACGTGGCCCGATGTTATTACAAGACCCTTGGTTCATTGAGAAGCTAGCGCACTTCGACCGTGAAGTGATCCCAGAAAGACGCATGCACGCCAAAGGTTCCGGCGCATTCGGTACCTTTACCGTTACACATGATATCACAAAGTATACGAAAGCGGCTATTTTCAGCGAGGTAGGCAAGAAAACTGACTGCTTTGTCCGTTTCTCCACCGTAGCCGGAGAGCGCGGAGCAGCCGACGCAGAGCGTGATATCCGTGGATTCGCCATGAAATTCTACACAGAGGAGGGCAACTGGGACTTAGTGGGTAACAACACCCCGGTATTTTTCTTGCGTGATCCCCTAAAATTCCCTGACTTGAATCATGCGATCAAACGTGACCCGAAAACGAATCTACGAAGCGAGGATAACAACTGGGATTTCTGGACTTTGCTTCCCGAGGCCCTGCATCAAGTAACGATTACGATGAGTTCTCGCGGCATTCCTTACTCTTATCGACATATGCATGGTTTCGGTAGCCATACGTACAGTTTTATCAACGATAAGAACGAACGTATCTGGGTGAAGTTCCATCTCAGAACCCTGCAAGGTATCAAGAACTTGAGTGACGAGGAAGCGGCTGCGATCATCGCCAAGGATCGTGAATCCCATCAGCGTGATTTGTTCGAGAGTATCGAGCGTGGGGACTTCCCGAAATGGAAATTCCAGATCCAATTGATGACTGAAGAGCAGGCCGAGACCTATCCGATCAACCCATTCGACCTCACGAAAGTATGGCCGCATAAGGACTTCCCGTTAATGGATGTCGGTATCCTCGAGTTGAACCGTAATCCGGAGAATTATTTCCAAGACGTGGAGCAAGCCGCATTCAACCCGATGAATACTGTCGAAGGCATCGGCTTCTCCCCAGACAAGATGTTACAAGGTCGTCTATTCTCTTATGGCGACGCCCAGCGTTACCGCCTTGGCGTGAACCTAGAGCAGATCCCGGTGAACAAGCCCCGTTGTCCGTTCCATGCCTATCACCGTGACGGAGCGATGCGTGTAGACGGAAACTATGGAGCCGCAAAGGGTTACGAACCTAACAGCTTCGGCGAATGGAAAGACTCTCCCGAGAAGAAGGAACCGCCTTTGAAAGTACACGGGGATGTTTATAATTACAACGAGCGTGAGTACGATGATGATTACTACAGCCAACCGGGTGCCTTATTCCGTTTGATGCCGCCGGAAGAGCAACAGTTGTTATTCGGAAATACCGCCCGTGCGATGGGTAACGCCCAACTGTTCATCAAGCAACGCCACGTACGCAATTGCTACAAGGCAGACCCCGCTTACGGTAAGGGAGTAGCTGAAGCTCTAGGAATCAGCTTGGAAGAGGCCTTGAAAGAAGACCGATAAAGTAGTAAAGCTACGATAGAAAGCGATAAAAGAGGGATAACCCCAGTAATCCTATGGATGAACAGGTTATCTCATTCTTTTTTAGTAGGATAAGAGAGGATATGCCATGAGACCCCGATACTGATAAGCCCTAACAAAGCTTTCACCCACCAATAGCCGACTAGCAAAAGGGAAGTAATGATCGTAGATAGCCACATGATAGCGATCGTGATAATCTTGGAACGCAAAGGAATAGCCTTATCTTCCACAAAGCCCTTAATATGCGGCCCGAAATAACGATTGCTCATCACCCGGTTATAAAGTCTCTCCGAGCTACGGACATAAAACCAACAAGTCAGTAACCAAAAAGGAGTGGTCGGGAGCAAAGGGACAAAGATGCCGATCGCTCCCAATATGAGAAAAAATGTTCCTAACGTAATGTATATGATACGTCTCGTCCCGTTCATCAGCCAACCGTATATTCTGCGATTTGCTTGAAACCGTTCAAGAAGTCCGTTATATTCATCCGTTTCTTTCCGGCAAGTTGCAAGGAATGCAATCGAAGGAAACCATCCTCCACGGCCACATCGATATACGATTTATGATCTGTATGGATAGAACCTACCGGAAAGTTATGCGTTGCCGGACGCTTCTCCGTCTGGTAAACCTTCAAGACCATACGTTTGCCATCCGCTGAGATCAATTCCGTCCAAGCGGCAGGATAAGGAGAAAGCCCACGAACGAAATCATAGATCTTCTTCACCGGTTGGTTCCAGTCGATATGACAGGTATCCTTGAATATCTTCGGGGCCGGACGCAACTCGGCGGCATCCTTATAGAACTCCTCTTGAGGGATAGCGTCTGTTTTTCCATCCAACAGTAAGTCCACGGTCTCGGTAACCAACCCCGCCCCCATCGCCATCAAGGCATCGTGAACGGTTTCTACATCGTCGGTATCAGCGATCGGCAGATGTTTCTGACGGATGATCTTACCCGTATCAATCTCATGCGTAAGAAAGAAAGTAGTCACGCCGGTCTCCGTATCACCATTGATAACCGCCCAGTTGATCGGAGCGGCACCCCGGTATTGCGGAAGCAAGGAGGCATGCAGATTAAAAGTTCCCAGACGGGGCATATTCCAGACCACCTCCGGCAGCATACGAAACGCCACCACGATCTGCAAATCCGCCTGCAAGGCACGCAGTTCCTCTAAAAATGCCTCGTCCTTCAATTTCTCTGGCTGCAAGACCGGAAGACCCACCGATACGGCATATTGCTTCACAGCGCTCGGCTGAAGCACGCTACCATGACGGCCCATTGGCTTATCCGGCATCGTAATGACACCTACCACATTATATCCACCTTCTACCAAGGCACGCAGGCTCTCCACGGCGAAATCGGGAGTGCCCATATATACGATTCGTAAATCCTCTTTCTTCATATACAATAAATTGGATCTGTTTTTAACAAGTTAGTCCCCGGAAAAGTTATCGACCAATACCTCCCGATAGGAATTAAATATCTTCGATTTCGACATAAAGCCGATATAATGGCCATTCTCATCGACCACCGGAAGATTCCACGCTTTCGTATCATCAAACGTCTGCATGATCTGATCCATCGGCGTGTTGATTACGATCTTGGCCGGGGCGGAAACCATGAACTTCGATACATGGAAACGATTATACAACTCCGGACGGAACATGATATTCCGGATATTATCCAGCAAGACGATACCCAGCAACACGCCCCGCTCGTCCACGACAGGAAAGGTGTTACGTCCGCTTCGGGAAATGACCTTTACCATATCGCCCAACGTCATCTCCGGAGACACCATCTGGAAATCTTTCTCGATCACGCTATCCGCCCGTAGCAAGGTAAGCACCGCCCTATCCTTATGGTGCGTCAGCAACTCGCCTTTCTGCGCCAAACGCATGGAGTAGATGCTATGAGGCTCGAACATAAGGATCGTGATATAGGAACTGATCGAGACGATCATCAAGGGGAGGAACAAATCATACCCACCCGTCAGCTCGGCAATCAAGAAAACCCCGGTCAAAGGAGCGTGCATCACCCCGGACATAATGCCCGCCATACCCAGCAAAGCGAAATTCTTCTCTGAGATATACATCGTGAACGGGAAATAATTAGACGTATGCGCAAAGATAAAACCGGCGATACAGCCCAGATACAAACTAGGAGCGAAGATACCACCGCAACCCCCTCCGGCATTCGTGGCGCTGGAAGCGAATACCTTCGTAAGCAAGATCAAGGTCAAGAAGATCAAGACCCCGAAATACGTATCGTTCAGATCGTAAAACAAACTCTTGTCCATGATATGCGAGAACTGCCCGTTCAGCAACGAGCCGATCGTATCATAGCCCTCACCATATAGTGGGGGGAACAGGAATATCAAGATACTCAGCATCACGCCGCCCAACATGAACTTCTTCCAATACGTACCCAACTTCCGGTACATCCCTTCCACCTTGTTCATCACACGGGTAAAATAAAGGGATACCAATCCACAAAAAACACCCAGCAAGAGCACGTAAGGAATACGCTCGATCTCGAATGCCTCGGTCTGAGAGAACTTAAACATGGCCTCGGTGCCGGTAAAGATATAAGACATCGTAGCCGCCGTCACCGACGAGATCAGCAAAGGAAGCACGGAAGTCATCGTAAGGTCCAACATCAATACCTCGATCACGAACACCAACCCGGCGATAGGCGCCTTGAAGATACCGGCGATCGCTCCGGCGGCACCACATCCCACGAGCAACATCAACGTCTTCTGCTCCATCCTGAACACCCGTCCCAGATTAGAACCGATAGCCGCCCCTGTCAATACGATAGGAGCCTCCGCCCCGACCGATCCACCAAAGCCGATCGTCACGGAACTAGCTACGATAGACGTCCATGTATTATGCGGCTTGATACGGCTCTTTCGTTGCGAGATGGCATACAAGATCTTCGTCACCCCATGGCCGATATCGTCACGCACGATATATTTCACGAACAAGCCGGCCAACAAGATACCGATCACCGGATAAAGCAAATAGAGATAGTTCACGCCGTCAGCACTGAAATTACCCGTTAATACATGTTGTATGAAATGGATCAATTGTTTCAATATGATAGCGGCCGCAGCTGTGCAAATCCCCACGATAAAGCTGATAATAAGGATAAAATGCTTCTCCTTGATGCGCTTTTCCCGCCATAACAACAATTTATAGAATAACCCTTCGTTAGCCATTTTAAATACCTTTACCTGTAAACACTGTTTTAACTGTATAAATGAGAATCGTTATGTCCAGAATCAAGGACATATTCTCATAGTATAATATATCATATTCCAAGCGCTCGATCATCTCATCCACGCTGCCGGCATATCCATATTTCACCATACCCAACGAGGTGATTCCCGGACGTACGTTATGCAGCAGATAGTAGAAGGGGGCTTTCCTCACGATCCGCTCGATGAAATATTTACGTTCCGGACGGGGGCCAACTAGCGACATATCCCCTTTCAGCACGTTCCAGAACTGCGGTAACTCGTCCAAGCGGTATTTCCGCATCACCCGTCCGAAGGGAGTAATACGGGAATCGTCCTCGGAAGAGAGTAACGGACCTTCTTCCTCGGCGTTCGTATACATCGTACGAAACTTATAGATCATGAAAGGCTCGCCCATGTATCCGATCCGTTCCTGACTGAAAAACACCGGGCCGGGGGAATCCCGCTTCACCCGCCAAGCGATATACAGGAACAAGGGAGATAAGAGCACCAAGAAAATCAGAGATAACATCTTATCCATAAAGAGCTTTACATTCTGCTCGATGGGCAAGAAGTTATTATCCGTCACGTCCACCAGCGGAACGCCCTTTATCGCCTTGATCTTTACTTGCGATAATGAACTGGATTTATCCGCCAATATCTTGATCGGCCGTTTATAGCAATATAACGAATACAGGATATCCATCAAACGGCTATTATCCACCGTCTCCAAGGCGACAACCAGCTCATCCACCTTTTTCTCCTCTACGATCACCGGCAAAGATTCCAGCCTACCGATCACACGATCTCCGGCGACCCCGCCCTTTTTCTCCGTACCATCGGAGACAAAACCGACGATATTATAACCCAAACCATACAGGTCGTCGGCAATACACGCCGCCTTCTTCCCCGCCCCAATCATCAATACATTCAACGCCCATTCCCTGCACTTTATCTTCCGTAACCCGGCCTGCGTAATCAATAACCGGGGAATATACGTTAAGACAAACTGCAATCCCCATAAAGAGAAAAACATATCATAATACACATGATAAGAACGGGGCAAGTCATTCAGCACTAAGGCAAAAAACAAGATCACGACACCGATCGACACGCTCCCAAGGGTAGAGAACAACTCAGTAAGCCTCGACTTACCGAACGGTTTATTATAATAACCGGAAAACCAATATAATACGAACCAGAAAAACGGGATCAATAGCTGCCCCTTCAACGAGGGGATATGCAGCAAAAAGGCCCCGACGGTATCAAACCCTTCATACACCGCCACCTCCTCATAGCGTATCAGGTTAAATAATAACCAGACTACCGACGACGCTATAAAATCCGAGACAATATATTTTCCGGCTTGTACGCTTTTCTTCATCCTTATCTAATTACCTGCACAAGCCCACCGGCTCCTAGCTTGATAATGCCGGACGGAGCGGCCTTGCTCATATCGTCCTGACGATAACTCACGATATAATCCACACCCTCCTTGATCACCTCCGATACCTCGCTGAAATTAGCGGGAGAAGGCTCGCCGCTTACGTTGGCGGAAGTAGAGACCAAAGGTTTACGGAAGCGCTCGCACAATTTCTTGGAGAACTCCTCGTTCGTGATGCGAATACCCACGCTACCATCGGCTCCCAATAGATTTGTCGCCAAGTTCTTGGCACTTGAGTAAATGATGGTCAACGGCTTATCAGACACGCTAATCAAATCCCAAGCGATATCGGGAACATCCGACACGTACCTATCCAATTTAGCCTCGCTGTCCATCAAGACCAACATAGCCTTATTGTCTGCCCTTCGCTTTAGCTCGTACACTCTTTGTACGGCTTTCTCATTGGTAGCGTCGCAACCAATTCCCCAGATAGTGTCTGTAGGATAAAGTATTATGCCGCCTGCGGCCATTACTTCGCAAGCTTTTTTAATATCTTCCGTCATTGTATTTTATAATATTTAGGCAAATGTACGAATCATTCTCCTACTTCAAAAAAATAATTACAAAAAAACTATTTTCTTTAAGCCATACCGGATATACCATATTTAATTTCTAACTTTACGGGTTGAAATATATTGCGGAAATCTCGCCTTTGTCATACGGTAGATTAAGGATGACAAGGTATCCGTAGTATCAGGCAAGCAAAAAAGAAAAAAACAATATATAATGATTAACAAATGGAACTTTCAAACCCCATCAGAAGAAGAGTTACATAAGAGAGACCAATTGGTGGCTGAATTAGGATTCAGCCCGGTGATCTGTCTCTTGCTCGTTCAACGAGGTATCACTTCGATCGAAGAGGCGAAGAAATTCTTTAAACCCAGCTTGAACGATTTGCACGACCCGTTCCTTATGCCGGATATGGATAAGGCGGTGAGGCGCTTGAACAAAGCCTTGGGGAATAAAGAAAAGATTTTGATCTACGGCGATTACGACGTGGATGGAACGACAGCGGTATCGCTCGTCTTCAAGTATTTAAGACCTTACTCGTCTACCTTGGATTTCTATATCCCAGATCGATACGACGAGGGGTACGGTATCTCTTACAAGGGTATCGATTATGCCGCCGAGAACGGCGTGTCGCTGGTTATCTCGCTGGATTGCGGTATCAAAGCGATCGAGAAGATCGAGTACGCCAAGGAGAAAGGTATCGACTTTATTATTTGCGACCACCATATGCCGGACGCCACTTTGCCGGACGCTGTCGCCGTATTGGATGCCAAGCGCTCGGATTCTATCTATCCGTATGAGCATTTATCGGGTTGCGGAGTGGGATTCAAGTTCATGCAGGCGTTCGCCAAGAGTAATAATTTCCCGTTCTCGGATCTGGAGAAGTTGTTGGAACTGACGGCGGTCAGTATCGCCTCGGATATCGTCCCGATTACGGGAGAGAACCGCATCCTCGCCTATTACGGGCTGAAGCAATTGAACAGCAACCCCAGCCTCGGGCTGAAAGGGATCATCGATATCTGCGGATTGACCGGAAAGGAGATCACGATCAGTGATATCGTATTCAAGATCGGTCCCCGTATCAACGCTTCCGGCCGTATGATGAACGGGAAGGAGGCGGTGGAACTGCTACTGTCCAAGGATAGCGCCAGTGCCCGGGAGAAGAGCGAGAGCATCAACCAATATAATGAGGAACGCCGGGAATTGGACAAGAAGATCACCGACGAGGCGAACGCTGTCATCGACGAAGTAGAGAACATGGATGACCGGAAGGCGATCGTGGTGTATAACCCGGGATGGCACAAAGGCGTGATTGGTATCGTAGCGTCCCGTTTGACCGAGAAGTATTACCGTCCGGCGGTCGTTCTTACCAAATCGTCCGAGTTGATCACCGGATCGGCACGTTCCGTAACGGGTTTCGATATTTACAAGGCGATAGAGAGTTGCCGGGATTTATTGGAGAATTTCGGGGGACATACCTACGCCGCCGGGCTTTCCCTTCGGGAGGAGAACCTAGAGGCATTCACCGAGCGTTTCTTGAAGATCGCATCCGAGGAGATCATACCGGAACAGATGATCCCACAGATCGATATCGACGCTATCTTGGATTTGAAAGAGATCAACCAGAAGTTCGTGAACGACCTAAAGAAGATGAGCCCGTTCGGACCGGACAACCAGAAGCCTGTATTCTGCTCGCTTGGCGTAAAGGACTACGGCACCAGTAAGCTCGTGGGTAAGGAACTGGAGCATCTCAAGCTGGAATTGATCGACGGAAACTCAAGCACCCCCATGCACGCCATCGCTTTCGGCATGCACAGGCACAACGACCATATCAAGGGTATGAAGCCTTTCAACATCTGCTACACGGTGGAGGAGAATACCTACAACGGCAACACCTCTATCCAGCTGATGATCAAAGACATCAAACCCGACGATATATGAGGAGGACAGGTGGACGTCTACCATAAGATATTAGAGAAGTATTGGGGATACCCTGCTTTTCGCCCCTTGCAGGAGGATATTATCCATTCCGTCTGTGCCGGAAAAGATACGCTTGGGCTGATGCCTACAGGTGGTGGTAAATCCATCACCTTTCAGGTGCCGGCCTTGGCGATGGAAGGGATTTGCATCGTCGTCACTCCCTTGATCGCCTTGATGAAAGACCAAGTGGAGAACTTACGCCGGGTCGGCATCAAGGCTACGGCTATTTATTCGGGCATGAGCCGGCAAGAGATTATCACGCAACTGGAGAATTGCATCTTCGGGGGGTATAAGTTTTTGTATGTCTCCCCGGAGCGGCTTAGTACGGATATTTTCCGGATCAAGATGGAGGCCATGCAAGTTTGTTTGCTAGTGATCGACGAGAGTCACTGTATCTCGCAATGGGGATATGATTTCCGTCCTTCTTACCTCAATATCGCTGAGATCCGGGACTTATTGCCGGGTGTTCCGGTATTGGCCTTGACCGCCACGGCTACCCCGGAAGTGGTGAATGACATACAAGAGCGTCTGCGGTTCAAGGAGAAGAACGTATTTCAAAAGAGCTTCGCCCGCAAAAATCTGGCTTATATTGTCCGGAAGACGGAAGATAAGTTAAATACACTCGTTTATATATTGGGAAAAGTTCCGGGTACGGCCATCGTATATGTCCGCAACCGGAAACGCACCAAGGAGATCGCCCTCATGCTGCAACAGGCGGGTATCTCCGCCGATTTCTTCCATGCCGGGTTAAACCGTGACGAGAAAGAACTGCGTCAGGCCCGTTGGAAAAACAACGAGTGCCGGGTAATCGTATCGACCAACGCTTTTGGTATGGGTATCGATAAGCCGGACGTGCGATTGGTCGTGCATATGGATATGCCGGGATCGTTGGAGGAATATTATCAAGAGGCCGGACGCGGGGGGCGTGATGAGAAGAAAGCCTTCGCCGTGGCTCTTTGTTCCTCCACGGATAGCGCCAAGCTAAAGAAACGGCTGGCGGATGAGTTTCCGGACAAGGAGTTTATCTATCGGGTCTATGAGGCGTTGGGTAATTATTACCAGATCGCCGTAGGGTACGGGCTAGATACGGTACACGATTTCTCATTGACGGATTTCTGTTCCGCTTATAAGTTCTCTTTATTGCAAGCGCATCATGCCTTGAAGATCCTTGGGCTATCGGGCTATATCGAATATACGGAGGAGGTAGACAACGCTTCCCGCCTGATGTTCACAGCTACCCGTGACGAGCTTTACAGGTATTTAAGTGAGAACAAGCGAACGGATGAGGTGATTCAGACAATCTTGCGTTCTTACACCGGGTTATTCGCAGATTATGTTTATATAGATGAGAGCGTAATCGCCACCCGTGCGAGAGTGACACCTCACGAGGTGTATGAGAGCTTGGTAGGTTTATCCAGATACCGGATCGTAAACTACATCCCGCATAAGAAAACCCCGTTGATTATCTATACCCAGACCCGGGAGGAACAGCGGTACCTTTCCATACCCCGCTCGGCGTATGAGGAACGCAAGGAGCGTTTCGGGAAACGGATCGAGAAGGTGCTGGAATATATCAACGAGGAGCGGGTATGCCGTAGCCGCATGCTCCTATCCTATTTCGGCGAGGAAGATTCCGCCCCTTGTGGCTGTTGCGACGTATGCCTATCGAAGCATGAATCACAGCTTATGAATTGGGAATTCAACGCTATCCGGGAAAGTCTCATAAAGATATTGGCCGGGGAATCCCCTATCCCCGTGAAAGAACTTATTGAGAAATTACCTTTCCCTCAAGAGAAAATCCTCACGGCCATCCGCTTTCTGGCGGATCAAGATCCCCAATTCACATTAAGCGACGGCTGTCTATCGCACGAGGATTCAGCAAAATAGCACGATGCCCATCGTAAGCTCCTTAGAATGCCCATTGTTAGCTTGCTAGAATGCCCATCATAAGGAGCTTACAATGGGCATTCTAATAAACCATGTATCACCGCTTATAATTACTCCGATTAGATACTTGTTTTTCCGTCGGGAAATCAGCGGGAACCTTTTGGGTTACCTTGCCGGTAGCGGCCCATTCCGCACCTCTTAACAAGGTAATCTGGAAGCCGGCGCATTGCATAGCCGGACAATTCTCTACCGTTTCCCCCGCGTGCCCTAACATCGTATGAAATATACGGGCATTCCCATAATCAACCGTAAAGATCAACGGCTCCTCACGGCCGGAACCTCCGGTCTCCTTATCCGAATAAGCCGTATACAAGCAATCCTTTATATTTCCCGGGCCACGCATACGATCATATAACTCATCCTGCGCATGTTTCCATTTATTCGGCAGCCCCTTCATGATCGGATGCTCATGGTTCCGGGCATTCAGCACATACTCATGCTGCTTGCCATGAGAGCCACCCACGCCCGCCGAGCTATCCTTTATCAACTTACCATCGCTCCAATATACATAGGGTCCCGCTTTCTCATCCCGGTTCTCCCAACCGCCCAAGGCACAAATCTTATTGTATTCCGGCCAGTTCACGAAGGCGTTATCAGCGGCATGATAGATCACGACACCTCCACCCCCTTGCACATACTCCAAGAAACGACGGTTCGTCTCCTCCGGCCAAGCATCCCCATTATAATCCAGCACCACCAGCTCGTAAGGACTGAAATCCAAGACAAAGCCGGACATATCCTTCCCCGCCTCCGGAGAGACCGCAAAATCCACGGAGAAGCGTCCCGAGTTCTCCAATATCTGTTTAAGCACCACATGGCTCACCTGCCAATTATGGTTATTCTGCCCTGTTATTAATAACGTCTTGATCGGCTTACGGGCCGACATGCCACATACAACCAATAAAGCGGCCAAAAGGAAAACGATCTTCCTACAAAATACATGTCTCATGATATGAATAAGATTTAAGTAAACTATAAATTATCCGTCTTTATTTATCATAACAAAGGGAAGCGGCACCGAATAGCCCCGGATTCTCCAGTTTAGAGAAACGTATCTTCAAGTTCTTGATAGAGTTCGGATAAGCGAAATCCTTCAAATCCTCATACATGCTCTCCTCAAACAACTCATGGGCGGCGGTCACCGAGCCTCCGAAGACGATCATCTCCGGATCTACCGTCAATACCACGATCTTGATAGCGGCGGCCACATGTACGCCCCACCACCGGGAAGCCTTTGGCGAAGG